>Ga0224558_1001006_pt1 | contig 31440 bp, 31 predicted proteins | sample 714S32024metaG_FD_180682 | JGI IMG/M metagenome (GOLD analysis project Ga0224558, IMG submission 180682) | Peat soil microbial communities from Stordalen Mire, Sweden - 717 S3 20-24 | ecosystem: Environmental > Terrestrial > Soil > Wetlands > Peat | place: Sweden: Norrbotten County, Stordalen... | reverse complement strand
GGAGGGTGACACACTCAGGCCCACGTGCTCTGTAGTATGCTTGCGCGACCAATCAGATAATCGCGCACTCGTACCCGTTTTCATAGCGTTTTGTGCCTGAGCGCAACGAAGGCATGTCCACTAGTTATGAAAATTGAACTTCGAAAAGGTCGGACATCGAACATCCAACACCGGCTTCCGATATCTGTTCCGGTATCCGGCTTCTGTTCCGGCAGATGATTCTCTCGAAAGAAGGGATTGTTTGTGTACAGCTTCAGCAGTGAGCAAAAGACTTATCAGGTTGCCAACGTCAGGATTGGGGGACAGCCCGGGGAAAGGGCCACGGTACTCTGTGGCAGCATCTTCTTCAGGGGCCACAAGGTTGTCCGGGACAATCTCAAGGGCATCTTCGACAAGGAAGCCGCCAGGGCTTTACTGGACGAGGAGGCCGCGATCTCCGATGAGACAGGGAATCCCAGGATCGTCGACGTCATTGGAGACACCGGAGAGGCGTTGGCACGACATGCGGAATTTGTGCTGGCAGAGACCGACAGCCCCATCCTGTTCGACAGCCTGACGCCCGTGGCCCGGGCTGAGGCCCTGGAACTTTTGAAGCCGGATGCAGTTGCTGCCGAAAGGATCATTTACAATTCTCTCGATCCCAACAGCACCGAGCATGAGTTGGAGACGATCGCCAAGTACGGGATCAGGAGCGCAGTGCTGTTGGCGTTTGACAAGATGGCCCTGCTGCCCCAGGCGCGGGTGAAGCTGCTCACGGAGCCGGGTGGCCTGCTGGACAAAGCTAAAACAGCCGGCATCCAACATTGCCTGGTCGACCCCGGGGTCCTGGATGTGCCCAGCCTGGCGTGGACGGTGATCACCATTGGCTATGTCAAGGAGCAGTTGGGGTTGCCCAGCGGTTGCGCACCGTCGAATTCCGTTTACCTGTGGAAAAAGATGCGAGCCAAGGGCTCTCCGGTCTTCGAGAGCGTTGCCGGCGTGGTCTTCAACTACCCGGTGATCAACGGCGCCGACTTCCTGTTGTACGGGCCGATCGGCAATGCCCGGTGGGTCTATCCGGCAGTGGCGACTGCCGACGCTATCATGGCGTACGGAAAGAAGGCATTGGGGGTCCGCATCCAAGACAAGAAGCACCCCTTATTCAAGATTTTTAAAGATTGACCGGTGATTGCAGGCAGCGGAACGTATGCTGCCAATAATAATCGAGGGGTGAAACCAAAGTGTCCAAGGTTAGTTTGAAGGTCCTGACAGATGAGGACGTCCGGCGGATCCACGAGGCTTCAATGAAGCTGCTGGAGGAAGTGGGAATCGAGGTCGAGTACGAGCCTGCGGTCAGAATCCTGCAGGAGGCCGGACTGAAAGCGGATGGCCGACGGGTCTTCTTTGACCCGGCCTACGTTCAAAAAAAAGTGGCGGAAGCCCCGCACGATTTTACCCTGTATGCCCGGGACCCCAGGCACAACGTGCATATTGGCGGAGACGACGTGGCTTTCGTGCCGGGCTATGGCGCCCCGTTTATGATCGAGGCCGGGGGTACCCGCAGGCTGGCAACCTGGGATGATTACCTGAACCTGCTCAAAATGGCGCATGCTTGCGAGGAGATGGATCTCAGCGGTGGCATGCTGGTGGAGCCGAATGATCTCGATGACCACACCCGCTACCTTGATGTGCTGTATGCGCATATCCGCTACAGCACCAAGGTGCCGATGGGCAGCAGCTATGGCGCCTCCGGGGCCAGAGACACTGTCGAGCTGTTGGCGCCGGTTTTTGGGGGCAAGGAGATGCTGCAGGAGAAGCCGGTGGTCATCTCCCTGATCAACACCATCAGCCCCTTGAAACTGGACGCCCGCCAGACAGGCGCCCTGATGGAATATGCCCGCTGGAAGCAGGCCGTGGTGATCGCCGCGCTGGTGATGGCCGGTTCCACTGGCCCGGCAACCCTGGCGGGAGTGCTGGCCGTTCAGAACGCCGAGGTGCTGGCGGGGATTACCCTGGCTCAGACGGTCAACCCGGGCACTCCGGTGGTGTACGGCAGCGCATCATCGATCACCGACATGCGCACCGGCTGTGTTTCTATCGCCAATGCCGAGAGTGCGCTCTTGAACGCGGCGACGGCCCAGTTGGCCCGGTTCTATGGCGTTCCCTGCCGTGCCGGCGGTGGCCTCACCGACTCCAAGGCGGTGGACGGCCAGGCCGGATATGAGTCCTGCCTGATGTTGATGTCCCCTATCGCTTCCGGTGTCAACTTCATCTTGCATACGGCGGGGATCCTCCAGTATTGGCTGTGCATGTCCTACGAGAAGTTCGTCATGGACGCCGAGATCGCCGGTATGCTGCGCCGTTACAAGAGGTCGATCGACGTCAACGACAACAGCCTGGCGCTGGACGTTATCAAGCACGTCGGCCCTGGCGGACATTTCCTGACCCAGATGCACACCAAGCAGAACCACAAGACTGAGATGCGCAAGCCCATGTTGAGCGACAGGCAGTCCTTTGAGGGGTGGGCCAAGGACAGGCTGACCACCGAAGCCCGGGCGACGGTGCTCTGGAAGAAACTGCTCGACTCGTACCAGGACCCCGGTCTCGACGAAAGGCTGCAGAAGCAGTTGCAGACTTATGTCGAATCCAGGAAAAAAGAAATCGTAAAGTAAGGGGATGACGAGCGACATGATTTTGGATGAGCTCAAAGCGGCTGTTATGGATGGCGACGCCGAGCAGGTGGCAGTCCTGTGCCGGAAGGTGTTGGATGAACATTTAAGCCCGGTGGAGGCAGTGGAACAGGGCCTGATCAAGGGGATCGAGGAGATCGGCCGTCTCTGGACCGAGGGTGAAATGTTTCTGCCGGACGTGATGATGGGGGCGGATGCCCTGAAGGTCGGGCTGGAGATCCTCGGGGCCGAGCTCAGCAAGGCCAAGGCCGCTGCCGGCGATACCGATCGCCGGGGCCGGATCGTGATCGGAACCGTCAAGGGAGACATCCACGATATCGGCAAGAACATCGTATCGGCTATGATGACCGCAGCCGGCTTCGACGTCTTTGACATCGGCTATGATCAGGGCGTGGATGTTTTTGTAGACAAGGCTGAGCAGGTAGGGGCTCAGATCATCGCGGCCAGCGCTCTTTTGACGACCACCATGGACGAGCAGAAAGAACTGGTGGAGTATCTGAAGTCAAAGGGCTTGCGGTCGAAGTACAAGGTGATCATCGGTGGCGGCCCCACCACTCAGGGCTGGGCGGATGGGGTTGGGGCGGACGGCTGGGCGGAAACTGCCAACGAAGCAGTCGCCCTGTGCCACAAGCTGCTTGATTAATTCTCAAACATCTGGCAGTTCCAGCTTCAGGGACTGCCAGATGTTGCTTCTCTTCTGAGCAATAAGCTGTATAATAAACTCGGACCGCCTGGTGGAGACTGCTTCTTAGGGGGGATGAACTTGTTTGGACGCATGGGTGAGGGCATTGACGGTCAGTTCAACATCGACAAGATCATCGAAAAGCAGTTACTGAAGCGTTTGTTGGACTCCTTTTCCACTGCTACCAGGCTGTTTGTGGCAGTGACTGACGTTGACGGCAGGTGCGTGCTCTCCTCGAACAAGGGAGACTGCGACTTCTGTCACCTGGTGAAAGCGAACCCACTCGGCTTGGAGCGCTGCCAGGGTTCGTACGCCCGTGCCGGTAAGCAGGCAGAAAAGTGGAATGAGCCCTACTTCTTCAGGTGTCATGCCGGCCTCATCGCCTGGGCCTGCCCGATCCTGTCCAACAACGGCCACGTTGGCAACATCATCTGCGGCCAGGTGATGATCTGGGAGCCTGAAGACCTGTTCTGGCAAGAGATCGCCGAATCAACGAGAGAACTGGAGCCAGATAACGGTGTTCTTCTGAAAGCTGCCCACAAGCTGGATATTGTCTCTGCTACCCAGGTCCAGGCGGCCGCCGACCTGCTCTACATCATTGCCAATTATCTGGCAGAGAGCGGGACCGACCGGCTCAATTACCAGCAAAAGCTGAGATCGATGGGTTCATGGCTCTGGGTCAATTGCCAGCAGCAGGAAAGGCAGCCAAAGGAGAAAGAAGGAACGAAACCCCGGTTTGCAAACCTGGAGGACGGGATTTTTCAGGCTATCAGGGACAATGACGCAGAAAAGGCCAAGCAATTGTTGGACCAGTTGGCATTGCGCTTTTTCACCCACAGCAAGGGCCAACTTGAAGTATTAAAAGGGTTGAGCATCGAATTTATCATCACGCTGGGACGGTTTGCGACCGAGTGCGGGGTGAACTTTGAGGAGTCGTTCCGGCGCGGTATGCTCAAATTCAAGGAGTTAGAGGACGCCGACACTATCGAGAAGGTGTTCGTATGGCTGCTGACCATCGGCAATGCCTATGTAGATACCTTGACCAGGCAGGAATTCGACGCGAACGAGGCCGTGGTCAAAAAGGCGGTCACCTATGTACAGCAGCACTACGCCTCGCCGGACCTGTCCGTGGTAGAGGTGGCGAAGGCTGCCTACATCAGCCCCAACTACCTGAGCCGGGTGTTCAAGCGCCAGGTGGGATGCAGCATCCTGGAATATATCAGGAACGCCAGGCTGGAGCAGGCTAAACTGCTGTTAAAGCATTCGGACAAGAATGCGAGCCAGGTAGCTAAAAATGTGGGTTACCATGATCGTACCTATTTTAGTAAGGTTTTCAAGCAGGTCACCGGGGTCAGCCCGAACGAATACAGGAGGAAGCACCTGCTGCAATAGCTTGGGACCTGGCTGATAACCGGCCGGATCTTGTCAGCCATGAGGGGAGTGTTACCGGTGGGTGGAATGAAGTTATTGGCATGCAGGACACTTGAAGACGAGATCAATGCAGTTTCGAGCGGCAGCGTGGACTGCGACTTTCTGGAATATGGCCTGCATAACACCCCGGCCAAGCTGAAGGAAGAACTGCAAAAAAGGATCGACGGAACACCCGGCTGTGATACGATATTGCTTGGCTATGGCCTCTGCTCCAACGGCACCGCGGGCCTCTGCTCCGACCGGCATAAGCTGGTGGTGCCAAGGGTTCATGACTGCATCAGCCTGTTGCTCGGGTCAAGAGAATTGTACGATCAGGAATTTGGAAAATGCCCTGGAACTTATTACCTGAGCAAGGGCTGGATCGATCAAAAAGGAGATCCTGTTTCCAGTTTCCGGAGATACTGCGAAAGGTACGGAGAGAGAAAGGCCCTCCGGTTCATCAGGCAGGAATATGCCAATTATAAAAGAATCGCTCTCATTCACACTGTGACCAATTCTGGGGCATATGTCAGGTACAGCATGAAAGTAGCGGACTTCTTGGGGCTGGAATATACCGAACTGGAAGGTTCCTTACGGTATGTCCGAAAGCTGATCGCTGGAGAATGGGACGACGAGTTTCTGATCATCTCACCGGGGGAAACTGTTTCCCTGGAACAATTCATTGACTTCTCCCGCCCAGCATGCCGATAATCGGCAGCTACAGTTCAGGCAGGCTTCTCTTCCTGCTGAACAGTTGGCGTAAAAGCCCGATCGCCTCGTGGGGGTTTTCCGCATAGATGTCTGCGCCAATATAGCCGGCAAACTCCCTGGTCACCGGCCCTCCTCCCACCAGCACTTTAACCTCATCTCGCATATGGTGGATATAGAGTTGCTCGATCACGTTGGACATCGAACCCATCGTGGTGGTAAGTAGCGCTGACATGGCGAGCACGTCCGGCCTGAGTTCCCTGACAGCTTGCAGGAACTTGAAGACTGTCACGTCAACTCCCAGGTCGATGACCTCAAAGCCGGCAAATTCAAAGAAGAGCGCTACCAGATTCTTGCCGATGTCGTGGATGTCCCCCTCAACTGTCCCCATGACGATTTTCTGGCTCTGGGCGCTGTCCCTGGGGATGGGTTTCAGGGCTTTCAGGCCTGCCTTGATGGCGCGCGCTGCAAGCAGAACGTCGGGGATATAGAAGTCAGCGCCCTGAAAATCGTCAGTGACCCGCTTGGTGGCGGGAATGACGGCGGCCTGGAGAATCTCTTCGGCGCTCATGCTATTTTTAATGCCGGCCCTGATAAATTTGACGACGTCATTTGCCTGTCCGTTGATGATAGCCGAGGCAATCTCACTGAGAATGTGATCACGTTTTAATTCCACAATTAATGCACCAACCTTCCTGGCGAGATCGCTAGAGTAGCGCCTGCTTATATTTTGGCTGCAAAGGTTAATAATACTCCATTTTTGTGGCCTTTCTACATTCGGAGTCGACAATCCTTCTCTGCTGCGTCTACTCATGATAAGCAAAATGCCCTGAGGGGGCATCCCCTCAGGGCTTGGGAGACTTGACGGTTGGACTGTTTTACTTGAAATTACTGTTGATCCACTGGCAGATCGGCGTCCACACCAGGACACTGGCGTTGTTGGCGTAGAGCAGATCCATGTGTCCATAGTTCAGCAGGTCATTATCAGCGGTATAGGTGTTGACGATCAGGGACTGCTTATTCGTGCTTCCCAGAAGCTTCAAGCCGTATGTGCCATAGGATCCGACTCCGCCGCCGGCGCCGATGTAAAAGACGGGGATTTTGATCTTGCCGAGGTTGCTGTCATAGGGCGCTGCTTGCGGCAGGCCCAACATGATGGCCTCGCCGTCGGCCTGTTCGGCAAGGCTCTGATAGGGGGGCGTGGCTGTCCCGATGGCGAAGATGCCTGACGGATTGGGTGCGAACTGCAATCCGGTGGGAAGCTGCGTGGTGGGGTCAAAGGTTCCGGCCATCAAGTGGAAGAACTGGGTCTGTGGCGGCAGCGTCAGGAAGAACGGGACACCAGGCGTCCCGGCGGGGAAGGAGGTAACCGTTGTCAATGCTGCAAGACACGCCTGGTAATTGTTATATGGTGGAAACACGGGCGATAGTGCTTTCGGGTATGCTAATGCAAGGCCGGAAACCGTGCTCATAAATTGTCCTGCGGTGCTGTCATAGGTTCCAGTTGCCATCGCTGTTTCGAGCATGTTATACGCTCCCTGGGCATATACAAAGGCTGGGACGCTGGTGTCCAACCTTTCGGGAAAATCCATCGGGATGATGCCCTTGAGGTCCTGGAGCATAGCTGGCCGCACCGCATCCTGGTTGGCGTAGGCGTAGGTCAGTTGGGCGCCCCGGCTGTGCCCGAGCATGATGATCTTACCGAAACCGTTTCCCGTAAGGCCTCTCACCGTCCGGCAGACTGTGACTGCAATTTTCATATCGCTCAGGTAGAGGGCGGTGTTCCAGTTCTTCATGAAGCTGAAGTTGGTGGTGCTGGCCGGTACCAGGGTATACCGGAGGTCCATGCCCCAGACATCGACATTGTCCTCGGCCAGGGCAACGGCCAGGGACTGCCCGCCAAGCTGTGTGTAGGGGTTAAAGGTCAGATCGAACATGCCGGCGTCGCCGTGAATCATCATCACCGCATTGCTGGTGATGGCCGGGATTCCCGACGCTGTTTCCTTGACCACCCGGTGCAGGCCGAACTGGTCATAAGGGCCTGGGCCAACCTTTATTACCGTCGAGTACTCGTAGATATTGCCAGTGATCTGCTTGCGGGTAATCGGGCCCAGGGTACCGCTGATCCCGGACGTGGCTGCAGCATGGCTGAAGACGGCGGCGTAAGTTGGCGGCGTCTGGCTCCCTGACGTCGCTCCTTGCGCCATCCCCATCCCCCCAACCAGCAGGGACAAAAAGGTAAATAATACCACTGCCACATAGAGTTTCCTTTTCATTAGCTACCCCCCCTCTTTTTAGATTATACTGACTATTTCGAATTGACTATTTCGACATGAAGTTAGAAAGTCCTCTCAATGTTGGAAAAATGTTAGAAAAAAATAAAAATATTTTTTGCACCGGTTGACAGCCTCGGCGCATATCGCCGATCATAGTCGAATCAGCCGTAATACTTGGTATTTTCAAGGGTTGGGTGTATGCTTATAATCGGTGTATGCCTAATGATGAAAGAAAAGCTTGAAGCAGGCGCCGCGCCCAAAGACGGCGCCATGTCGGGGTACCCATCCGGTGGATGGGTCGGACATGGCGCGGTTGGTTGAACTGATGACGGGGGCGGCAGTCTGCCAGGCATGGGGATGGTTCGGTCTGATGGTTGATGTGAGTTCATATAAGAAGACAGGCTGCCTCAGGGTGAACCCCGAAAATCCTGACCCGGAGGCGATTGCCGAGGCGGCAGTAGTGATCAGGAGCGGCGGGACGGTGGCTTTTCCTACCGAGACAGTGTATGGGCTGGGGGCGAACGGCCTCGACCCGGCGGCGGTGTCAGGGATCTTTATCGCCAAGGGTCGCCCGCTACGCAACCCGCTGATCCTGCACGTGGCTTCTACCCGGCAGGCGCGCCGGCTGGTAACGGCCTGGCCGGCTGCGGCGGAACGATTGGCTGCCAGGTTCTGGCCGGGGCCGCTGACCCTGATCTTGCCCCGGGCGCCGGTGGTGCCGGATGTGGTCACCGCCGGGCTGCCCGGCGTCGCCCTGCGGATGCCGTCGCACCCGGTGGCCCTGGCACTGATTGACCGGAGCGGAGTGCCGATCGCGGCGCCGAGCGCCAACCTTTCCGGCAGGCTCAGCCCGACGCTGGCAGCACATGTGTTGGCCGACCTGGATGGGAAAATAGACATTGTTTTGGACGGCGGTCCCACCAACGTCGGCGTGGAATCGACCATTCTCGACCTGACCGGGGAGCAGCCGGTACTGCTGAGACCCGGCGGCGTGACCCTGGAGGACCTGGAGCACGTGCTGGGCAAGGTGCTGGTGCACGATACCGCCATGCCCGGAACGGATACTGCTATTGCAGATACTGAGCCTGCCGGGCAGGAGAGCGATCCCCAAGGTCCGGCAGCGGATGCGGGCGCCTCATCAGGCGTAGCAGCAGCCCCCTGTCCGGGGACTCTGTTCCGGCACTACGCCCCCCGGGCGGAGGCGTTGGTGGTGACCGGCGACAGCCGGGAACAGCAGGTCAAGGTCAGGCATTACCTGGCCGCCCATCCGGACAGGATGGTGGCGCTCCTGGCCACGGCAGAGAACGCCCCGGTCTATCAGCAGATGCAGCGCGGCGCGGGCGCGGTTCATGTGGAGGCCCTGGGTTCCCGAAACTGTCCTGAGGAGATCGCCAGCCATATCTTCAGCGCCCTACGGAGATGTGATCAGGCCGGGGCGCAAGTGATCCTGATGGAGGCGATCCCGTTGTCCGGTATGGGGCTGGCGGTGATGAACCGCCTCTACCGGGCGGCAGCAAACCGCAGCATATAGAGAGGATGATCGGCGGTGCTTCGGATATTGTTCGTCTGCACCGGTAATACCTGCCGCAGCCCCATGGCGGAGGGGCTGTGCCGCAGCTTTCTTGGCCACCTCCGGCTGCAGCAGGAGGTCGAGGTGGCCTCAGCCGGGTTGAACGCCGTGGCCGGAGGGCCGGCCAGCCGGGAGGCGGTTGCCATCATGGCAGAGAGAGGGATCGACCTGTCCGGTCACAAGACCGCCTGCCTAACTGATGAACAGGTGCGGTGGGCCGATCTGATCCTGACCATGGAGGAGCATCATCGACGGCGCCTGCTGGAACAGTTTCCCGAGGCGGTGGGCAAAGCCTTCGTGTTAAAGGAATACGTGGCGGCGCCGACTGACGAGGCGCCGGCAGCCCAGGTTGGAATCAACCGGGCGGGCCGGTACGACATCATGGACCCCTTTGGCCAATCCACGGAGGTCTATCGCCGTTGCGCCACGGAGCTGGCCAGTGCTGTCGCCGACGTCTGCATCGACGTCCAGCGCCGGATTAAGCAGGGAGAAAGCCGGGGCTGAAGGGAAGTTGAGGAGGCAGGCCGGATGCGCATCGCCATTGGCAGTGATCATGCAGGATTCAAGCTGAAGGGGATTATCGAGCAACGTTTCAGCACTCCCGGCAGGGAGTTTACCGACTTCGGGGTGAACACACCGCAGCCCGTGGATTACCCGGACATTGCCGTTGCCGTCGGCGAGGCGGTGGCCCGGGGGGATTACGACCAGGGGATCCTGGTCTGTGGGACCGGAATCGGGATGGCGATCGCCGCCAACAAGTTGCCCGGCATCAGGGCCGCCCTGTGCCACGACATCTTCACCGCCAACGCCGCCCGGGAGCACAATGACGCCAACATCCTGACCCTGGGGGAGCGGGTGCTGCAGCCGGAGGTGGCCTGTAACATCGTCGACGCCTGGCTGCGGGCACGCTTTGCCGGCGGCCGGCACGCACGGCGGCTGGAGAAGATCGGGGAGCTCGAGAAGAAATACAGTTGTTGAGCATGGAGGAAGTCATGGACTACATCGAGAAGTATGTGCTGCCGGTTGACCCGGAGGTGGCGGCGGCCATTGCCGAAGAGGAGCGGCGCCAGGAGCATTGCCTGGAGTTGATCGCCTCGGAAAACGATGCCAGCAGGGCCGTGATGGCCGCCCAGGGTTCGGTAATGACCAACAAGTACGCCGAGGGCTACCCCGGGCACCGCTACTACGGTGGCTGCGCCAATGTGGATGTGGTGGAGGACCTGGCGCGCCGGCGGGCCGGGGAGATTTTCGGGGCGGAGCACGTCAACGTGCAGCCCCATTCGGGGACCCAGGCCAACATGGCAGTATATCTAGCCATGCTCAAGCCCGGCGACCGCATCCTGGGTATGAGCCTGAGCCACGGTGGGCACCTGACTCACGGCAGCCGGGCCAGTGCCTCCGGCATCTACTACGAGAGCCATTTCTATGGAGTCAACGGGAATGGCGTCCTTGACTACGAAGACATCAGGCGCAGGGCACGGGAGGTGCGGCCCCGGTTGATCATCGCCGGCGCCAGTGCCTATCCCCGGATGATCGACTTTGCCGCCTTCGGGGAGATCGCCCGGGAGGTGGGGGCCTACCTGATGGCGGACATGGCCCACATCGCCGGCCTGGTGGCCACCGGCCTGCACCCCAGTCCGGTCCCCCACGCCGAGTTCGCGACCTCGACTACTCATAAGACCATGCGGGGACCCCGGGGAGGGTTCATCCTCTGCCAGGAGCGTTTTGGGCCGGCGATCGACAAGGCGGTCTTCCCGGGCATCCAGGGCGGCCCCCTGATGCATGTGATTGCGGCCAAGGCGGTCTGCTTCAAGGAGGCTCAGAGCGAGGGCTTCCACCGCTACCAGGAGCAGGTGGTGGCCAACGCCCGTACCTTGGCGGAGGTGCTGAGCGGCTTCGGCTTCAACCTGGTCTCGGGCGGCACGGACAACCACCTGCTGTTGATCGACCTGCGCAACAAGAACATCACCGGACAGCGGGCCGAGGTCCTGCTAGACGAGGTGGGGATGACCGTGAACAAGAATTCCGTTCCCCTGGACCCCCAAGGCCCAAAAGTGACCAGCGGAATCCGGATCGGGACCCCGGCGGTGACCAGCCGCGGCCTGCGGGAGCAGGAGATGGAGGCTGTCGGGCGGGTGATCCACTGCGTTCTATCCTTCCCTGGGGACACCGGGAAGCAGGAGGAGGCCCGGCAGGCGGTGCAACAGTTGTGCCAGGCCTTTCCGCTGTATGACAAGTAGTTGCGAACCGGCATCATCCCCTTGACTTAAAACTGCATTTAGGTATAAACTGAAAGGAAATATAAGGTAGATGACCTTATCTAGCCCTTCCCGGGGGGTTTTCTGGTACGTTGCCAACCCGCCGTAGTTTTTTCTTACAATAAACACACCAAGCTTACCGGATCATTCATGAGGTGAATTGATTGTCCTCCGCCCAGTATCCACCCCGTGTGGTTGAAGCATATATCGGAGAATACGCCAGCGGCAAGAGTGAGATCGCCGTGAATCGTGCCCTGGAACTGGTTCGACTGGGCAGGCCGGTCACCATTGTCGATCTCGACCTGGTGGAGCCCTGCTATACCCTGAGACCGCTCAAGAAAGAGCTGGAGCAGGCAGGAATGACGGTGCTGGCCTGGGAGACCGCCGAACTGATCGGGTTGGGCGAGACCGGCAATGTGCTGAAGCCGTCGACCCGTTTCTGCTTGCTGCGGCCCGGGGATGTGATCGTGGACATCGGCTATGGGATCTCCGGGGCAAGGGTTCTCAACCTGGTGGAGAATGCCTGGGAGGACCCGGATCTGAAGATCTACGCCGTGATCAACGTTGCCAGACCGATGACCGCCACTGTTGACCAGATTGTCGACCACGTCCGGGACATCGGCCGGGTCGACGGGCTGATCAACAACTCCCATCTGGGTGATGAGACCGGAGTGGCTATCGTCGAGGAGGGCGTCCGCACCGTGGCAGCCGCCTCCAGGATCCTGGACATTCCCGTGGTGGCCACGGTAGTGGCTGAGAGCCTGGCCGCTTCCTTTGGTACAAATGACCTATATGGCCACCCGGTGCGGGTCATTCGTCGATACATGCCCAAGGCATTCTGGTAATTTTAGCGGTTGACAGTGGACAGGCTCTCCGGCTTCTGGCCACAGCGACGGTTATCGGCGTTGCGGCCAATGGTAGATCGAAGGCGAGCGTATCGATCCGGTGTCGAATCGGGCATGTTAATCCTGGTATGAGATTATGAGCGGACGAGCATCGCCCGCGATAAGGCAGTGAAAGATAATCGGCAACGGCGCCGGTTACGGGTGCCTGCAGCCTGAGATGGGAAGCAAATCTTGAGGGAGGTGTTTATGGGGTTATGAGCGAAACGAGTGTCAAGCCCGGGTGCCCTGTGGGCGCGGGAGAGCGCAAGGTATTCATGACCGGCAATGAGGCGGTATGCTGGGCAGCCCTGGCCGCCGGAGCGGAGATCATGTACGGCTATCCGATCACGCCGCAGAACGAGATCATGCACTACTGGACGAGGAACGTGCCCAAGTTCGGGAGGCGGTTCCTGCAGACGGAGGACGAACTGTCCGCCGGTTTCACCACCATTGGCGGCGTGCTGGCCGGCAGGCGGGCCTTCACCGCTACCGCCGGGCCGGGCAACGTGCTGATGCAGGAGCCCCTGTCCATGGCCGAGGCGATGAGGATCCCTGTAGTGGTGGTGATCCAGCAGCGCGGCGGTCCTTCCACCGCCACAGTCATCTACTCCCAGCAGGAGGTCACCCTGACCTGCTTCGGCGGCAACGGCGAGGGCCTGCGCATTGTTTATTCCACATCCTCTCTCCAGGATCTTTACGACTACACCATCAAGGCCTTCAACACTGCCTGGAAGTACCGGTTTCCCACCTTCGTGCTGGGTGACGGCTACCAGGCCAAGATGAGGGAATCGCTGAACATCTACGACCCTGCCGCCAGGGGAATCGACATGGTACCCACGGAACCATTTGTGGGCAAACCGGGAAAGATCGGCGAGGGACGGGAGGCTGCCCATCTTAGAAATGCTTACAGTGTCGAGGAAGAGTTGGAGGTGGCCATGGCTAGAGACACCTCGGAATACGAGCGGGTGACGCCGGAGATCATCGAATATGACTCTTACAATACCGAAGGCGCTGACATAGTGGTGATTGCACACGGGATCGTCTTCCGGTCGGCGGCGATGGCGGTACGGGAACTGGCAGGGCAGGGCAAAAAAGTCGGGTATTTTCGACCGATCACGCTGCGCCCCTTCCCGCGGGAGCAGTTGCAGCAAGCGGTCGCCCGGGCGAAGATGCTGCTGGTGGCCGAGTCGGCCTATGGCCAGTTGTTGAAGCTGGTAAAGGAGAATCTCTACGGAGGTCCCTGTAATCTGCCGATCAAGACGATACTCCGGCCGGGTGTGGGGATTACCCCCGAAGAGGTAACCGAAGCCTGCAGCGCCCTGCTGGATGGAAAGGGGGCGTAGACGATGGCAGTAGAGATGGAACTGCAACCGAAAATGCCGAAGTGCTGGAACCTGGCGACCAAACCCCACAAATTCTGCCCTGGATGCGGCCATGGCCTGATATTGAAGGCCCTGGGGCAGGCGATCGATGATCTCGGGATCCAGGACCGGGTGGTCTTCGGCTGTGATATCGGATGTTCACTACTATCCTGGGACTTCTTCAACATGGACACGGTGCAGGCCCACCACGGCCGGGCGACTCCGGTGATGGTCGGCCTGAAGCGGGCGAACCCGGAACTGATCGTAATTGCCTACATGGGGGATGGGGGCGGCTACGCCATCGGCTCCCAGCACCTGGTCAACGCTGCTAACCGGAACGATAAGATCACCATGATCCTGGCCAACAACACCAACTACGCCATGACCGGAGGCCAGATGGCTCCGACCACCATGCCCGGCCAGAAGACCGAGACCACGCCCTACGGTCGGGATGTCAAGGAAGACGGCTACCCGATGCTGGGGCCGGAGATGGTGGCCGCCATCACCCACGAGGGGGCCTACGTCGCCCGGGGGACCGTTTCCAAGCTCCGGACCTTGAAGAGCTATCTAAAAAAGGCGCTGGAGAACCAGATCTCTGGGAGGGGGTTCTCCTTCGTGGAGGCGCTCTCCACCTGCCCGACCAATTGGCGCACCAACGCCGAACAGACCTGGGCGTTCCTCGAACAGACGATGCAGGAGTTTTTCCCGGTTGGCGAGTTGAAGGTGCCGCCCGAAGCCGCCGCACCAACCGCGCCTCCGGGCGCCGTAGAAGGGGAGGGGGAGTAGCCATGAGTAAACCTGTGAAGATTGCTCTGGCCGGCGAGGGTGGCCAGGGAGTGCAGTCCGTCGCCCAGATCCTGATGGATGCGGCTGCTCTCGAGGGGAAAGAGGCCCTCTATATTCCCAACTTCGGGATCGAGCAGCGGGGCGGCGTCTCCATCGCCTTCGTGCAGATCGGCGACGAGAAGATCGGGGCGCCCAAGTTCAAGATCGGGGACATCGTGATCGCCCTCAGCGACCGCGCTGTCCGCCGCACCCAGATGTACGTGGGGCCGCAGACATTGTTCGTCTACGACTCCGGCATCCAGGGAGTAGAGGGCGACTTGCCGAAGAACGCCAAACAGGTGTTGGCTATTCCTGCTCTGGAGATCGCTACCAAGAAGCTGAACCCGCGGGTTTTCAATATTCTGATTATGGGCGCCGTGATCGGAGCAACCCATGTGGTAACGCTCGACAAGGCGAAAGAATCCATAGAGAAGCGCCTTGGCTACAAGTTCGAGAAAAACCCGGAACTCCGGGAGTTGGACTTCAAGGCCCTCCAGGAGGGCATCAATCTGGTTGCCGGAATGGGGGTGTCATAACATGGCAAGCGTAGCGGGAATGTCCTACGCGGATAAAAAATATGTCAGCGAGGTCAATAAAGGCAGGGCCGAGTGGGTCGTATTCCCGGGGCTCTGCAAGGGTTGCGGCCTCTGCAAGGAGAAGTGCCTCGAGGCTGCCCTGAGTTGGTCGGAGAAGCTGGGGGTCTATGGGACGCCGACTGTCAAAGTGGACCCGGAACTCTGCAAGGCCTGCCGCACCTGCGAGGTGGTCTGCCCGGACTGCGCCATCCTGGTGGCGCGCAAGAGCAAGGACAACTAAGTTCCAGCGAACGTGCCGGGTGTCCTCTGGGCGCGCCAGGGTTTGGTTGCGCAAGTAGATTCAAGAAGGGTTCAACGCCGGTGCTTTTGCGTATAATAGAGAACAAGGATGTGTGCAGAGGAAGTTGGTGAAAACATGGCACGACGGGAACCTAGCCTGCTTGCCGAGAAGAGGAAGGGAGTTCTGCTTCCGGTATGCATGATCTGCGAACAGACGCCCCCCAAGGGCATTGCGGAGGGGATGCTGGTTTCCGGCCGCTTTCTTTGCGCCCGGTGTGAGCGGGAGATCGTCCGCGTCCGGGTCGGTGACAGCCGGTATACTCAGCTCAAGGAGAAGCTCAAGAAGCTCTGGGCTCGGGTCCGGCAGTAACCCGGCTTCAGGTAACTAGAGCCCCGACAGGGGGCTTTTTTGTTTTTGCCGCATTCAGACTGGCCAGCAATTGTTGCTGGTCAACGACGTCTGCACCCATAATCTGCTCTATGGGGTTCAAAACGGTCGCCGGATAATCGATAATCAAATGGTCAAGCTTAGTTGTTCAGGGAGAGCTGTCATGGCTCTCCCGCTTTAACGGGCCGGTAACTCCAGGAATACCACTCAAGGAGTTAAAAAGAGAAGATATTCAGTTGTCGTATTAAGAACTAAAGTATTAAATATAGAAAAGACAATTTTTTTAATATTAGTGTTCTAAATAAAGGAACACATAAATGTAAATATCAGAAGCCTTAATGTTTTAGTAAAACTTGGTAATTTTTCGATAATACAATATATAAGGCCTTTTATAAGGATTTATTCAGTGCATAAAGATATAAAATAATAATTGCAAAAAAAAGAACATAGTTATATTATATAGAAAAAAAGATTGACAGATTTAAAATAAGCTTATGGTAATACCAATGTTCTAAATAATAGAAAGGAGATGGGATAATGACCAGGAAGAAAACAGTTACGGATTTTATGCGCATGAAAAAAGAAGGTGAAAAGGTAACCTGGGTCACTGCCTACGATTATCCAATGGCTTCTTTTGTTGAGCAGGCAGGCATGGATATGATCCTCGTGGGTGATTCATTGGGTATGGTTGTGCTTGGCTATGAAAGCACGATTCCGGTGACGATGGATGATTGCATTTCTCACTGCCAGGCCGTTCGCCGGGGCGCTCCCAACACCTGGGTGGTGGGGGACATGCCCTTCATGTCCTATCAAAAATCCGATGAGGATGCGGTGGTCAATGCCGGCCGTTTTTATCAAAAGAGTAACGTTGACTGCGTGAAATTAGAAGGCGGGCGGAGGGTGATCACCCGGATCAGGGCCATCACCGATGCCGGCATGTTGGTGATCGGCCATATCGGACTGACTCCGCAAAGCTCCGGTCAATTGGGTGGGTTTAAGGCACAAGGCCGAGATGTTAAAAGTGCAAGAGAGTTGATCAAGGATGCCCTGGCGATTCAAGAAGCCGGCGCTTATGCTCTCTTGTTGGAAGCTGTTCCACCGGAATTAACCGATTTTATTGCGAAGAAACTGAACATCCCGGTCTACTCAATCGGGGCGGGCGTGTGCTGTGACGGCCAACTGCTGATCTGTGGCGACATGCTCGGCCTGTTCCAGGCTTTCACTCCGAAGTTCGTCAAAAAATATGCCAATGTAGCCGAGATCGAAACAGCCGCCTTTAAGCAGTATATCCAAGAAGTAAAGAACAAGGAATTCCCTACGGATGAATACGTGTACCACATCTTAGACAGCCAGGATGACTTTGAAAAGCTGTTTAAAGAGTTCGAATAGCCCAAAAGGAAAAAGGGGTGTTTTTTGAAACCGGGCTGTTATTGCGACCAAGGTTAGCCCAATGGAGGGCATAAAAATTCAAAATCAACCCAATGGAGGGTGTTAGATGTCTTTTAACACGATAGAAAAATTTATTCTTGAAAACACGAGTTTTTCCCTGAAAGACCGGTACGATATGCCGGCATCGAAATTGACTTTTCCCGGTGGGGCGCATTACCGGATGGAGATTGCCGGCATTGAAACGGTTTCTAATTTTGAAACAATGCTGAAAGAATCAGCTAAGAGAAATATCCCTATTCATAGGATAGTTGCGACTGTTAAGGGCGCTACCTTAATGGACAATGCGGAGCTGAAAGATTTCGCACAAGTCGGCGCCGACAGCAAGACAGAGGTCATAATACTTCCGGCTCCCAGCAGGGGTTGGGATATTGGGCGAGAGTACTCGACCAAAGAGGGATACGTATGCGGCATGAGGATGCGCGGCCAGGATATGCTCGGCTATTGGCTGCGCGAGCTTGACCGGTGCCTTGAGGCAGGAATCAGAGGCTTCCTGGTGCCTGATGAAGGATTGATCTATCTGCTCAATAAGTTACGGCAGGGTGGAGCGCTGCCATCGGAAGTCAAGTTTAAATGCTCTGTCTTTGCAGGACATGCCACTGCCGTGGGCGGCAAAATGTTGGAAGAACTGGGCGCCGACAGTTTCAACCCTCTGCCGGACCTGACGCTTCCGATGCTTGCTTCGATCCGGAACAGTGTTAACATACCACTCGATGTATACATCTGTATTGTGGACGCCATGGGAAATATCCAGAGGTATCATGAAGCAGGAGAAATAGCCAGAATATGCGCTCCTGTTTACCTTAAGATTGAACCCGGCCGTTCCGAGAGTGATATCTATAACACCTGGGTCGATAAGAACTATCTTGATACTCTGGTTGTGGAAAAAGTGCGATATGCGCAAATTACCCGGGAATGGATTGAGCGAATAGGCTCCGACCTGGTGTTTAATGACTACAGGGACGACCTGTCGTATCCGAAGCCATAAGACTGACGAGAATGTACTCCCGACGTGCTGGCGTGCTTGACAGAACATCGGTGCTTAAGCCCGGCCTTGTACCCCGCATTCTTTCGGGCCGGGCGTAGCCCGGATGCGGAGGAAAGAAGGAGGTCATAGAATGAGCAGCAATCCTTTTGAGACAGCGTTGAATAGCCTGCGCAAGGCCTGCGAAATTGCAGGTGTGGAACCGATTGTCGAACGGTTTCTCAGTAAGCCGAAACGGGTGTTTGAGTTTACGATTCCCTTGAGAATGGATAATGGCGAGATCAGGATCTTTGATGCCTACAGGGTTCATTTCAATGATGCCCTGGGTCCGATAAAAGACGGCACCAGGCTGGTTCCGAATTTAGATCTGGACACAGTCAAGGCATTGGGATTGTGGATGACGATCAAACACGCGGTGGCGGGTATACCTGCCGGTGGCGGTAAGGGTGGAATTCGGGTTGATCTGAATGAATTGAGCGACTGGGAATATGAGCGGCTGATCAGGGCTTTTATCCGCAAACTGCCGTTGAAAGGCGCCTGGGTAGACATTCCGGGAGCTGATATTGGCACCAGCGGCAAAACCCAGGCCTGGATGCTCGACGAGTATGAAGAAATAAATGGTTTTCACTGCCCGGCGGCCATTAACGATAAGCCGGCCGAAGTCGGTGGCACGGCAGGGAGCAAGGAAGCTACCGGAACAGGTGCTTTTTACGTGACCCTGGAAGCAATCACGAATCTGGGCATTGCCAGGGGAGCCTCTGCGGCAATCCAGGGTTTTGGCACTGCCGGCAGCGTGATCGCCACCCTGCTTTACAATGAAGGTTTCAAGGTCATAGCGGTTAGTGATATCCAGGGTGGCATAGCCAGGAGCGATGGCATCAACGTTAAAGAACTTAAAAAGTATGCCGAGCTTACCGGCTCAGTCGTCAATTTCCCGGGAACTATTCCGATGACCAACCAGGAATTGCTGGAAGCTGAGTGCGATATTCTGGTTCCGGCTGCTGTCCAGAGTGTGATTACGGGTGAAAATGCTTCTAATGTTAAAGCCGGATTGATTGTAGAAGTGGCCAATGGCCCCGTGACTCCTGAAGGGGAGGATATTCTGGAACGTAAAGGGGTAACCATTATCCCCGATGTGATCGCCAACTGCGGGAGTGCTATTGCCTGCAGCTTTGAACGTATACAGGGGCTCACCGATGACTACTGGGAATTGGACAAAGTCTTACAAAAGCTTGATGAAAGAATCATTAAAGCCTATCGGCAAGCCGTCAGCACCTCAAATGAGAAGAATGTGTCGCTTAGAACCGCTGCCTGGGTTAATGCGGTGAACAGGGTGGCAGGGGCGATGAAGATGAGAGGCTGGGTATAAGAAAAGAACGATAGGCGCCCAGCGTTGCTGTTTTAAACGGCCGCTGTGCAAACTCGCAAAGGGTTTTCATTGCCGGATAATGCTACCGGAAGATTTATGTTGGAATGCTCAAAGCAGTTATTGAAAAAGTTGAATATTTTAGCAGGGTGGTGAGTTTGATGAGCATACCGAACAGTGAAACCAGTTATAATCCCAAATATCCTGTTCTGACGCTAGAAAAGGCCATGGACATCATTGAAATCCTGACTAATGAATCCGGTAACGGATTAGGAATAAGCGAATTGAGCCGAAGACTGGATATCGGTAAGAGTACGATTCACCGCATTTTAGATACGCTTTCCGCATACGGTTACGTAGATCAGATCTCGGATAAAGGAAAGTACCGGTTAAACTGGAGGTTGTACGAAATAGGCAATGTATTACCACAGCAGAGAGATCTCAACAACTTTGATCACGAGATCATCCATGATCTCTGCGGCGAGTGCCAGGAAACGGTCAACCTCGGGGTTAGAAATAACGATCATGTGGTCATTATATCCAAAGTGGAACCGACCAACTCTGCGCTGAGAGCGATCAAGCATGTTGGCGACAGAGAACCACTGCATGCCACTGCTTTGGGTAAGGTTTTGATGTCTGAAATGGATCCCGAGCAGGTAGAGTCAATATTTATATCCCGGGACAAGCCATTGGAAAGTTATACTCCAAGCACCATCACCTCCTTTGATAATCTTCACACGGAATTGCGTAAAGTCAGGGAGCAGGGTTTTGCAATCGACAACGAAGAGTACAGCACCGGCATATCTTGCATTGCCATGCCGGTAAAGAATTACGAACAACGGATTGTTGCGGCGGTCAGCGTTTCTGGGCCGTCATTTCGCCTGAACTTCAGTAAGATTATGGAGATCAGGACGGGATTGACCCTGGCAAGTATGAAAATGTCCGAATTCCTAGGCTACAAAAACAAAAATGATTAATTATTAAGCAACGATCAAACAGGAGGAGAAAGTGATGTTGCCCTTTACGGAGGTTGAGTACCGGGAAAGAATGAGGAAAGTACAGGCAAACATGAATACCAAAGGAATTGAGGTATTACTGGTCACTGATCCGGCCAATATGGCCTATCTGTCAGGGTATAATGCCTGGTCGTTCTACGTCCATCAGGTGCTGATTGTAACTCTGGATGACGAGATGCCGATATTTGTCGGACGTTATATGGATGCCTTCTGCGGCGCTATCAAGACAACCTGGCTGGATGCAGGCCATGTCAGAGCTTACAGTGACGACTATGTCCAGAGCACTGAAAAACACCCCATGGATTATGTTGCAGGAGTCTTGAGAGAGTTGGACGCCGGCGCCAAGAGCATTGCCGTGGAGATGGACAACTACTATTTCACGGCTTCCTGTTTCGAAAGCCTCAAGAAGGGATTGCCGGATGCAAAATTTGTGAACGGCAATCTCCTCGTCAATTGGGTGCGCATTATCAAGTCTGATAATGAAATAATCTTGCAGAAGAGGGCGGCAAGAATTGTGGAGAAAGCCATGCAGACTGCCATCGATTCTCTCGATGTCGGTGTCAGACAGTGTGATGTGGCGGCAAACATCTATCATGCCCTGGTCAGCGGAACGGAGGAGTTCGGAGGGGATTACCCGGCAATTGTTCCGCTGATGCCTTGCGGGGAGACTGCGGGAGCGCCTCACCTGACCTGGACGGACGAAAAATATAAAAGCGGCACCACGGTGGTCATCGAAATTGCCGGCAGCCATCAGCGCTACCATTCACCCCTGTCGAGAACGATCGCCATAGGCGAACCCGGCGACCAAGTTAAAAGAGTGGCGGACATAACTGTCGAAGGCCTGAATGAAGCACTGGCCACCATCAAACCGGGTGTGACCTGCGAGGAGGTGGAACTGGCCTGGAGAAGGGTACTCAAAAAATACGGGCTGGAAAAAGAGTCTCGTATCGGTTACTCCATGGGCCTGAATTATCCACCCGACTGGGGTGAGCACACGGCAAGCCTCAGGCCGGGAGATAAAACCATTATCCAGCCGAACATGACGTTTCACTGCATACCCGGTATGTATTTTGACGACTTTGGCGTGGAGATCAGTGAGGCCTTGAGAGTGACCGAAAACGGGTGCGAAACACTTGCCAATTTCCCCCGTCAACTGTTCATTAAATAAACGTAATTGCTCAACTAAAATACTTAAAAGCAGTGTATTGCCTGAGGTAGTGGCTTGGTTGGCCATCTGATGACGCTCGCTCCCTGAGGAAATAGATCGCTTACGGCCATCCGCCGGCCAACTGCCTGGTTCCCTCAGTATGGTTTAAACAATGGAGTCAGGAGGACAGAAGTCAGTCCGAATGAGAAAACCGGCATTCTGAATAATTGAGCAGATAACAATTGAATACAATTAAAGGCCGATAGGAGGCTATCAAGTGTTCCTGCAGCAATTAATCAACGGTTTAACGCTAGGGTCGGTATATGCACTGGTTGGCGTGGGGTATTCACTGGTTTACGGCGTGCTGGGGCTGATTAACTTTGCCCACGGATCAATCTATACCTGGGGCGCCTTTTTTGCCTTTACTCTGTTGGCCTATACCGGAACGCCCTTTCCGCTGGCTTTCTTACTGGCCATGGGGGCAACGGCCCTGGTAGGAGCCATTGTTGAACGCATGGCCTATTATCCGCTGCGGAAATCTCCCCTGATGAGCCAGATCGTAGCGGTTTTAGGGATTTCGATCATCATGGATAACCTAGCCATGTTAATTTGGGGTTCAGAAGCACAAGCGTTTCCCTCCGTAATGGGGTCACAGGTATGGACTTTTGCCGGTGTTCGGATATCGCTGCTCCAGTTCCTGATTATGGGCGCCGGTATTGTCTTGATGGTGGCATTGTACTTCCTTGTTTACCAAACCAAGGTGGGCGCCGCAATGCGCGCCACAAGTCTGGACGCGGACGCGGCCAGTTTGATGGGTATCAACGTCGAGCGCCTCAGGCTGATGACTTTTACTCTGAGCGCCGCATTGGCAGCCGCTGCGGGCACGCTGATCGGCGCTTACTACCGGACGGTTATCTTTAACATGGGGTACGGTGTGGTCATCAAGGCCTTCGTCGTTGCCATCCTCGGCGGGATGGGCAATGTCGTAGGCGCCATGCTGGGCGGCCTGTTGATGGGGCTCATTGAATGTTTCGGGGCCGCCTATATTGCCTCAGGCTACAAAGATGCTTTTGTGTACATCGTCCTCTTTTTAGTCCTGCTGCTCCGGCCAAATGGTTTGCTCGGAACGTACGAAAAAGAAAAAGTTTAGGCAGGTGTGGAGAGACTTGGATACAGCTACAGTTGTAAAACGAGGTAAATTAGCACTGCTTAACCCGTACACAAAGATCATCGTTGTCATCCTGCTATTTGCCGTGCCCCTGGTGATCCATAATGCATTCTATCTGGATGCAGTCAACATGGTGTTCTACTTTATCATATTGGCAGTGGCTCTCGACCTGCAAATGGGCTTCCTCGGAGTGTATAACTTTGGTATTGTGGGTTTCGTGGCGATTGGAGCCTATACGGTAGGCATCCTGACGGTTGGTGTCTGGCCGCAGTGGTGGGGCTTCTGGGTTGCCCTGCTGATCGGCGCGGTCTTTGCCGGCATTGTTGGGGTGCTGTTAGGGTTGTCGACGTTCAGGATCCGGGGTGACTATTTCTGTATTGTCAGCCTGGGATTTGGAGAAATAATCAGGTATGTCCTGTTGAACTGGGTCAGCCTCACCGGCGGGCCGATGGGGATAACCGGTGTTCCTGCGCCGAGGATATTTTCACTGGCCCTGGCATCGCGTGGGCAGTTATATTGGTTTGTGCTGATCCTGGTTCTGATCGTGCTGGTGTTGACAGTGCGGATGAAGAACTCTTATTTGGGACGGGCGTGGGTAGCCATTCGGGAAGATGAAGTGGCAGCAGAGGCAAGCGGCATCAATATGGTGCAGTACCAGGCCATCAATATGGCAATGGCGGCGGTCATAGCAGCCGTTGCCGGAGGCTTCTTTGCAGGGTACCTCAATTACCTCAATCCTGAAAGCTTCGTTTCTAATGTGAGCCTCAATATTGTGTGTATGGTCATTCTCGGAGGGGCGGGCTCTATCTGGGGCGCCGTAATGGGCGCCGGCATTCTCACGCTGATCCCGGAAATCGTCAGGCCTCTTGCCCAATACAGCTCGCTGTTATATGGACTATTGATGTTCCTGGTCATGATTTTCAGGCCGAAAGGAGTTTTAGGGAAGTGAACAGGGGCGGTAATGACAGTCCTTATATTCTGAGCGGCCATAAGGTGACCATGCAGTTCGGTGGATTGGTAGCTCTCAGGCAGGTGGATTTTGCAGTGGCAAGATATGGCATTATGGGGCTGATTGGGCCCAATGGCGCCGGCAAGACTACCCTGTTCAACTGTATAACCGGCAACCACAGACCAACCTCCGGGGAGATCCGGTTTCAAGAGATCGGCATTGGATCTCTGCCGCCTTATCGCATCACCAGGCTGGGAATTGCCCGGACATTCCAAAATATCCGCCTCTTCAAAGAGATGTCCGTTTTGGACAATGTCCTCGTGGGTATGCACATCCAGATCAAACAGGGGATCTCAGACGTACTGTTTAAAACGAAAAGGTTTTCTGAGGACGAACAGAACAAGGCCGAGAAGGCAGACCAGTTGCTGGAAATCTCCGGGCTGATCGACGCCAGGAGCGAGTTGGCCAAGAATCTCCCGTACGGCGCTCAAAGACGCCTGGAGATCGCCCGGGCTCTGGCGACCGAACCCGCCCTGCTGCTTTTGGATGAACCTACCGCGGGCATGAATTTGAATGAAACTGATGCCTTGATAGATTTTATTCACTTGATAAAAGATCGGTTTAATCTGACTATTCTTCTGATCGAACATGACATGAAGTTTGTGATGGGACTGTGTGAGAAGATCATGGTGCTCGACCATGGCCAGAAGATCGCTGAGGGGCCTCCCGGAGAGATACAGGACAACGAGGCGGTTATTGAGGCTTACCTGGGGAGGGGGATGGCCCGTGCTGAGGCTTGAATCAATACACGGCGGTTATGGACTGCTGGAAATATTGAAAGGGATAGACTTATCTGTAAATGCTGGAGAGATCGTCACCCTGATCGGAAACAACGGCGCCGGAAAAACAACCACCTTGAAGATTATCTGTGGTCTCGTAAAGGCTTCCGGCGGCACGGTGAGCTTCCAGGAAAAAGACATAAAAAATCTGGCGGCGCATTTAATTGTAGCCCGGGGCATCTCCATGGTGCCAGAAGGAAGACATATATTTCGAAAACTGACAGTGCGTGAAAATCTCATTCTGGGGGCTTACCTGGTTAAAGACAAGAAGCGGGTGAGAGAGGAAATGGAGAGAGTTTTCGACTTGTTCCCGGTGCTTAAAGAACGACAGAAGCAAAAGGGCGGCTCCCTCTCAGGCGGTGAGCAGCAGATGTTGGCAATGGGCCGCGCCCTGATCGGCAGGCCCAAACTCCTGCTGCTCGACGAGCCATCGATGGGGCTGGCGCCAACATTGGTAGAAAAAATATTCGAGACCGTCATCGAGATCAACAGGCAGGGTACTCCAGTCCTAGTCGTTGAACAAAATGCCTTCATGGCTCTTCAGATTGCCAACAGGGGCTATTGTCTAGAGACAGGAAGAATCACTGTCGAAGGCACCTCAAAGGAGTTGCTCTCTAATGAGCGGGTTAAGAAGGCTTACCTTGGCGGGTAATGAGGCGACTTTCTTATCAGAGAGCGTACTCAAAGGTGATAGCCGGGGGGTGAGACTGAGCGGTGGATTGAAGTGTCCCATGGATTGGCTTTACGCGTGTCGGGCTCTGGAACAAGGCAACAGGAACCTGAAAGTTGCCGGTAAGAAACTTAGAAAAAGGGGGAGAGAAGGGTTATGAAGTTTTGGAAAGGTATTGTCTTATTGCTTGTTTTATCGGTCTTGGTCCTGGTGGCCACCGGGTGTTCCCAGTCATCGAAAACGATTAAAATTGGTGTGGCAGGTTCCATGACCGGCGATAGCGCCATCTGGGGACAAACTGCCTTAAAAGCTGCTCAACTTGCGGTTGATCAGGTTAATGCCCAGGGTGGGGTCCTTGGCAGGCAGATTGTGCTCGTCCCCGGCGATGACCAGGCTGACCCGCAAACGGCCGCCAATGTGGCTCAGCAGTTCGCCTCCGATCCTTCGATCTTGGGTGTGATCGGGCACGAATTCAGCTCTACCGCTTTGCCGGCGGCGCCGATTTATCAGAAAGCGGGGTTGCCCTACATTATTGTTACGGCATCCAACCCGAGACTGGCGGATATAGGCAACTATGTTTTCAGAATCAATGCGGACGATATCGTAGCTTCAGCTCAGACTGCCAGCTATACAGTCAATTCTCTTCATGCCAAGAATATCGGGATCATCTATGACAATGACGATTATGGCAGGGCATTCAAGGACGGGTTCGCTGCGAAAGCACAGAGCTTGGGCGCCAAGATAGTAGACGTTGAGACGTACGTGGGTGGTCAGGACCGCGATTTCTCCGTGCAGTTGACCAAGTTGGCGGCAGCGAAACCGGATACAGTCCTCCTGTCGGGGTATGACACGGAAGCGGCGATGATTGTCGTACAGGCCAAGCAGCTTGGCTTCAACCCCCAGTTCGTATCGGAAGACGGGGTGGCCACGCCTAATTTCATCAAGTTAGCCGGAAGTGCCGCAAATGGCGTGATTTGCACTACCTATTTCAACCGGGCTATTCCAGATCCGAATGTCCAGGCATTTGTCAAGATGTATGAGTCGAGGTACAATGAGCCGACCTTCTCGGATGCTCCTTACGCATATGATGCCATGAACGCCATGATCGATGCCATCAAGAGAGCCGGTAAACCGGATCGGTCGGCAATCAGGGATGCTCTTGTCACGACCGACATCCCGGGAGTGACCGGTCAGATCACCTTTGCTGCGAACGGCAGTCGTCAAGTTGCCTGGAACGTCGTGGTCGAGGTGGTTAATGGCCAGTGGGTGATCAAGGATATGATCCGGAATTAGCCTGTTATAAAAAGGAGGCAACAGGGCGGCGCCTGATACCGGTGACGGCTGTTGCCTCCTTTTTCAATGCCGGAACAGGGTTCAACCGGGTCTTGGCTTCAGCGGGGGAAAAGCAATCCCTCGCTGAAGCCAAGAGCCAGTTAATTGTGGTGGGTAGAAATTGCAGATACAGGAGGCAACTGGCGTTTATGGATGACCTCAAACAAGCAATACTCCTCCTGCACGATGAAGTAGTTGAACTGCGCCGGGACTTCCACATGCACCCGGAGTTGGGTTTTGAGGAATTCAGGACCTCGAAAGCGGTGTGCAGCTACCTGAAAGAATTGGGCCTGGAGGTTCGACTGCTAGCGACAACCGGAGTCGTGGGGCTGTTAAAAGGGAATCGGCCCGGTCCTACGGTCTTGCTCCGGGCTGATATGGATGCGCTACCCTTGCAGGAAATGAATAGTGTTCCCTATAAGTCAATCTTCGATGGCAAGGCGCACGCCTGTGGCCATGATGCGCATGTCGCCATGCTTCTTGTAGCCGCTAAAGTCCTGGTCAATCGCCGCCACCAGATAGGCGGGAATATCAAGTTTGTCTTCCAGCCCAATGAGGAAACAGTGGCTCCTAAAAGCGGGGCGGTGGAGATGATCAAAGCCGGCGTATTGGAGGAGCCTGCTGTCGACGTGGCGTTTGCCTCACATTTATGGACGCCCATTGAAAGCGGAAAAATCGGAGTTGTATGCGGACCAATTATGGCCGGAGACGAAGAATTCGAGCTGACCATCTATGGCAAGGCAGGCCACACCGCCTTCCCACAAACGGCGATTGACCCTATTGCCGCTGCAGTCAAAGTGGTTGAAGCGGTCCAGACCTTTCAGACACGGGAAGCGTCCGGCCCCCTCCTGATTATGTTTGGCAAATTTCACGGAGGTACTTCCAGAAACGTCATTCCCGAAAAAGTCGAATTAGGCGGTACGATCCGCTATTTGCTGGACAACGAAGATGAGCAAAAGGAAGCGCTGCTGAACGGCTTTGAAAGGACGATTAAGGGAATCTGCATGGCAACGCGCACGGATTATGAGGTCAAGTATATCCCCAGCAACCCCAGCGCATACAACGACCCTGAAATTGTGGACCTGGTCATTGATGCGGCGCAAGAAACCCTGGGGAAAAAGCAGAAGGTGGTTGCGCACCAGTCAATGGCGGGGGAAGATTTTGCCGAGTTTACCCGCAGGGTACCGAGCGCCTTCTATTTTATAGGCGCGGGCAGCAGCGAAAAGGCTTGTAATTTTCCCCACCACCACCCCTGTTTCAATATTGATGAGGGCACCCTCTTAACCGGTGTGGAGATGCACGTCCGAACAGCATTAAAATTCCCAAGTCTGCGCTATAGCAGAAGCTCCCCATAAAAGTCAGCCTGATAATTACACGCAATTACCTAATTTGTGCGACTGTCTTTACACATTAAGAGCCTATGATGGTACCAAGAACAATTTCTTGAAGGAGGCAGGCGCAATGAAAAAGTTTCTCGTGGTAATGTTGACAGTGTTGATGGTGTTAGGGCTGGCCGGTTCCGCACTTGCAGATGCAAGCGCTGATGGAACGCAGTCGACGGTTGCCGTCGCTACTGCACAGACGCAGCCCCCCAGGATCAGGGACTTGCAGGGCTATGACCAACTGCTGCAGTTGCGCGCCGATGCAAAGACTGAAAGAGAGCAGATCAAGGCCGACCGGGAGCAGTTGAAGGGCGCTGTGCAGGCCGCCAGGCAGGCTCACGACACGGCGGCCATCAAGGCGCTGAAGCCTTACCGGGCTACCTTGAAGCAGATTATGGCCGACCTGAAGAGCCAGTGGACGACCCAGAAGGGCAACTGGGCAGCCATGAAGCAGGCCCGCCAGGTAAACGATGCGGGACAGATGCAGACGGTCATGAGCCAGATCCTCAACGTTCGGCAGGCGATCAACGCCGACCTGGCATCGATCAAGGGCGCCCTGGACCAGATGCTGCAGACCCTGACGGGCAATCAGGCACCGGCTCCAACCGCTTCAGGCGCAACCAGTTTGTAAGGCAGGTCGCGGCTAGATGCCCACGAAGCATGAACCCAGGCGTAGCAATATACGCCTGGTTGTTTTTTGCATGGATAAGCCCTGGTTCACCAACGATATTCAGCGGTTTGGGTCAGAACATGGTGTAAGAAGTTGGCCGGGCCGAGGTTTTCAAGTGACAGTTCTTCCGGCGTGTAGGCGCGGCGAAGGCGCATCGGGCATGAAGAGTATGATAAGATAAATAAAGCTGATCATCATGCCTCTATCTTGATAGGCTGAAAGAGGAGCGCTGATTTGAACGATGAGAGACAGCTCCAATGGGAGGATGTATAATACTGTGCCCCAAAATCTCCATGCCGGGGTGGAGGCCGGAGCGCTGCCGCCGCTGGCGGCAGGCTTAGCATCGCACGCCGGGGAGGGCTACCTGGGTTTTCACATGCCCGGGCACCATCAGGGCCGGGCGGCCTGGGCGCCTTGGCGCGACTTGCTGGGGGATGCGGTCTTCTCTCTCGACCTGACGGAACTGCCCGGACTGGACAACATCCAGGACCCTCAAGGGATCATCCGGGAGGCGGCAGCCGCGGCGTCGGCCTTCTTTGGGGCGGCGGAGACTCATTTCCTGGTGAACGGGGCCAGCGCCGGCATCCTGGCGGTGCTGCTGGCCCTCTGCCAGGAAGGGGACCGGGTGCTGGTGCCCAGGAACTGCCATCAGTCGGTGGTGCACGGCCTGGTCCTGAGCGGGGCGACCCCGGTCTACCTGCCGGTGCATTTCCATCCCGGACTGGGGTTGCCCGGCCTGCTGCGGACGGAGGACCTGCGGGCCTGCTTGGGCGCCCCGGTTGCATCCCACGGCGATCAAGCGGCGCCCTCCCTGACCGAACATCCTGCGATTTCCCCGTTGCCCTCTATGGAATGCCCTCCGACAGGCTCCCTGAATGGAGAAGCCGCGGATACATCTTCGCCCTCTGCAGCAGACTTTCAGGAGGGAGGCCGCTGCCTGCTGGTGCTGCTGCACCCGAACTACTACGGCCTGGCCGGAAACCTGGCGGAGCAGATAGAGATGGCTCATCAGTGCGGACTACTGGTGCTGACGGACGAGGCCCAGGGCTCCCACTTCTGTGTCAGCCCGTTGTTTCCTGCTTCTGCCCTGACCGTTGGGGCGGACTTTACGGTGATGGGCGCCCACAAGACCCTGGGAGCCTTCACCCAGGCGGCCTGGCTCCACTGCCGGGAGGGCGGCGAGGCCGCCTCGAGGGTTAACCAGGCACTGCGGCTGGTGCAGACCACCAGCCCGTCCTATCTGCTGATGGCCTCCCTGGATGTGGCCCGGTACCAGTTGCAGCAGTCCGGGGAGCGTTGGGGGCAAACGGCCGGTCTTGGCCTGCGATTGCGGCGGGAGATATCCGGGATCCGGGGTCTGATGGCGCCTGGGGAGGAGTTGCTGGATGTGCCTGGGGTGACTGCCTACGATCCGGCCAGGCTGGTTGTAAACGTGAGCGGTCTGGGGATCACCGGCTTTACGGCTGGCGGATGGCTGGCCAGGGAGCGGCGCCTCCTGGTGGAAATGTCAGACCTGGACAACCTGGTGTTTATCCTTGGCCCCGGTGACGAGGGGCCGGCGGCGGATGCCTTGCTGGATGGGCTGCGGGACCTGGCGGCTGCCGGCGGTTATGCAAGCGGAGAATTCGAAAACGGCACGAGCAGCGGTGGCGGTGAGCGTGGTGAGCATTGTGGGTCTGTTGGAACTGGTAGTTCTACCGGGGAAAATGGTTTAGACGGGTGCACCGGCGCCGGCGGGGGATACCATGCACGAGATGTGGGTGTGTGCGGCCGCGGGGCGCCGGAACTGTCGGCGATCATGCCGGACCTCTATAATCTGCCGATCCCCTGCCAGATCCTGACGCCGCGCCAGGCGTTCTTTGCCCCGCATTGCCAGGTGCCGCTGGAGGCGGCAGTGGGGAAGATCGCCGCCGAGACGATCACGCCCTATCCGCCGGGCGTGCCGCTGATCTGTCCGGGCGAAGTGATCGATAAGCCGGTGCTGGAGTGTCTAAAAGCCTGGCGCCAGGCCGGAGGGACCTGGCCGGGGCAGGCCGGGGGCGCAGTCTACGTGGTAGACCGGAGCTAGACTGTGGTTTAACACATTTCAGCCAGAAGTCCCCCATCTTCTAAGATGGGGGACTTCTGGCTTGAGCAAGGCTACAAAGCAAGCATTGCCCAAAATAGATCAGGGGGAGGATTTTGTGCCGGGAAACGTCCCCGACGCTATGCTTGACTGCCGGACAAAGTCGTTCAGGCGGGTATCCCTATATAAAACGGGTGTTATGTGGTAAGATAAAAACAAAATTGACAGGGAAAGACAGTGGCAGGGGATCTGGCACAATGCCACTTGTTGTTGAAGGTTGAATGCAATGTGCAGTTGGCCGGGAAAGCTGATCACTTTTGAGGGGGTTGACGGAGCGGGCAAAACCACCCAGGTTCTCCTGACCGCGGCCGCTCTGAAGCAGCGGGGTTATACTGTGCTGACCACCCGCGAGCCGGGAGGGACGCGTCTCTCGGAGGAGATCCGGCGGTTGCTGCTCGACCCGCAATTTAGCGAAATGGTGGCATCCACCGAGGCGCTGCTCTATGCCGCGGCCCGCTCCCAGTTGGTGGGAGAGGTGATTCTGCCGGCACTGGAATCA
>Ga0224558_1001005_pt1 | contig 31478 bp, 18 predicted proteins | sample 714S32024metaG_FD_180682 | JGI IMG/M metagenome (GOLD analysis project Ga0224558, IMG submission 180682) | Peat soil microbial communities from Stordalen Mire, Sweden - 717 S3 20-24 | ecosystem: Environmental > Terrestrial > Soil > Wetlands > Peat | place: Sweden: Norrbotten County, Stordalen... | reverse complement strand
TAGAGCATTTTCAACTCAAGTGTTAACACGTCGGCTGTGCCCCATCCATTGTGCGTCCTTTGCACAATGGGTGGGCGGGCTATGATGTCCATCTCGACGGTAAAGAGTTAACCCGAATGCGCCCTAGTTCTTCGGCCGTATGAAAATGTTCCTTTTGGAAATGTGGCGCCGGCCTCCTGGCCGGCTGTAGCGTGGGCCTCCCGGCCCACGTTCGTTCATTGGATAGAACATCTTCATCCGGTCACGGACCTAGGGGAGAACTCGATGCCGGGCGCGGCTGAACAGGCTGCGGAAAAACTCATTCCGGGGCGCAGGAAGCGTCAGGGCACGACTTTAGTCGTGCCGTAAGTGCCGCAGAATCAATACGGGCTTCAGCCCCTGCGGTATGCTTTTCGGGTATTTCGGTTGAATTCGGGCCTTTTTCCGCAGCCTGTGAAGCCGCGCCGTTTTCAAAACAGAGAAATAGCTCGTCGAGAGAAGCTTTTCCGCAGCCTTGAAACCCGCGCTTCGGCGTGGAAACTCTCTCCGCTTACGCCTTGGAGGATTTTTCTGCTTCCTTGACGAGTCCTTCCGAGTGCCTATGAGCGTTCTGGGAGTGTTCGAGGGCCTGTTTGCTCAGTTCGTGAGCGGTGAGATGGTCTGCTTTGCCGTGGGCGGCAGCGGCGGCGGCGTGGGTGTGGGCTGCCAGATTGTGCAGTTCCGCAGCTTGATCGTGCGTACTCTGGGGCATGATGTTCTCCTGGCCTGTTCGATGCAAACCAGCAGCCCAGGAAGCATGGGAAAGATTTCTCGATGCTTCCTTCAAGCCAAAAAGCTGCGTCACTCAACGCATCCAGCAGCGGCGACAGCCTCGCCAACCCTGCGAACACCGCTTCTTTCGCTGATCCGCTCGCCCTCTACGGCCCCAGGTAGATTTCCACACCCGGCGGCGAGAAGCTCAGCGTGTGCGCATGAGGGTCGTAGTCCAGATCGAGCGCCGCGCTCTTCCGCCCGTTGATCAGCACAGCCACCAGCAGCACGTTGCCGTACATCCGCGCCGCCACAATCTTGTGACTCTGAATCACGCCGTACTCGTTGTCCGGGCTGGTCGAGCTCCAGTCCTGCTGGAACCGTGAAAAGGGGTAGGCCCCATTCTGAGTCGGATGCTGCTGCCAATTCTTGTCGTGAGTCCAGATCCCATAGGCTTTGGGCAGGTCGTTCTTTTCCACGGCCGTAAGGAATCGGTTCACTGCCGAACGCCCCAGCAGATGGTTGTTCCAGTTCCATGGGTAGTCCACCGGCCTTCCCGCCATCAGCCACCAGCTCACAAACAGCACCAGCAGCAGCCCGCCGGAGCCGAATACAATCATCCGGTGATGCCGTTCACGGGCTTCATCATATTTAGGAGCGTCGAGCAAAGTCATTGTGAAAGTGCCTCGAACTTAGGATACGGCAACAGAGGGATCAGGGAACAGGGACTAGGGAATAGGGAATAGAAACGCGATCGTACCAAAGATTTGCCGCTGTTGTTTCGTTCCCCGGCTCTGTCGCTCCCTGATAGGTTAGCCACCAATAGCGGAGTTCCTGTTCCCTGTTCCCTGTTCCCTGATCCCTGTTCCCTGCTTTTCCCTATTCCCTGGTGTAGATCGTCCGCCCCTTCTCTTCCTGCCGTTCCAGCGCCAGCTCAATCAGCCGGGTAATCAGGTCTTTGTAGCTGACGCCTGTTGCCTGCCACAGCTTCGGATACATGCTGATCTGGGTAAACCCCGGCATGGTATTCACTTCGTTCAGAAAGATGCGCCGCTTCCCGTCGGGCTCCATCAGAAAGTCCACCCGCGCCAGACCACTGAGGTCGCAAACGCGAAATGCCGCTACCGCCATCTCCCGAATCTGCTTCGTTTCCGCCCGGCTCAGCCTGGCCGGAATCACGGGCAGCGACCCTTCTGAGAGATATTTTGCCTCGTAGTCGTAGAACTCCTTGCCGGGAATAATCTCACCCACCACGCTCGCCTCAGGGTCGTCATTGCCCAGCACGGCTATCTCGAGTTCCCGCGCTTTGCCCCTCTTGCCGCCCACCCCCTGCTCCACAACCACCTTGCGGTCGTACTTGGCGGCCAGCGTCAGCGCCGGCCCAAGTTCCTTGCGGTCATGCACCTTGCTGATCCCCACCGACGATCCCAGGTTCGCCGGCTTCACAAACACCGGATACTTGAGCGCCGCCTCCACTTGAGCAACGGCCTTGCGCGGCTGCTTCTCCCACTCCGCCCTCAGCAGCGTAACGTGTTTGACAATAGGCAGCTTTGCCTGCGCAAACAGACGCTTCATCACGTCCTTGTCCATCCCCGCCGCCGACCCCAGCACGCCCGAGCCCACATACGCAATCCCCGCCAGCTCGAACAGTCCCTGGATCGTCCCATCCTCGCCAAACGTCCCATGGAGCACCGGAAAGACCACATCCAGGCACTGGCCGCCGAGCGCCGCATGACTATCCAGCGCCGACTGCCCCGCAACAAGCGGTGTCGTATCCGCAGCCAGGGCTGGTTCCGTCGCCAAATCCGCTTCGCCTGCGCCTGGTCCGCCGGAAGCAGGTTCGCCTGAAGCAGGTTCAGCCGCCCCAGCCCCTTCCAGCAGCCCTTGCGCCGCTCCCGAAGTCAGCCAGTGCCCCGCCTTGTTGATCCCGATCGGAACCACATCGAACTTCTTCCGATCGATCGCCTTCAATATCGAAGCCGCCGAAAGCAGCGAAACCTCATGCTCGCCGCTCCGCCCGCCAAACAATATCCCAACTCGAAGTTTTTTCGCCATTTCCTTCTTTGATCACCGTTTTGAAGTATGCAAATCACCACTCTGATTCAGTGTAGAACTCCTCAGAGCATCTTCTTTCCAAACGCTTGGCAAGCCAGCTCCAACTCCCGATGCGCCGACCTGTTCCGCTCATCCATTCATGGATTCGCCTCGACGATGTCAAGACTCACCAGACGCAGGCCCGGAACTCTCCAGCAATAGGGGTGGTGTACTTTCGTAACTACCCTGAAAGGGCTATTTGAACAAATTTATAGGAGCGTAGGATGAATACGAACAATTTTTCAGGCTGAGTTACTTTAGGCATAAGCTTCCGGCTTATTCTGTCACACCGGATTCATTTGTTGATCGAATTCTGCCGATTAAGGAATGTGCGGAACCGAACGGTACAACGCCGGATCGGCCGAGTTCTCCTCATGAAGAGATTGATTACAGCAGTTGCGCTCTCTTTCGGATGGGCCTGCGTGGCCTGGGCAGTGGCGCCGGCTCCTCTAACCACTCTTCATGCCATTCATGCCCTCACCAATGCCGAGGCTAGCCGCGCGCTTCCCGTCTCGTTTCAGGCCACAGTTACCTACTTCCGCGGCTATGAAAAGACCCTGTTCGTCCAGGACGGAGACGTGGCCATCTTTGTGCAGGCTACCACCGATGCCAAGTTGGTTCCAGGCGATCGCATCCTCATCAAGGGAACAACCCACGAGAGCTTCCGCCCCAATATACTGAGCAGCGACATTACATTGCTTCACCACGGCGACTTGCCCAAGCCGATTCCCGCCAGCTACGACGAATTGATCCGCGCCGAGCACGATTGCATGCTCGTCTCCGTGCATGCCAAGCTCCGCGCCGCCGACATGGTGTTCAGCTCGGATGTTAAGAGCATTTACCTGCAGATGCTTACCGACGGGGGCACGATTGACGCAGTCGTCGACAGCACCGACTCAAGAGTGCTTGAAGGCTTGCTGGACGCCGAGTTGGAGGTCACCGGCGCCGCTTCCGGGAGATTCGACGGGAAGATGGAGCAGACAGGGGTCATGCTCCACGTCTCATCCTTTGCGGATATAAAGGTCTTGAAGCGCGCTGACACAAGCCCGATGGCGCTCCCGGTGACGCCCATGGACCAGGTCCTCACCGGCTATCATGTCCAGGTTCTCTCGCAAAGAATCCGGGTCCGCGGCGCCATCACTTACTTCCAGCCCGGCTCCGCCATTGTGCTCCAGAGCGGCGCCAAGAGCCTTTGGATCCAGACCCGTACACTCTCCCCCATGCAAGTCGGCGACATGGCGGACGTAACCGGATTCCCTGGTCTCCATGACGGCTTTCTAACTCTTACGAACGGCGAAATCCAGGATAGCCATGTGCAGGCGCCCATTACTCCGGTGTCGGCGACGTGGGCCAAACTGGTTACGAGCAGCAATGTGTTCGATCTGGTCTCCATCGAAGGACAAGTGGTCTCGGAGATCCGGGAAGCCGGTCAGGACGAGTATGTCCTGGTCTCGGGCGGTCAAATGTTCTCGGCAATCCTCCGTCATCCGCCCCCGGTAACCCCAGGCCCGGCGCCAGCAACTCCCATGAGGCAGATTCCGATCGGCGCCAGAATTCGCGTCACCGGTATCTGCATGCTCGATGATTCCAACCCCTTCAACGCCCAGGTGCCGTTCACCATCCTCATGCGTTCCTACGACGACATGGTCATCGTCGCCGAGCCTTCGTGGCTCAATATTCGCAACCTGATCCTCATCGTCGGCGTGCTCCTCCTGCTGGTAATTGCCGCGGGCGCCTGGGGCTGGACCCTCAAATCCAAGGTCCATCGCCAGACCGTCGCCATGGCTGCCCGCATCGAGCAGGAAGCCGCATTGGAGCGGCGCAATGCCCAGTTGGAACAGCAACGGAGCAGAATCCTTGAAGACATCAACGGATCGCGCCCCCTCGCCGAGATCATCGAACAAATCACAGCCCTGGTCTCCCTCAGGCTGCACGGCGCGCCTTGCTGGTGCGAGATCGCCGATGGAGCCCGGTTGGGAGAATACCCGTCTGATGCCGATCGCCTGCGCATCGGCCGCGAACTGATTCTCGCCCGTGTTGGACCACCGTTGGGCACGCTCTTTGCCGGATTCGACCTCGGCAGTCAGCCCACTACGCTTCAATACGAGGCGCTCATTGTCGGCGTGCGCCTGGCAACGCTGGCCATCGAGACCCGGCGCCTCTACTCCGACCTCCTCCACCGCTCCGAGTTCGACCTGCTCACCGACATCCAAAACCGCTTCTCCCTTGACAAGCGTCTCAATGCCCTCATCGATAAGGCGCGCCAAAATGCCGGCATCTTCGGATTGATCTACATCGACCTGGATCATTTCAAGCAGGTCAACGACGAATACGGCCACCGGATCGGCGACCTCTACCTCCAGGAGGTAGCGCTCAGAATGAAGCGCCAGCTTCGTTCCCACGACACGCTGGCCCGGATCGGCGGAGATGAATTCGCCGCCCTGGTCCCCATCGTCCGCAGCCGCGCCGAGGTTGAAGAGATCGCTCTGCGGCTGGAGCGTTGCTTCGACGATCCATTTGCTGTCGACGGCTTCGTTCTCTACGGTGCGGCCAGTGTCGGCATGGCCCTTTACCCCGAGGACGGCGCAACCAAAGACAGCCTCCTGAGCGCCTCCGACGCCGCCATGTACGTGATAAAACACACCAAGCAACTCAGCGAGACAGTTTCGGCGGAACAACGGGATTGCGCCCCCACCCCCGGACATATCTAACCATCCCGATCAGCCTGACTTCTTTCGCTTGAAGTTAGAGCATTTTCAACTCAAGTGTTAACACCTCGGTTGTGCCCCATCCATTGTGCGTCCTTTGCACAATGGGTGGGCGGGCAATGATGTCCATCTCGACGGTAAAGTGTTAACCCGAATGCGCTCAAGAACGCCGGCGCATCCGCCGCGCGGAAGATGCAACCGGACTACACAAAAGGTGCATTTCTGCCGGATGAAGCCGCCAGTAAGATTAGGACGCACAGAGCCCGGCTGGGTCGGCTTGCATTGGCTCCGGGCCGATCATCCATCACCAGGCCACTCACGCCGCAAGTTCTGTTGGCTAGGGCGGCTCGATACCAGTCAAGACTGCTCCTGTTGCGCCGGATTATTCTCGATGAAGAAGCTCTTCCTCACTTTCGCAGTGGTTCTCGGATGCGCTTCGGCTGCCTGGGCGGCAGCGCCAGCCCCGCTCACCAGCCTGCGCGCCATTCGCGCCTTGACGAATGCACAAGCCAGCCGGAAAGTTCCCGTCGCCTTCGAAGCTACGGTTAACTATGTGCGCTCCTATGAAAGTTTGCTCTTCGTGCAGGACGGCGACTCTGCCATCTTTGTCCGGCCCCCCGCTCCTCCCCAACTGGTTGCCGGCGATCGCGTTCTGGTGCGAGGAAACACGCGTGAGAGTTTTCACCCGATCGTGATCGCCGACAGCGTAACTCTGCTCCATCATGGCGCCCCGCCCGAGCCCATCCCAGCCACGTTCGACGAGTTGATTCGCGCCCAGCGCGATTGCCTGCTGGTCACCGTGCATGCCTTTGTCCGCGCCGCCGATCTGATTGTTAGCCGACCGGTCCCCGTCCGCAGTACACAACTGCAGTTGCTCACAGAAGGTGGCCCCATCCAGGCGTACGTCGACAGCGACGACAAGACCGCAATCAAGAACCTGTTGGACGCCGAAGTTGATGTCACGGGCATTGCCGCGGGAAAGTTCGACGACAAGATGCAGCAAACTGGGTCCGTGCTCTACGTTTCATCGCTGGCGAATGTCAGGATGCTCCATAGCGCCACCTCCAGCCCGTGGTCCCTTCCCCTCACACCCATGGACCGGATTCTTGCCGACTATCATATGCGCGATCTCACGCCGAGGGTCCGGGTTCATGGAACCATCACCTATTACCTCCCTGGCTCGGCCATCGTGCTCCAGGACGGCCCCAAGAGTCTTTGGATCGGAACCCATACCCACGAACCATTGCAAATTGGCGACCAGGCCGACGCAACCGGCTTTCCCGACGCACATGACCGCCTTCTGACCCTCACCGACGCCGAAATCCAGGACACACATATCCTCAAGCCCGTGACGCCCCACCCCTCCACCTGGCGCGAGTTGGGCTTCTGGAGCAGCAACACGCCCGACGGCCATCAGAATGACCTGGTCTCCATCGAAGGACAGGTAGTGACGGAGGTCCGGGAGGCCTCGCAGGATGAGTACGTAGTCACCTCCGATGGCCGTCTCTTCACTGCAATCTACCGCCACCCGCCCGCGGACAGCGTGCTCCCGCCCATGAAGCTGATTCCGCAGGGCTCCAGAATCCGAGTCACCGGCATCTGCACGATTGTTCAAGCCAATACAATCAACCCCGGCGAAGAGGTTCCCTTCAATATCCTGCTGCGTTCCTTCGACGATGTTGCGGTCGTCGGCAAGCCCCCCTTGCTCTCCGTTGGCAACCTCACTCTTCTCGTCGGCTTGCTGATCGCGCTGTCCTTCGCCGGCGGCCTCAGGGCATGGACCATTGAACGCAAACTGCGCCGCCATAACGCCACGTTGGCTTTTGAGGAGAAGCGCCGCGGCCGCATTCTCGAGGATATCAACGGCTCTCGTTCCCTCGCCGACATCGTTGGAGATATTACCTCAATTGTCTCCTTCAAACTGCGTGGCGCTCCCTGCTGGTGCCAGCTTGCCGATGGAGTGCAACTCGGAAACTGCCCCCAAAAACTCACCGGCCTGCGCGTCGTCCGCAGCAGCATTCCGGCCCACTCCGGCCCCCCCCACGGCGCCATCTTTGCCGCGCTCGATTCCCTCACCAAACCCCGCCCCGTCGAGGCCGAGGCCCTCTCGATGGCGGTCGGCCTGGCCGCTCTCGCGATCGACACCAGGTGCCTTTACTCCGATCTGCGCCGCCGCTCCGAATTTGATCTGCTCACCGACGTCCGCAACCGATTCTCCATGGAGAGGTACCTGGATCAGAGAATTGAGGAGGCGCGCCGCAATGCCGGCACCTTCGGCTTGATTTACATCGATCTCAATGACTTCAAGAAGGTCAACGACATCTACGGCCACCAGGTCGGAGACCGTTACCTCCAGGAAGTCGCCCTGCGCATGAAGCACCAGCTCCGCTCCCGCGACATGCTGGCCCGGCTGGGTGGCGACGAATTTGCCGTCCTGCTTCCTCTCGTCTGCAAACGGGATGAGGTCTTGGAGATCGCCATGCGCCTCGAGCGCTGCCTCGACGAGCCCTTTGCCATCGGCGAGCACCTCCTGCTAGGTTCAGCCAGCGTCGGCATCGCGCTCTATCCGCTGGACGCCACCACCAGCGACGGCCTCTTCAGCGCCGCGGACGCCGCCATGTACGTGGCGAAAAAACGCAGACACGAAATCGAGACTGAGCAAGTCGAGCTGCGGAATCTCTGACTCACACGGAAAGACCAGACAGAAGAGCGTACCGCCCTCGCTCTCCCTGCCTCCAGTCTCAGGGGCAGTACCCACCCTGCATCGAAGTCAACAGGCGCACCTTCGCTGGCAATGCCGTATTTCCGCCACGCACCGAATCGTACCGCCGTACCCCAAAAGTTGCGTTCTGGCCGAATTCCTGCGGGCGTAAGATGAACAATGCACAGAATCCGGCCATTGGTACTTCCTGGCAGGTTGCCAGTGAATTCTCGATCGTGGGTGATGAATGCGACAACTTCTGCCGATAGGTACCTTTAGGGGTAAGAGAACAGGACGCTTGCTCCCTGGATTCTGCGCAATGAAGAGGTCGGTTACAACATTCGTCGTCGTTCTCGCCTGTGCCATGGCTGCCTGGGCTGAGACGCCCGCTACGCTTACCTCCCTGCGCGCCATTCACGCCCTGACCAATGCCGAGGCCAGCCAATCGATACCTGTCGCCTTCGAGGGGACGGTTACTTACTTCCGCGGTTATGAACATCTGCTCTTTGTGCAGGACGGCGATCTTGCCATTTTTGTGTTCTTCACGATGGACGCCAAACTGGCCCCCGGGGATCGCGTCCTGGTAAAAGGGACGACGCGCGAGAGCTTCCGTCCCATTATCGTGAGCAATGACGTGGCAATGCTCCACCACGGCGCCCTGCCTAAACCCCTTCCCGTCACTTTCAGCGACCTGATTCTCGGGCAACGCGACTGTGTTCTGGTCACAATCCGCGGCGTGATCCGCGCTGCCGACCTGGTTGCGAGTTCGACGGCCTCCGTGCGCAGTACCACCTTGCAATTGCTCACCGACGGAGGCTATGTCGAGGCAATTGTGGATGGCGACGATCAGGACGCGGCTAATGGCATGCTGGACGACGAGGTGGAGGTCACCGGGACAGCCGGAGGGGAATTCGACGACAAGATGCAAATGACCGGCATTGTGCTCCATGTTCCCACGCCGGCACACATAAGAATCCTCAATCGCGCCAACACCGACTCATGGGCTCTCCCCGTGACGCCCATGAACCAGATTCTGGGCGGCTATCGTGTCAGCAATCTCACGCCGAGGATCAGGGTCCATGGCACGATCACTTACTATCAGTCCGGTTCGGTGGTTGTGCTACAAAGCGGCGACAGGAGCCTGTGGATCAGGACCAGGACCGACATCCCCTTGCGCATCGGCGACATGGCGGACGCAACTGGTTTTCCGGATGTAATCCTTGCCGATCAGGCACGGAGCGCAAACGACGGCTTCTTGACACTAACTCACGGGGAAATCAAAGATAGTCGGGTGCAGGCGCCGGTCGCGCCTCTCCCTGTGACTTGGCGGCAACTGGCCGTGAGCAGCGACCAGGGTGGTGGCCACCACTACGATCTGGTTTCCATCGAAGGTCAGGTCGTGACGGAGGCGCGCGAGGGCGCGCAGGACGAATACGTCCTGGTCTCGGACGGCCACCCCTTCTCAGCCATCTACCGGCACCCGAGCGGCCCGTTTCTGGAGATGAAGCAAATTCCCCTGGGTTCCAGGGTGCGCGTCATCGGAATCTGCACCGTCCACGATTCCGATCCATTCAACGGTCCGGTGGCATTCGATATTCTGATGCGTTCCTTCGACGATATTGCGGTCGTAGCCAAGCCTTCTTTGCTGAACGTCCGCAACCTTATGCTACTCGTCGGCTTGCTGCTTGCCGTGGTCCTCGCCGGTGGCGCACGGGGCTGGATGATCGAGCGCAGAGTGCGCCGCCAGACGGCTGCCCTCGCTTACATCGAAAAACGCCGCAGCCGCATCCTCGAAGACATCAACGGCTCCCGGCCGCTCGCTAAGATCGTCGAAGAGATCACTGAACTCGTCTCCTTCAAGCTGCATGGCGCTCCCTGCTGGTGCCAGATCGCCGATGGTGCACAACTTGGAAACTGCCCGCCAAAGCTTACCGGTCTTCGTATCGTCGAGAACGAGATTCCCGCCCGCTCCGGACCCGCACTCGGCGTCCTGTTTGCGGCGTTCGATCCACTCACCAAACCCAGCGCCATCGAGTCCGAGGCCCTCTTGATGGCGGTGGGGCTAGCCACTCTGGCCATCGAGAACCGCCGCCTCTACTCCGATCTCACCCATCGCTCCGAGTTCGACCTGCTCACCGACATTCACAATCGCTTCTCGCTGGACAAGCATCTGGATCGGCAAATTCTGGAGGCGCGCCAAAACGCCGGCATCTTTGGACTCATCTACATCGACCTCGATAAATTCAAGCAGGTAAATGACATCTATGGACATCATGTCGGAGACCTCTATCTGCAAGAAGCAGCGATCAGGATGAAGCGGCAGATTCGTCCTCACGACAAGCTGGCCCGATTCGGCGGCGACGAATTCGCCGCTCTCATTTCGGTGGCGCGGAGCCGTGCCGATGTCGAGGAGATTGCCCTCCGCCTGGAACGCTGCTTCGACGATCCGTTTTTCCTCGAGGGATACACTCTGCACGGTTCGGCAAGCGTCGGAGTCGCGCTCTTCCCTGAAGATGCTACTTCTCTCGACGCCCTCTTGAGTGTCGCGGACGCGGCCATGTACGCAGCCAAGAATACCAAGCGTCACATCGAAGAAATGATCACCGGCCAGCAAAGCCAGGAACTCTCGCACCAGGAACTTTCGCACCAGGACAGCGAATGAAAAAAGGCCCGGCTTTCGCCGGGCCTCTCTTGCCTGTTTCCACCGATACTGGAATCTGGGCGCCCCATCCTTCGCGCCTCTTGCGAAGCGTGGGATGGAGATTCGAGACAGCAGCCCTTACTCGGCGGCCATCTCCTCCGCCTCGCCCTCCTGGCGCATCAGCTCGAGTTCGCGCTCGGCGGCTTCTATCTCCGCGCTCACTTCCTGCTGCACCCGAGCTGCCGCTTCCTCCAGCTCCGGTGAGAGCTGCACGTTGCGGTAGTACTCCAGGCCCGTGCCGGCCGGAATGAGCCGACCGACGATCACGTTCTCCTTCAAGCCGCGCAGGTTGTCCACCGCGCCGTTGATGCTGGCCTCGGTAAGCACACGCGTCGTCTCCTGGAAGCTGGCCGCGGAGATAAAGCTGTCAGTCGAGAGCGATGCCTTGGTGATGCCCAGCAGCAGCGGACGCCCGGTCGAAGGACGGCCACCGCTAGCCATGACGCGGTCATTCTCTTCGCGGAAGCGGAACCGGTCCACCTGCTGTTCGAGCAGGAAGTTGGTGTCGCCCACATCGTCGATCCTGACCCACCTGAGCATCTGCCGGACGATAACTTCAATGTGTTTATCCGAAATGGCCACGCCCTGCAGACGATAGACCTCCTGGATCTCGTTCACCAGGTAAGACTGCAGTTCCTTCTCGCCCAGCACATCCAGAATGTCGTGCGGGTTCAAGGGCCCATCCATCAGCGGGTCGCCTGCGCGCAGACGCTCGCCTTCCTGGACGTTCACGTGAATGCCGCGCTGCACCGAGTATTCCTTCTCGTCGCCGTTGTCCGCGGTCACGTAAATCTTGCGCTGCCCCTTGGCAACTTCGCCAAAGCGAACCACGCCGTCGATCTCGCTGATGATCGCCGTCTCGCGCGGCTTGCGCGCCTCGAACAACTCCACTACGCGAGGCAAACCGCCCGTGATGTCCTTGGTCCGCGTGCTCTCCTTGGGAATCTTCGCGAGCACGTCGCCAGGACCCACTTCGTCGCCGTCCTGAATCATCAGGTGAGCGCCGCGGGGCAGCAGATAGCGCTTGTGCCCCTTGGCATTCTTCACCACGAACGCCGGTTGCCGCTTCTCGTCCGGTGAGTCGGCCACAACCCAACGCGAGAGGCCGGTCACTTCGTCCACCTCTTCGTTCAGCGTGATGCCTTCCTGCAAATCCTTGAACTGCACCGTGCCGCCGATTTCAGTGAGGATGGAGTAGGTGTAGGGGTCCCACTCTGCCAGCAACTGGCCCAGCTTCACGTGCTCGCCGTCCTTCACCTTGAGGCGCGCTCCGTAAACCACCTGGTAGCGCTCCTTCTCACGGCCCCGTTCGTCCTGAATGGCCACCGAGCCGGAGCGGTTCATCGCCACCAGCAAGCCGTCCTTGGCTTCCACGGTGTTCAGATTGATGAAGCGCACAAAGCCATTGTTCTTTGCGTCCAGGCGCGACTTGTCCTGTACGCGGCTGGCCGTGCCGCCCACGTGGAAGGTACGCATGGTCAACTGCGTGCCCGGCTCGCCGATCGATTGTGCGGCGATGACGCCGCAGGTCTCGCCCAACTCCACCATGCGTCCCGAACCAAGGTTGCGTCCGTAGCACAGCGCGCATACGCCGCGCCGCGACTCGCAGGTCAGCACCGAGCGGATCTTCACCTTCTCAACGCCCGCGCCCTGGATGGCCGATGCAATATCCTCATCGATCCCCTGGTTCACATCCACCACCACGTTGCCGTCGTAGTCCTTGATGCGATCCAGCGTGACGCGCCCGATGATGCGGTCCCGCAGCGGCTCGATAATCTCGCCCGACTCCACGATCGCACCCACGTAGATGCCTTCCACCGTGCCGCAGTCGTACTCGGTCACGATCACATCCTGGGCCACGTCCACCAGACGCCGCGTCAGATAGCCGGAGTCGGCTGTCTTCAGCGCCGTATCGGCCAATCCCTTGCGGGCGCCGTGCGTCGAGATGAAGTATTCCAGCACCGTCAGCCCCTCGCGGAAGTTCGCCGTGATGGGCGTCTCAATCACTTCGCCGGAAGGCTTGGCCATCAGTCCGCGCATGCCCGAGAGCTGGCGAATCTGCTGCTTCGATCCGCGAGCGCCGGAGTCGGCCATGATGTAAATCGGATTCATCGCCCCTTCGTCGTCCGCCCTCTTCATGTTGCCGAACATTTCGTCGGCCACCTGATCGGTCACCGCCGACCACATCTGGATGACCTTGTTGGAACGCTCGCCGTTGGTGATGGCGCCGTCCATGTACTGCTTCTGGACCTCGATCACCTTCTTGTCCGCGGCATCGACCGTGGTGTACTTGCTGTCTGGAATCACCATGTCGTCCAGGCCAACGGAAAGCCCCGACTTCGTCGCGTAATTGAACCCCAGCGACTTGATCCGGTCCAGCATCCCCACCGTCACTTCAAGGCCCAGGTTCTGGTTGCAGTAGTTCACCAGTTGCCCAATGCCCTTCTTCTTCAAGAGGCCGTTCACGTACGGCATCCCCGCCGGCAGCGAGTCGTTCAGAATCACGCGCCCAACCGTCGTCGAGATGTACTGCTTGTTGAAGTCCACCGCCTCGGTGTGCGTCAGATCCTGGTCGTCATAGGCCGTGGTCATATCCAGCACTTTGCCCGTATAGCGCAGCCGGATCGGCGAAAGCGTCTCCACCTCTTTGGCTTCGAGCGCCATCAGGATCTCTTCGGTGTTGGCAAACACGCGTCCTTCCCCCTTGCCGCCTTTCTTCGCCTTGGTCAGGTAATAAAGCCCAAGCACCATGTCCTGCGTGGGCACCGTGATCGGCTGGCCAGAGGCCGGAGACAAAATGTTGTGCGACGCGAGCATCAGCACGCTGGCTTCGATCTGCGCCTCGGGAGACAGAGGAATGTGAACCGCCATCTGATCGCCGTCGAAATCCGCGTTGAACGCCGTGCATACCAGCGGGTGAATCTTGATCGCCTTGCCCTCAACCAGGACCGGCTCAAACGCCTGAATGCCAAGCCGGTGCAGGGTCGGAGCGCGATTGAGCAGCACCGGGTGGTCCTTGATGACCTCTTCCAAAATGTCCCACACCACCGGCTCCTGCATCTCCACCATCTCTTTGGCCTGCTTGATGGTCGTGCAATTTCCCGTCTGCTCCAGCCTGTGATAGATGAACGGCTTGAAAAGCTCGAGCGCCATCTTCTTCGGCAGCCCGCACTGGTGCAGCTTCAACTCTGGACCCACCACGATCACCGATCGGCCCGAGTAATCCACGCGCTTGCCCAACAAATTCTGTCTAAAGCGGCCCTGCTTGCCCTTCAGCGTGTCAGACAGCGACTTCAGCGGGCGGTTGTTCGCGCCCCTCAGCACGCGCCCACGGCGGCCGTTGTCGAACAACGCGTCCACCGCTTCCTGCAGCATCCGCTTCTCGTTGCGCACAATCACTTCCGGCGCATGCAGGTCCATCAGCTTCTTCAACCGGTTGTTGCGGTTGATCACTCGGCGATAAAGATCGTTCAAATCAGACGTGGCGAAGCGTCCGCCATCCAGCGGCACCAGCGGGCGCAGTTCCGGTGGAATCACCGGCAGCACATCCAGAATCATCCAGTGCGGCTTGTTCGAGCTCTTGCGGAACGCCTCCACAACCTTCAGCCGCTTGGCATACTTGATCTTTTTCTGCACCGAGGTCTCGGTCTTCATCCGCTCGCGCAGCTCCACCGATAGCTCTTCGATCTGCACCCGCTTGAGCAGCTCCTTGATCGCCTCCGCGCCCATCATGGCCTTGAACCCCGAGGGGCGGAACTGCTGGTCAAGCTCGCGGAACTTGCCTTCGTCCTTGATGATCTCGCGTTCCTTCACCGGCGCGTCGCCGGGATCGACCACGACATACGACTCGAAGTACAAAATACTTTCAAGGTCGCGCAATGAGATGTCGAGCAGGTGGCCGATTCTCGAAGGCAGGCCCTTGAAGAACCACACGTGCGAGCATGGAGAGGCAAGCTCGATGTGGCCCATGCGCTCGCGGCGCACCTTGCTCACCGTCACTTCCACGCCGCACTTGTCGCAGATCACGCCGCGGTGCTTCATGCGCTTGTACTTGCCGCAGAGGCACTCCCAGTCGGTCACCGGTCCAAAGATGCGCGCGCAGAACAGGCCGTCGCGTTCCGGCTTGAACGTGCGGTAGTTGATGGTCTCAGGCTTGGTTACCTCACCATGCGACCAACTGCGGATCTTCTCCGGCGATGCAAGCATGATGCGGATGGCGTCAAAGTCGGTAATGGGGCTGGAAAGCTCAAACGGGTTCGAACGAAACAAGGCGACCCTCCTTGGCGAGCCTTTCGGCCTGCCGCGGCTTTTCCCGGGATTCTTTGATGGGCCCTTCCTTCCCGGGAAGCGGTGTTTACCGCTTTCAAGAAGAACCCTTAATACAGTGGTCAGTCGTCAGTTTTCAGTTCGACCGTGCTGCTCGTTCACTTTGTCGATCACGATGATGTCTTTCGCAGATCGCCAAAAACTGACTACTGACAACTGATGACTGAAAACTCGCTTCTAGTCGGCCACCGCTGCCAAATCCGGCGCAGGGAGCTTCTTGATCAGATCCGCGCGCTTGATCAGCTCCACGTCCAGGCACAGCGACTGCAACTCGCGAATCAGCACGTTGAACGACTCCGGCACGCCGGGCTCGATCGCCGCCTCACCCTTGACGATTGCTTCATAGATCTTCGTACGGCCATAGACATCGTCGGATTTCGCCGTCAGCAATTCCTGCAGGATGTAAGCCGCGCCATATGCCTCGAGCGCCCACACTTCCATCTCGCCGAATCGCTGACCGCCGAACTGCGCCTTGCCGCCCAGCGGCTGTTGCGTAATCAGCGAGTACGGCCCGATCGACCGTGCGTGAATCTTGTCATCGACCAAGTGCGACAGCTTCAGCATGTAGATGTAGCCCACCGTCACAGGCTGCTCGAACTGCTCGCCCGTCATGCCGTCGAACAGTGGCGTCTTGCCCGATGAAGGCAAACCGGCCGAAGCCAGAAGCGCCTTGATCTCGCTCTCCTGCGCACCGTCGAAGACCGCGGTCCCGAACCAGATGCCGTGCTCCATGCCTGCTCCCACGCGCAACAGCATCTCGTCGTCCAGCTCCAGCAACTGCCGCAGCGTTGCGGTTCCCGCGAACTCCTTCTTGAACAGTTCGCGCGTATACGCCGCATCCGTGTTGGCCTTGATCAGGTCGGCAATCTTCTTGCCCAGCGCATGTGCGGCCCAGCCAAGATGTGTCTCCAGAATCTGGCCCACATTCATACGCGAAGGCACACCGAGCGGATTCAGCACAATCTCCACCGGAGTTCCATCGGGCAGATACGGCATATCCTCTTCAGGCAATATGCGCGCAATCACGCCCTTGTTGCCGTGACGGCCGGCCATCTTGTCGCCCACTGAAAGCTTGCGCTTCATGGCCACATACGCCTTTACCAGCTTGATCACGCCTGGCGGAAGTTCGTCGCCCTTCTGCAGCTTCAGAATCTTCTCGTTGGTGATCTTGCGCAGCACTTCGATCTGCCGCGAAGTCATCTCCTCGATCTCGTCGATCTGCTCGTTGACGCGCGGGTCCTTGTCGGCGTAGCGGATGCGCTTCAGATTTTTCGTCGAAATCCGTTCGATCGTCTCCCGATCGAGAAGCGCGCCCTTGGTCAGCAAGCGCTTGTTGGTCCGCTCGTCGTGCAGGTCGGCCAACACTTCTTTGCGCCCCAGGATTCCGTCCAGGCGCTTGAGCCGCTCATCGGTAAGAATGCGAATCTCGTCGCCCAGGTTCTTCTCGAGTTTGGCAATGTACTCGCCCTCGATCAGCTTGGCGCGCTCATCCTTCTCCTGCCCCTTGCGGCTGAAGATGCGCACATCGACCACCGTGCCCTCGATTCCCGGAGGGCAAGTCAGCGATGCGTCGCGCACATCCCCGGCCTTTTCGCCGAAGATCGCGCGCAGCAATTTCTCTTCCGGCGTAAGCTGTGTCTCTCCCTTGGGAGTCACCTTGCCCACCAGAATGTCGCCGTGCTTGATCTGGGCGCCGATGCGGATCACGCCGCTCTCGTCCAGGTCGCGCAGCGCATGTTCGCTCACGTTGGGAATGTCGCGCGTGATCTCTTCGGGTCCCAGCTTTGTGTCCCGCGCCTCAATCTCGAATTCCTCGATGTGGACCGACGTGTAGTAATCCTCCCGCACCAGCTTTTCGCTGATCAGGATCGCATCCTCGAAGTTGTAGCCGCGCCACGGCATGAAGGCCACGAGGACGTTGCGTCCCAGCGCCAGCTCGCCCTGTTCGGTGCAAGGTCCATCGGCAATCACCTGACCCTTTACAACCCGATCGCCCTCGCGGACAACGGGCTTTTGATTGATGCAGGTGTTCTGGTTCGACCGCTTGAACTTGATCAGCTGATAGATGTCGGAACCCACCTCGCGCGAAAGCTGCGTGGGATGATGCTCGCCCTCCACGCGCACGATAATGCGCTCGGAGTCTACCGAATCCACAATACCGTTGCGCTTGGCCAGGATCACGGCCCCGGAGTCGCGAGCTGTCACGCCCTCCATGCCCGTACCCACCAGCGGAGCCTCGGCCACCAGCAGCGGCACGCTCTGCCGTTGCATGTTCGCGCCCATCAGCGCGCGGTTCGCATCGTCGTGCTCAAGGAACGGAACCAGCGACGCAGCTACGGATACAAGCTGCTTGGGGCTCACGTCGATGTAGTCCACATCGCCGCGCGCCACCAGCACAAAGTTCCCCTGCCGGCGCGCATTCACCAGGTCCTCGGTGATCACGCCCTCTTCGTTGAACTCGATGTTCGCCTGCGCAATGGTGTGCTTGTCTTCTTCCCAAGCCGAGAGGTAGAAGCTGAACGGAATCTGATCGATCCCCCGCTTGCCCGCCTTCTTCAGCCCTGCATTCAGCCGCGCGGCCTCTTCCTTCTCAATGTGATCGCCCACGCGCAGGCCGCTCTCGCCTGCGTTCACGATCTCCACATAATCCAGAATCCGCGAGTCCTTGACCTTGCGGTACGGCGACTCGATAAACCCATACTCATTGATGCGTGCAAAGCAGCTCAACGAGCTAATGAGACCAATATTCGGACCTTCCGGAGTTTCGATCGGACAGATGCGGCCGTAGTGCGTCGGATGTACGTCGCGCACTTCAAAGCCCGCGCGCTCACGCGACAAACCGCCCGGCCCAAGTGCCGAAAGGCGCCTCTTGTGCGTGATCTCCGACAGAGGATTGGTCTGGTCCATGAATTGTGACAACTGGGATGATCCGAAGAACTCGCGGATGGCCGCCATCACCGGCTTGGCGTTGATCAGGTCGTGCGGCATCGCCGTCGAAAGCTCCTGATATACGCTCATCTTTTCCTTGATCGCCCGCTCCATGCGCACCAGCCCAATGCGGAACTGGTTCTCCATCAGCTCGCCCACCGCGCGCACGCGCCGGTTGCCCAGGTGATCGATGTCGTCCACCATGCCGATGTTCTTGCGCAGCTTCAGCAAATACCGGATCGTTGCGTAAAAATCCTCCGGCGTCAGCGTGCGATGATCCAGGTGCGTTGCGTCCTGGTTCTCATACAACTTGATGTTGAACTTGAGCCGGCCCACGCGCGAGAAATCGTACTTCCGCGCGTCGAAGAACATGCCTTCAAACAGCGCAGTCGCCGTATCCAGCGTCGGCGGGTCGCCTGGACGGAGCTTGCGGTAGATCTCGATCAGCGCTTCTTCCGGCTTGCGCACAGAATCCCGCTTCAGCGTGTTGGTAATGATGTTGCCCACATCGTCGCGCTCCGGGAAAAATACTTCGAAGCTTGCCGCGCCGCTGGAAAGCACCTTGTGCAAGCGGTCGGCCGTCAACTCGACGTTGGCCTCAACCACGACCTCGCCGGTATTCAGATCGACAACATCGGCCGCCGTCACTGCGCCATCCAGCTCGGCCGCCTCTACCTCGATCCTGTCGATCGCGGCTGCGCGAATCGCCCGCAGCGTGTGCGTCGTAATCTTCCGTCCGGAGTGCGCAATCTCCTCGCCTTTATGCAGCACCGCGTGCGCCGGCTTCGCGCCCACCAGATGCGTGCCCGCCTTCAGGTCCTGCTGCACCGCCCACTGCAGCTTGCCGTCGGCAATGTGCAGCCGGTCCACCGTGTAAAACGTCTTCAGAATCTCTTCGTCCGAGCGCAAGCCCAGCGCGCGCAAAAAGATGGTGCCCAGAAACTTGCGCTTGCGATCGATGCGAACATAGAGCGTGTTCTTCTGGTCGTACTCGAACTCCACCCACGACCCGCGATAGGGAATGATCTTGCCCAGGAAGTAGGTGCGATTGTTGGCCGTCTCAAAAAAGACGCCCGGCGAGCGATGCAACTGCGACACAATCACGCGCTCGGTCCCGTTGACGATAAAGGTGCCGTTCGGCGTCATCAGCGGAATGTCGCCGAAAAACACCTCCTGCTCCTTGATGTCCTTGATGCTCTTGTTGCCGGTCTCCGCGTCCTTCTCATAAATTGTCAGCCGCACCGTCACCTTCAACGGCGCGGAGAAGGTCATGCCCCGCTCCTCGCACTCCTGCTGGTCGTACTTCAACTGCAGGCTCACCGGATCGCCGCACTTGTTGCAGAAGTCGGGCGTGTTCTTGTTGTACGTTCCGCACTTCTGGCAAAGCACTTCGCCGGGAAGGAACGGATCCGTAATGACCATCGCCCCGCAATGCACGCAAGCCGTGCGCAGGTGGTGCAGCCCCTTCAAGTGGCCGCACTTGCACTCCCAGTTCCCGATCGAGAAGTCCACGAAATCAAGCTGCGAAATGCCCCGGAAATCGGTGATCGGAAATACCGACACAAACACCGACTGCAACCCCGAGTCGTCGCGCTCGTTGGGCAGCTTGTCCATCTGCAAGAAGCGCTCATAGGAGCGCCGCTGCACTTCAATCAGGTTGGGAATCTGTGTTGCGGTGGGAATCTTTGAAAAATCGAGCCGGCTGCGAATCGCGCGCTTCTCGTTGGGCATGTTCACTCCTGAGGCTCGTCAGTCCGGCTCCGGGGCCGCCTGATTGGGGCCGGATCCGGGCCAGCGCCCGAGTCCCGGGGCGCCAGCTGATTACGGTAAGAAAAACGAAAATCCAAAAAAACGGGAAACCTGACTGGAAAACCACTCCACGATCCAGTTCCCACCCGTCCGCTCCCGGCAAGCGCCTCGGCAATTGCCGAATCAGGCCAAGCGCGCCCCGGTTACGTTAGCCATGCCAAGCATGTTTCGTGAGAGTTGCGTAAAAATCGCGCCGTGGGCATTGCCCCACATCCGGTAAGTGCGCTAGACTGCGCACAATTGAGAGAAGCAAGCGCAACGGGGAAACCCGTCAAAGATACTTGTGTGCGCAAGGAAGAAATTCCTCAAAAAAACTTCTCCCGCCATCCTCGGAAGACACAATTAGCCCGTGAGGACACAATCCCTCACGAGCGCGGCTCCTGGCCTGTGCCCCCATCCGAATTCTCTTGCATTGCTCTCGCCGATCCCAAAGCTCGCTTCTGCCGCGATTCGCCAGCCACTCGCCACTCGTCAAAGGGCTTCCACCTTGACCCAAGGTAAGCCTTTGACCCTAAGGCACTTAACCATCGCCGCATGCCCGCCGCCAGAGTGCTTGGCTCTGCTCCGGCAAACCGACGCTTGCGTGCCCCTCCACTACTCCCAAGACGCGCTGCCAGCCCCGCTCCATTTCCCCAAAATAAAGGGATGGGCCGAAAAGACGCGCAACAAACATCGTAGCGCGTCCCGGCTGCGCTTGCAAGTCCCCAACGGCCTGAACTTGCCTACTTGATCTCGACCGTCGCGATTCCTTCGAACTTCTTCTTGATCGCTTCGGCCTCGTCCTTGGTCGCGCTCTCCTTGATTGCCTTCGGAGCCCCGTCCACCAGATCCTTGGCTTCCTTCAGGCCCAGCGACGTGACCTCGCGGACGGCCTTGATGGTGTTGATCTTGTTCGCGCCAAAGTCCTTCAGGATCACTTGAAACTCGGTCTGCTCCTCGACCGCGGGAGCTGCCGCGCCCGCTGCCGCCACCGCTACCGGAGCCGCCGCTGCCGCCGAAACGCCGAGCCGCTCCTCCAGCACCTTCACCAGAGCCGCTGCTTCCAGCAAGCTAAGGCTTACAATCTGCTCTACCAACTGCGCTTGATCCGCCATTTTCTTCTCCATTCAAAATCGTTTGACTTGCTTTTTCTCAGAATTGCCCCGGCCGCGAGCCCAAACCAGAAAGTTTCCGATGCGCCAGACCCGCGCACTTTCTGCCTGTTCCACGACCAAATCCCTTGTCTCATTCCGGCATCCCCCGCACAAAGCGGGCTTGCGCCAAAACCAGCTTTTACGCCGCTCCGGCGAACTTTTCCTTCTCCACGCCCTGGCCCAGTACCACCGCCAGGTCCCGGCCCGTCGCATTGAGCACCGTCACCAAACGCTGTGCCGGCGCATTGATAAGGAAAAGCAGCTTCGAGAACAGCTCGTCCTTGCCCGGCATGGTCGCCAGCGCCTTCACTTCGTCCACGCTCAGCAGCTTGCCTTCCACAATCCCCAGCTTGAAGTGGAACTCTGCCGCGTTCTCGCCGGCCCACTTGGCAAAAACCCTGGCCAGCGCCACCGGGTCGCCCGCGGTAAACGCCACCGAGTTCACGCCCTTGAGACCCTTCAGCGCGGCCTCTACCTGCGTGCCCGTGCCGGAGATCGCCGCCAGCTTGTTCTTCACCACGCGATACTTGCCACCCGCCTCGCGGATCACCTTGCGCAGTTGAAAATCCTTGGCCACCGTCAGCTTTGAAAATGTGCCGATAATCGCCGTCGTCGAGGTCTCCAGCTCCGCTGCCAGCAACTGGACCTTCTCCGTCTTCTTCGCCCTTGAAATCGCCATCGTCCTGCTCCCAACAGTGGTCAGAGATCAGTGATCAGTGGTCAGTACCCAAAAACCCGCTGATTCTTCTTCCTTTTTCACTGTTCCGCGCCCTCAACAAGCGCTCTTTAAATTGTGTGGCCCGAACCGCCAGGTTGGGCACGAGGTCAATCCGATCAATGAACAAACTGACCACTGATCCCTGATCCCTGACCACTGTCTTTTAGTGCTTGCCCGCCGCGTCCGCAACCGCCGAATCCAGCGGCACTCCAGGGCCCATCGTCGAGCTCAGCGTCACGCTCTTGATGTACTTGCCCTTCGCCGCCGAAGGCTTCGAGCGCACAATCGCGCCGATCACAGTAGTCGCGTTGTCGATCAGCTTTTGCGGGTCGAAGCTCAGCTTGCCCACCGGCACATGCACCAGGCTGGTCTTGTCGGCGCGAAACTCCACCTTGCCGGCCTTGATCTCTTTTACCGCCGAAGCCACGTCCAGGGTTACCGTTCCCGTCTTCGGATTGGGCATCAGGCCCTTAGGCCCCAGCACTTTGCCCAGGCGGCCAACCACCTTCATCATGTCCGGCGTGGCGATCAGAGCGTCGAAGGCAGTCCAGTTCTCTTTCTGGATCTTCTCCACCATCTCCTCGCCACCCACAAAGTCGGCCCCGGCCGAAGTGGCTTCCTTCTGGCGGTCGCCGGTTGCAATCACCGCGACTATCTTGGTCTTGCCCAGCCCGTGCGGCAGCACAACCGTACCCCTGACCATCTGGTCCGCATGGCGCGTGTCTACTCCCAGGCGCATGGTCAAATCGACAGTCTCGTCGAACTTGGCGTACTTTACCTGCTTCAGAAGCCCCACGGCCTCGCCAAGCGCATACGTCGGCTTGGTCACAGCCGCGCGCGCCTTCACAATGTTCTTGCTGACTTTTCTTGCCACGTTTTCCTCGTCTCCCACCGCTCTTGCCAGCCCCGCTTTGCAAGGAACCCGAGTGCTGGGCGCACGGCCAACGCGTTTTGCGTGCCGTAGCCAGCTTGTTGGAACGGGTCCAAAAGCCGTGGTGCCTATGACTGCCCAGGGATTTCCCTCAGGCGCATCTTTGAATCATAACCAAACGGCCACCAGAATGCAAACTTGACTTTCCGATCGCCTTCGCCTTTAGGGGCAGGGTCCTCCCGAGGAGTTTACGAGAAGGCGATTTGGCAACCATCTAGAAGCATTCCCGGTGACATTTACGTTTTTCGGTCCTTACCCCTATCTGGGTACGAGCTTTCCGATCGCCGATCACTTTCCAATAGCCCATCCTTTAATGCGGAAATGGATCGGCGTGTGATTGAATGAAGGGCAAAGGTGCGGACGTGATACATTGTGTGCATCCGCAACAGGCAGGGTCGACATCCCCACACAGCGCATCAGATTCGGTGAGTTCGAAGTGGACGTCCGCACGGGCGAGCTGCGCAAGCACGGGCGGCGCATTCGTCTGCAGGAACAACCTTTTCAGATCCTCCTGATGCTGCTTGAGCATCCCGGGGAAGTGGTGACGCGGGATGATATCTGCAATCGCATCTGGCCTGATGGCACGATCGTCGAGTTCGACCACAGCATCGGCACCGCGATCAAGAAGCTACGCCTGGCGCTGGGCGATGAGGCGGAGAACCCGCGCTATATCGAGACTCTGCCGCGGCGCGGCTTCCGCTTTGTCTTTCCGCATGTCGAGGTGCTCGACGCCGGGCCTGCAGCAGAAAAAGCCGCCCGCGATTCCGCGGCGGTTGAACCGGCTCCGCAACAAGCAGCCAGACTTGGAGAGCCCGTAATCCCGCCGACGCGGGGTGCGGGTCTGGTGACCCGCACGACAGTCGGTCTAGAGACCGGCATTCCATCGCAAGCAAAGCGCCGGCTTTGGCTCGTCCTTGTATCGGCGGCCGCTCTTCTCGCGGCCGTCGCGCTCTTCGCCGGCTGGTGGCGGCACCGCAGCCGCAGTGAAACTCTCGACGAGTCCAGTCTCACCCAGGTCACCACATCCATCGGCGCAGACATCATGCCATCACTCTCGCCCGACGGCAGCGCCGTGGCCTACAGCTCCGACAAGAACGGCAGCTTCGAGATCTATGTGAAGACGCCTGCGCCTGGCGGCCGCGAAATCCAACTTACGACGGATGGAAATGAGAACTTCGAACCGGCCTGGTCGCCGGACGGAACTCAGATCGCATACTACTCGCGCAAAAAAGGCGGCATCTGGCTGATCCCTGCTCTCGGCGGCACCGCCCGCCGCCTCACCGATTTCGGCTCCTGGCCGGCCTGGTCGCCCGACAGTTCGCGGATCGTCTTTCAGTCGCAGGGCATGAACGACTACAGCCAGACCTCCTATGCGGCGATGCCTCCGTCGACGCTCTGGGTAGTCCAAGCGCAGGGCGGCGCGCCCACGCAACTGACTCAACCCGGCAATCCCAGCGGCGGTCATGGCGCGCCCTCGTGGTCGCCCGACGGAAAGCATATTGCCTTCAGCAGCACAAGCACGGGCCTGGCCGAGATCTGGATGGTGCCGGCAAACGGTGGCACGCCGCAGCGGCTGGTAGCGGGCGTAGTGTGCGACCCCGTTTATGGACCGGGCGGGCGGTATCTGTATTTCTCACAGACCCACTTGGAATCAAATGAACAGAAGGGGACTGCGCAGACGTTCGCGCTGATGCGCCTGGCACTGACGCCCGAGGGCGCTGCGGACGGAAACCCGGAACTGGTGCAAGAGTCCGGCAGAGTGATCTATAAGGGCCTGCACTTCTCAGCCAATGGGCGATTGCTGGCCTACTCTGCAATCGCGGACAACAACAACCTGCAATCGGTTCGTGTGTCTCCGGCCACCGGGGAAGCCGCCGGCGACCCCGTCCCGCTCACCCGCGACACCGCGATGCGCAAGACTTCGCCGCGCTTCTCTCCCGACGGCAGTCAGATCGCCTACTCGTTGGTTCAGTCCGGCGAGGATATCGCCGTCTGGATGGTCGATGCGGATGGCAAGAATGCCCATCCCGTGGGAGCGATGACGACCAACAGTGTGCTGCCTGGATGGCTTCCGGCGGGCGGAACGCTCACCTTCCAGGGCGAGCAGAATAGGCAGAAGGTGATCGAGGCCATCGACCTGAGCACAGGGACGACATCCGTGTTGCGACAGTTCGGCGAGAACGATGCGCCCCTGCGTCTCTCGCCCGACGGCAAACGGGTGGCGTACGGCGAGCGCCAGGGGGGTGCAGTGAATGTGTGGGTGGCGCCGATCAATAAGGAAGGCGGCCCGCCAAAGCAGTTGACCTTCGGCAACGGATTGATGTCGTATGGGTGCTGGTCGCCCGATGGCGGGACCATTGCTTTTGAAGACGGGTTTAGGATCGCCGTAGTGCCCTCCACCGGAGGACCCGAGACCGTGCTTACGGCCGACCGTCACCCCAGTTTCCCCAACGACTGGTCGCCTGACGGCGACAAGATCGTTTTTGCCGGCCTGCGCAATGGCCTGTGGAACGTCTGGTGGGTCTCGCGAAGCACAAGACAGGAGCATCAGGTGACGCATTACACGAGCGAGAACATCCAATTGCTCTATCCCGACTGGTCTTCCCGCGGCGATCAGATTGTGTATGAATACTCCGAGACCACAGGTAACATCTGGGTGATGCGCGTCAAATAATCATCGAGCAGCTTCGGCCCCGTTCCCGGGGCCGAAACCGTTCTCATCTTCCATCATCCATTCTTACTGCGCATGGCTCAGTTGTCCCGGACCTGCTTCCGCCAAGCGCGTTGCTGCAGCCTGTTCGCGCTCAGCCAGCCGAGCCTTCATCGCGCTCGCCTCGACCGGAGAGAACAGAATTTCAGAGCGAACCAACATGCCCAACTGCCGGTGGCTCCACGACGCACTCATGATGCCAGACCGCGACCGATACGTCACGCCGATGAGCAGTTGGCCAATCTCGCGCGCCATCACACGGCCTGCCACCACATAAGAGGGCGCCACGTTCCCGCCCGCCAGCCCCTGGATGCGGTCATAGTAGACGCTGGCAATACAGGCCCCATGCTCACAATCGGCCGCGCTTCCGAATGCTTCCTGCGACTTCTCCTGCACTGCAGCCATGGAGTTGGAAAGCAGCCGCAGCGTGTACTCAGTCCCCTCTGTAGCGCTTGCGCAGGCGGGATACTTCTCTGCATCTGCGTGCTTCGTCGGGCAATCCGCCCAATGGGCGATCACGCCGGCTTTAGCCAGTATCCGGGCCGCTTCTCCCTCTGCTGCCTGCAATGCCTTCTGATCGACATGCGCGTAGTCATAGACTCTCAACGTAATGGGGGTGGTGCTCTGTTCGCCATCGGCAGCTCCCTGTGCCATGACCAAGTTGCTGGATACTGTGGTTGCGATCGCTGCCAGGCCAACTGCCAACTTCACGATTACTGATGCCATCTTCACCGTATTTGTTGTGCTGTTCATCGTCATCTCCTCTTCGCGGGTTGCGCGGTGATTCCCACTTTGCGCGAGAGGCAAAAGAACAGCTATGCACTGCGGATGAACTAGATTTGGACTGTTTGTGGATTGTGGATGAACAGCTAAGTAAAAGAATCAGAGTAGTTTAGAAATGGATTCACTCAATGCTACAGTGATCCGTCCTCATAAGTCGCCCGGCGTTCGCCGATCCATCCGGGCAAGGTCCTCGGTTGGCGGCAACTGTCCTTCCCACGAATCGACCCGCACCAAACAAGGCAATCGCCACACACTCATAATTCTTTTCCACTCGCACCCTTTTGTGTCACACTTCTACCCATGGGAAGCAAAGACAAAGGCAGAAAAGAAGCCAAGAAGGCGCCGAAGCCCAAGCCGAAACCGGAACCCAGCCAAAGACGCGAAGGGTTCACTCCAGCCCCGCCGAAGTAGGGCCAACGCAGTTCGCCCCGCTTCGACGAGCAAAAACGCGCCACAAGCTGCGCGCCACGAACACGCAAAAGCCCTGTCTGTCTCTATCGCCGGGCGCGGAGGGCTTTTCTGTGTCCGCGAACGCCGGCCATTGCCGGATTTAGTTCTGCTCGTCTGAACTTTCCACACCCAAGGTCACAGCACAGCCCCGCAAAAGACTAGCCTTGAACACAGACGATTCGCCTGGAGGTACGACTGTGCGTTTCCAAAGTGCCGCAACCCTCCTAACCGCCGCGATTCTGGCAACCGGATCGCTTACACCGTCGCTGGGGCAGCAGGAGGAGGTCCCCAGACCCATCGACGCCAAAGCCAATAAGGCCCTGAATACTCCGCTTCCGCCCGTTTCGCCGCCCAACCGCCCCGTCATCGGCCTGGCTCTCGAAGGCGGCGGCGCCCTCGGTCTGGCCCATGTCGGCGTCCTCCAATGGCTAGAGGACAACCACATCCCCGTCGACCGCGTCGCTGGAACCAGCATGGGCGCCCTCGTCGGCGCTCTCTACGCCTCAGGACAGACCCCCGCCCAAATGCGCGCCATCGCCTCCAGCGATGCCTTCAAGGGCGTTTTCGCCCTCCAGACGCCTTACGTCGACTCCAGCTTCCGCCGCCGCCAGGACCGCCGCCAGGTTCCCGCCGTGATCACCCTGGGCCTCAGGAACGGCCAACCTGCCTTGCGCAACGCCATACTCACCGACCGAGGCGTCAATGAGTTCCTCACCAGCAACATGCTCGCCTACAATCGCCAGGATCTCGACTTCAACCAGACCCCCATTCCCTTTCGCTGCGTGGCCGCGGATCTCAACACCTTCCAATCCGTCACTTTTTCCAGCGGCCCACTCGCCCAGGCCGTCCGCGCCTCCATCTCCCTCCCCGGCGTCTTCCCGCCGGTTCAGGCTTCCAACGGCCACTACCTCGTCGACGGCGGCATCCTGGACAACCTGCCCACCGATGTCCTCAAGAACGATCTCCATGCCGATACCATCATCGCCGTCCGCCTTCAGGACTCTGCGCTGAGCGGCGTTGACACCGGCTCGATCGTCGGCGTGCTCAACCGCGCCTTCTCAGCCGGCATTGTGCGCAACGTTGACCAGGCCGAGCGACTCGCCGATGTCGTCGTCACCGTCCCGGTGGGCAACTTCTCCGCGACCGACTACGCCAAGGCCGGCGATCTGATCCGCGCCGGATACCTGGCCGCCGAGCAGAGCCGCGCCGGCCTGCTCCGCTACGCTCTCGACGATCAAGGCTGGAAAGCCTATCTCGCCGCGCGCGAGGAGCGCCGTCTCGCCCAACCCGGCCTCCTGCGCCAGGCTCGCGTGGAAGGCGGCGAACCCGGAGCCCAGCGCCAGGTCCTCGCCGACATGAAGCCACTCGAAGGCAAGCCCGTCTCGTCCGCCGCCACGCTCGACGCCTTGAAGCCCATTCAGTCCAACGGCGGATACGGCGCCACCTACGAAACCTTTGGCCCCGCAACTGCCCCTGCCGTCACCCCAGGCCCCGCCAATCCAGAAGCCGCCGGCCCGGACACCGGCGTCCTGGTCCGTCTCACCAAGGACCCCATCGGGCCGCCCTATCTGCTGGTTGGGCCGGATCTGGCCGCCGAAACCTCCAACATCACGCGTGCGGAACTCGACCTCCGGTTCGTCGATCAGAACCTTGGCGGCTTCGGCTCAGAACTCCGCGCAACCGCCCAACTCGGTTATCGGACCGACCTTTCCGCCGAATACTACCGCCTCATGACTCCATCCGGATTCTTCCTTGAGCCGCGCACAGGCATTGTCCGCGAGCCGGTGTATATCTGGGCCAACCAGAAGCGTGTCGCCGAGCGCCTCCAGCAAAACCTCGACGCCGGAATCGAGGCTGGCCGCACTTTCGGCAATTCCCTGCAAATCTCCACCGAGTGGCGCGCTGAGGATACCCACTGGAGCCTCACCACTGGCTCCGGCGGCGGCCCTTATCTCTCCGGAACCGCCCAGACGGGGCTGCTCCACATCAACATCGACAAGGAATCTTCCGGCACAATCTCGCCCCAGGGCTTCCGTCTGGCAGCCTCCGCCGGCGCCCTTTATCACGCCGTCGGAAGCGCCAACGCCCCGCTCGTCATGATCTCCACTGCCCGCACCTGGTCTTTGAACGAGCGCAATATTTTCGGCCTCACCGCGGATGTCAACTCCTATCTCCGCGCCAATGTCGCCGAGCCCTACCGATTCACGCTCGGAGGTCCTCGCCGTCTTTCCGCCTCATCCTTTGATGAGTTTCGCGGCACTGACACCTACCTCGCCCGCGCCGGCTATCTTCGCCGTCTCGCCGCTCTGCCAACCGGCCTCGGGCAAGGCCTTTACGGCATCATCGGCTACGAGGCCGGCGAGATCTGGTCCCCTGAAGCCCACGCCATTCTCCGCCAGGACGGAACCGCCGGCCTGGTCGCCGCCACGCCATTCGGCGCCATCTCAATAGGCGGTTCGGTCGGCGACGCCGGCCACCGAAAAGTCTTCATCACGCTGGGGCGTCTGTTCTGAGAGCACCCCTCGGCTCATCGCCCTGCCGCCTCATAACGCAAAAGAGACCCTCCCAAACGGGAGAGCCTCATTTGCAAAAAACCAAAGTCCCTGAAGACTACGCCACGACCTCAATTCCCATGGACCGCGCCGTGCCCTTGATGCTCTTCACCGCCGCGTCCACTGAGCCGGCGTTCAGATCCGGCATCTTCTGCGTGGCGATTTCGCGCACCTGGGCTTCGGTCACCTTGCCCAGCTTTTCCTTGTTCGGCGTGCCCGAGCCCTTCGCAATCCCCGCAGCCTTCTTCAGCAGAACCGCCGCCGGCGGCGTCTTGGTGACAAAGCTGAAGCTGCGGTCCGCGTAAACCGTGATGACCACCGGAATGATCAGCCCGGCGGATTCCTTGTTCTGCGTCCGCGCGTTGAACTGCTTGCAGAACTCCATGATGTTGACTTGCGCCTGACCCAGCGCCGGACCCACTGGCGGCGCCGGTGTCGCCTTTGCCGCCTCGATCTGCAGCTTCACGTACCCGGTAATTTTCTTCGGAGGTGCCATGATATCTTCCTTCGGAAGCTAGCCGCCAGCTTCTAGCCGCTAGCTTCTAGCCCGTTTATTCCTTGAACGAATTTTGAGGTTGCAGCCACCCGCCCTGTCCCAACCGGCGCCCGCTAGAAAGGTTCGCCGGCTAGAAGCTGGGAGCTGAAGACGAGAAGCTGCTACTCAATCTTTTCCACCTTGCCAAACTCCAGCTCGACCGGGGTGGAGCGCCCAAAGATGGTGACCATGACCTTCATCGTCTCGCGATCTTCGTTGATCTCATCCACCACGCCGTTGAAGTTGGCAAACGGGCCGTCCGTAATCCGGACCTGCTCGCTCTTTTCAAACTTGATCTTCAGCCGCGGCTTATCCTTGGCTGTCTCTGAACGGAAAAGAATCGAACTGACTTCCTCTTCGGACAGCGCCACTGGCTTGTCGCCCGTGCCCAGAAAGCCCGTCACCTTCGGCGTGTCCTTCAACACGTGCCAAAGATGGTTGTCCAGCTCCATCTCCACCAGCACATAGCCGGGCAGAAAAACCCGCTCCACCGTGCGCTTCTTCCCGTTCACGATCTCCGTCACAGGCTCGGTGGGGATCATCACGCGGCCCACCTTGTCCTTGAGCCCGAAGGCTTCAATCCGGCTCTCGATCGACTCGCGCACCTTCCGCTCAAAGCCCGAATAGGCGTGCAGAATGTACCACCGGAAGTTCTCGTTGCGCACCGGCGGCGGCGCTGCCTCTACCTCTTGCGATTCGGCGGGTTGTTCTAACTCATCTGCCATCGTGTTCTCGTTTCGCGGTTGCACTTACTGCTGCAATCCGCCCAGCTTGCTCAACAACTGATGCAGGCCGAGGTCGAAGATATTGTCCACCACCCAGAAAAACACTCCGAAGAGGAAGACGGCGATGAGCACCACCGTCGTCGTCGCCTCCACTTCCTTGCGCGAGGGCGTTACCACCTTGCGCATTTCCCCGCGGACATCGCTCAGAAAGCGCGTGAATTCTTTCCACGCGAGAACCGGCTTCTTCCAACTCGGCTCGTCTTCTCCGTTTACCAATGCTCTCGTTGCCATGCTTCTGTTCCTTCGCGTCCGGCGTCCTGCCGGTCGCATTCCTGTTCAATCTGGCAGGGGCGGAGGGATTCGAACCCCCAAGTTCGGTTTTGGAGACCGACAGTTTAGCCGTTGAGCTTACGCCCCTAAAAACAGTGGCCAGTGGTCAGGGGTCAGGGGTCAGTATGCATTGCCCATCGTTGCAAGGCACTTACTGTTCACTGTTCACTGACCACTGTTCACTGCTCTACTTCGTTTCCTTGTGCGGCTGGTGCTTCCGGCAGCGGTTACAGAACTTCTTGAACTCCAGACGCCCAGTGGTCGTCTTCTTGTTCTTCGTCGTCGAGTAGTTCCGCTCCTTGCACTCCGTGCACTGCAATGTGACAATTTCCCGCATACTCAAATCCTTTCAACTACAGTGGTCAGTTATCAGTGAACAGTGGTCAGTTAAAACCCTGCTCGCGTTACGTACTGTCCACTGCTCACTGTCCACTGTTCACTGCCTTACTTCACTATCTCTGAAACCGTACCCGCGCCCACCGTGCGTCCGCCTTCGCGGATGGCAAACCGCAGACCCTTTTCCAGCGCCACCGGCGTAATCAGCTCAACCTGAAGCTGCACGTTGTCACCCGGCATCACCATCTCGACGCCTTCCGGCAACTCCGCCACGCCCGT
>Ga0224558_1001004_pt1 | contig 31488 bp, 25 predicted proteins | sample 714S32024metaG_FD_180682 | JGI IMG/M metagenome (GOLD analysis project Ga0224558, IMG submission 180682) | Peat soil microbial communities from Stordalen Mire, Sweden - 717 S3 20-24 | ecosystem: Environmental > Terrestrial > Soil > Wetlands > Peat | place: Sweden: Norrbotten County, Stordalen... | reverse complement strand
CGGCACAGTGCGTGAAATTGACGCCGCGCCACTATGCGTACTTGAAGATCTCCGAGGGCTGCAACCATCGCTGCAGCTTCTGCATCATTCCGTCCCTGCGCGGCGATCTGGTCAGTCGACCCATCGGGGAAGTGATGCGCGAGGCCGAGCAACTGGTGCGTGCCGGGGTCAAGGAAATCTTGGTCGTGTCGCAGGATACGAGCGCGTACGGAGTCGATCTCAAATATGCATCGCAAACCTGGCGTGACAAGCAACGCCGCGCTCATTTCTATGATCTTACTCAAGCCTTGGGTGAACTCGGCGTCTGGATAAGGCTGCACTATGTCTATCCCTACCCACACGTCGACAAAGTCGTCGAACTCATGACGGAGGGCCGGGTGCTGCCGTACCTGGACATCCCGTTCCAGCATGCTTCCAAACGCATTCTCAAACTCATGAAACGCCCGGCGGCGGCGGCCAATACGCTGCAGCGAATCGCCGCTTGGCGACGTCAGATACCCGACATCACGATTCGCAGTACGTTCATCGTCGGCTTTCCGGGAGAAACCGAAGAGGATTTCGAACAGCTTCTCGAGTGGCTGCACGTGGCGCAACTGGACCGCGTCGGCTGTTTTGAATATTCCCCGGTCGAGGGGGCTGCGGCGAACGATCTCCGACAACCCGAGGTCCCGGCGGCGGTCAAACAAGAACGGCGCGCGCGCTTCATGGAACTCGCCGCGCAAATCAGCGCCGAGCGGCTTGCGCAAAAAATCGGACGAAGGATGCAGGTGCTGGTCGATCGCATCGAGGGTGGCGTCGCCGTTGCGCGGTCGAGCAGCGATGCCCCGGAAATCGACGGAGTCGTTAATATCCGCGGTGCGAACAAATTGGCCGTCGGTGACTGGGCGCAGGTGCGCATTACCAAAGCCACCGCCTATGATCTTGAAGCAAGGTTGGACAAGTAATTGCGTAACCGGAGAATCTAACGTGGAAATTACCGCAGACCGAGTGGTCACCATTCATTACACGCTCAAAGATGACGGCGGCGCCGTACTCGATAGTTCCGCCGGCGGCGAACCGCTGGCCTATATCCAAGGTCACGGCAATCTCGTGTCCGGCCTGGAAAAGGCACTCGAAGGAAAACAGGACGGCAATACCCTGGCCGTCGTGGTGGCGCCGGCGGACGGTTATGGAACGCGGGATGAATCGTTGATTCAGCGTGTGCCGAAACGGGCATTACAGGGCGCAGGCGACATCAAAAAGGGCATGCAGTTTCAAGCGCGCACCGAAGATGGGATGCGCCTATTCACCGTCACCGCCGTCATCGGGGATATGGTCACGCTCGACGGTAACCATCCATTAGCGGACCAGACGCTGCATTTCGAGGTGGAAGTCATCAGCGTTCGCGAAGCGACCACGGAGGAGTTGGAGCACGGCCACGTCCACGGCGCAGGCGGTCACCATCACTGACGGCGCAACCCCTAACTGAAATGGCACTTACCTTAGGCTTAATCCCGTTTAGTTCGTCGCTGAAAGCACCCAGAGAGGGATCGGTGGGCATTCTTCGACCATTGCACTCCGCCAGTGTCGAAGAATGCCCACCGATCCTTCTCCTTGGCTTAAACCGCCGAGCAATCAAGGCTGCTTCGCCGGATTAATTCAGTGCCATTCCGCCTATTGAATGTACTTGAACAGCGTCAGACCCTGCGTGAGCGTGTACGCCTGCATGGCGGCGCTGAGCGTCGTATTTTGCGAATCCAGAGTCGTGATCGCGGTCGCGTAATTCAGGCCTTGCAGCGACGAGATGGATTGCGTGAGCTGGGCTTGTTGGCTCGTCGCCACCGATAGCTGAGTGGTGATGGCATTCAGGCGTCCGCCCACCGCGGCTTGCACGGTGGAGGAATGCGTGAGCGCCTGATCCAGGCTATTGAGAGTTCCCGCGATCGTATTGCTGAATTGGGTTTGCGAGGCGGGTGTGCTCACGCCTGCCTGCAACGCGCTGACGAGAGTCTGCACCGTCGTGAAGACGCTCTGATTGGTGCTGGGGTTCACCGCAAATGAATCGCCCGTAGCCGGCTGGCCGCTCAGGCTTACCTGCAAGCCGTCGAACGCAATCGCCGTGCCGGACGCATAAGTACCGGTCGTCACCACCGCATTGGTTGCGGAATTCACCACCTGGTAGGTATTGGCGGCGGTGAAATTGATCGCATAGCTGCCGCCGGTATAGAGAGCGGGATTCGACACCGTCGTCGCGCCGATGAGTCCCGAGCCGGTGTTGGCCGCGTTGGCGGTAACCGTGAACGTCCCATTGCCGGTCTTGATCTGGTTGAACACGGCATCGCCGCTATCGCCGGAGGCGACGGTTTGTCCCGCGGCGATTTGCACTTGGGGCTGGCCTTGATCGCCGGCATAGCTCGCTCCGGTTGCGGTCAATGCAAACGGCTGCGTTTGGGATGCGAAGCCGGCGAAGATGTAATTGCCGTTGCCATCCTGAGTATTCGCGAGCGACAGAAGACTGGCTTGAATCTGCTGCGCCTGCGTCGCGATGGCGCCCAAGTTTTGATTCGATGCCGTGCCCGAGTTGGCCTCCAGCGCGAGATCCCGCAAGCTCTGCAATTGAGTTTGCACTTGCGTGAGCGCGGTATCTTCGGTGTTGAGGCCGGTCTGCGCGGCGTTCGCGTTGGCCGTGTATTGCTGGCTCTGCGCCAACACTTGTTGGAAGTTGTCGACTTCGCCGGCCGCCGACGGATTCTGCGAGGGAGTGGTAAATGCCAAACCTGTGGAGACCTGGTTTTGCGTCTGCGCGATGTTGGACTCGAGGGTGTCGAGGGTGGATAGAAACTGGGTTTGATCCGAGGCTTGGGTAACGCGCATTCCCTACTCCTAGCTGTACGTACCGTTGATCGAATCCATCAACGTGGTAAACGTTTGGTTGCCGATGGCCAGCGCTTGCGCCGAGGCTTGATAGGCCTGCTGCCACTGCAACAGATTTGCCGCCTCTTCATCGAGATTCACGCCGGAAACGGATTGCACGGTCGCCAAAGCCTGGGAGTTGACGGCGGTTTGAGCCGTCTGCGCCGTGTTCACTTGCTGCGCCTGGCTGCCGATGGCGGTGACCAAGGCACTGGCAGCCCCGTTGATGCTGGTGGTGCCGTTCAACAGCACCCCTGCAGATTGCTGATTGGCGCTTGCCAATGCGTTGCGGTTGTCGCCGGCGCTGCCGGCGTTGCTCTGCACCGTGAAGACATCGCCCATCGCCGGTGTACCGGCGATCTGCGCCTGCCAGCCGTTCTGCGCGATGTTGCCGCCGGACGTATAGGCATAACTGCCGGCGCCGTTGACCGAATAGGTCGTCGCGCTGGTGAACTGGATGGTGGTGGGAGTGAGCAAATTCGGATTGGCCGCATCGAGCACGGTGCCGGCGCTGATCGTTCCGGTCCCCGTGTTGCCGTCGGCCGCGGAAGTTTGTATCGCGCCCGCGGCGGCGATCTGCGTCGGGTTGGTGAGCGCCACGCTGAACGAACCCGCGGCCTGGGCCGTCGGCTGTATCAGGAATTGGTCCCCGGCCGCCGGCGTCCCGGACAGCACGATGGACAATCCATCGGCCGTCAGCGGATTTCCCGCGGTGCCCGTGCCGGAAACAGCGACCGCACTGCCGGTGCTGGCATTGGTCAAGCTGTAGCTTCCGCCTTTGTACGACAACAGGTAATCGTTGGCCGTCAACGCGCCGACGTTGGTAATGCTGACCGAGGCAGTGGCCGTACCGGTGTTGTCGGAGGAAGCGGTCGCCTGCGGCGCGGCCACGGAGAACATGTTGGCACCGAACTGGCCGTTGAGATCCAACCCGGCGTTCTGCTGAGCGTTGGCGGACGTACTCAACGCCGTCGCGATTTGACCCACTTGATTGATGGCAGGCTCCACTGCTTGCGAGCGCGCAGCCAACAGGCCTCCCAGGTCGCCGGAAGTAATCTGCGAACTGATTATGTTGCCATTATCCGTGGAGGTCGAAATCTCCAACTGCGAGGCATTGAACGGATTGGCGACGGTGGTCAGCTTCGTGGTCGAACCTTGCAGCACCAAGGGCTGCCCGTTGCCGACGAACACGTTCAATGCACCATTGCTATCGGTGTTGGTTGTGACCCCTACAAGCTTGGACAGGCTCGACAGCGCTGCGTCGCGTTGATCGAGCAACTCATTGGGTGCCTGGCCGCCGGCTTGCGCCGAACCGACGACGATCTGTTGGTTCAGCGTCGAAATGGATGCGGCTATCGAGTTGATCTGATTGACATCCGACGTGATGCTGCTGTTGATGTTGCTGCTCAAATTTTGCAGCTGAGAGTTCGTGGTCTGAAAAGCGCTTGCGACGCTCTGCGCCTGCCCGATCAGGGCCTGGCGAGCCGCCGTCGAGGTGGGATCGTTCGCCACGGTCGACCAGGCGTTGTAGTAATTCTGCAGCGCGGTGGTCAAACCGCCGGCGGTGGTACCGATGATGTTGTCGAGCTGGTTGGTGTACGTCTGCAGACTGTTAAGTTGGCCCAAGGAGCTTTGCGACGCATTCAACTGACTGTTGTTCAAGCTGTCGATGGCGCGGCTGATGGAAGATACGTCAACGCCGCTGCCGATGGGTGTGCTGCCATTGGATTGCGGCGCCGCAGCCGCCAAATTCACGGATTCCTCGGCATAACCGGGGGTATTCGCATTGGCGATATTTTGGCCGGTGACCGCAATCGCCGTTTGAAAGGCCTGCAACGCCGAAATACTGATTCCAAACAAGTCGGACAAGAGTCTTCTCCGGGGCTACGCCGATTCTCGAGATTCACCTGCTGCGAAGGGTATCGGCGGCATTGCAGATTTCTAAAGCGCGATACTGTGCGCCATCAGCGCACCGCGAAACGTACTGCTCTTCATGATTTCATTTAACTTATTGGCGTATGCGGGATCCGTCGCATAGCCGGATTTGCCGATCGCCTCGATGTACGCGTCGGCGTTGCCGCCCCCGGCGACGGCGTCGCGGTAGCGCGGGGAGCTGCCGAGCAATCGGGCGAAGTCGTTGACGCTATCTTCGATGGAGCCATAGGCACGAAAAGCCGTGCGCCGTTGCATCGCCACGCCACCGCTGAATTCGACCGTATCGGCGGCCACTCGCGCGCCGCTCCAACCGTCATCCGCCTTGATGCCGAACATGTTGTGACTGGGCGTGCCGTCTGCGGTGCGAGCCATGCGTTTGCCCCAGCCGGTCTCCAATACCGCCTGCGCCAACATCGCGAACGGATTGACGCCCAATGTCTGTGCCGCCCGCTGGATTGCCGGGAACACCTGGCTCACGAATTGGCCGGGAGTGCCGGCGCCGGGCGGCGGCGCAGCAGCGGGCTGCGCGGATTGAAGGTTGCTGGTCGGCGGCGGGACAGCACCGGCCGTTGCAGAGAGCTGGCGCGTCAATTGCGCGCCTAACCCCAAGGATTGATTCTGACTCATCGACAGCGCAATTTGCTTGTCGAACATATCCTGATACATGCTCATTTCGTTGCTGGCCGCTTCGCCCACTTCGGCGCTGGCGTCGCGCATGCTCTTGAGCATCATCTGCAGAAACAGCGCATCGATCTGCTGGGCAACGGCGTGGATCGCCTGCGGCGATGAGGGATCCTTCTTGAGGGCAGCCAGCCCGTTCAGATCGCTGTAGGTATTGGCGCTGGGGGCCGAGACCGGCGGCTGGACGATGGATTTCAATGGTATGGTCATTTAGATGACGATGAGCTCGGCTTGCAGTGCGCCGGCTTCCCTTAGAGCTTCCAGGATGGCCACGAGGTCGCCCGGTGCGGCCCCAACTTCGTTCACGGCACGCACGATCTGCTCCAGCTCGACGCCGGGCTTGAAGAGAAACATGCGATTGGAGCCTTGATCGACCTTGATGGTCGAGTTGCTGACGACGGTGGTCTGACCGACGGTGGCGAACGGCGCGGGCTGACTGACGGACTTCTCTTCTTTGATCGTGACCGACAGTGATCCGTGCGAGACCGCTGCAGGGCTCACGGTCACATTGCTGCTGATGACCACCGTGCCGGTGCGTGAATTGATGATCACCCGCGCCGGCGCGCTCGCCGGCTCCACCTGTAGATTCTCGACCTGGGAGAGGAATGCAACTCGCTGGGTGGCGTCCATCGGCGCATTGACCCTTACCGAACCGCCGTCGATGATGGTCGCCGAGCCCTCGCCCACGCCTTTGTTGACGCTCTGGACCAGGCGCGTCGCCGTCGTGAAGTCAGGATCGTTGAGATTCAAAATGATGGCGTCGCCCTGCGCCAGTTGCGACGGAACCACGCGCTCCACCGTCGCACCGTTGGGGATGCGGCCCGAGCTCGGCACATTGACCGTCAGCTTCGATCCGTCTTGGGCTTCGACGCCGAATCCGCTCACGATCAGATTGCCCTGGGCGATCGCGTAGATCTGGCCGTCCAGGCCGTGCAACGGCGTCACCAGCAAGGAGCCGCCGCGCAGGCTCTTGGCGTTCGCAATGGAATTGACCGTGATATCGATGGTCTGGCCCGGTTTCATGAAGGCGGGCAGCACCGCATGCACCGACACCGCGGCCACGTTCTTCAGCTGCGGTGTCACGTTCGGCGGGACGGTCACGCCGAGTTGCGCCAACATGTTGGTGAGGGATTGCACGGTGAAGGGCGCTTGGCTCGTTTGATCGCCGGTGCCGGGCAGGCCGACCACCAAGCCGTATCCGATGAGCTGGTTGGTGCGCACGCCCTGCACCTGCGCCATGTCCTTGATGCGCTCGGCTCGGGCAAATGAGCCGCCCAGGAGCATGAGCATCGACAGGCCGAGGACTCTTAAGAACATGCTGAAAGCCTTACGTTCAAAACGGTGCGAAAGGGGAGTTGAAGAAGCGCGCCAGCCAGCCCATGGTATTCGCGCTGTCCATCACGCCCTTACCGGAGTAACTGATGTGAGCATCCGCTAGTTTGTCCGATGTCACCGTGTTGTTCGTCGCAATGTCCGCAGGCCTGATGACGCCGGCGATGTGCACGAACTCGTCGCCCTGATTGAGCTTCAAAGTCTTGTCGCCTTGGACCACCAGATTGCCGTTGGACTGTACGTCGATCACCGTCACGGTCAGGCTTCCGGCCAAACTATTGCTCTGCGCACTGGTTCCTGCACCGTTAAAGGCATCCGCGCCGCTCATGGATGTGTTGAGGATGGGAACGCCCTTGGTGGTGATGGTCTTGCCGAAAATCGTGGGACCGGTGTTCGCAACCGACGTCGTCTTCGCCGTCGTGGTGGTGGCGCTCTTGCTGGCATTGGTCGATTCGTTCAACACGATGGTCACCACATCGCCCACTCGGCGGGCCTTGAGGTCCGCGAACAACTCCATTTGCTGACCCGCCTGATAGATCGCTCCGTCGGTGCGCGGCGTCGGCGGCGGCAGCACACGCGCCACGACGGAATCCTGTTTGTGATCCTTCCCCGGCAACAGGCCGCAGGCCGCGAGTTCCGCGCTGCCGCACATCGTCAGCAGCACGACCAGAATTCGACGCATACGTCCAGCGTTCATCATTGTAGGTTGGTCGTCAGGTATTGCAGCATCTGGTCGGTGGTACTGATGGCCTTGGAGTTCATTTCGTAAGCACGTTGACATTCGATCATATTGACCAGCTCGGTGACCGTGTTGACGTTCGAAGTTTCGAGCGAACCTTGACTCAGGCTGCCGAGTCCGTTGGTGCTGGGCGAGCCGACCTGGGGCGCACCGCTGGCCGCCGATTCGGTCAAGAGATTGTTGCCGTTGGGCTGCAGTCCCTCCACGTTGATGAAATTTGCCAGTTGGATCTGGCCCACCGTGGTCGCCTTGGCGGTGCCTGCGGTGGTCACGGACACGGTGCCGTCGGCGCCGACCGTGACCGACTGCGCCGTGATGGGAATGGTGATGGCCGGAGAGAGCGGATAGCCGCTCGCCGTCACCACATTTCCCTGCGAATCCAGAGAGAACGATCCATCGCGGGTGTACGAGAGCGTGCCGTCCGGCATGGTGATCTGGAAGAATCCCGACCCCGTGACCGACAGATCGAGATTGCCGCCGGTCTGCAGCACGCTGCCCTGCAGGTAGTTCTTTTCCGTGGCGGCGATGCGCACGCCGGTGCCCAGCGACAGGCCGGTGGAGTATTGCGTATTCTGCGTGCTCTGCGCGCCGACCTGCTGGATGTTCTGATACACGAGATCCTGGAACGTGGCCCGCGAGGACTTGTATCCCGTGGTATTGGCGTTCGCGAGATTGTTCGAGATCACCGCCATCTGCGTGTTTTGTGCGTCGAGGCCGGTCTTCGCGGCCCATAGTGCAAGATTCATGTCGGGTTTCCTTGAAAGTTTATGACGTCAACATCAGGCGCTCGGCGCTCTGTTCGTTGGTGTCGGTCGAGTTGAGACTCTTGATCTGGAATTCGTACAGCCGCTGCAGCTCGATCATGTTCACCAGGGAAAGCGCCGAGTTGACGTTGCTGGTCTCCAACGCGCCGGAGGAGAGCGTCACGGTTTCGTCCGTGGGCGCCTTGCCGCCCGACTTGAGGTGAAACAAGCCGTCCGCGCCCTTCTGCAGGCTCTTGACGGAAGGCTTCACCAGCTTGATGCGGTCGACCTGCGACTGCGCCGCGGCGCTCAAACCCAGAGGCACGACGGAGACCGTGCCGTCGCTGCCGATGGTCGTCTGAGTCGCGGGCGGCACCTGCAGCGGACCGGTTTCCGACAGCACGGGCACGCCCGTGGCGGTGACCACCGCGCCGTCGGCCGTGACCCGCAGATTTCCGGCGCGGGTATACGCTTCTTGGCCGTCGGCGCCCTGCACCGCAATGAAGCCCTCGCCGTTGATGGCGATATCGAGCGGCGCGCCGGTGCTGTCGAGTACGCCGCTCGAGAAGTCGACACCGGCGTCGCCTGCCACGGCGTTGACGCGAGTGGCGTAACCCGGGCCGTAAATCGGCTCGCTCGTGAATGACACCGCGTCCGCCCGAAAGCCGATGGTATTGACGTTGGCGATGTTGTTGTTGTTGACCGCCTGCGCCTGCATGATTTGCTTGGCACCGGTCATCGCGACGTACATTCCTCTGTCCATGGTTCAGTTTCCTACGTGAAGATCAATGCGAGATCTGAATTACGGTCTGCGACTCTTGGTTGGCGGTCGTGATGACCTGCGCGTTGGCGTCGAAGGAACGCTGCGCCGTGATCATGTTGACCAGCTCGGTGGTCAAATCCACGTTGGAGCTCTCCAGCGCGCCGGCTTGAATGCTGCCGAACCCGGCCGATGACGCGGTACCCTGCACCACCGTGCCCGAGGTGAAGGTCTGCGACCAATTGGTGTCGCCCAACTGCTTCAGGCCCTGGGGATTCGGAAAATTTGCCATGGCGAGCTGCCCGAGCTGCGTCGATCGGCCGTTGGTGTACACGGCCGACACGATCCCCGACGCGTCGATCGCCACCGTGCTCAATTGACCCGTCGCATACCCGTTCTGCGCGATGGAGGTCACGCCGAAGTTGCCGCCGTACTGGGTGGAGGAGCCGAAGGCGAGGGCCAGATTCAACGGCAGCGCGCCGTCCGCAGGCGCGGCGAGGGCGAAATTGACGTTCCCGCCACCAGCCGCGACCGTGCCATCGGAGGTCGAGGTGAGTGCACCGGCGGTATTGAAGGTCAGGGTTTGCGCCGGGCCGGCCGGCTGGCCGCCGATCGTCATGTTGACGTTCCAGGTGTTCGGCACCGGCGTGTAGGTGGTGACGCCGCCGACCGTCGTCGCGGTCTGTGCGGCCGAGAAGTACATCGTGGCCGGATAGGAATTGCCGAGCGAGTCGTACACCGTGGTCGACGTCGACACGTTGTAGGATTCCGAATTGGTCGGGTCGAAGGTCGCTACCGCGGGCGGGGTCGAGCCTGCCGGCAGATTGAGGATCACGCTGCCGGTGGTCGTGGCCAGCGGCGCGCTTTGCGCCGTCTGCAGGTTGAGGTCGGCCAGCGCGCCGGTGTTGAAGCCGCCACTGGCGAGCGGCGGGTACACCTGCAGTGCCTGGCCGGTGGAACTCACCACATTGCCGTTCGAGTCCTCGGCGAATTGGCCGTTGCGCGTGTACGCAAGACCGTTTGCATCCTGCAATGTGAAGAAGCCGTCGCCGCTGATCGCGAGGTCGAGGTTCGAGGACGACGTGCTGATGTTGCCTTGCGTGAACTGCTGGGCGGTGCTGGCGAGGCGTACGCCCTCGCCCGTAACCGAGGTGTTCAGATTCACCGCGCCGGAAGCGTACACATCGGCGAATTCGGCGCGCGAACTTTTGAAGCCGACGGTATCGGCGTTTGCGATGTTATTGGCGGTGACGTCGAGATTCGTACTCGACGCCGTCAATCCCGATAAAGCGATGCTGAAACTTGACATAAATCCTCTCTATGACTAATTGGAAATTTGGGTGACGCTGGAGAAGGGGACGCTGCCGAGCCCTGCGACGTTCAAGACCAGCCCGGCGGTGCCCGACGCCATGGTCACGCTCTCCACGGCACCGTTGACGTAAGTGCCGACGGCCGTGGTGGAAGGCACGCCGTTGACCGAGGCGCTCAAGGTGTAGGTGCCGGCGGGCGCCTTCGTGCCGTTGGCCTCGGTGCCGTCCCATGAAAAGTCCGCCATGCCGGCCGCTTGCGCCCCGAGATTGAGTTGTTGCACCACGACCCCCGTGCTGTCGAGGACGTTGAGCGTGACCGAGGACGTGTTTTGCGGCACGCTCACGGCGCCCGAGACGGTACCGCCGCTCGCGAGCGTGGCCGTTCCGCTGGCGGCGAGTACTTGATGTCCGAGCAACGACGACGCCTGCAGTGTCTGACTCGCCTGCAGCGAGCTGGAGAACGACGTGTTCAGCGAGTTGATGCCCTGCACTTCGCTGAGCTGGGCCAGCTGCGTCAAAAAGGCATTGCTGTCGATCGGGCTGGTCGGATCCTGGTTTTTCAACTGCGCCAGCATCAGCGTCAGGAAATCGGTGCCACCGAGCGACGTGCCGCCGGACGCGGCTGCGGACCCGGTGCCGCTCGTGGTCGAGCCGGTCGCGCTGGTCGCGGTGTAATTCGGATTGGGAAATGTCGTGGGAATGGTCATAAATGGTCCTTAAGTTTCAATGACCCATCGAGAGGGTCTTGAGCAGCAAATCCCGCGCCGTATTGATGGCTTCGATATTCGTTGCGAATGACCGGTTTGCCGAGATCATGTTGGTCATCTCTTCGATCGAGTTGACGTTCGACATATAGATGTAGCCGTCCTTGTTCGCGAGCGGGTTGTTCGGGTCGTAGCGCATGGTCGGCGGGGCCGTGCTTTCCGTGACGCCGAGCACTCGGACGCCGGCCGTCGCGTCTTCGCCGTCGAGAGTTGCGCCCGAATCGTCCAGCATGGCCTGAAACACGGGCTGGCGTGCGCGGTATACCTTGCTCGGGTCGCCGTTCACGCTTTCGGCATTGGCGAGGTTGCTCGCCGTCGTATTGAGGCGGATGGTTTCCGCGTTGAGCGCGCTACCCGCAACATTGAATACACTGAACAAAGACATCGTTCCTCTCCTGCCGCCGAACTACTGGCCGGCGATCGCGAATTGCAGTAACGAAATTTGGCTGTTGATGAACGTGAGACTGGCCTGGTAACGCACGTTGTTCTCGGAGAACGCGGCTTGTTCCACCGGCATTTCGACGGTGTTCCCGTCGAGCGATGCCTGATACGGATTGCGATACTTCAACTCGCCGGCGGGCAACTCGCCGTCGCTCATCACGATGTGCGCGGCGTTCGTGATCGAGACCGGCAGCGGCGCCTGGCCGGTATTGCCGAGTACCTCGGCGAAATCGATATCGCGCGCCTTATAATTAGGGGTATCCGCATTGGCGAGGTTGGCCGCCAAAACGCTGAGCCGCTGCCCATGCAACAGCAGCGCTTGTTCATGAATGCCGAAAATGTTGTCGAACATGGTTTGGATACTCCTCGGGGAATAGCTAAGCAAGACCTGTGCCAGGCCAGGAAACTCGCGTGTAATGTGCGCACACGGCGGGTTTGGCGCCGGAGCGGCGGGTTACGCGGCGCCGCGGCGCGCTTCGGGGCGTCGAACGCTTACGCTGGGCGGCAACAACTTGCCGCTTGGCGCGCGCCACCGGCAATAGGCTCCGCCGTGCCGTATGGCACGCCGCTTGCTTACTCCGCTATATGCTGCACAGACCGCCAAAATGCCGTCGCCTGCTCCTGGTTGCATGCCTTGTGGCAAGGCTCGCCCATGCGGCCGACTTGCAGGACATTTCACAGCTCGAAAAGGTGGCCGGTGCCGAAGCCCAACGCCTGTTGCCGCCCCTGACCGATAAGCAGCGATTGGTGGTCGGACCCGTGCAACCGCGCTTGCAGTTGCCCCGCTGCGAAGACACCATCCGCACGGCGCGTGCTCCCGGGATCCAGGTGCCGGGTCGCGTGCTGATCGAACTGCGCTGCGACGGCCATGCGCCCTGGCATCTTTATGTGCCCGCGAAAATCGTGGGCACGACCTCCGTGGTCCTGGCGGCCCATTCCCTGGTCGTCGGCACCGTACTGACCGCGAAAGATGTCACGGTGGAGCAACGCGACATCGTCGGCCTGCCGCCGGGGTATCTGGATGACGCTGGCATTGCGCTGGGACTCACCGCCGCCCGCGCCATCGCGGGCGGCGCCATTTTGACAAATCAGCAGTTACTGGGAGCACAAGCGGTACAGCGCGGCCAAATGGTCACGTTGCTCGCAGACGCGGGAGGGATCAGCGTCAGAATGGCGGGCCGCGCGCTCTCCGACGGCCTCATCAACCAGCGAATCAAGGTCGAAAATCTATCCTCCGGCAAAATCGTCGAGGGAATCGCCCGTTCTCCCCAAGTAGTCGAAATTGTTTTTTAAATTGCCCTTCAGTGATACGCGTCACAGTCGATAACCTCACAATCGAATGATTTTAGGCGTACGGATTAAAGTTCATCCTAACCCTGACGATACAGTCGTACGGGTAGCCTGCTTGCCCTAGGAGATATTAAGGTGCCGAACAGAATCAATGGATACATAGCGACGGAACCGCTCGCACCCGTCAAGGGCTCGAACAGCGGCGTTCAAGTCGTTGATAAGGCTCAAAGCGAGGCCACTGCCACCACTGCGCCTGCATCGTCGACCGCGGATACGGTCACTTTTACGGGTCCGGCCCTGGCGTTGCAAAAGCTCAGCGAAGCCGTTGCCAAGGCCCCGGTCGTCAATACGCAGAAAGTGGCATCGGTAAAGCAATCCGTTCAAAACGGAACGTACCAGGTCGACGCAGGCCGGGTTGCCGACAAGCTTCTCGAATTCGAGAGCGGGTTGAAGTAGTCATGAATAGCGACACCCATCGCCGTCTCGAAGTTGTGTTGGACCGCGAGATCGATGCCGCGCACTCCTTGGCGGCGACTTTGGATGCGGAGCGTGTCGCTTTGACCGGCAATTCTCCCGAAGCAGTGGTCGAACAGGCTGCCCAAAAGACCGCGCTGTTCGGCGTGATCGAGAAATTGGAAGTGCAGCGCCGTGAACTGTGCGACGCAGCAAGCATTTCCCTTCCCAATATTCAGCGCGGCAGAATTCCGGTCATTTCGGGCGTTTCCGACACCGTTGCCGACCGCTGGCGCGCATTGTTGGAGTTGATCGCCGGCTGCCGTGTTGCCAACGAGGTCAACGGCTACATCATCAACGCTCGCCGTGGGCAAATGAATCAATTGTTCCAGGTTCTCCGAGGCGGCGCCCCGGTGACCTACGGCCCGCAAGGAAAGACCTTCGGCAGCTCCTTGCGAGCGCTGGCCCGGGCCTGACATATGCTGGTACTCAGTCGTCGCGCCGATGAATCGATCGTGATCCAGCCCGCGGAAGGCGCGGATGGCACCATGACCGTGGCGGAGTTGTTCGCCAACGGACCGATTCAGATCACATTGCTGGGCGGTACCGGCCGTCGCATTAAAATGGGGATCGACGCGCCCGAACAGCTCGCCATTCGACGCAAAGACGTCGCATAGACTCCGCTGTCGCACCGCTTTGGTGAGTTCGAGGTCCGTGCCGTCCTACCGTATGACCATTGACCAATTGCTGGAGATGGCGACCGGCCGACATCGCGCGGGCGAGCTGATCGAGGCGCGCCGACTCTATCGGCGAATATTGGCCGACGTGCCCAATCACGTCGTGGCCTTGTTCCGCGGCGGCTTGCTGGAACTGCAGGACGGGCGCCCGGAGCAGGCGCTCGCTCTCATGGAGCAGGCGGTGACCATGGGTCCCGAGGAGCCGCGCCACCACGTCGGCTTGGGCCAGGCGCTGCAGGCGCTCGGGCGCCTTGCGGATGCGGCGGCCGCGTACCGCCGAGGGCTGCGCGCCGAGCCCTGCTCGGCCGATGCGCACTTTGCGCTGGGGGTCGTTCTCCAAGCGCAAGGCGATTACCTCGAGGCGATCGACGCCTACCAGCACGCCATAGAATTCCAGCCGGAGTACTTTGCCGCACTGAATAATCTTGGCTTATGCCAGCAACGGTGCGGACGCGTCGCGGAAGCGGTGAGCGCTTATACACGGGCGCTGGGGCTCAAACCGAATGCGGTGGGAACCATGGCCAATCTGGGGACGGCGCTGCAAGGAGTGGGCCGGATCGACGAGGCGGTCGGGTTACTGCGCGCTGCAGTAGAACTCGAGCCCCAGGTCACAGCGCACGCCATCAATCTTGGCATAGCCCTTTGCCGCCGGCGGGACTTCGTCGCGGCGCAGACCGTGTTGCGCGAAGCGCTCGCTCGCGACCCCCTCTCTGCCGATGCGGCCTTCAACTTGGGGAATGCGCTGCATGGCCAAGGACGTCCGCGCGAGGCGGCAGCCCTCTACCAACGAGCCGGGGAATTGCACCCCGGCTATGCGGACGCCTTGATTAACCTGGGCAACATGCACAAGGAAATCGGCGACTTCGCGGCGGCAGCGTCGGCCTATGAGGCAGCACTGTGCGCCCAACCGGATTCCGTGGTCGCCATGAACAACGCCGGCTGCCTGCTGCGCACGCTCGGCCGTTTCGACGACGCCGAAGACATGCTGCGTCGCGCCTTGCACTTGGACCCGAATCAATCCGCGCTCCATGACAACCTGGGCAGCGTGCTGAAGGACGTTGGTGAACTCGATTCGGCAATCGCCTGCTTCCGCCGATCCCTGGAACTCGACCCGAGCAACGCGGCTACTCACAGCAACCTCGCCTATGCGCTCTGTTTCCAGTCTTCGCAGGCGCAGCCGATTCTCGAAGAATGTTTGCGGTGGGCGCAGCGTTTTGCCGGCACATCGCGCGGTGAGTCTCGCAGCCATGCCAACGATCGCTCGCCGCTGCGCCGCCTGCGCATCGGCTATGTCTCGCCCGACTTCCGTGATCATTGCCAGTCGCTGTTCACCATACCGTTGCTCTCACGGCATGATCACGCAGCCTTCGAGATTTTTTGTTATGCCAGCGTGGAGCGCGCCGACGACCATACCCGTCGGATCGCCGCGCTGGCGGACGTATGGCGCGACGTGCGCGCGCTGGACGATGCTGCGCTCGCCGCCCTGATTCGCGACGATCGCATCGACATCCTCGTCGATTTGACCATGCACATGGCCAAAGGTAGACCGTTGACTTTTGCCCGCAAGCCGGCGCCCGTCCAAGCCGCATGGCTGGCCTATCCCGGGACGACGGGCATGAGCGCGATGGACTACCGTATCAGTGATCCTCGTTTGGACCCGGTGGGCTTCGAGACTCATTCCAGCGAGCGCACGATCCGGCTTCCGGACTCCTTCTGGTGCTATGACCCGCTGACCGCGGAGCCGCAGGTCAATTCGCTGCCGGCGCTCGAGCGCGGCTATCTCACGCTCGGCTGTTTGAACAACCCCTGCAAGCTCACGGATGAGACACTGCGCCTGTGGGGCAGAGTCATGCAGGCCATTTCCGACTCCCGGCTGCTGCTGCTGGCACCCCCCGGTCGGCATGGCCTGCGCGTGTCGCAGCGCTTGGCGGCGCATGGCATAGCCGAAGAACGCGTGGACTTCGTTCCCTATCGTACACGCGCTTTGTACCTACGCTCGTACTACGACATCGATCTCGGGCTGGACACGGTTCCGTACAACGGACACACCACGAGTCTCGATTCCTTGTGGATGGGTGTACCCACCATCACCCGGGTAGGCCAAACCTGCGTGGGCCGCGGCGGCTTGAGCCAGTTGTTTCAGCTGGGCCTCTGCGAATTGGCCGCCGCAACCGATGAAGCATTCGTCGGCGCTGCCGTTGCGCAGAGCCGTGACATCCCGCGCCTTGCCGACCTGCGGCAACAATTACGCTCGCGGCTCGAGCAGTCTCCGCTGATGGATGCGCCCCGCTTTACGCGGCACATGGAGGCGGTTTATCGCGCCATGTGGAGCGACTATTGCGGGACGAAATCCGTCTCTTCTGGTGCCATAATGCATTGAAGAGCATGGTTATTTTCCTTAACGCCGCGACTGCCCCTGAGCCTTTGAACATAACGCTCGACCCTCGCACGCAACGCTTCGCTAATCGCATTGCGATGTGCATAATGGCCCTCTCGCAGACTCATCAACCGAAGGGGCTGATACCGATGGAGCGTCGCTTGCATACCCGCCACCGAGCGCGGACTACGGTATACGTCGTGATGTCGGGAAGAAAAAGCCGGATTTGCAAGGCGAAAAACTTGAGCGCGAACGGCGTCTTCGTCGAGACCGAGAACCTCGGTCTGCGCAAGGGTCAACAGGTGCAGCTCGCATTTGCCATCAATCTCGGTCTGGTGACCAAGATCCACCGCCGTACGGCCATCGTCGCGCACGTGACGCGCGGCGGCACCGGTCTCATGATGGAACAGTTCGCAGGCCGCTGAACCAGCCGACCGAGACGCGGTCGGCATCGCCGCACCTGCGCGGTCCGGCCTGCGCGGCCCGGCACTTACCTGTAAACTTAAGGGGCATGCCACCCCTAGATCCGCGTCGCGCGGAAGCCATCCGCATCCGCGGCGCGCGTCAAAATAATCTCAAAGCACTGGACCTTGATTTGCCGCTCAACGAACTGATCGTCGTTACCGGCGTCAGCGGCTCCGGGAAGTCGTCATTGGTTTTCGACACGCTGTACGCCGAAGGCCAGCGGCGTTACGTCGAAACTTTCTCCCCCTACGCGCGGCAATTCCTGGATCGCATGGACAAGCCGTTGGTGGACCGCATCGACGGCATCCCGCCGTCGATTGCCATCGATCAAACCAATCCCGTGCGCACATCGCGCTCCACCGTGGGCACGATGACCGAACTCAACGATCATCTGAAGCTGCTGTTCGCGCGCGCCGCGGTTCCCCATTGCCGCGGGTGCGGTAAGCCCGTGCGTCGCGACACGTCGGAAACCATTCTGGCGGCGCTGGCTGCAGCATCCCGCGATGCCGGCGACCCGCGGCTGCTGCTGACTTTCCCGGTCACCCTGCCGAAGAACTTCGCCGAGGCAGAGGTCAAAGCGCTGCTGGCGGCTCAAGGCTACACCCGCATCCATGAGCACCGGGGTGACACCCTTCAGGTGGTTCAAGATCGCTTTCGTTGGTCGGCCGTCGATCTGGGAAGGGCGGGCGATGCGATCGAGGCCGCGCTCAAGGTCGGGCGGGGACGGCTCGACGTTTACGCACAAACCGACTTAGGGTGCGTCTCGCCGCCTTGGCGCTTTTCCACCGATCTTCATTGCCCTGACTGCGACATCAGCTACAAGGATCCCAGTCCGAGCACGTTCAGCTTCAACTCACCCATCGGCGCCTGCGAGACCTGCCGCGGCTTCGGCCGCATCATCGGCGTCGATTATGACTTGGTCATTCCGGATGGTTCGTTGTCGCTCCGCGAGGGCGCCATCAAACCGTGGCAAACCGAGTCCAATAAGGAGTGCCAGGCGGATCTACTGAAGTTCGCGCGCAAGCGCTCCATTCCGATCGACACACCGTGGCGCGACCTCACCGAGCTTCAGCGCAAGTGGGTGCTCGACGGCGAAGGCGAATGGACCAAGAACGTTTGGTATGGCGTCAGGCGCTTCTTTGCGTGGCTCGAAACCAAAGCCTACAAGATGCACATCCGGGTGCTGCTCTCGAGATACCGCTCGTATACCGAATGCCCCACATGCCATGGCGCTCGACTCAAGCCCGATGCATTGCTGTGGCGGGTGGGGCGGCCGGGGCTCAATATCCGCGAGTTGATGTTGCTCCCGATCGACGACTGTCGACATTTCTTCGCCACGCTGGCACTTCCCGCACCGCTCGATGATGCCGTCGACCTGTTGCTCCGCGAAATCCGCGCGCGCTTGAAATATCTCACCGATGTCGGCCTGGGCTACCTCAATCTCGATCGCCAATCCCGCACTTTGTCCGGCGGAGAGGTACAGCGGATTAACCTCACGACGGCGCTCGGCACATCGTTGGTGAGCACTCTATTCGTGCTGGACGAGCCTTCCATCGGTCTCCACCCGCGAGATGTCGGTCGGATAGTCGGCGTCATGCAGCGCTTGCGCGACGCCGGCAACACGTTGGTCGTGGTCGAGCACGATCCAAAAGTCATGCAGGCCGCAGATCGCCTGCTCGACATCGGCCCGGGCCCCGGCGAGCACGGCGGCGAAATAGTCTTCTACGGGCCCGTCCACGAGCTTATCCTGGCGAAAGGTTCGCTCACCGCAGACTATCTCTTTCAACGCAAGCGGGTGGAGACGCCGCGCATCGCCGGGCGCGTCGACTCGAGCCGTTCGCCCGCGATCGCCGTGGAGCCGGGCGTTCTGCGACTCGAAGGCGCAGCCGAACATAATCTCAAGAACGTCGACGTCGAGATTCCGTTGCACCGCATGGTGTGCGTCACCGGGGTCAGCGGCTCGGGCAAATCCACGCTGGTGCACGACGTCTTGCTGCCGGCGCTGCTGCGCGCCAAAGGCAAGCCCACCGACAGCCCAGGCCGCCACCGCGCCCTTCAGGGCGCCGACCTGATTGGTGATGTGATCATGGTCGACCAAAGCCGTATCGGCCGCACGACACGGTCCAATCCGGCGAGCTATGTCGGCGCCTTCGACCCCATCCGCAATTTGTTCGCCAAACTGCCGCAAGCGCGGGAGCGCAAATACACGGCGGGCACTTTCAGCTTCAATGCCGGCAATGGCCGCTGCCCCGCCTGCGGCGGTAACGGCTTCGAGCACGTCGAGATGCAGTTTCTCTCCGACGTTTACCTGCGGTGTCCGGATTGCGATGGCCGTCGATATCGGGCGGAAATTCTCGAATGCACTCTTACGCGCGGTGATTTCCCGCCGAAGAGCATTGCCGACGTCCTCGACCTCACGGTTTCCGCGGCTCTGCAGTTTTTCGCGGGCGACCCGGAAGTGTGCATGCGCTTAGGCCCGCTCGCCGACGTCGGTTTGGACTACCTCCGGCTCGGTCAACCGGTGCCGACGTTGTCCGGCGGCGAAGCGCAACGCCTCAAGCTCGCAGGACACCTTGCAGAGAACGCCGTGCGTGAACGCACGGGCTCTCTGTTCCTGTTCGATGAGCCAACCACCGGTTTGCACTTCGACGACATCGCGAAGCTTCTGCGTGCGTTCCGGCGCCTGATCGATGCCGGGCACTCGCTGTTGGTGATCGAACACAATCTCGACGTGGTGCGCAGCGCCGATTGGGTCATCGACTTGGGTCCCGAGGGCGGCGAGGCCGGCGGCGGCGTCGTTTGCGTCGGCACGCCGGATGATGTGATGCGTGTTTCCGCGTCGCACACCGGCCGCGCCCTCCTTGAAGCGGCGAGCCCCGCCTCGTTCGGCAATGCCGTGCAGGATGCGGAAAGCCACGCCCACAGGACCCAAGCCGCGACTGCGATCGAGATACGCGGCGCGCGCGAACACAACCTCAAGAACATCGACGTCAACGTGGGCCGCAACCAGTTCACGGTCATCACGGGTGTATCCGGCAGCGGCAAGAGCAGCTTGGCTTTCGATATCCTGTTCGCCGAGGGACAACGACGCTATCTCGAATCCCTCAATGCCTACGCGCGCCAATTCGTGCAGCCCGCAGCTCGCCCCGACGTAGACGCGATTTTCGGCATACCGCCTACCGTCGCGATCGAACAGCGAACCAGCCGCGGCGGCCACAAGAGCACCGTCGCCACCCTGACCGAGATTTATCATTTCCTGCGGCTGCTGTATGTGAAGCTAGGCATTCAGCATTGCCCCGCATGCAATGCGGCAATTCAACCGCAGTCGGCCGACGCCATTGCCGCGCGCGTGCTGCAGGATTACCGCGGCAAAAAAGTGACCGTCTTGTCGCCGTTGATCGTGGCGCGAAAAGGCCTGTACACGGCGCTTGCCAAGTGGGCCCGCGGCAAAGGCTTCGCGGAACTGCGCGTCGACGGGTCCATGCTGCCGACGGCCAAATGGCCCAGGCTCGATCGCTTCATCGAACACAACATCGAACTTCCCGTCGCCACGCTGACGGTGAACGCCGCCCGCGAGCCTGAACTTCGAGACGCCCTCGACGTCGCTTTGGAGCATGGCCGGGGCGTGGTTCATGTCGCCTCACCCAATACCGGCGGGGCGACGAACGCCGGCGCGGGCGCGGTTTTTTCGACAAAACGAGCCTGCCCCAACTGCGGTACCGGCTTTCCCGAACTCGATCCCCGATTGTTTTCGTTCAATTCACGGCACGGGTGGTGCAAGAGCTGTTTCGGCACCGGCTTGCAGATGGCGGAATTCGACGCGGAACAAAGCGGCGAAGAATCGAAATGGCGCGAAGCCGATGACTCGGCGGAAGCCGTCTGTCCGGACTGCTCCGGCGAGCGATTGAATCCTGTCGCGCGCCGCGTGCTGTTTCGCGGGATGTCGATCGCCGCGCTGACCGCGCTGCCGGTACAGGAATTCGAAGCCGCATTATCGAAGATCAAATTGGCCGGCCGCGAGCGCGACATTGCGCGCGATCTGCTCGCCGAACTCGGCACGCGCACGGAATTTCTCTGCGACGTCGGCCTTGGCTATTTACAGCTGAATCGCGCAGCGCCCACGCTCTCCGGCGGCGAAGCGCAGCGGATTCGACTGGCCGCTCAGCTCGGTTCGAATTTGCAAGGCGTGTGCTATGTCCTCGACGAGCCCACGATCGGCCTACATCCGCGCGACAATGTCGCACTGCTCAACACCTTGGACCGGCTCCGGGCCAAGGGCAATACGTTGGTCGTGGTAGAACATGACGAGGACACGATTCGCCGCGCCGATCACGTGATCGATCTCGGACCGGGCGCGGGCAAGCGCGGCGGCCGTTTGGTGGCCGAAGGCACGGCAACCGAACTGGCCCGTCTTGGAAATTCAGCAACCGGCCGTTGCCTCGCGACGCCGTATCGGCATTCCCGCTCTCGGCGCCGACCGATCGAACGCGACACGCCGTCGATTCAGGTCACCGGCGCCATGCTGCACAACTTGCGGGGGGTCGACGCACGCATTCCGCTGGGTCGATTGAGCGTCATCACCGGTGTATCGGGGTCGGGCAAATCATCGCTCGCGCGCGATGTGTTGCTTGAAAACCTGAAGCGCTTGTTGTCGCGCCCGGGGCGGTCGGATCGTTCGCACACGCGGGAGCTGACCGTGAGAGGTTGCGAGTCGATCACCGGTTGGCAAGCAATCAGCCGCGTGCTCGAGGTGGATCAGACGCCGATCGGAAAAACCCCGCGCTCATGTGCGGCCACCTACATTGGGTTTTGGGATTCGATCCGCCGCGCCTATGCCGAGACCACCGACGCCCGCATCCGCGGATTCACGGCGAGCCGCTTCTCGTTCAATACGGCCGGCGGCCGCTGCGAGGCCTGCGAAGGCCAGGGCGTGCAGCGCATCGAGATGAGCTTCCTGCCGGACGTGCAAGTCCTATGCGATGTCTGCGGCGGCCGGCGGTTCAATCACGATACGCTGTCGATTTCATTCAAGGGAAAGAGCATCGGCGAGATGCTTGCCATGAGCGTCGAAGACGCCGTCGAATTCTTCGCCGCTCAGCGCAGCGTGCAGCATCCCTTGAACCTATTGGCCGATGTTGGCTTGGGCTACTTGAGCTTGGGCCAACCCAGTCCGACGCTCTCCGGCGGCGAGAGCCAGAGAATCAAGCTGGTTGCCGAACTCGCCAAGGTGCGCACCGACGAGCTTGGAGTCGATATCGCCCGCCGCGAGCGCCAGCACACTCTGTATGTGCTCGACGAACCGACCGTCGGCCTACACATGGCCGACGTCGAGAAGCTCGTCAAAGTGCTGCAGCGATTGGTGGATGCCGGCAACAGCGTCGTCGTCATCGAGCACAATCTCGACATCATGGCCGAAGCGGATTGGATCATCGATCTGGGCCCGGAGGGCGGCGCGGGCGGCGGCCGCATCGTCGCCCAGGGCATGCCTGAAGCGATCACGCGCAAGCCCAATAAAAGCCACACGGCCCGCATTCTCGGCGAGTTCCTCGCGGAACGAGGAATTGCCTGACCCCGGCGTAGCCGACGCCCGAATACGGCACAATGTGCAACCCGTCGACAGCCAGCTCAACTTTCCGAAGACCGTCATGACTCCGATCACAGCCACGCTCCCGCGTATCGCAGGAGCCGCGCTCGCAACCTTCATCGTAGGTTTTCCCGCAATCTGGGGTGGGTTCGCGCTGTGGTTCCAGATATCCGGCGGTAAGGCCGTCAAGGCGCTGAGCGTGGTCTTCTGGGGCGCATTCAGCCTGACGACGCTGATCGCGCTGTGGCAAGACCATTTCGTCATCGGCCTGGTCGCCTTTGCCATGAGCCTGGCCGCACTGCTGATTTGGTGGACGCGACTGCGCCCGACGCACGACGGCGATTGGGCCGACGATGTGGCGCGGATCGCGGGGGGTACGGTTGACGGAAATCGCGTCACCCTGCGCAACGTGCGTAATTTCGATTGGCGCAGCAACACCGACTATACGCCGCGATGGGAGACACGCACCTACGATCTCGATCGCTTGGGAACGGTCGACATGATCATGTCGTATTGGCGCGGTTCGGCCATCGCGCATATGCTGGTCTCGTTCGGCTTCGACGACGGGTCACACGTGGTTTTTTCCGTGGAGGTTCGCCGCCGGAAAATTCAACAATTCTCCGAGATCGGCGGGTTCTTCAAGGAATTCGAGCTCAGCATCATCGCGGCCGACGAGCTCGACGTCATTCGGCTGCGTACCAACGTCCGCGGCGAGAGAGTCCACCTGTATCGGTTGCAACTTCCGATCGCCGCAATGCGCTCGCTTTTTTTGGGTTACATCGGCGAAGCCAACGATCTAGAGATTGCGCCGCGCTTCTATAACACCATCACGGTGAACTGCACGACGCTCGTCTATCACATGATGAGGCGAATCGTCGGCCGCCTGCCGCTCAGTTACCGGCTGTTGTTCTCCGGTTACATGCCGGAATACGTGTATGGCGTCCGCGGGCTGGACCGGCGCTACTCGCTGGAAGAACTCCGCACTCGCGGATTCATAACAGACCGCGCCAGGCACTGCGATCGCGGCGCGGACTTTTCGGCGGACATCAGAAGGGGCATTCCGGGAATCGATTAATTGCCGCTGTACCTACGGCACATGATATTGGCGATGGCGCAGCGTCAAGTATAGTCAGCGAATGCCGCGCACACCCGCTCAGCTAGCCCGATCAGCACAGTAAGTTGCCAAGACTTCCTCGTTCCTTGCTTGGATTGATATGGCTTGCCCTCGCCGTCTCCTGGGGCGTCGGCATGCTCGGCCGCGGCTACTGGACTCCGGACGAGCCTCGTGAGGCGGATCTTGCGTGGCGAATGAGCTGGCAGCCTTCCAAAGCGGTTCCGTTGCTTGCCGGCGAGCCTTTTTGCGAGAAGCCGCCCCTCACGTATTGGGTGGCGGGCGCCGCCATCGACGCCTGGGGCCCCGATGCGTGGGTGGCCCGATTACCCAATTTGCTGTACGCGCTCCTGACGGCGCTCGCCGTGGGCATGATCGGCCGCCGCAGCGCGGGACCCATTGCGGGCTTGGTGGCCGCGGCCGCGATCAGCACATTCCTACTCTCATACCAGGTGGCAATCTGGCTAGCGACCGACGCACCGTTGCTCGCCGCGGTGGCTGTGGCATTGTTGGGACTGTATGTCGGTTTCTATGCCAACGGCACCGGCGAACGCTTGCGCGGCTATTCCCTGATGCACATTGCGCTGGCCGTCGGCTTCTTGAGTAAGAGCGCCGCTGCCTGGATGGTGCCCGTCTTGACCCTCATTACCCTGGTGGTCTGGGAGAGGCGCTGGCGCGAATTGTTGCGCTGGGAGCTATACGTGGGTTTGCTCCTGCAGGCGGCACTCGTTCTCACCTGGGTGTGGGCGGTTTATGTGGGGCCCGACGGACCGCTTCACCTCAAAGTATTCTTTTGGAACAACCTGGTGGGCCGCTTCGCCCACGTCGATGCACCGGAAGAGTTGCAATACGCCGCCGCGCATCGCAATTCTCCCGGTAAGTATCTCATCGAACTACCGGTCTACTTGTGGCCCTGGACGCTCTTGGTCGTGGCTGCCGCTCGATGCGCGTGGCGGCACAGGACCACATCCATGGAGCAGCAGCGCCCCGTGCGATTCGCGCTCGCGACCTTCGCACCGACTTTGGGCGTGCTCTCGGTGGCGGCGACGGCGCGCAACATTTATTTGGCGCCGGCGCTTCCCGGCGCCGCGTTGCTGCTGGGCTGGTGGGTAAGCGAGCTCTCAACGACGCAGGACCACTGGGACGTTCGCGCGATGCGCGGGACCTCGTTCCTGCTGCTGCTCGCAGTGATCGTGTTAGCGGCTGCGGTGGCCGTCCTGGGCCTGGATTCGTGGGACGTCCTAAACGCACGCATCCTCTACGTGGCAGTGTCCGTGCTTGGCCTGGGGAGCGCCGTCGCGTGCGCGCTGCTCGCCTGGCACGCTGCGGGTCGAGGGCTGTTGCTGCGCGCGTCATTCGGGCTGCTGCTCGCGTATAGCGCGCTACTGGTAGGCCCAGCGTCGCAAATCTATCGCCGCGTCGACGCCTGGCAGGACTTAGGCTCAATCGGCCGGGCCATCGGGCGCGACACCGACGGTCGGCCCGTGATTCTCTTCGCGCCGGACGAGACTACCCGCGCTTTCATCGACATGTATACCCGCACGTCGGTCGGACTGATACCCGGCCCGGTCACGGCGCAGTCGGCCGAACGCTTGAGGGCCCAGCTCACGTCCAATCCGCAAAGCCTGGTCGTCACGCAGCTACCAGGGCGCAACTACAGTCGCACATTCCGGGAGCTGGCCGCACGCCTCGGCGTTGGGAATCGAATTGGCCCGCCGCTCGTCGACGACGCAGAGACGCCGGCCTGGGCCTCTGGATTGCAGCTACGAATCGCACATCGCTATGCGCTGCCAAACGGCCGTCGCTATGCCCTGCTCGCAGGGGGACCAGCCATTGCGTCGCGATAGACTTGCTCGTACTTGACCGCCTGGCGGCCCCAGGAAAAATCCTGCGCCATGCCATTGCGCATCAACCGACGCCACTTCTCTTGATCGGTAAACCAGTCGAGCGCCGTGCCGACTGCCCACCTGACTGCTGGGACATCATAGTCGTTGAATACGCATCCGGTACCCTCCCCCGTCGCGGAATTGAAGTGTTGCACCGAGTCGGCGAGACCACCGGTTTTACGCACGATGGGAATGGTGCCGTACCGAAGACTGAACATCTGATTCAGGCCGCAGGGCTCATAGCGAGACGGCATGAGAAACATATCGCTGCCCGCCTCGATCAAGTGCGCCAACGCTTCGTCGAACCCTGAGTGAAACACGACCCGTCCCGGAAAGCGCCGCGCCAGATCGTCGAAAAACGTCACATATCGGTCATCACCGCTGCCCAAGATCAGGAATCTGAACTCCCGTTGTTGGAGCAGCGTCGGCAAGGCGTCGAACAATAAATCGATGCCTTTTTGTTCCGCCAGGCGGGTCACCATACTGATGAGCGGCGTATGCGGCTCACGGTTCAGACCGGTGGCTGCCAATAGGCGTTGTTTGTTGGTGAGCTTGCCGCGCAAATCCTTGGGCCCGAAATGTGCTGTTAAATGCGAGTCGTGCCGTGGATCCCAATCGCGGTAATCGACCCCGTTCAGAATTCCGACGACGCCGTTGCTCCGTTCGCGGAGTATCTGCTGCATTCCCATGCCAAGCGGCGTCTCGCAGATCTCGTGCGCGTAGGTAGGGCTGACGGTGGTCACTACATCGGCAAATTTTATCCCACTTTTCAGAGGGTTAATTATGCCCGCGCCACGATCGCCGGCATCCAAGCTGTCTTCGAAAGCACCCAGTCCAAGGTCGGCGATTGCCGCAGCGGGCATGATGCCCTGATAGCCGATGTTATGAATCGTCAATACCGAGCGCACTTTGGTCAGTCCGGGTACCGACTGGTATACCGTCTTCAGGAGAAGGGGAAGGAAGGCCGTGTGCCAATCGTTGCAATGAAATACATCCGGTACGAATCCCAGACGCTGGCAGCTCTCGAAGGCTGCGCGCGTAAACAAGAGAAAGCGCCTGTGCTCATCGGAATCAAAGGTATAGAAAGCCGGACGATCGAACATCTGCGGGCAATCGATGAAATACATCGCGATCTGCGTACCCGGAAAGCGCGCTGTCAGCACCGAAAAGGCATAGGGGGTGGCGCCGATGGTAATCGCAACATTTTGCAGGCTGGCCACCGGTTGCAGTTCAGGGCGGGCGCGTCGCACCGAAGCGTACAACGGCATGAATGCGCGCACGTCGTGGCCCAGTTGCTTGAGTTCTTGTAGCAAGGCTCCCGCCACATCCGCCAGCCCGCCGGTTTTCGCATACGGCGCGATTTCAGAACTCAAGATGCACAGCTTCAGTGGGGTCATGGCCCTAAGTCTAGCAAACGCCATTTCGCCATCGCCAAAAACCTGGTGCGATCTCCTCGCCAGTGTGGCACGCTGCGGATGACTTGGTGGGCTCGCTCGATACATTTAACGATAACATCAGGACTGTATGCGACACGCTGCTCGTATTAACACCGGACGCTACGTCAGCCGATTGACAAGCGGCACACTGGCGGTGGTCATGGCAGGAGGTCGCGGCGAGCGCCTCCAGGCGCTCACAGAGCATCGCTGCAAACCGGCTACGCCATTCGGCGGTAAATTTCGGATCATCGATTTCGTACTCTCGAATTGCGTCAATTCCGGGATACGGCAAATCGCGGTCCTGACTCAGTACAAAGCTCAGTCGCTCATACAGCACATTCAGCGCGGCTGGAGCTACTTGCGCGGCGAACTCGGCGAGTTCGTGGAACTGATCCCCGCTCAGCAACAGATCGGCACGTATTGGTATCGAGGCACCGCGGATTCGGTGTATCAAAATCTGGAATTTATCCGCTCCCACCATCCCACCCATGTGCTGATTCTTGCGGGCGATCATATTTACAAGATGGACTATGGTCCGATGATTGCTTATCACGAACAAAGCGAAGCCGACATTACGGTGGGCGTGGTTGACGTACCCATCGAACGCGCCAACGAATTCGGCATCCTGACCACCGATGACACAAACCGTGTCGTGAAATTCGCGGAAAAGCCGCAGCATCCTGATTCCCTCATCGGCCATAAGCATCTCGCACGGGCGTCCATGGGCATCTACGTGATCGCCATGGACAGGCTCGAGAAATTACTGGCGGAAGACGCGGCCATCGAAAGCACGAGTCACGATTTCGGGAAGAACATCATTCCGCCTGCGATCGACCGGCTGCGGGTATTCGCCTACCCGTTCGAAGACGTGGAAACCCGCGCGCAGAACTACTGGCGAGATGTGGGCAACGTAGACGCGCTGTACGAAGCGAACATGGAACTGGTGTCGCTCGATCCGGAACTCAACATTTACGACCATCAATGGCCGATTTGGACCTACCAGGCCCAGCAGCCGCCCGCGAAGTTCGTACTGGACGACGATGGCCGGCGCGGGATGGCGGTCGATTCCATGGTCGCCGGCGGCTGCATCATCTCGGGTGCGTATGTAAAACAGTCGCTTCTGTCGTCTGATGTGCGCATCGAAGACGGCAGCACCATCTTGAGTTCGGTATTGCTGCCGAGCGTGACCATCGGCCGCCACGTGAAGATTACCCGTTGCATTCTGGACGAGAACTGCGTGGTCCCCGACGACATGGTCATCGGGGACGATCCAGTGGAAGATGCGAAGCGCTTCTGCGTCACCAAACGCGGCGTCGTGCTGGTGACGCAGGATATGCTGCGCGCCCTCCTCTAGGACTAGTCAGCCCGCAGCACCAGCGTATCCCACGCCGCCAAGACGTCGCCCGTTTCGATACCCAGCATGTTGGGCTCGCCGCCGACTCGACCCGTCAGCACCTTCACATCGGCTCCGGCAGTACCCCAAGGGCGGTACAGCGATGTCGATGCTTTGCCGAACAGCACGACCTGCGGGCACCCGACGGCGGCGCCGGCATGCGCGGGTCCGGAGTCCACGGTGATGAGACCCCGGGCGCGCGCCAACAGCGCCACCAGTCGTGGAATCGGCAAATCATCTGCCGCGTTGTATAGCCGATCGATGCCCGCCAGCGCAGCGATTTCCCGGTTCAGGCGATACTCCGGACCTGCGCCCAAAAGCACGATCGCATGCTTAACGTGGCGCGCTCGCACGTGCCGCAACACGGCCGCCCAACGCTCCTTCGGCCAATACTTGCTGTTCACCGCCAAGCGCCGCAAACCGCGGCGCATGGTGCGTTTGTTCCCGACCTGTATGGCAATGAGCGGAACGGATGCCAACTCTCGCTCGCGCAACCAGCGTTCCAGATCTGCCCGCTGCTGGTCGCTGACTTCGAGATAACAACCGCCGGGCGCGGCAGCGAACTCGTCGGCTGCCGTCGTTGCAACCGTTGCCTCAGCAGCCGGCAAAACACGCGCCAGCCGCCGCCACTGTTGGGTGACATGTTCCCCGGGCAACAAGGGATGCGCTTTGACGTCCACGATGCAGTCGTCGGGAACACCCGCCCGCGTCAGCAGGGATCGCGCCGCGTCGTTACCATCGCAATACCACGTGGGACCCACGCCGCGTGACCGCAATCGCCGCACCACTCGTTGCTGGTCGACAGCGAACCAATAAGGCGTTTTGCGGCTACGCACGGTCAGAATCTCGCCGACGCCCGATTGCCCACGCAGCAACGGGTCGCTCCAAGGGCCTGACGTGAGGACGTCGACGTCGCAGCCGAACGTTTTGGCCAAATCGCGGATCAGCGTGGTCACCAACACCATGTCGCCGAACGCGCCGCATCGCACGACCAGCGGACGTTCGCACCGTTCCGTGCCGCCTGTCACCGGCGTCACGCAGTAGGCACCGGCTCGGAGGATGCATCGGCGACTCCCATCCGAATTTCACGCCAGGGCAGCGCGAATGCGAGCAGGGCACGCGGAATCGGACCCTCAGTCAATGAGAACTTGGTTTGCACTACCTCTCCGAGTACCAGGCCCCGCGGCGGACAACCGTAAGCGGGTACGCGGCGACGAGGTGTCAGTATAATTGAACGATGAACCCTGGGAGCCTGCCTGGCGCATTGGAGGGTCTCGCGCTGCAGGCGCGCGACCTCCTTCGCTCGCTCTGCGCACCGGCACTGGCGCCGTTTCTCGCCGACTGGCCTGATCCGGTCCGCTCGCATACCATTTGGCGGGAGCGGCCGCCGGGAACGGTCATCCATCACGCAAGCGAAGAGCCTCACGCCATGCGTACCGGCGCTCGACCGTTGCTGGCGCTGTATGTGTGGCGCAGCGAGCACTTGAACCAAAAGGCCCGGCTGGAACCGGTGTCCAGCACGTGATGGAAACCGCAGCAGCATGGCTGGCCGCCGCTACCGGAGTGCTGATCATGGTACTGGCGGGGATGGCGAGCGCCGACGACGTCGGGGCAAATGCGGTCCCCGAAGCTCTTCAGGTCCCCTCTGAACAGGTCCTGGCGATAGTGGCCCGGGGCGTCGGGGTGCAGATCTACGAGTGCACTTCGGCGAAGGACGATCCGACGCACTTTTCGTGGACCTTGAAAGCACCCGAAGCCGTTTTGCGGCTGGAGTCGGGCGCGAACTTGGGTAAGCACTACGCCGGCCCAACCTGGGAAGCGACCGACGGCAGTAAGGTGATTGGGGATGTCGTCGTGAAACTCGACGCTCCGAACGCCGCCGCAATTCCGTGGCTATTGCTCCGCGCCAAGTCCACGTCGGGAGCCGGGAAATTCAGCGCAATTAGATCGATTCAACGCTTGCGCACCGTCGGTGGCAAAGCCCCAGCCGCCGGCTGCGATCAGACACAATCCGGCAAGGAGGCGCGCGTCCCCTATTCGGCGGAGTACCGCTTCTTCACAGCGCAGCCTTGAGTAGCCGCCGCCCCTGATTTTAACGTTCATGAGTTAGCCGCCCGGCTAGAGCGTGGCATCCGTCGCCGCGTTCGCCCAGCGCGCCGGCAGCGCCGGTTATGGCGCAACGAAGAGCTGGCTTACCAAGCACAACTTGGATTAGAACTCCTGCCAAGCCTGATCGCCGCCAGCCACAAGCTTCGCTGCGGGGGCCGGTTTCGGTTCAGACATTGGCTTAGCTTGGCTGCGGAAAGGCCGATTGGCCGCGCGGCGCTCCTTGGCAGGCGCGGCAACGCTTCGCGTTGCAGGGGGACGTGCAGCCAGCTTATCTGAAGCCAGTTTTTCGTCAACTTGATAACGCGCGATTAACTCAGCGAGGCTCGTCGCCTGTACGGTAAGAGCCTGGGCCGCCGCCGAGGATTCTTCCACCAAGGCTGCATTCTGCTGCGTGACGCTATCCATCGCGGTCACAGCCTTGTTGACTTGGTCAATACCCGATGCTTGTTCATTGCTCGAGACAGCGATTTCGGCAACCACATCGGTAACTTTTTTGACCCCTATGACAATCTCGCCGAGCACCTTGCCGGTTTCGTCGACCAGGCGAGTACCCTCAGTGACCTTGCCGACCGAGTCCTGAATGAGCACCTTGATTTCTTTGGCCGCCGCGGCGCTGCGCGAGGCGAGGTTGCGGACTTCCGCGGCAACGACTGCGAAGCCTCTGCCTTGCTCGCCCGCACGGGCGGCTTCTACGGCCGCATTGAGGGCCAAGAGATTCGTCTGGAAGGCAATCTCGTCGATGACTCCGATGATGTCCGCGATCTTCTTGCTGGACGCATTGATCTCGCCCATGGCGAAGACGGCAGATCCGACCACCTGGCCGCCTGTCTCGGCGTGGTCTCGGGCCGCGACGGCTAACTTGTTGGCTTGCGCCGCGTTGTCGGCGTTATTTTTGACGATGGAGGTCATTTGTTCCATTGAAGCGGCGGTCTGCTCGAGACTCGACGCCTGCTCTTCGGTACGTTGGCTCAAGTCCAAGTTGCCGCGTGAGATTTCGTCCGCTCCGGTGCGCACTTCGGCCGACGCCTGCGCCATACCCCGAATGACATC
>Ga0224558_1000999_pt1 | contig 31582 bp, 39 predicted proteins | sample 714S32024metaG_FD_180682 | JGI IMG/M metagenome (GOLD analysis project Ga0224558, IMG submission 180682) | Peat soil microbial communities from Stordalen Mire, Sweden - 717 S3 20-24 | ecosystem: Environmental > Terrestrial > Soil > Wetlands > Peat | place: Sweden: Norrbotten County, Stordalen... | reverse complement strand
GCCCCTTCCGGGCTTGCGCTTATTCGCCCATCGAGTCGCTCAAAATCGTCCCGGTCCGGCATCAACTCTTCGAGAGAGAGTTCCACTTTCGGCGCGAATTTACTCTTCCTTCGGCTCATGAGGCAGCGGTTTTTCGCCACCGTGTATAACCAAACAGCCAAGGCCTTGGAACTATCGAACTTCGCCAGGTAGGGCAGCGACTTCACCAACACTTCCTGCATGGTGTCTTCCGCGTCCTGCCGCTGGCCGCAAACCCTCATGCTGAAGGAGAAAACTGACTGTTGCAGGAGGGCCACTGCTTTTTCCATGGCGTCGGTATCACCGCGTTTCAACAGAGTAATGGCTTGTTCGATGTCAGACCGCATTCGACCAACTCCTGCTCACATGTCTCCGTGTGTTAAGTATATTCCTGTATAATTATATAGTGAAACATCAGCCTGTCTGCGTCCAATTGGTACAGAGAACATGATCCACGGCGAGATGATCGAGTTGGTTGCCCGACGCTTCCAGGTCCTCGGCGAGCCTTGCCGCCTGCGCATCCTGCAAGCGCTTCAGGGTAAAGCAATGACCGTCAACCAGATCGTCGAGACCTTAGAAGGAAATCAGCCGAACATATCGAAACACCTTCAAATCCTCTTCGATACTGGGCTTGTGGGCCGCGAACGTTCGGGCAACAGTGTCTTCTATAGCATTGCCGATCCGGTCGTATTTAAGCTGTGTGAGTTAGTGTGCCGCAGCACAGCGCGGCAGGCCGCTCACGTGCAACGATACGCCGCTGTTGTATCCAGAAGAGGCGGAATCCGAACGCAAACGAGGCATCACAGATCAAAGGGCTCGTTGCAAGGAGCAAACTAAATGCCGGACTGGGCATGGATCATCGGTTTTGTCGTCGCTTACCTATTCTTAACCCAATGGCTGCTCCCCAAGCTGGGTGTGCCGACTTGACGCACCAACTCCTGTTCCGTCGAGTCTCGACGGAGTGAAAAGCCAGACAACAAGGGTAGACATTAAAGGCCATCATGGGCGACCGCCTTTTTAAACCACAGGATGCACACAAACTTGAGGATCCCGAGCGACAGGTCTGGCTACCGGTTGCCGATGTCATTCGATCGTCAGCGATTCGGCCTGGAATGCACGTTGCTGATGTCGGCGCTGGGACCGGCTACTTCGCTATCCCCATAGCGCGTGCTGTAGGCGTCGGAGGGAAAGTGTATGCGGTCGATTTGCAGCCCGAGATGCTGGATAAGCTGCGGGAGAAGCTCACAAGACCCGATGCTCCCCGCAACATCGAACTGGTGCGCGGCGAGGCAAGTGGGACGACGCTGCCATCGAGAAGTGTCGATGTAGTCTTCGTAGCGAACGTTTGGCATGAAGTAGAGGACCCCGCCGCCGCATTGCAGGAATCTGCACGCATCCTTGCGCCTGGGGGCTCTCTCGCCCTGCTGGACTGGCGGTCGGATACCAGCTCACCGCCAGGCCCTCCCGCAGATCATCGCCTCCCAGCAGCTGACGTGCTGCAATTCCTCCTAGAAAGCGGCTGGACGACAGACGGGTCAGCGCACATCGGACGCTACAGCTATTTCATCGGCGCGATTCCTCCAAACACGATCGTCTCGACTACTTCTTGAGGGCCACGGTATTGTTCTTGCCAGCGAGCGCAGCCTTAGCGCCATCGGTCAGCAGACGGGCTTCGTCCACTTTCTTCAGCGCGTACGAAGGAGCATGCACGCCCCATGATCCATCCTTCTGAGTGACGCCCCAAAGCGGAACTGATAATGCCTTGCGGGTCAGGCAATCACCGCTGATAATGCCGAAGGAGCTCAAATGAAACGTCTATCTCTATCAATAAAACGCGCAATCACAATTATTCTTGTTGCGACTGCGGCAAGCCTGGCAGTATCGGTTTGGGCCGCTCACGCGAATGCGCAAATTCGCTTGGGCGGCGCGACCGGGGCGATGTTTCCCGCTTATCAGGCAACATCTTTATCCAGCTCGCAGCTGATCAACCCGGAAGAACTAGTCAAGATCCTCCAGTCCCCCAAGGGCAAAGAGCCACTCATGATCCAGGTGGGATCCCACGTTCTTTACGAGCAGGCACATATTCCCGGGTCCGAGTACATCGGCCCTGCTTCAAGCGAGAGCGGCATACAGCAGTTGCGTAAACGTGTGGAGACTCTGCCCCGAAACAAGTTCATCGTTATCTATTGCGGATGTTGCCCGTGGAACCATTGTCCGAACGTCAAGCCTGCCGACGACGCGCTGCACGCAATGGGCTTTACCAATGTGAAGGTACTCTATATTCCGGGCAATTTCGGGATGGACTGGGTCGAGAAAGGCTATCCAGTTACCAAGGGAGAGTAGTTTCTGCGCTCGACACTCGGAAAAAGAATTCTGACCGGTATCGCCGCGATCTCCGTCGCCGCGGGACTTTATTTCGTTACCCATCATCACGGGCGGACTGGCATCGGCGCCACCATCGCCGAGCACCCTCTGGCTCCCGACTTCTCCCTTCCTCAGCTGAGTGGAAAGCAACTGCGTCTTTCGGACTATCGGGGCAAGTCTGTTCTGCTGGACTTCTGGGCAACCTGGTGCGATCCCTGCCGGGAAGAAATCCCGCATTTTGTGGAATTGCAGAATAAATATCAAGATCAGGGCCTGCAGATTGTTGGCGTTTCCATGGACGATAGTCCGGAACCGGTCCTCGACTTCTATCAACGTTTCAAGATGAACTATCCCGTAGTGATGGGCAACGCCTCGACTGGCGAGCTTTACGGAGGAGTTCTGGGATTGCCGATCGCTTTCCTTATAGGTCGCGATGGCCGTATCTATTCCAAGCACATTGGCGCTACCGACATCGCGGTTTTGGAAAAGGAAATCACAATGTCGCTGCAGGCGAAATGAAACTCTCAGAATGCCTCTAGCAGGGCCAGGCTCCCACCTGCTTTCGCATCGGGTCGGAAGTTCCGTTGCATTCGATCAACGCCCACCGAGATGCAGTCGATGAGCGAAAACGACTTCGAGTGTTTCGCGAGCACGGGCGTAAACACGCCTGGGACAATGCTTCCAAATCAACGGGGCCCCGCTGTATACGGGGGTCGCGCACGGGTGTGACTTCACACCCGGCCTCGTTGCTGCCAATGCGTGGGAGAAGGCAGGCTAGCAACATCACAAAGCTTCACGACCTCACGCTCCAATGTACCCAGTCTCTCTCGCGCGGTCTCGACTGCTGATGCTCCCTCTTCCCGTACTCTTCTGGCATTGCTAAGAGCCTGCTCTGCCACGCGGCTGACTTCGTGTAACAGCTTTCGGATCTCAACGTCCAAGTGCCCGTGGCTCTCTTGAATACGGTTTAGGATGTCGCTCTGCACGCGTGTGCTGTTGACCTCGAGTAGTTTGACCAGGAACTCTCGTCCGTCGTTCTTGATGAACCACAGGGCACCCAAGAAACTCAGGAAGACGTCAGCCAGCCATCTCAGAGGTGAGACAGGCTGTGCAACTTGGATGTAATCCGCGAAAGTGAACGTCGAACGAACACGAAAGCCGACTTCGGGGTCGAGCGCGTGCGGCATGCGCGCGAGCTCGGGAATTCCCTCCTTAGCGAGTTTCTTCAGGAAGTCATTACCGGCAGCATGGGCGTGAGGGAATTCTCACACAAATCCTTGAATAACCGTGTCCGAAAAAGAGGTCCAGATTAAGAGACCGCGCGACCTTCGTCACGCAACTGAACGCTGTGCGGTTGGCTTCTGAACCGAGACATTGGTATGGCGCTGAGGGCAACGCGGCGCGACGAACTCGAAGACAAGACGGCCCTGGACGTGCGGGGCCTGAGCTCACGGGCGAAGTTCCACAAGCAATATAGGAGGAATGAAATTCCCACAGCCAGAATCAGGGCAAGCAAGTACGCAGTCATAGACCAGTCCTCCTAGAGGCCTTCACGCTCGATCATGAGCGAAAAGACCTAAAGAAGTACTGGAGAAAGCATGAAGATTCTATAAAGACTCGACGCTTGCTTTAAAACGATAGCCAACCCAGGGCTCGGTGGTGATGTATTGCGGATGTTCGGGATTGGGTTCCATCTTCTTCCGCAAGTTCTTGACGAAGACACGTAGATAGTCGACTTGGTCTCCGTAGTCCGGGCCCCAGACGGCTTGCAATAATTCGCGATGAGACACAACCTGATTGGCGTGCTGCGTCAGATAGCGCAGCAGATCCAGTTCTTTCGGGGTCAGGTGCGTGCTCACGCTTTCTCTCGACACGGTGCGTTCCTCAAAGTCGATCACAATCTCGCCCGCGCGAATTTTCTTGGGCGAGGACTGCGCACTGGGCACTCTCCTGAGGGCGGCGCGTATGCGCGCCAGAAGCTCCGGCGTGCTGAACGGCTTGGTCACAAAATCGTCGGCTCCGGCATCGAGCGCGGCCACCTTATCTTCTTCGGAATTTCGGACGGTGAGCATGACGATGGCCACGTCATTGTCCCTGCGAATCTCTCTGCATGCGGCCAAACCTCCCATGCCGGGCATATTCATATCGAGCACCACAAGATCGGGTCGTAGCTCCCGTATGCTCTCTAGCGCCTCTTCGCCGGTTTTGGCTTCGTCCACCTCGTAGCCCTCTGCCACCAATGTCGTGCGCATGAACCGGCGAATTTTCGGCTGGTCATCGACCACAATGATGCGACCCGCGCTCAAGCAACCTCCTCGCGGAGGACTGGCAGGGTGATTCGGAAGGTCGTCTGTCCTGGCCGGCTCGAAACCGTCAATTCGCCGTTATGAGCTCGCACAATGCCATGAGCGATGCTGAGACCGAGACCGGAGCCCGGTATTTGACGCTTGGCCGAGGGGCTTCTGTAGAACCTGTCAAAAATCCGCAACTGCTCCTCGGCTGGTATGCCCTTACCGTAGTCAGTGACCTCCACGCTTAACAGACCGTCTTTCACTTGCGCACCCATTTCAACCGGAGTTTCCGCCGACGTGTACTTCAGAGCATTATCCAACAGTTGTCGGATCGCTAGTTTCATAAGACGTTTGTCGAAGGCCGTCGCCGGCAGCGGGCTCTGGCAGAGTATCCGGACAGGATGCTCATCAATCTCCATCCGCATGGAAGCGAGCACATCTTGGAGAGTATCGTGCAAGTTTGCCATCTCTGGATGAAGTTCGATGCGCGTAGTATCGAGACGCGCCATCTCAATCGCGTCATCAATCAACTCCCGCAGGTGTTCTGCCTCCTCGTCCGCGATCGTAAGCTGTTCCTGCCTGCTTTCGGTAGGCACGTCCGGATTCGCCAGCAGCGACGTGGTTGCAGCCTTAATCAAAGTCAGAGGCGTTTTGAATTCGTGGGCCATGGCATCAATGAGCGTCGTTCTTAGCTGTTCACTCTGCCGTGCAGCTTCGACCTGCTGGGCTAGATCCTGCGCTCGTGCCCGTTCGAGGCCGATCGCGACCAGGTTCGCAACACCCTGCAAAACGGAGTCCGGCATCGTGGCGCCACGCAAAGCCATGCTTGCGACCGGCTCCGAGCCGCGACGGACGGCGACGATCGCATACGGGGGGCGCTCTTCCGTGGAGCGTGCATCGGGCAATGCCGCAAGCCGAAGGTCGTCCTCAAATCCCTCGGGTGTCGAGATCCCGACACAATAAAACTCTCCGGTATGGCGTTCGTAGAGCACGGCAGTCTGCAGGTTAAAAATCTCCGCCAGTTTCTCGACTAGCTGTTTCGCAAATGGAGAGCTCTTGTCGATCAGCAACATCGCACGGCTGAAGGCATAGAGGCGCTCGAGATCCCTCTGGCGCTCGATGGCCTCTGATGCCCTGGCTTTGGCCTTCGTAGACAATCGGCTGGCGATGAGAGAAGTCGCCAGAAAGCTGAACAGGGCGACCCAATTTTGCGGGTCGGCGACAGTGAACGTTCCGACCGGAGGCAAGAAGAAAAAATTGAACAAGAGCGTGGCAAGCAGTGAAGAGAGGGCCGCCTCAAGAAATCCCGAGGTGCTGGCGACAATCAGGATCAGGAGCAAGTAAGCGAACCCGACGGTTGTGGCGTTCACGGGAATGAGCCGATAGGCCACATAGGTGACCACTACGACTCCACTCAATGAGACCAGCACGCGCATGGGACGCCGACGAAGCACGCCAATTTCCTCCCCGTCGGTATTCTAGGTCATCCTCCTCATGGTCGCGGCCGCACCCGTGACGGACTTCATCGGCACCGCTGGTTACGGAGAGCCAATGGGCAAGCGTGGCAGGTATCACGGTCTGCCCCTCAGCCTCTGCCTCCGCGATGGCCTTCAGATAGTCTTCTTTTGAGATCGTGATCATCGTCGCGTGAGAAACTCCACCAAATGCGTGCAGTCTAACACTTCCACCGCCGAAGTTCCGTGTCCCCGCATGGGTCCTCTGAGCAAGTGGAAATTACTGGTTGGGAACGAACGGCCGCCTGACCCCGTCCCGCAGGCTAGAACGATTGTGAGAATCGAGCTTCCAGGAACTCACCCAGCTTGGCCGTAGCCCTGAACTGCGGAATCGGCTCCAGCTCCTTGAACGCCGACGTGAACGCGTTGGAAAGACTCCAACTTGTGCGCGGCCGGAATTCCTCGTACTTTGGTTCGAAATAAAGGTCATGCACGCTGCGGGCGAGGTGCTTCGGAGCTTCCAGCCTGCCCTCGACAAAGGCTTCGTAGATGACCACCTTCGCCGTGACGTCAGTGAGTTCACATCTCTGCCAGGCCTCCACCTGTTTTCGCATCGGTTCGAAGTTCCGTTGCATGCGATCGACGCCGACCGCGATGCAGTCGATGAGCGAGAACGACTTTGAATGTTTCGCGAGCACCGGGGTAAAGTCCCCGGCAAAGGCCATGTTCGAGCACACGAACACACGATAACCACAGGTCATCGCCAAACGCATGCTCTTGTCGTGGGAGTTTCGCAAACCGATGGAGAAACGGCACCCTGCCATCTCGGTTGCGAGGTCGAGAACCCCAAAGGCTTTCATGCCGTCCGGCGAGACTGCGTATTCATCGTGGACGACACCGATGTGCCGAAAGCCAAGTGTCTCGACCAATGCTTGCACGATCTCGTGATGCGGGACCGGGCGGTGCGTTTCCGTTGCCTCTGGTGTTGGCACCAGTGCTAGTTCTTCGCGGCCAATCGTTCGGCCGCCGTAACCAATAAGCGTGCTAGTTTCCGACATACTTCTTTCCTCCTTGTTGATTTGAGACAAAATTCTTGAAGGCGAGAAAAACATGGTGGCGACCGCTGCCGCCGAATTGGCGAGGGCTGGGCGATTTCAGGAGAGGGGATGTCCCTCAGAAGCGACGAGGACTGCGAAGGCACCCGGCATTCGATTGTTTCAGGTCAACTGAAACCGAATAATGAGGCTTGTTCCGGGACAGCCGGCCGGCCGCGTCGCCTCTTACCTGACAACGATTGCGGTCGCTGTCCGAAGACGACGATAGACGCGGCATCCATGGCACCTTCCACAAGACCCGCCGGGTCGGACTGGGTATCCAACAGAATGCCCGGAAGATCGATGGATGAGGCACCCTCGTCGTTACGAGAATTCGTCGGGAATAGCTTTTGATGTTCTGTACTGATGGCTCTCCAAACGGAGTCGGCGGTATCGCCGATCCCGTTCCTCTCGACTAATTCCCGCGCCATCGCCGAGAGCATGTCATCGTCTTCATCGATGGTCTGCAATCCCTCGCCGGCAAACTTGCCTTCCATGGTGAGAGCCACGAGAAGCTTCTTCCCCATGAGGCGCAAACACGATGTCTGCATGGTCCCTTCGGAGCAAAGAAACTTCACGCGCACCGGTCGCCGTTGTCCGATCCTCCACGACCGTCGGCTCGCTTGGCGCAAAGTGTGCAGCGAATACCCCGACTCGTAGAAGATGATGGTCGGAAAGTCCAGCAGATCGAGGCCGGTCTCCACTAGTTTGGGATGGCAGATCACCACTTGCACGCCATCTTTGACTTGTCTGGCGTACCAGGCCTCGCGCTTCGAAGTATCCACACTCGCTCTCAGAACTGCCGTCCGGAGCCCTTCGTTACTCAGGATTCGTTGAAGCCTGGCTGTAACGTCGTGCTTCTGCGTGTACACGGCAAAGACCTGGCACCGCCGACCCTCCGCCAGTTCCTTCTTGATCTCCTCGATCAATTTGCGTTCTTTGGAATAGATACGGTCTTCGGGAAGGTCACGGGGTTCTGCAATGACGAATCTCACCCTCCGCTTAAGTTCAGGATCGAACTCAGTACCGTAGAGCGTCCCAATCCCGTATGGGTGATCGGGATACAGCAACAGAGTGTTCAGCATCGTACTCAGAACCGACCGGTTGCCCCGGTGAGCTTTCAACGCCTTCCGCATGTCATCTTCGAGCTCGCGGTACGCCTCCCGCATTGGAGCGTCCATCGGCACGCTCAGATAGGTTTCCTCATACGGGGGCAATTCCCCCGAGATGTCTTCCAGAAATACGAAGGCGCATAACTGCATGAGGAATTCGCCAAACAGGAGTGGAGAAGCGCCGGGCTTGCGGCGCACCGTGCTGGTCGCTTTCGCCTTGGAGCACGCATTGTTGGCAGGTTCCACCTTGGTGATGGTTTCGAGGACGCCATAGTCCTGAATGAAGGAACTCCGCCCCGTCGTGCCCCATTCGTAGCCATGCTCCTTCATCCGTTTCGCTTCAAGACGAAAGAGAGTGTTGAAGAGATCGTCCGCATAGCCGCCCAGCAGTGTGCCGGTCAACCCGACGATTCGGTCGGTGCATGAGGCCAGAGTGCCGAGGGCGTTTCCCTGCGCGGTATCGCCGGCCAGTTGGTGAATCTCGTCGCAGATCGCGTAGTCAAACCATTCCGGCATGTAGCGCCCGATGAATTCAATCGGGGCCATGCGCCGGATTTTGTCCGAGTCCGCCTGCCAGAGCGGGCTGTGCAGTGGGCGGCAGGACTTCTCGCCTCTGGTCTCAATGGTTTCGGCAATTTTGACCTTCTCGAACTCACCTGCCGTGAGTCGGCTGTCGTCCACGATCACCGGCTTGCCCGTGTCCGAATTCACCACGCAGCCAACGTATGGGCCAGAGCGTGGTACCCGGTAGGCATGGCGCCAGAAGTAACCCAGCTTCGCTCGCTCACGTCCAACAATAAATAAGGATGGCCTCCCACACAGCGACAGCCAGCGCTTCCGGGAGCTCGGCGAATCCTTTCGCAACCGCAACTCACTCAACGTCGTGTGCAATCCTTCGCGCACGATGCGCCCCTGTCTCAATCGCACTTCGTTTACTCCGTGGGATTTGTTCTCGCCGCCGCTGTTTCGCAAATCATCGATCAGGAACACGCGTAACCCCGGCAGTGTAAGAAACGTCTCCCGTGCCCACTTTTCGACCAGGTGTGGTGGAACCATCGCTAAGGCGGTGAACGGATGTCCTCCGCTGTGGACGTGGATTGCTCCCAGCGAGATCAGCGTCTTGCCGGTGCCGCATTCCGCAACCACCATGGCGGTCCGCGCCTGCTGCCAGCGCTTGGCCGCTCCCATGATGGCGATGGTTTGTGCAGGGAAGGGCGTTCGCAGGAGCCCTTCAATCCGAGGGGAAACCACATCGTTGAATTGGTGGAGCGCTGGATACTCCTGCAGAATGCGGTCTCCCAAAAGAACCGCGTGACGTCTCATGTAGTCGTAAATTGTGGACAGTTCAGGCATGGAAGTCCTCTGGTACGGGGAGGGATTTGCGGAAGAGAACGAGACAATATAAGGAGAGAGAGAAAAGAGAGAAGATGGGTGGTGCGGAAGGCTAGTCGGCCGGCAGGAAGAGGTCTTCGAGACTCAAACCCGGCCAGCGGATCGAACCAGTTTCAGCCGGAAGACTGACGGCTCCACTCTCCACGCCCCAACTGAGCCAGGAAAGAAACTGTTCCTTCTCGCCTTTGACCAGCACTGGAGCACATCCGATACCGAGGGCACGGATAATCGCTTTATGCGTGTCCAGTTCGCCAGCGAACCAGTCGGCCCATTCCGGTATTCCGGGGATCCCGTAGATATGGGCGAGAGAGGCCCAAATGAATCGATTTTCCGAGCTTGCCAACAGAGTTCTTCCTGAACCCGCCGATATGTTGCTGGAAGCGAACTCTTCCGACAGCCCAATGAGATGACGTAAGGGCTTTTTGCGTCCGGCAAGCTGTACCGAGCCTTTGAAATACTGTGCGTTTCGTTCGAGACAGACTCGAATCGGCTGTACGCCTGGGCCCTCAACCATGAACCTATCTCCCATGGAAATCGCCGCGCTGACCGCCGCAATCTGCGTGTCCCCTCCAATCACGGAAATGAGGTGGGCCTTGGCCTGTCGCGGTGGATCAGGCAAAACCTCTCCTATGAAGCGATCCAAGCGCAGTTTGATGCTGGTGGTCGTCTTCTCCGTGCTCTTCACGTAGGTCAGCCAACCGAATCGAAGGTGAGCATTTTTCATTCTGGCTCCTTCTTTTTGTGAGTGAGAACCTGAGTCTTTCCATTGGCAAAGACAAGTGTCAGCTCATGCGAGAGCCTGGAGCGGCAGCGGGATTGAGTTGCAGGAGAACCGAAGCGGGTTCTCCCTCCCACTCTTTGCGAGAGCGAAAAGCCGTTGAGCGCGGCTGGTTGCGGAAACGCGCAGATCGAGCTCCAATGTGCACTCCGGAGCTGACAGCAGTCGGGTCGTTGTCTCCTGCATTTACGCCTACAGACCTGCCGCCCTAACTTTCTGGCCCGATTGTGCTGACTTGAGGACGAGCTCCGCAAGGGCCAAAGAAGCGCGAGCGTCGGAAATCGTGCATCGTGGTTCTTCGGCTCCATCTAGGACGGCAAGGAAATGTTGCATCTCGGCGGCATAGGCACTCAAATACCGCTGAGGAAAGTTATCAAGTAGCGGCGCATTAAGGAAACCTTTCGAGGTAACGTTGACTATGCTGCTGGTATGAACGTTGGGACAGGACACCATCCCTGCAGAGCCAAAAACCTCTATTCTCTGATCGAACCCATACACAGAGCGCCGAGTAGCTGAGATCTGACACTGCGGCCCGTTCTCAAAGACGATGGTAATCGCGGCGGTGTCGTAGTCATCATATCTGGCCAGTAGTGGCGGATCGACGAACCGTTCCAAGTCAGCTTGCACGGTAACCGGACCTTTGCCGCATAGCCAAACGAGTTCATCGAGGTCATGTATCAGCATGTCTCGGACGATACCGCCGGAGTGCGCTAGGAAACTCTCCGAAGGCAACCTTGGATCTCGGCTGACTTGAAGAATTTGCTCAAGGCGCCCAAGCGAACCTGACAGGACGATCTCATGTATTTCCCTTCGAGCTGTATCGAAGCGGCGATGAAATGCAATGAGAACCGGGAGACCCGCGGCCTTAACCCGCTCCGAACACTGATCAACCCGAGCCAAGGAGAGGTCTACCGGCTTTTCACAAAACACAGGAAGGTCTAGGCCGACACATCTCTCGATGAGCTCTGCGTGCAGGGGAGTGGGTGCAGCGATGATTGCGCCCGCAAACGACTCCGATTCAACCGCCTGGTCCAGAGTCGGGTACCATATTCCCCCTGCGATGGAGGCGATGTCCTCACCTGCTTCGCGCGAAGGATCGACAACCGCTGCGATCCGGACACCCTCGAGCGATAACACCGATCGCGTGTGAACCTTCGCGATTCGCCCGGCTCCTATAAGCACAAGTCTTTTCGATTCCTTCATGGCCCATTCATACCCTTTGCTTGATGCTGGTAGTAGTTTTCTCCGCGCTCTTCACGTAGGTCAGCCAGCCCAATCGAAGGTGAGCATTTTTCACGGTACGTTCGCTCCTAATCGCCTGGAAGTGCAAACTGACTCCTGTTCCGAAGGGAGAATGGAAAAACCGACTTTTTCAAGTTCGATTCGGAGTTGTGGAACAGATTCGAATCGAATGGCCTTGATGCCGAGACTTTGCGCGGCCCTCACGTTTACATGTCGATCGTCGATAAAGAGAGTTTCCGCTGGCGTAGTTCCCAATTCTTTGAGGCAGTGCTGATAGATCTCGGCTTCTGGCTTGGCCAAGTGCACTTCGTGAGAAAGGACTGCGCAGTCGAGGTGTCTGATCCAAGAAAACCTACTGCGCACGCGGGCAACCATATCGGCGTGCATATTTGACAGTAACGCAGTTCGCAAGCCACTCGCGTGCGTGGCTTCGAGCCATTGCAGCATCACCGGAGTTGTGTTGCTCCACATCTCAACGTCCCAGTCGCGCAGAAGCGGGACCTGATCTGTTCTAAGACTGACGCCCGGCTCGTCCGCAAAGGAAAACCAATAGCGTTCAGCGGTCAGGTCGCCCCGGTCGTAGGGGCGGCGATTCTTCTCGTAGAGGGTTGCGAATCGCTCGGGACTGATGCCAAAAACGTCTGCCATTCGGCGGATTTGTGCCTCGGTAGGCCTGCGGCACAACACCTCGCCATAGTCGAGGATGAGGCCTTTGATATTGAAACCGGCCTTCGTGCTTCCATCTGTCATCGCGAATCGCCTCACTGCTTATTTTCAGCACGGACTCGCTGTGTCGTCCAATGAATTAAGTTTCAGTCTGTGATAACTTTGTTGACATGTATCTGGAACCATCAGAGCTGCAAGCATTCTTGGTTCTGGCCAGCGTGCTCCATTTTCGGAAGGCTTCTGAACAACTGTTCCTGTCTCAACCAGCTTTGAGCAAAAAGATCCGCAGATTGGAGGAGAAGGTCAAAGGACCGTTGTTCGTTCGTACGCGACGCAAGGTCGCTTTGACAGAGGCGGGCCGGGTGCTGTTGCCGCAAGCCCGAAAATTGTTGCGGGAATCAGATTCTACGTTGGCTATGACGCGGGCAGCGGTCGAAGGCCGCGCGGGAACGCTGCGGATTGGTTTTGGAATCGCCTCGGTCGCAGAAATCCTCCCACGGACAATCCTGAGGTTCCGCAAGAGCTATCCCGACGTCGAACTACAAATGCGAGACATGTCCACTCCTTCACAGATTGCAGCGCTTCTCGAAGCCAGTCTCGACGTGGGGATTCTCCGTATGCCGATTGCTCATCCGGAATTGATCAGCATTCCGCTTTTTTGCGAGCGCTTGGTGCTGGTATCGACGGCAACTATGCCTTACAAACCCCACGAGGGCATCGCTGGATTCCGGGGCAAGCCTTTCATTTTAGTCCCGCGCTCCGTCTCTCAGACTCTTTATGATCATGCACTAAACCTGTGCCGCCACGCCGGATTCACGCCAAATATCGTGCAGGAGGCAAGTGAGACTTTTACGATCCTCAATCTGGTGCGCGCGGGGCTCGGTGTTTCCCTGGTTCCAAGCTCCGCCATCCGCCTGAGAGTGCCGGGACTGCGTTTTCATGAACTTCACCTCAAGGCGGCAACGTGGAGGATTGGCATTGCTTGGAACCGAAATTCTGAGAAGGATGCCCTCGTCTCTCGATTCGTTGACATCATTCGGACGGTCGGAAAGGATCCGGCCGTTTAGTCGGGATTGAAGCGTTTCGCTGCAAAACAGAATGACCGGCCGCGCCGCAATTTCAGATGCGAATGTTATGGTATCCGCGCTTTTCTCTGTTAGAGTCTCGGTCTTCCATGACCCTGAGCCAAACTCGATCACATAGCGCAGGTCGTCAGCAGAGTATGATCACGAACCGTTTCTATTTTCGTGAGTAAGAACCAGGGTCCTTCCATTGGCAAAAACAAGAGTCAGCTCATGCGAGAACCGCTCCCGGTCATGCAGGATTTTGGTTCCGTCTTCTTCCTCTTCTTCCCAATGGTCGGTAAATTTCACGGAGCGCCAATGGGCAATGTGCCGAGCCTCGCCTTCTCCAAACACACCATTAAGCATTCCGGCTGTACAGAGCAGTCCGACATGGCCGCCGTGCAGCGGCGTGAGCGGCCGGCCTCGGACGTCATTCAGCTTGGGCAGAAGCACACGGCCCGCCTGACGATACGCGGCGGATTCCAGTAACAAGTCCTCCACTTCGTCCAATGGAATACCCATATTGGTCAGTACAGCCGACTCCGAGGCAGGAACTTCGTAACGAACCTGAGCAGTGTCGCCCAGAGGCTCAAGCTCGCTCTTCGCTGCTAGCATTTCGAGGTAGCGCACTCCATCCAGCAAAACCGCGTCCGTAACCCTTGAGTGTCGTTTGCGGCGCGTTGCCAGCACTACGACCTGCTTGTATTGCAGGCAAGCCGGCTCGGTGAGCCGGAACACTCGCAAATCCGTGAAATGTTCGCTTAGCAATCTCGCGCATTTCGCCAATCGCGACTGCGGAATCACGAATAGCAGCACACCGGCAGCCTTGAGCCAGCGATAGCTGTGCTCGAGGAAGACCAATTCCAACCTCTGGTTGTTGCTCTCTCCCGATTCCCAATCGTACGGAGGATTCAGGTAGAGCAGGGACACCGCTTCCGGCGGGCACCGGACATCGAGGGCATTCGCTTGCAAAGTTTCGATTCCCAACGCTCTGGCTTGTTCGGCACGATTGGCGTCGATCTCAATGCCATAGCGATGAGCGGTGACGCCATGAAGCAAGTGAGTGAACGCCACGCCATCGCCGACACAAGGGTCGAGCGCAGAGAATCGTTCTGGGAAGGTTAGCCGACTCTTTAGCCGCTTGGCCTCGGCGACTGGAAGAGGGAAAAAGCCCAGCTTGGTTTGACCATGGGGACGCACAGGGGAACCTCCTCGACGTGTTCACGGCCCAGAAGCTGCCTGCACGTCTCCACGCGTTGCCAACGCAATCTAAGAATGTAAGGGAAATCCAGACGGGTTCTATCGAAGGGTGCTCACCAACGCGGACATCTCACAGAAACGGCGAGAGGAAATTTCGTCGTTCTATTTGCCATGCACTGCAGAATCGTGACGTACCTCTTGAGCGGACAACCCCACGACTTTGCCGTCACGCCAAATGTAGAGCGGCAATCCCAAACGAGCGTGTTCGTCGATAACCCCCTCGACCGCCTCCTTAAACGCGATCTCAGCGCGTTTTTCCAGCGGTAGTCGAAGGATATTCTTGGAAACTTGATTCATTCGTCACCATAGCGCTCGATGAGCGCCTCATACTGCTCTCGATTCGTTATACAAGGCTTGCCTCGTCCGCTCGAGCACCACTACTGCCGTCTGAATTATCAGACAGATACCAAGAATCAGCCAATCGACGATATTCGTGGAAGAAGTTACGGATCGAACGGCCGCTTGATTCCGTCTTAGTGCACCCGCGCAGAACCGCTAGGTGAAACCTCGTTGTTTGGCAGTTCGTAGTTTCTTAACATCGAGAATGTCTTGTTCCCGTCCAGTGGCAAGCTTATTTCGGATGAGATCGTCTCTGGATATGACGGCAGCTTGGATTTGGCCATCGATAATTCCCTCGATGCGGTTCTCCCAGGCTTCGTCAAATGTGACACCGTCGATGTGTTGCAAAATGTCGATTCGTGCCGGGGGTTGGCCGATTTGGAAAGTCGTGCCATCCTTAAAGTCAGACGGAGTTAGGCCGCCGAGAGGCGCGCCATATTGTGCGAGCGCGCGAAATACTGCTTTGCTGTTTTCCTCGTCGGATCGGACAAAAATATCCAGATCCTTGGTTGCTCGCGGCTCGGCGTGAACGCCGAAAGCATAGCCACCTACGACAAGAAACTTAACTGCCTGATCGTTGAATGCGCGTAATAGCTCTTTGAGGTCTTCCGGCATCATTGAAGCGAGCTCCGTTGTAAGCAGCGGCAAACGCATAAGCGGCCGCACTGACATCCCAGACGGCAGACAGTCTTGCGCCGATCGGCAAGCTTTGCCAGTAACGATACGTTTCCGCTTCTTGCTGTTCCGGGTTTCGAACCCTGCGAATTGTCTTGTCTGTATTCAAAGTTCGCCCTCAGTGTGCCGGAACAAAGAAATCCGCCACATAGACCTCGCATCCTAATTATATCTGGGGTTCTCTATTTTCTCTCCGCAATCGAGGACAATGCACCTGTAAAATCAATGACTTGGAATTCGCGTACTTGACCGGAATAACGGAAAGAGACCGAGGCTTCCTTCATTCGCCCAAGAGTTGTTACCCCTTGAGTGCCTGTGCCACGAGGTCGCCAACTCCGTCGGACTCGGGTATCTCGCTCACGGCGACAAGCGAGCAAAGACCGTTCACAGGAATCGGCCGCTCATCTTCAATTCGGTAGCCGCGCTCGATGTGTTGTTGCTTTCGTTCTTCAAACAAGTCGGCCCTCGTGATCACACGAATTTTCATTGCCATCCTCATTTCTCATTCGTGGTGGATCCGGTTGAAGTCCGCGTCAGGCGGGTCATTGAACGCGGTCACTAATCTTGGTGTGTGCGTAAGTCCGTTGAGGAACTCTGCGGGGCTGCCTCTTGCCTGTTTTCCTTCGATGGAACGAGCCTTTCCCAATAGATCGAAAATCTACGGTAGGGCTGTCCCCCGTCATAGAGCTCAAAAATAAGTTTACCGGAGACATAGAGCGCAATGGGCAGAGGAATTATTCGAGGGCGGATGCTATCGGGAGAAGGCGGAGGATCGTGCTCGACCATGCTGATCCTCCTTTGCTAGTGCTTTGTGCCGAATGCCCGTCGCTTGCAGGGCGTTAATTACAAATTCTGAGCTTCACGTGATCGACCGCTTGCCACGAGAGGCATGGCAGAATCCATAGCCGATTCGCGCCAGTTCGGAAACGGATTCCGGCTCGACCTACGAAATTCACCGATTAGTCTTCGAATCGCAGTCCGTCGATGGCAGAGCGTTTCTACAAGCCCCTCCAGACCGTCTCGATCTCCTTCGTACCACTCTTCCGGAATCTCGGCCGCACACCGCCAGATGGTGTCGGCATCCATCTCTTCTGCTCTGGTCAGTGCTGGTTCGAATGCCTCCCAGCCACTGACACCCTCGTACACACAATTGTTCGCGTATACACCTCGGAGCGGACAGTCCGGGAAACTCCATTCACCGCCATTGAAACAGTAGCCCTGATCGATGAAGGTAGCGTGGTGGCGCTGGCTTCGCAGGGTCTTGCGACTGAAGATCGCCTGCCTCCCATCGCTGTTGCACGACCACTTGTCCAGCACAAGAACTCGCACGAAGTCACCAATATTCACGACTCTCTGTAGTAACTCGCGGGGCAAGTAGTCGAATGTCATGCCAGGACTCTCGCAGCCCACGTACAGCGATCCCAATTGCTTGCCGCTCCGGCATGGAATCTTCAAACCACCCAGACTGATTCGGAGGTCCTCTGTCTGTTCGATCAGAGAGTCAGAGACCTCGATCACCTCCACCCGTGGCATCGGCAGCCCAAGGGCGAGACCCAGGTTGGTGGCTAGCATTTCGTTCGCAAGCACTCGAATGTGTTGCGGGTTGTTCTGGAATTTAGTGACATAACAGAGGCCGTCGGACGCCCTGAGCAGGTGGGATTGCGCGCCGCCCCGAAGTGGACGCAAGTATTGGACTGCGGAGATGCAAGTGCTCACATGCACCTCCTTGGGTTTCGACTAGGAAATTTTGATCAGGACAACGACCGGTGCGAGATTGGCAGATGATGCGGAGGCGCAAGTGCAACACTTCTAAACGCACAGCGATGCTCAGGGCCCGGCGGAATGATCTATGCGGTGAAAAGCGGGTTGGTCCCCTCGCTCGCCATGTTGACGTAGCGGGTATAGGCGAAAAGCCGATCGCGATGCTTTCCCGAGACCTCTTTGACGATACCTAGGCGTACAAGATGGTTCAGCGAACTGGTAACGGTTGGGACGGTAAGCTTCAGGGCTTTAGCTGCCGTTCGAATGCGAACGTAGGAATTGGTTTGGATGAATTCATGAAGGCGCAATGCTGACGGAGCGGCTCTTCCCAATTTCTCTATCTTGTCTTTGTCTTTCGCAAACAACTTCAACGTTCGCTCCGCGGTGTCCGCTGCCTCCTGTGCCGCAATCGCAATTCCTTCGACAAAGAATGCCAGCCAATCTTCCCATGCACCCTCGGTCCGAACTCGCTGCAATAAATCGTAGTACTGATCTCGATTGCTCTTTAGATAAAGGCTGGGATAAAGAAGTGGTTCAGTAAGTGCGCCCTTGGCACACAACAGAAGCGTAATGAGCAACCTTCCAAGTCGGCCATTGCCATCGAGAAACGGGTGAATGGATTCGAACTGGACATGCACCAGGCCAGCCTCCACGAGAACCGGGAGTCTGTGCCTGTCGTCATGCAGGAATCGCTCAAAGCTGTCCAGATACTCCATCAACCGTTCGGGTGGCGGTGGAACGAACGAGGCGTTTCCAGGCCGACTGCCGCCGATCCAATTCTGCGTCCGGCGAAATTCGCCCGGCATCTTGTTGGCGCCCCGTCCACCTCTCAGAAGAATCGCGTGGATCTCCCGAATTAGGCGTAGCGAGAGCGGAAAACCTCCCCTCAGCCGCCTTAAACCATGTTGCATAGCGGCCACATAGTTCGAGACTTCTTCCACGTCCTCGACAGGGACGTGAGGAACTTCATCATTCTCAAACAAAAGCAGGTCGGCGAACGACGACAGAGTGCCTTCGATCTGCGAGGAGACCAGAGCCTCCTTACGGACGTACAAGTAAAGCAGGAATCGGATATCGGGCAGGAGCCTGGTGATTCCGTTAAGGCGGCCAAGTCCCTGATTGGCGCGGTCGAGGTGGTGATGCAATCCCTTCAACTGCAACTCAGGCACAGGTGGCAACGGAGGCGGCATAAATGCGCGAACCGTCTCCCCGGCAACGGAACTGATGACGTAGGTTCCAAGCCGACTCTGCAATTTCGACGCTGGCATCGTGAGAGCCATCCTTTAATAACTAATTTCGCTATTAAAGAATATAGGCTTATCCTTTAATAAGCAAAACGAGAGCGAAGAACCCGATGCTATCGCGCGTAGGCAAGATGTTCTCCCTTCATGTCGGTCAGGAGATTCCAGTGTGCCGCGGCTGACGAGCGATGTTCTCGCAGCCATGCTCTCTCAGCTTGGGTCATCGAGTCGTGGCAGAACGTATCTTCGCGCGCAAGCCGCGCACCGTCCAAGACTTCCAAATATCGTCGGAGTTCTCTCGCCCGCTCCTTGTCGTTCTTGCCTTCCGCCACGTCGCCCGCCAGAGACACAGCGAATCCCAATCGGTTTTGCCGATCACGTACCTTGGCATTGCGAACCAACCAATCCCAGTCCATGTCGACGTAGGTCATGGCCAACCAAGGCAACCCCTCAGCAACTCGGGCATCAAGGTTTGGCTCGTTGAGCGCCTCAAGCAAGACTTCCGCAGGGTTCCGCCGCCTTCTTGCCCGAAGATAGGCGAACCCCGGATAACCGAGCGCACTCAGTTCGGCGCTAAAATCACGCTTCTGCGTCGAAGCTGGCATTCCCGCTTCCTTCGATTGCAACGGCAGCGCAGTAGGCGGCAGATCCAGCACCTTAAGAGCCTTACGTACAAATCGTTCCGACACAGGACGACGCCCTTTCTCCAGCATTGACAAGTAGGCTTGGGTGAGATCCAGCGCAAGGGCGGCTTGTTCTTGGGTCCAGTTCTTCTTCAGACGCGCCTCTTTCAGCATGTTCCCATCCATACGGACCCTTCTTCCTATCAAAAAGACTTCTAGCGATTATAACACATAGTGTTATATTATTCGGGCTCCCAGTTTCTCGTTCTCGGGGGCGGACGCCTATCCTTATTAATGGCGAAACTCGCTATTAAAGGATGACCCCTATCCCCCTTCTAGCCAGGGTGTTGCGAGCGACGCCCTGTAAGGCAGATTCAAAGGGTGCTTTCCGCGACCCGTTCAACTTCAAGCACGACTTTCTTGAGAGTCTCCAGGCTGTCGACTCGATTGAGCGAACTGAGTCGCAAGGAACGGAGAATGGGAACTAAAGTCTCGGGTCCAAGCGTGTCCAAAGCAGCTTCCAGTCGCCGCAAGCCCCGTTCCGCCGACTGCATTTGCGCCAACACCTTGCGCAGAACGTTTGCGTCACGAATCTCTGTTGGATTCCAGACTCTCGCTCCCGTCTTCAATAGCCCGCGATACAGCCGCCATCCTAGCGGTTCTGCCATCGCCTCGATCTGGCGGACGAGGGCGTTTGCATTTTCGGTGCTTACATTTTGCCCCTGTGGTGCGAGCTTCGGAGTGGACGACGTGCTTTTCTCTTCCTGGCCTGGCCTCAATCCCTCCCGCCATCCCTGCGGAGTCGCCCAGCCGAACAGCCGGGGAATGTTCTTGGGCCGCTTGCGGTCGTCCAGATCGACCCACGTCCCAGTGAAGTAATACAGATACCGCCCGAGTCCAAAACAGGAACAGGCCCTTTTGAAAGATTGCGCTTCCGCAGCCGTGGCAGCGTTATCATCGTCGGCCCACTCTTCTCCTGTGGCCGAATGCGAACCCAAACCGAAGATGGTCAGCTCACAGGTGACCATCACTTTCGCGACGATCTTCTGATCCTTACTCCGCTCAAAATTCGCGCTGGTATGAATTGTGTACCGGCGTGTCCAGCCCGCCGGAGTGACCAGCGTATTTAAGCGATCGGTGTAAGCTCTCTGGTCGGCGTAGGGCATAACCTGGCCACGCGGCGATCCGCTTTTACTCGTGTTGGTCACGCGCCATTCGATCACCGAAGGATGAAAAGGTACTTCCAAACTAGCGATCAGTTCCCTGATCTTTGCAGCAGTCCGTGTCAGGACAATGGAAATGTTTATGTCGCTAGCCGTTGGAGCAAACTGCTGCACTGCGGTAGTGGAGCCATTTGCCGGGTCGCTCGCATGTCCATTGGTTGGGGTCATGACAGGTCTCCCTTCGAAAGAATGTGTAGGGATTGGCCGACGTCGTCCTCGTTCTCGCTAGAGCTGGGTCGGGAACTGTAATCCCCATTGTCTTTGGGGGTCAGGTATTCGAGCCCCGCTAGCGATTGCTCAGGCGGTTCAGATTTTGAGTGTGCAAGCCAGAATCGGAAGTGGGTTTGTTGCAGCCTATTTGTCTGGCTTTGCTGCGTTCGAATTCCGCTTAAGGTCTATCAGATCGCTGTCACGACCTAACGCACGCTTGTTGGTCAAAAGGTCATCCAGGGAAATGAAATGCACCGGGACACCAAAGAAACTGCTTGCAACCTTCTTTTGCCACGCATCGGAGAACTCTACGGCCGTGATTTCGGTCAGAATATCAACGCGCACGGGAGCGACTCCAATTTGGTAGACCACCTGCTTTCCGGTGAATGTTTCTGCATTTATCCCATCATGCTCTAGAGGAGCCCCGAACTGTTTGAGCGCTGCGACTACTCGGATTGAATTCTGCGCTGAATTGCGTACCCACACGTCGAGATCTTTCGTATAACGTGGCTCCCCGTACTTCATGACTGCGTAGCCACCGACAACCAAATATTCAACTTCGAATTGGTTTAAGAGTTGTAGCAGTTCTTTGTAGTGTGGGCTTTCTGCCATGGTTGATTTCCTCAGCTAATTCGACCATTTCCCATGCAGCCGCAAAGATGGCCTCATCTCCCTGCTCCTGCCAAAACTCAATGTCAAATGAACGATCCGGGAACCCGCGCTCCACCAGTCGTGTTTTCCACGAAGAATTTTCAGGAAGGCTCATTTCACCCCCTTCGATTCACACTCTAACAGTATCAGGATATCAGGATGAAGGCCCCTGATTGTATCTTCCGGCTCGACCCGCATACGCGGTTCCTACAGGGCCAAGCCTTGCCCTCGACCAGATCTCGTGGGCAGATTGTCCCGCGAGTGATTGTGCTGATCGACCTTTGTCGGGCCGGGATTTCGCATCTCCAGCGACTTCCAGCATCAATCACTCGCGCGGCGATCTGGCAGCGAGAGGTGTCGGGGATCCAGTCAAAGAAAAACAGTCGGAGGACGAGGATGAACGCGACCGTGTTTAGGAATCGGTCGTTGAGCCTTCGAAAGCTAGTTGCGCCCCAATATGTTCACGGCTTGGACAGGACTTTGTCGCACCTATCTTCCAGCAGTCGTGCCAGGATCTCCGAATCGTCGGCGGCATCTACCGGGTCGCGACACAAAGCGGAACGAAGCGCCGTTTTAAGCCAAAAAGAAGCGGCAGGGTCGGCAAGAACCTCATCAATGCTGGGCAGGTCCGCTGTAGGGCCGCTGTTCATCCACGACTCCTCACGCCGCTCCGCTCGCAGCTGGATCGACGCCCGCGCTCCGCTTGTCGTTTACATCAAGAGCGTTGGCATCCTCCGTCCGGTCGGGGGCAATTGGCATAGGTCCGAGCAAATGACAATGACGGCAACCGAGACAGCACACGGCAGATGTGATTCGGGTGGCAGCATCTTGGAAGTCGTTTGGCAACACCACGCGTTCCCCCGCCCGAGTGTAGAAAACCGGACAGACGGTGCCGCGGAACGCCGCGTCCTTCGCCCAAAGCTCCATCTCCAAACCTCCTCTGCGGCCATAAAAGAGAATCGAGCTTTCTAGGCGTGGCTTCCGGCTATCCCCAGATTTTGTCAGTTGGTGCCGGGTAATGAGCAGATCGTACGTCCGCTCTATCCGGAGCATTTGCACTCGGATCAGCACTGGCGCGACCACGATCGCGTGCACGCCGTTTACACCAATGCTGTCCACGCGCTGCAGCCAGGGCAATGCGCTGCCTTGTTCATCTGCGAAGCTCGCATACGCGCCAACCTCCGCGACCGCCCCGCCTGATTCGACTCCCCGAAGCACGTACTTCTTCGCCAGGTGTTGATGCTCGATTGATACCGAAGGCTGGCAGTAGATGCCGGCAGTCCGCAGACACTTCAACGTGATCGGTGGGAGCCGCAGTCCCTGCCGTGCCAAGATGTCGGTCTCCAACCGCCTATTGTGCGTCGTGAGCTGAGATTCCATATTCAACCAGCCTCCTGACTCGAATCGGGTGTCCCAAAGCCGCGCGGATCATCTCCTTGGTGCATCCGGCCCAGCACTTGTACTTGCGCGGATCCGAAACTGAAATGGCCAGATTGTCACCGCCGCGATCTCGTCCATGTTTCGCGCATGATGGACAGCGTGCCCAGTAGTTTCCGCCACGCTTCGACGTCGGCCGAACGTGATCGAGAATGCGGAACTGTGGGCGCGTGGGGTCGTATGGAGTCAGCTCTACTTTTGGCTTGGGACGAAATTCTTCCGGCATTTCGAGTCCATGAATGAAGCCGCCCATCTCGCTCTCCGTGATCTTTCGGAGGCGCTCCAGATAATCAAGTTGCGCATCGAACTGGTAGTCCGCGCCATAGAACCAGTAGCGCCTTTCGGTAGCACGATGGATTCCTAGCGGCCCCCGAATAGCATTGCCGAATTCGTCAGGGCCGAGTTGATCCTGGCGCGGAAATACCTCGATTCCTTCCGCCAGACCAGAGCCGCCCTTTACCGGCACTTTCAAGCGACGGGCTAAGTTGTAGATGTAGATCCGGCAGTGCCGTGCAAGCAATGGCTTGTCCGCGAAGATCCAGAGGTGAGCACCGCGACGAGACTTTTCGAGCGCCGCCTCAACTCCATCCTGGTGCAGCTCCCATTGCAACTTCAGAAGATCCTCCAGCGCATTCTCATAGTCGGCGTCAATTGCCACCCACTTGGAGCGCTGCGTATTCGGATTGAGCGCGTACAGGCCAGCGGTCAGCCGACCGTTCAGATGTTCGCGAATGGTCTGGAGCGACAAGCGCCGATCCTGCTTCGGACGATAGTAGTAGTGCTTCCCGTTCGCGCCCGGCTTGTGAGACTGCAGGGTGTAGGCCAGGCGATTTACGAACAATGCAAAATATCGCTGTGCCATTTCCGCGCTCGCTTGGCCTACTCCTTTCATCAAGTCCCCTCTCTAAGCTCGCCGTCACGCCATCCCAGGTTTCCCAACGGCCCTCCGGAGAAGCGCCGGATGTGCCGTCCATGAGACAAGGTTGTACTCCGTGACAAGCTCGTCGAACTCTGCCGCGGTTAGGCTGTCGTCACGCCCTTCGTCGAAGACCACAAAGTAGAAGACTTGCAGCTCGCGGTCGTACAGGTAAATCGCACCGGACGCGGGATCGTCTGGCACGGTCTGCAGCAACAAAACGCCTTTCGGCATTTCAATCCAGCGAGAAGCCACCCCCTCGCCGAGGGTGATAAAGACTTTCATCACGTGTTCGACATTGGCCTCCTTGCGCAGGCCAATGTCCTCTGCGGTAAACAGCGGTTCAAAACTTACTGTTCCTCTGCTTTGAGACATCATGTGCTCCTCCTAAGTTGATCTGAATTGAGTTGATCTGACTTGCCATGCTGTCCACGAACAGGCACGCCAGATAGTGACAGAACCGAGTGCACTCCTTCCGTCGAGTCCCGCATTTGAAACGCCGGACAAAGAACTGTGGTTATCGGCGAGTGACGTCCCGATGTGGACAGCATGTACACCGAGACAACCGCATAGCGTGCTGAGTGAGGCGACAACAAGGAGAGCGTCAACGCGTAGGAATGAGGTCCACTGTTGCCGCGCGGACTTGCACACCAATGTTCGACGAGATGCGCCAATTGTTCGTCGATGTTAAGCCGGAACTCGCGAACCAATGCACGTACCTGTGTCAATCCGCACGTCGATTCACTTGCTGATGGGGCGCACGCAGATGAACAGAAGTTAGTGCGGGACCCTGTGCAGATTCCGGGCTCAACCGAATGTAAATGGCGACCAATCGTGCCGGAGTAATGCTGAGCGTCGAAAGCACGATCCACAAGTGGCCGCGAAAGAAACCACCAGTCGGAGCCAATGAGCGAAACGGGGATCGCGCGAGCCGTGGGGAGTCCAGCCCGATAGGACTGCTTCAAAGCACACGCATACGGACGTTCTAACAAAGTCAAATTCAGGGGGTAGTCAGAACGCAAGTGGCTGAACGGAGGCATGTTATCGAACCCCCAAAAAAGGCAAACCTACGGCGTCCAGACCGCGTAAAGACGGCTCGCAAACGGCAACGACAAGCCAAAGAGAAGGCAATGCTGAGGCGATCGATTGAACCGTCATTGAAGCAGCTCCCGGAACCTGGTCCCGGTGGCGTCCCCGCGGACAAAGACCCTGGTTTCAAGAAGTGTCTGCGTAAAATCCTTGGCGTTGGCAAATGCCAGCTTCTTGGTCACGGATTCCAACTCATGTACGAGATGAACCAGCACTTCCATTCCCGACGTCAAATACAAGATGCAGGCGATTTGGCGCTCAGCCTGAAGTGCGGCGCGTACGCGCTCATATTGTTTCGAACTCTTTAGAGTGCGCTCGTATTCGAGTGCAAAGCGTGCTCTGTTATCTCCAACCCACACGTCAACTATGGCGTCGTAGTCCTTCTCGTAAGGAGACCGCGAAATCGTATTGAAGGAAGCGATTTCGACTTCCGATTGCCAACTGGCAAGCTGGTTCTTGTGCGCCAAGGCGATCTGGATTGCGTTCAATTCGAGCGCATGAAAGACCTGGGAAGCGTGAGGAAGGTGCTCGGTATTCGAGTGCAAGACGTTGGTGAACTGGCCATGATGTTCGAGCAAGACAAGGCCGTCTTTGGTGATCCGATATACCGCCGAACCGGCGCAAAAGGTGCCGTCACAGATGCTGACGTGACCCGACTTAAGCAGCCGTCTGACGCGCCAGTTAAAGCTGTCTCGCGAACGATCCGAGCCGCCAAATTTCATGAACTCAAACAACTGGTTATGGCTGACGAACCGCGAGTTGCGGACCTGACGTAACAGTGGGATGTCACGTTCCGGGTTAATGACCAAGCCGCCTTTGGCGTAACGCATAAGTGATAACCTTCACTCCAGAACTCCGTCTTCGAGCAATTGCAGGGAAGCGCCGTGCCGGAGATTTGGCGCAACCCTGAGCTGCCAGATACCGAGTGTGCTCCTGACCCAATCGCCGGCTTTCATGAGCAACATTGCTTCCTGTCTTTCACCGATATGGCTCACGGCGATAGGGGTGAGAGACTCTGATTTCCAGTCGGAAGCTTCGAAGCTAAGGCGACCGAACCTGCCGCTCGATACAGCCAAAAGGAAGTAATCGGGCCGGCACGATTGTGCGATTTTCCGTCGAAACAACACCCGATTCCCGCCGCACGCAAAGACAAGATCGGCGCATTCAAACACCTCCCCCACAGCCCGGTTCGGGAACTGCGGGTTAAAGTCCCCGACGCCGTTGAACCGGATCAAGCCAGGAACGATCCAGTAGCGCCTCATCTTGCTTCCGCAGCGCACACCCGTGGAATTGAAGTAGGCCGCATGTTTCGTGTATCGGTAACGGTCCTGCGGATCACGGCCGAACCGCGCCCACCAGTTACTGCCGAATTCCAGGATCTTGACCAACATCATTGAGGTACTCCATCAGTTCGCGATTGATGTCTTTCATGGCGCGAATGCGATCCTTCACCGGAAGCTTGGAAACATTTCCAAGCCTTTCGACGATGGACGGCGGGATATCCATCTTTTGCTGCGAGAGGTACTGGCAGAGATCGGCAAAGCGCGTGCTTTCTTCGGCGAACTCTTTTTGCTCAGCAGGCAACGAATTCAACCGTTGTTCGTATGAGTTGCGGTCCTCAATCGGGCCCAACTCTCCGCCCGGCTCGAACTTGTCGAGTGCCCCGGATTCTGGCTTCGACCGGTTCTCTTTTTCGTCTTTCGACATTTCTTTGCGAACTCCTTCTTCATTTCTGTACGACGAGCTACGCCCCTTTCAGACTCCGGTTCCTCTGTTGCTCCTCTTGGAGCCGCCGGTCTGACTCGTTTAACTGACGACGTAATAGTTTTGCCTCATCCTGGGACCGGCCAAGCTGTTGCTCCAACGAATTCACCTTCATGACCAGGTCCACTTCTGGTTTGAAGAGCCCGATCTGATTGGCGGGCGGTGTCGCGGTCGCTGCCCGCGCAGAGCGGCTGGGCGCTGTTGCGGCATTGCCATTCTTTGGTGTCGCTACCTGGCTGGCCGGTATGCTGGATACTCGGCTGCTAACGGTCTGTAGTGCCGGACGGTCCTGCGCCTCTCCAGGTGGCGCTTGGGAACGGAGCGCGGATTCGCGCAGCGCGGTTAACGCCTCCATCAAGCCGCGATTCTTGCTGGTGGCCTCCTCCACCTGAGCATTTGCTCGTGCGAGGGCGTGCTCGTGTTGTGCGAGCATCTCCGCCGCGGTCCATTCCCGGCAGGTTTGCACTCTGTGCTGATACACAATGATGATGAACAGGCACGCCAGCAGCCCTAATGCAACCAAGTTCGACCAGAAGTAGCCGTTCCTGATGGTTTCTTCGAGCAGCATTTTGCGGCCATCATCAAGACACTGCCCGTAGTCTTTGTCGGCAGGATTGATGCGCTTCAGGGCGAAATCGACGAAGCCATCCTTTTGCCATGGAGACTGCGCTTGAGCGGCAGGATCGTAGCCCGAAGGGCGCGCCTGGGCGAAGCAAAGCAATGGCAGCATGGCCAAGAAGAGGCCGGCAACGACAATGCGGGATGGACGGCTCACATCCATGTCAAACGGCCAGTGCGCGTGGCCAGGCGGCCATTGCGACGAACAACGTCGGGGTCCTTGAAGCGCAGGTTCGCGCCTTCAGTGTGAGAAACTGCGTGGAGCCTGGGATAGATTCTCGGCTCAAGTCCCGGGAACCGGTATTGGCGCGGCGCTCGGACATGCAGATGGGAATGGAGTGTCCCGAGCCGGTTCTCAGTCATCAGGATCTCCATCTGGCCGACGGGCAGGTTCTTGATGTGTTCGTCCTGCGCTCGGGTGTCCTTGATGTCGGTTTCACTGCCGAATCCAACGGGCTCGTACTTGTCTTCAAATACGCCGGTGCGCTGGACGGTCAAGGTGCGCCGCTTCTGCGGAACGCGCGCCGATGCTTTCAGGAAATACTGAGCCGTCTCCTCGTCCTTGGTGCGCAATAGCATGTTCGTATTCGGCGCCGAGGACACGTCATCTCTGAAGCCGCGGCCCACAGTCAGAAGCTGCGGCAGCGCCTGCAGGGCGAACAGGAACGCGGTGTTGGTGCCCCGCGCCGTCTGCAGTATCTGGGCAAAGTTCGAATAAGCAAATGGCGCAAACTCGTCGAGAATGACGCTGACCATCGGCCGGTTCTGGCGTCGGCGCTCCTGCTCGTTTTCGTAACGCTTGCCAATCATCAACTGCATGTTCTGCAGCAGCATCCGGCCAAGCGCTGTGACCGCTTTTGAGTTCTTGTTGGTATTTAGCGAAACGAACAGAATCAGTTCCTGGTCAATGACTTCGTCGAGCGACAGCATCTCATCGTAGGCGCCAGTGATGATGGAGAGTTCGTCCTGGAGAAAAGTCATCAGCTGGTTTAATAGTCCCTTGATTTTGGTGATTCGCTCGCGGTCTTGCAGGGACTGCAGTAACATCTTCGCTGACATGTCGAAGTTCAGGCGGCGCTGATGACCGACGCCCTCAAGCGTCTGAACTCTGGCGCGGGCAATCGCAATCTGTTCCCGCTGGACCACAGGGTCAAGCGCCATCACCATCACGTCGTAGAAGTTGTAACGCTTGCCGGTGTATGCCAGAACGCGCGAGATGTCGGTAAGATAGTTGCTCTGATGGCCGCGGAAGAAATCTTCCTCCTGATCGAAAGATTCGAACACGAGATTTGAATGCTCTTCGTACAGTCCAGCGTCACTGAAGAAGGGGTTATAGCGCACTGAGATTTCTGGCCGCGATGGGCTGAGCACTCTCAATTGGTGCATCCGGCCCGCGGCTTCGATGGCTGGCAGAAGATCGGAGAGAAACTCCTGGTCTCCCTTGCCATCAAAGATCAACATGGGAATGCGGTGCTGGTCTTCGGGAGGTCCGACCACTCGGAACAAGTCCTGGGTGATGATATTTTTCAGGAGTGTGGTCTTGCCGGAACCAGTTGCGCCGAAAACCACCGACTGCATCACCCGCGTCGCGTCCGGCCACAACCAGGGCTTACCATGGACGTCGTAGCCCAGCACGATTGCGTTCTGTGCGTACGCGGACTCGACGGCCTCGCGGTCTTTGGCTTGGCTTATATATAAACGAGGGTGGGGCCAAGTTGTCTCCGTCCGTCTGCGTAGCGTCAGCAGGTACCAGGCAAGGGAGATGCCAGCAACTAAGGCGAAGAACGCATAGAGGGAAGCTTCCACCAGTTGCACCGAACGCACGTGAAAACGGCTTACCAGAATGTAGGAGCCGCCGGCGAGCAGGAAGACTGCAACAATGGCGATGGCAACGGCAACGCTCTCTTCCTGGTTCTGGTGGAAGGCGCGGCGCCCGAGCCGATATTCGTTTTCTGCGGTCATGACTGAACCATGCTGAAAAACAGGAATGTCCCGAAGACCAGCGCAAACACGATTGCCAGAAGCAGCAGAATTGGATTCACGCGGAGACGGCCGTGCTCATCTCGCGGTTTCAGGGGGTCCTCCACCCACATCAGCAGCACATCGCCAATGCGCTCCTTCGGGTTACGCAAATGGAATTCATTGAGCCGATCATGCATCTCGCCGAGTTGTGTATTCGCTTTCATCTCAGAGTACGACCGTCGCTTTTACCCCATCGCGAAACACCAACTGCACGACTGCCGGTGATTTCAGATCCTGTCGAATGGAAACCACTCCTTGGGTAGTCTCTCCCGGGTGAAGATCGTCGGCCTCGGCTTCGGCACCAGCGACCGGAAGCGCGAGTTCCTGCGCACCGCCTAGCTGTTCGAGCATGGCTCGATCGAGCTGGGTGTGGGCCAGGCTCGCGAGCGGAATGGGCGAGTCGCCTATTCTTAGTTCGTACGCGCCTGGAGTATTTACGCGATAGAAGAGACTGCTGTTGTTCTCAATCGTGTAATAGACATAGACCATACCGCGAGTGCGAAACACCTGGTCCACGCGCACACTGACCTGGTTCTTCGGTGCATGTGCGCGAGTGTGTTTGATCTCCTCGGTCCCCAGAAGAGCGCGGGTCAGCATTACGTCGACAGACTGATCTGTCGCGCTGTCCACGACGGGCTTTGGAGGCGAGGGGGGAGCCGGTGGGGCGCTATCGATGGCAAAATTCATGTTCTTCACTTCTTGGGTGATCTCGAGCTCGTACGCAAAGCGCCGGGAAGCCGTCCAAACGAACAGATCCGTCGCTGCCCCTGATTTCACGGGCTTGACGAAGACCTTGTTCGACTCTCGCTCGATCTGAAAGTCCGAACTGCCAGCGGCAGCCATCGTGACCGGCTCGTGAAATTCCAGAACCGTCAGGTGGTTCAGGGCGGTCGCCACATGAACGACGGCGTTTGGGCTGGGAGGGCTGGACTCTTGAGACAATGCAGCGATAGCACAGAGGCTATATATAAGGATGAGCGGAATAGTTCTTTTCATATTTCCTTCTTAGGCCCTGAGCGGAATCCGAAAGGATTCCGCTCAAAGCGTTGCTGCCTTACATGACCCAGGCTGCATCACTCGCATCCTCATCGCTGAAAGTGCTGGGAATGAACTCCACAGCTTCATCGACAATTGCAGCCGGCCTTGCGCGATCGGCCGCGATGTCTGTTTCAGCGCAAGATTCGCTTGAAGGTTGTGCTTGGGCCTGCTCGGGTTTGTCGTCGTCGAGAAGGACCTTTCCATCCCTGTACTTGAACAAGAATGTGTGTTTCTGTCCTCCTCCCTTGAGTGGATCAACCAGGAAGGTTCGGCCGGAAGAGTCGGTACGAACGAGTCCCTCGTAAAGCCTGGGGACGTGCACGCGAACCGGCTTGCCTCCCGTGCGCTCCGCCAGCTTCAGGATCAGCTCTTGAGGAAAGGCCAGAAAGAGAATCGAGCCGCTTGAGCGCTCACCGTTGCACACCACGCGGTTCAGCGCCTGCAGCCAGCCCATGCGGTTCTCTGCCTTGTTCTGCGCCCAGATGCGGATGTAGGCCAGCACGGCCTTCATCTCGTATTTGCCACGTTCCTCGTCACAACGGCATGTGCCGCGTGCTTGGTTCATGGCGAACAGCTTCTGTCGCCGGACTTCCTTGTCGGAGCTCTGCCGTACCGTGTCCCACTCGGCCTGTGTCTTCTCCAGTTGTTGTTTGAGTTGTTCTCGCCTCTCGGCGATCTTGCCGACCATCGCGGCGTAGACCCGATTGATGAATCGGCAATCCTCTAACATCTCGCGGGTGACCTGTTCGCCCACCACGAGCGCCTTGAATGCCTCGATCGGAGCCTTGTTGATCAGCAAATCCTCGATCTGCTTGCGAACATGGTTATAGAGGTGGCCGACGCGGTCGGTCTTCTCCACCTCCAGATGGAGTGGTAAATCAGAGCACCGGCGTTCGTTCTTGTAGCGAAGCCAGGGCGCCTGACGTATTTGCTGGCGTATTTCGGCAACCAGTTTGAGATCGGGCTGGACTTGCCACTTGAGGCTGTCGAGCGCGTTCTGGAGTTCTTTGGCCAATTGCGCAGCAAGTTCTTTCTGGCCTACTGCGCGGCACGAGGTCATCAAGTCGGTGATCGAGCCAATGTGATTTCCTCTGGCCTTCATGGCCACATGCTCCAGATTGAACCAGGGATCTTTAGCCTTGTTGGCCTTGTTTTTCCCCTGTTGCTGTCCGAGGCCTCGGGAGAACCGGTCTTTTACAAACCGTGGGAACCGGTCCTCTTCGACCACGCAAACCCAGTC
>Ga0224558_1000998_pt1 | contig 31590 bp, 35 predicted proteins | sample 714S32024metaG_FD_180682 | JGI IMG/M metagenome (GOLD analysis project Ga0224558, IMG submission 180682) | Peat soil microbial communities from Stordalen Mire, Sweden - 717 S3 20-24 | ecosystem: Environmental > Terrestrial > Soil > Wetlands > Peat | place: Sweden: Norrbotten County, Stordalen... | reverse complement strand
CTGAACGAGAATTTTGGCGTCTGGATAGAGCATGGAGGCAAGCGCCCCGCTGAGGGGATTCTTCTCGACCCCAAAAAGTTCGGACTCATGGAGAAGCTGGTCGGGAATGCGGGCAAAGAAGTTGCCGACTCCCATGCCCGGTTCGAGGATTCGCCCGCCGGCAAAGCCGAGACGGTTTGCCGCCGCCCACATCTGGTCCACGACCTCAATGGCGGTGTAGTGGGTATTGAGGGAGGTTTCCTTGACCGCATCAATCTCGTCCTCGGTAAGGATCTCGGCAAGACGGTTGCGCTCCTCATAGTAGCGGTAACCCTGGTCCCATAGTTCGCGCAATCCGCCGAAGTCGATGTACTGCGCGATGCGATTTTGTTCATCGGTGGTCGCGGTGCGCTGATCGGCCTGGATGGACTTGAGCAGTTCAAGGATGTCGAGGTTGTGCTGTATGCGCGTCTTAGAGCCGCCCTCGGCGATATGCGAGGCCACATCGTCGTTGAGGCGGAAATTGCGGCTGTTGCGGAGCGGATCGGGCGGAAGAATTGGTTTTGGTGTTGCGGGTTCGGTGGACTCGTCGGAGGCGATGCCAAAGTCCAACTGGGTGGCTTTGACGTCGCCTTCGAGTATTAGTTGTCGTCCGACTCCAGCGGCGGGTAGACCAGTTCGGAGATCAACTCCTGGGCCTGGTCCATCGGCAGGCCCGACGAGCGGGCTTCCTTCAGAATCTCCCACGCCTGTGCTGCTCGCTCCTGGAGCGTAAAGCGTATCGTCCCCTCCAATTCCAGTTCTGCCGCTTCCTTCGGGCGGTTCCGATAGAAGTTCGTCTCCACCTTGGCGAGCAGGTTCTGGAAGGCCGGGAGCTTCATCAACTCCAAAATGGAGTCGGGGTTGCCGGGAATGGTGCTGGATGCTTCGTTGGGAGTCATGTCTTGCCTCCTGGTTCAGTGTAGTGAAGGATTCGGGTTCCTGGAACGAGCCGGACAGTTCCGGGAACAGAGACTGCTGAATTGGCCGAAATTGTGGCATTTCCACCTCGCCCAAGTGAGAATACTCGCAAGTATAATATATACCTGATATATTATCTACTTGGGTTCATGTTGGATCGATTGCCTATACCGGCTGGCCCGACCGCCTCTATCCGATCGCGCCCCATGGTCGTGTCCTTTATAAGAGCAAGCCCGGACCGTTTGGCTTTCACCCCGAGGATCTGGCCTCTGCCCTTCAGAAAGTAGTGGGCAATCCCCGATCAGCGTCAAGATCCCGTTTCTTTAGCCGGCTTTATTTATAAACGTTCTATGGTTGGCACCGAGACCAACTCCGTAACGATTGCGTCGTGACTGAGCGCGGTTTGCAGCGAGTTCTCTGCTCGCTCTGATCGGGTCTGCCTTTTCTTTGCCTGTGTGAACCCGTGCGCGAGCCGGAGGGCTCACAAAACCCTGGGATTCGTTATGCACGAATCCGGTCCGAGTGCGAAACCGACTCTCTTCCAACACAGGCCCAGCGTTACCCCTCTACAGTAAAGCCCAGACCAGCGATGAATGTTACGATGGCTTCCTCGGCGATCTGGTCGGGATCGAACACTACCGTCACTTTGCAGTCCGGGTAGATCGATTTGCTCGACCTTATACCCCTTTGTTGAAGGAGCATGGTATCAAGGCCGGTGGCGCAAGTGATGCAGCTGAATCCTTTGACACGATAGATCGCGGTCTTGCTTGCTCTAGCTTCGATGGCTGACAAAGGAGCAAGGCCGGTACTGGCAAGGGCAATTATTTGAAGAAAACGTCTGCGAAACATATGCCTCCTGAGGATATCCCGTCGGTGTAAATGAGTAACTATCTCGCTGTCGCTGTGCCTGCCTCATATCTCCACGGCGTCTGGGTGCTCGCCTTGTCGGAGAAGCGTGTATCGGTGTACTCGCCGAACTCGAGTTTCTTGTCCAGAACCCCCGTTTCGATCATTAGATCGCGCACCATATCGAAGTCGGCTTTGCGTGGAGCGAGGGGTTCGTACATAACGCGATCCATCGGATTGGTGAGCGCCCATCGAAGCAGCGCAGGCTTCTGATTGAAGTAGAGGCGGCCCACGAAATCGGCGGCATCTTCACGATGAGGCTTGCTGGTATTGAGCCAGAGACCGGATCGCGCGATGCCATCGACTAAGACCTGGACTACTTCCGGACGGTTGTCGATCAGATCCTGCCGTACCACAAGGATGCACGACATGTAGTCCGGCCAGTACTCTCGTGCCTCAAAAAGGACCCTGCCGTAACCTCCCATCTCCGCTTGGGATGGAAACGGCTCAGCCATCACAAAAGCGTCTATCGCATGTGCCTGAAGCGCACCGGAAACATCCGGCGGCGCCATCTCTACCATTTTGATTTCGCCGGGCTTGATGCCCCACACCTTCATGGCGCGGAAGATAAGCAGTCGCTCGTCGGAAAAGCGGCTCGGTATCGCAATCGTATGGCCACGCATATCCGCGAATGTTTTGATGGGGCCGTCCTTTTGAACCACGACGGCGCTCCCGTAGCGGTGTCCCAGGTAGACAATTTTGATTGGAACTCCCTGCGCCTTGAGCGCAAGCGCCATTGGAGCTACGATGAAGGCGGCTTGCACACGGTTGGAAATGAGCGCTTCCTTCATCTCGGGAAAACCCTCGAACATGAGAGGCAGAAACTCCTCGCCCGATTGAGAGTATTTTGAAATGTAGTCCGTTACCGGGCAGGTGAGCTGGCAGGTGACGGGGATGTAGGCAACGGTAATCCTGCGCTTCTCGATCGGACGATAGTTGTTCAGAACGGCAACCCAATTCACGTTCAAATAGGAATGCAACGCTGAAATGAGTACCAGCCATCCCAAGGCCAACAACAAGCTCTTCATCTTAAGACTCATGGCGGAACCCCCATCGAACCGATGGTAGTCCTTCCAGGCTGCGGAACCCCAGATCCAATATCAGCCCGATGACACCGATCAGCAACATTGCCGCAATAACCAGGTCATAGCGCTTGCCCGAATTTCGGGAGTCTATGACCAGATAACCAAGACCGGATTCGACGGCAATCATCTCCGCCGCGACCACGACCACCCATGCGATTCCGAGCGCAATCCGCAGCCCTATCAGGATCTGCGGCAGGGCAGCGGGGAAGACCACTCTCGCGAGTAGCTGCGTAGACGAAAGACCGAAGTTGCGTCCAGTGCGCTGGAATATCGAGGGCACACTGGAAACGCCGCTCACGCACGCAAGCACGATCGGAAAGAACGCGCCGAGAAAGATGAGGAAAACCGCGGCACGATCTCCCACGCCGAAAAGGATGATCGCTATGGGAATCCATGCGATGGGGCTGATTGGCCGCAGTATTTGCAGCACGGGGTTCACCATTTGATTCGCCGCTGGATACAATCCCAGCGTCAAACCAAGCGGAATTCCAGTTACTGCCGCAGCGCCGAAGCCCACAGCGACGCGGCGCACGGAGTCCTCGATGTCGTCCCAGAGAACGCCCTTATGGAGCAACTCAGCCATCCCCTTCTCAACATCCAGAGGCGAGGGGAAGATATTGGTGCCTGTCCAGACAACGCAGTAGTGCCAAATCGCGAACAACAGCGCAGCCGCGAGAACCGGCCAGAAATATTTCTCCCAATTCCTTGGCTTGGACAGCGAATTCATACGGTGTATGCCTGGCCGATCTGCTCCAGGAGTTTGTCGCGAAGCTCCAGGTAATGGGGCGAGCTGATATTTCGGGGACGCCGAATGTCGATCGTGAGTATATCCTCAATTCTTGCCGGATTCGAGCTCAGCACAACAACTCGATCGGCGAGTTGCACTGCCTCGTCGATATCGTGCGTCACAAATATGATGGTTCTCCTTTCCGTTTGCCAGATTCGAAGCAGTTCCTTGCGCATGGCGAGCCGGGTGATAGAATCCAAAGCCCCGAAGGCTTCGTCCAGATAGAGGATGTCCGGATTGACTGCCAGGGCGCGCGCCACCTGAAGCCGCTGCTTCATGCCTCCCGATAGGTCCGAAGGATAAGTGCGCTCGAAGCCCTGCAGGCCGATCATCTGAACGTAGTGGGCGACCCGGTGCTCACGTTCCGCACGCGGCAATTTGGATAGACCGAACCCTATGTTTCCTTCCACCGTCAGCCATGGGAAAACCCCATGCTCCTGAAAAACGAGAATGCGGCGAGGGTCTGGTCCATGGACGGGTTCACCGTCGATGATCACCGATCCACTTGTCGGGGCAAGAAACCCCGCAAGCACATTGAGCAATGTCGATTTGCCGCATCCGGAACGGCCGACAATACAGATGAACTCTCCATCTGAGATGTCGAAAGTGATGTCCTCCAGTACCGAGACGCTTTTGCTATCGCGCTCGAATGCCACACACAACTGCTCCGCGCGCAGTTTCATCGCTGCAACCGCTGGCGTATTGGCCGCATTCGTCAGTGACACTAATCCTCCGAATAACTCCAGCGGAACGACTTCACGCGTTCAAGCGATCGCATTCCCAGATCGAGAAGCAGTCCGATGGCCCCGATGATGACCATGCCAGCCACCACGAGATCGTAACGATTGCCGGCATTGCGCGCGTCGACAATCAGAAAGCCCAATCCGGAGTTGACGGCAATCATCTCGGCTGCGACGACGACCAGCCATGCGATGCCCAATGTGATGCGCATGCCCACGACGAGTTGCGGAGCGACGGCCGGATACAGCACACGGGATACAAATGCGAATGGGCTCAGGCCGAAATTGCGCCCTGCATCGATGTATAACGCGGGGATGTTATGGACGGCGCTCATGGCGGTCAAGAGCAAGGGAAAGAAGCACCCGACAAAGATGAGAAAGACGGCAGCCATATCGCCCACGCCGAACCAGAGGATCGCGACTGGAATCCATGCAAGCGGCGAAATCGGGCGAAAAATCTGAATCAGCGGATTGAGAGCCATTTCAGCGCGGCGATTCCAGCCAATTGCGAGCCCCAGAGGAATCCCCAGAGAGGCGCCCAGTGCAAAGCCCCAAGTCACACGGAAGAGCGAGGCAACGATATACTTCAGCAAGAGACCGCTGTGCATCAGGTCGCCGATGGCGCGCAAGACGCTCAGTGGACCTGGTAAGAGCTGGCCCGGATGCCGATTGATGGCAATCTGCCAGCAAATCAACAACACCCCAATGAACAGCAAAGGCCGGGGCTGAACATGCAGTTTCAAACGCATTCGTTCACTTTCCTCATCCGTCGCCGGCAGTCCCTGATATCTGAATTAATTCAGTTCGCTTCCGCGCAGAGAATTCAGCATCGAAGCGCCGCGCGTGCGGAATTCATACTTAGGCCTAAGTTTATCTTAGCCTGACTCTGGAGGTCTGTGGTATACACCTTTGTGCCGATGTAGGACTCCACCAAAAGGTGGATGCGAGCGCGCCTAGCTGTCGGCGAGTATTCCGATGCGCCTGCTCTTTGCAAACAACCTTATGTTTCCATCCTACCGACACTGGATGATCTGGACCATGGCGAGGTTGCCGTATCGGCAGCGGCCTTGGAGTTGAATCCTATTCTGCGCGGAGGCTGTAAATCCTGTGCATCGAGGTAGAGACCGAGGATAGGGTATCTGTTGCACAGTTTCCGGTTTTCTGCTCTGGATATGTCTTGCTGGGAAGGAGAACGATGCCCAAAGAATGGGGATTGCTTGGCCGACTGAGCTAGCCGCCATTACCGCGTTTGTTCAATCGTCGATCTGTGCATGGGGTCTACTCCCAGATCGGTCAGATCGACACCGGCCGTTCAGCTGGGCATATTCTCTATGCTGCCAATCGGGCCTGGGAACTCGATAACGACCAGGTAAACCATGAGGTTCGCCTGGCCGTTCCGAGCGGAGAAAGCTACTTCTTGAAAGAAGCCAGAATCGCCTTCTGATTCACGAGAATCTCTTTCTGATTCACGAGAATTTCATCGAGAGACTTCTGGTTCTTTTCAATAGTTGCCTGGTTGTGAAGGATGGATGTCTGGTGGCTGAGGATCGTTTTCTGATTTTCCAGAATGGACGCCTGGTGGCTGAGGATCGTTTTCTGATTCGCTACAACTTCCTGGTCTGCCATATCTCCTCTTTCTTTTTTTTTGCTGCGTTTGCGGTTTACGACGGATGGACGTTCAGGCTTGTGACCTGAAGACACCCGACGCTGAAGATGAAATACATTTGCCTGCCTCAGGTGGGAGGGTGAAAGCAAGTCCACAGATTTCCGAGCACTTCATCCCAACTGCACTTAGGCTTTGTAATTGTTGTCTTGGCTCGAATTCCTTGTCTGTTTCGTTTTGCTCAATTGCAATAGTTGCGTCGTACCCCCTTTCTGGTTAACTGTTGGATTGTAGCGACGCGCAGAAGTTACTCCGTTCGCTTCTGGCTAACGCTCTGACCGGGCCACTGGCCACGGCCATCTCTGCTGCGTGCGATCTTCGCACCAATGCAGAAGCAGTCTCGGTCATTCTGGAGTGTCCGCACTCTACGATTTCGGCCGCCCGCCTCTGCGCATCGCGCGTCACCATTTGCAGCAGCACCAAGGCAATTCGACTGCATCGAGAGGACCGAGAACCCGCCGCCGTTTCCATGCGCAGCGCATCGAACAAACCTGGCGTAATCGCAAGCGGTTACAAAGTTATGACCTGATCCGGCATATTGCCGGCCAGAGCCTTGTAAAGGTCCGGGAAACACCCGATCGGCACATCGGCAATCAGCTTGTCCGCGATGCCGCGCTCGTAGCAACAATGATCACAGCACATCAAGAGGATGTTCTGTTGGCGCGCGACTTGGGCCAAGCGCTCTCCCAGCGGATTCCCCATCTGAAGCACATAGCAGTTATCTTCGAAGAAGAACATGGCAACCACCTCGGCCCCGTGCCTACCCTGCTCCAGTTGGGGTAGGATCATTTGGCCAAGCTTGTACGACACGGTGTGGCCCTGCGTCGAAAATATGTACGAAACTTTCAAGGGCGACTCCTTTGAACAAAATGTTGTACCGCGATTTTCAGTGCATTCATGGCCAGCAGTGCCCGATCGCGGCGCTCGAACGGAACCTCCTGGTGGAAATGCAAAAGATGTTCCGCTTCCAGCCTGAGGACATGCTCTACGGGTAGGCCGATCACTAACTCTGACAGGTGCTCGCAAAACGCAACTAGCGTGACGCAGGTCGTACATCGGTAGGCGGCATTCACGATGCACGCACCATCGAACTCCAGACTGAATAAGGCGCAGTTCAGGTCCGGCCCGAACACGATGGGCCCTGCATCGGGAAGTGCTTCGCCCCAGGCAGATCTCCGGTAGGCTCGCCGGAAGTAGCCGTAGATCGTCAACGAGCCATCTAGGTGCGTAGTTCCATGTTTGTCATCGGCCATAACGCAACCAAGTCAGTTCCGCGGCGTTCCGCCGCACGGACGGCATCAAGAACAAGGGGGTTCAGCCTACTGGTGCCGCTTCAGCAGGTTGCCGCCTCAGAATCACGATCTTCTCTTGGGCAGTGAGAGCCGAGAAATGGAGTCCTGCACTTCTGTCCGTTTCATCCATGGTTTTTGAGGGATTCCAGTGGAACAATGCCTCGCTGAATTGCCGCCGTAGCCGCCTGCGTCCGGTCCGTCACACCGAGTTTGCCCAGCAAGCTGTTGATGTGTGTCTTCACCGTGGTCTCCGAGATTTCAAGCTCGGTGGCGATCTCCTTGTTGCTCATGCCGTTCACGATTTGCTCCAGCACGTCGAACTCGCGCGGCGTCAGCTCCTCGGTGCCCATGCGCTCGGCCAGCTTTCCTGCAATCGCCGGCGGAATGTGCGATCTGCCTGCATGAACCGCGCGGATCGTTGCTATCAGCTCTTCGGAGGTCATGCCCTTGAGCAGATAGGCGCGCGCGCCGGCCTGTAGGGCGCGATAGATGTCCTCATCGCCGTCGTAGGTGGTGAGCACGATGAAGCGCGCCTGCGGCGTCTGCATGCGGACACGCTTGATGACCTCGACGCCGGTGAGCCGCGGCAGCCGCAGGTCGATCAATACAATATCCGGCTGGTATTTGCTAAACTGCGCGATGGCCTCGACACCGTCAGCGGCCTCGCCCACCACCTCCAGGCCGTCCACCACATTCAGTAGCGCAACCAGCCCCTGGCGCACCACATGGTGATCCTCCACTACCAGGACGCGAATCGCTCCCTTAGTCACAATTGCTCCATTGCCGACTCTCGCGACTCGATTGTCGGCCTGGCGTGCAGACGAGCGTGGTTACCAAACCCGTTTCGCTCGTAGTCTCACGCCTTCCGCCAATGGCCGCTGAGCGCCTCACGTACTTTCGGAGCAATCACAGCAGGTTCCACAATTGCTCGGGTCTTTGCATAGTTGCATAGTTGCGTTTTGTGGCATTGACGGCTTTGGTATACGGGCGGCTTGCCTGACAAATCGCACGTCCATTGCCCGCCTTTTGCCAGTAGGAAAGGCATGTATACGGGGAACATCGAGATGCGGGTTGTCCATCCAGAAGGCGCGCAGATTCGTTGTGGAGGCAATCCGCAGTTATCTCGCCCATAGACGATCCACTCGCTTTCCATTACCCGAGGAGTTGCCGGAATAGTCAAGAATACGCCGAAGAGAATAGCGCGTCTTGCATCGCATGGCGGAGCGAAATCTCCACCTATCGATGGATGGTATATGGTGCCGCAGAACCTGCCAGTTGCAACAGCTTGAGCAGGAACTTGCGGTCAATCGAAGGCAATGCAGGTCGGATCACTCGCTTGTGTTGCCGCTCTCCTGCAAGAGCCAGATCAACGGTCAGAGTAGCCAGCGACAATGCCCGCGCCGATGCCCGCGCAACCAGGCAATCAATCATCCGCGCGCCGATGAAGAGCAGCGAGTCCATCTCTTCGACAGGCGTCTCGAAGTCAAAAAACTCCTTCAGCGTGAACTCGGCCTCGATGGGTTGAAATGGGTGGGCCGCTACTCCTCGCGCAACATTGCGCCAGAGCTTCGCTTGCTGACCAAGCCGTGCAATCAGATCCACCTCAGGCAATGCGGCCAGTTCTCCCAGAGTGCGAATCCCCCAGATGGCAAAGGTTTCCGCGTGGTTCTCTTCGAGATTCAACACGGCAAGTGGGAGCTTTGCAAGCACAGTTGCTTCCTGCCCTTCTGGAATCACAGTAATTCCGCGTGATGTTGCAGCCTTTAATCGGGCCGTATGAAAGTTCGCACTCACAGAAATCGAGGCACGAAAACCCGCTGTGGTTAGAGCGGCGCGCAACGTTTTGGCCAGTGTTTCCGGTGGGCCGAATAGCAGTCCGGTACCTGCGATGTCGAGAACAAATGTACTGGCCGTTGCCGCACTTGCATCTTCAATACGCGGTGAGAATTGCGATATATATTCCAGTAACACGGCACGCACTGCGGCCTCAACCTCTACGGAGCGCGCCAGCAACCGCAAATCGGAGATGCCTTCGGCCTCCAGCCGCGTCATTCCCAAGACTGCGCCTTTCAGATGCGCCGCACGATTCAATGAGCAGACGATCTCCAAAGGCGCACGGCCTTCGATCACGGCCACAGGCTCCGATTGCAATTCGGTCCGCAAGCGCAACAATGCCTGAGCGGGAAACTCCGGCGCACAAACGCAGGCATAGAGTTCATCGCTCATGCTCGTTCCTCCGCTCCCCATGCGCTTGTTGCCGACCAGGTTGATGCAGGCGGCTTCCGAGCACCTTGCACAGACTGAGTGAAACGCTGCCGCCCACGACGCACCTCAAACGAAAAGCCATTGAGTACAGTGCCGCCCGCAGTGTGCGGCTTGCAGGGCGCGCATTCCAGAACGACCGCTGCGCTCGATTGCGCATAGGCCACTTGGCCCAACACAACCAGGCAACAGCGTGTGCGATCCGCCGCCTGACGAAACCGGAACCAGGTCGCGAGCGGAATCCGGCATCCGTGTTCTGGCACCATGTCACCCAGGTCCAGAACAATGGCGGCAAACCCGCCTGCCTGAAGCAAGAGGTCGGTAGCCCGCAACGCTTGGTCGAGCCGCGTCCAAACTGGTGCTCGGGTCTTAGCCTTCCAGCCTGGAGAGATTCTTGATACGTTCCCTGCGCTTACTGTCGAGGCGCCGCAGCACCGTACCCAAAGCAATTGCTGCAAATTAACGCCGCTGGCCGCCGCCGACTCTGGATCGAATGCGTCACCTGCATCCACCCAAGCGCAAACGCGCTCATCCTGTGTTTGTTGGGCAAGAAACGAGAGCGCCAGCCCCGTCCGGCCTGACGATTGAGGCCCGGACACTTCGCTGATAGCCCCTACCGGAAACCCGCCATCAAGCAGGGCGTCCACTTCAGGAACCCCGGTTGTCGCAGTTTCACTTATTGTCCGCGGAACAGGTGTCAGCGCCGCCGGAAAGCGACGGTCGAGAGCGCGCTCGATTTCCACGCGAAGAGCAGTAGCGGACGGCATAGCAGGACCAAAGGCGTATTCGCCATATCTTCGCCTTATCTTCAGGCAAGACCCGTCATGCCGTCAATTGGATTTCACCAGATTTATATAATGCTCATATTTTTCAATGGCTTATCTTGTGTCGGACATTCTACTTGCTTCGGCAATGTGCCTATCTGAGTGGGCCAATCTCTTTCACTTCTTCGTTATCTAATGCCTGGTCTGATGACGAGGAACTTGGCGACTTAATGAGGCTCGGTAGAGAGCTCCTCTGTCTCCGGATCCTAACGCACTTAATTTAAGTGCGTTCCGGAATCCACGAGCGATACGAGGGTGCCGAAGGGGTGTTGAACTGGAATTAAGATTCCAGTCCAAGCAAACTCTATACCGTGCCGATCCCTTGTCGATCAACAAGCATCTGCCGAAAGTTCCGGTTCGCCTGTAGAGTCACTTGTTCTGTGGAACAACCCCATAGGTCTGAGACCTGCGCCGCTACGCGTAAGACCTCCCAAGGTCCCGCAGGTCCTCTTTCTCCCTTGCAGTACGGTCCGTCTGTTTCGAATAACAGTCTTTCCTTTGGAGTTTGCTTGACAATGTCTCTTCCTCTGTTTGATCGAAGTATAGCGGGGTTGACGGAAAGGTAATGGCCAGCTTCGATCGTTCGCTTTAGTGCGGAGTCGTCTCCGGTAAACCAATGAAAGGTCGCGGCTCGCACGTTGAGTCTGTCAAGGTGGTCGAGAATCTCATGTTCGGCTTTCCTTGAATGTATGGACAGGACCTTGCCGGTTTGTTGAACCTGTTTCAGAACGAAGATAAACGACTCGATCTGAGCTTCGCGCGTCGCCAATCCCTCTTTGCTGAAGTCGAGACCAATTTCCCCTATGTAAGATGTCTTCGGCAACAGTTCAGAAAATAGCCGGCACTCCAACTCGGAATGCGGCGCGAGCATCGGATGCAAACCGAGAGAGAGTCGTACATTTGGTAATTGAGAAGCGTGCAGGAATCCGTCTCTGAAGTGACTTGGCAGGTTTGTGACCGCAACTATGGTCACACCCGCACGTTTCGCCTTGCCGGCGACCAATTTGGGATTTGGATAGCGGTCAAGATGGCAATGCATGTCGATCATCAACGCACTATACCTGCCATTCTTTGGAGATCCTTTCGCGCCTTATCTCGAATCAGTTGCCGAATTTCGTCAAATGCTCTAGCGATAAGACACGAGTATTCGTCCATCTTTCCAATCTCCAAGATTCCGTTGGAAAGCAGGAAGGTCTGGATCTGGCTCGTAGTGTAGTTGTTTCTCAGAAACGACATGCACGCTCTTAGGTCCGCAGGACCCCGTTCATTCATGCCAAGCTGTACCATTCAGCGCAGCAGAACAGGCGTCTTGGCGGCTTCACGCTCAGCCAGAAGAAGGCTATCCAGCGTACGCGCAAGGAACACGATACCTATCTCGCCGAGCTGGAATCAATCTTGCGCGGCATTGAAAGCTCAATGGAGACGGCCAATCTTTCGCCGCGCCGGCTTTCGACACAGGAACTCTTCGAGGAACTGAAACATGCGCAGCACCCGACGCGGCGCGATCAACGCCCATACTATCCCGGCGAGGATCTGATCCAGTACCGCTCCGCGCGCGAGCAGGCTACAGAGGCCAGCATTCTCAATGAGACTGAGACTTACCTCAACATCGATGGGTATCTCTATTCAGTAGTGAGCCTCAAGGAACTTCCCGATGCGACGTTTCCGGGTGTGCTGCAGAGGTTTTCGACGTTAGGATTCCCGGTAGTCATCAGCGCGCAGGTGTTTGTTCCCGACCAGGTGAAAGTTCTCAAGGGGTACAAGAAACGCCTGCAGAAGATGATTGCCGCGCAAAAGGACGCGAACGGCAACTTCAAATCGAATCCAGAGGCCGAGGTTGCACAAGCGCAGTTGATGCAAGTGCAGCGGGACATCATATCGAGTTCGCTCAAAACAGCGAAGCTGAGCCTGTCGGTTGTGGTGCGCACCTCACAGCCGGCGGTAACATTCGGGGATCTAGAACGGGCGGAGCGTGATCTGGCCAACCGCACCCAGGAAGTATTGAATGCCTTCAATCGAACGTCGGACAGATGTGCCTGCTCCTCGTGAACAGCAATCAGACGCACAGATCGCCCGTTTCATCGTATCTGGGTTGAGGAAAATCCCTCTGGCAAGCAAATCTAGACTCCTTGATGATTTCCGAGCATCAGGAAGGGCATGTGAACAGAAACGTTTTGGCGAGATTTACCTGCGACTGAGACGGGAGGCTCAACCAGAAATCCATGATTAAGAAAAAAGCATCCGTCTTAAGGCGTCGAGCTCTCCGAATCGAGCAGTGCAAGGGGCACCCGCTCTATTTGCTGTGTCTTACTGGAGCTGAAGTACTGAACGTAGCCGACATTTCTCGGGTCTCAAGAGACGAGGCAGGAAAGCTTCTCGGGTATCAACGTGCAGAAGTCAAGCGCCACGTCCAGGGGATAGTGGATTACCTGAATAGCGATAATGTCCTCTTTCCAAACTCTTTGATCCTGGCTCTTTCCTCACGGGTACGCTTTATCGCGAGCCGAGGCCCCCATGTCAGCGACGGTTTGGTTGTTGCAGGCACACTCGAAATTCCATTGCCCCGTCAAGGCGGACGCAAGCCAGCTTGGATCGTAGACGGGCAGCAACGCGCTCTGGCAATTTCCAAATCTCGCCGGAAAGGGTTGCTCGTTCCGGTGAACGCATTCATTGCCGACGACGTGGAACTCCAACGCGATCAGTTCTTGCGCGTCAACAACACGAAGCCTCTTCCTAGAGGTTTGATTTCCGAGTTGCTCCCCGAAGTTTCATCGCCATTGCCAGCAAATCTCGAAGCCAGAAAAATCCCCTCGGCTGTATGTGATCTCTTGAATACTGACCCCGCTTCTCCGTTTTATCAACTTATTCGGCGTAGTTCCTCATCGCCAGCGGGAAAAGCGAAGGCGGTGGTTTCCGATACGTCAGTTATCAAGTTTATTCAAGAAAGCATTACGTCACCGTCTGGTTGCCTGTTTCCTTACCGCAACATGGCCTCTGGTGAAACGGACTTTGAGGGCATTTGGAAGGTCTTGGTTGCGTATTGGACTGCGGTAAAGCAGACTTTTCCAGAAGCCTGGGGAAAACCTCCAAGCAAAAGTCGTCTCATGCACGGTGCGGGACTCCGTTCAATGGGGAGATTGATGGACCGTGTGATGTCTTCGATCGATCTTTCGTCGCCGCATGCATTGAGTGAAGTCAAGCATGAGTTGCGCGTCGTTGCACCTGCTTGTCACTGGAACAGTGGCACATGGGAGGAGTTGGGCGATCTGCACTGGAATGAGATTCAGAACGTCCCGAGGCATATACGCATTTTGTCTAGCTTTCTGATACGCACATATGTTCAGAATCGAGGACTCACAAGATGAAGTTCTTTTTTCCGGACAGCCAAGACTTTGTTGATGAGTCGTTTGATTTTGTGTCGGAGACTCGCTCCGATTTGCGAGTTCGCCAGCGGGATGATCGCTATCCGCATGAACTTTTCCATGAAGCACCATATGACGGAGTCTTAGTCTCGAAAGCAGTTGTCGATGGACTCGGCGGCGGTACTGGAAAGTACAGCGGAACCGGTTCATGCGTGTCGGCGTAAGAGAGTATTTCCGACTAGGCAATAAGAATCTAGAGACCATGGGCGATTGTGGTGCCTTCACCTATGTTCGAGAAGAAAGACCTCCTTACACAGCTGCGGAAGTAGCAGATTTCTACGCGGAATGCGGTTTTGATTACGGATTATCTGTTGATCACGTAATCCTTGCGTATAAGGCCGACTACGATCAGCATGAAGATGGACTTGAGGCGGTGCCTGAAGATTGGAAAGCACGCCAGGAGATGACATTTGAATTGGCAGAGCAGTTCTTCTGCTACGTCAAAAGAATGAAGTATCGATTCACTCCAATAGGAGTTGCACAGGGTTGGAGTCCCCAGTCCTACGCGCTGTCTGTCAAGAAACTCCAGGAGTTGGGGTATCGGTATATTGCGTTCGGTGGTTTTGTCCCTCTGAAAACTCGGGATATTCTCACCTGTCTCCAAGCCTCAAGTTTAGTGCGGAAACCTGAAACACAGTTTCATCTTTTAGGGATCACGCGTTGTGAAAACGTTCACGCTTTCGGAGATTATGGTGTTGTGAGCTTTGATAGCACATCTGCTTTGCGCAAAGCATTCAAGGACGACAAGAACAACTACTATACCCTTCAAGGAACCTATTCCGCGATTCGGGTGCCGCAAGTAGATGCAAATCCGGAACTGCTCAGGCGCATCGTCGCCGGACAAGTCAGCCAGGAAAAAGCGAGAGCATTGGAGCAAGAGTGCCTGGCAACCTTGGGGAAGTATGACGCCGGAGAAGCGACCCTCGACAACACAATTGATATCCTCCGATCCTACGAATTGGTTTTTAACGGATCGGTTGATCGGTCAGACGCATATCGACGGGTTCTAGAGGATCGACCTTGGTCTGAGTGTCCCTGTGAAATCTGTCGCAGGCTTGGCATTCATGTGATTATCTTCCGCGGAGCCGAACGGAATCGGCGCCGTGGCTTTCACAATCTTTTTGTTTTTAACCAACAATTGCAGGGACACATAGAGCAGCGGCATCTATGTGTTTCGTGAGTTTCAGCGAAATGGATCATGCGAAATGAACAACAAGAACGAATTGAGACTGCCGGCGCTTGAAATTGTGCAAGGGCGAAATCGTACTTTCTACAGCTTTGCTGTTGATGGCAAGTTGCTCTCTAAGTTTTCTACCGTATCACGCATTCGGCGCGACGGAGACGATCTCGTTGCGGGCTACCAAAGACCTGAGGTGTTTTCGCACATATCAGAGATCAGGAACTATATCGAATCCAAGGATCCACTACTCCCAAACGCGATAGTGCTCGCATTTGACCGCAGAGTGAAGTTCGTCCCAACTGTAAGTAGCAAATCTTCCTATTGCCGGGTGGGAACTCTCATCATTCCGTTGGTAAACTCTGGAGACGCCAACGGAAGCCCCGGGTTGATTGTTGATGGACAACAGAGAGCAGCGGCTATCCGCGAAGCTCGTGTAGACAGTTTTCCGATTTGTGTAACGGCATTCATTGCGGACGATGATCGAGAGCAACGAGAGCAGTTTATCCTTGTCAATTCGACGAAACCGCTCCCAAAGGGTCTTATCTACGAGTTGTTACCAACTACGGAAATGAAACGTGAGCGCTATCTGAACGCCACCCTCTACGCCGACTATGGAACCGGCTTCTGCAGACTGTCGAGTTGCGCGGCATGACGGATCTTCCACTGGTCAGGCAGCCATGTGGGCAACTGGCTGATGGGCAGCGAGGGAAGATTGACCAGCAACTGTGTTAAGTAGAGCTGAGGGTCAACATTTTGCCGGCGGCAGGTGCTGGTCATGCTGGAGAGGATGGCCGCCGTTCTTCCGCCACGCGGGTTGCCAACGAACAAGCTGTTCTTCCGATTCAGTACAACACGCTTCATCTCGCGTTCACTCACGTTGTTATCGATGGGCACCGCGCCATCCGCGCAGAAGACATTCAGCTCCTGCCACTGGCCCAACGCATAGTTGATCGCTTCGCTCATGGGATGCTTGGGCAGCAACTGCTGCTTCCACTCAAGAAGCCGGTCATGCAACTCCGCCAGTAGCGTCGCGGATTGTTCGCGGCGCAACTGCAGTCGCCGTTCAACAGACGCGTCTTTGGCCTGCCGTTCAACGGCATACAGCGCACGCACCCGCTCGACCGCCTCTTGGGCGATATCGGGCGCGGACTTCTCCGCATCGATGATTTTCCGTTTCATGTGCGCCCAACAACCGGCGCGCGTGATCGCATTGCCGACAACGACTCCGTTGTAGCCCGCATAGCCGTCGGCAAGAAGTATCTGGTTGTAATCTTTCAGGAAGCGCTTGGGACCATCGCGGCCGCGATCCATTGTGAAGTCGAAGACGTTGTATGGTTGAGACTCGTCACCAACGTAAACCCACATGCGCGCATTCGCCGTCTTCTCTTTACTCTGCATGGGCATGATGGTGTCGTCGGTGGCCACCACATGCGATGTCCGCACACGATTCGCCATCAGTTCATAGAGCGGCTCGACAAGGTCTGCCACATCGCCACACCAGACAGACTGCGTGGCCCGCGAGATCTCGAAGCCCTGACGCGCAAAAATATCTTCAAGCCTGTACAACGGAAGATAGTCACTGAATTTACTGGTTACGATGTAACTCAGCAGGCCCGGCCCGGCAAGCCCCTTGTCGATCACCGCCTCAGGCTTCTGAGCCGCATGGATATTGGGGTTTTCGCCATTCGTCTCGCAACTTGCGCAGGCGTACTTCTTGCGCACATGATGCAGACGCTCGAAGTGGCCAGGCATATATTCCACCTGCCAGCTTTCATCCGCGCCGATCTCTTTGCGCGTCTCGCCACAGCATGGGCAGAGGCGCTCCTCCGCGTTCAGTTCGTAGATATGAGTTGTCACAGGCAAGTTATCAAAGTTAGCCATATTACGACGGCCCTTGCGCCGCTTCACGCGGCGCAACTCGTCAACCGGCTCCGATGCAGGTGGAAGATCTTCTTTGTTGATCGGCTTCTGGGATAACTCCTCGGCAAAGTTCAACAGCATCTGCGCAATGTCTTTGTCAGAGTGCAAGCGATCTGCGCGCGGGCCGTAATACAGCTTCTTGTAACGCTCCAACTCCAACTGAACGCGAAGCAGTTCAACCTGCAGTTGCTCGACCAGCGCGCGCAACGAGGCGCTATCTTCAGGCAGTGTTATCGAATTAGATGCGATCCCCATGCTTTATATATTTAGACGATCAAGCCATCCCGATGTCACCTCATGCAACCGCGTTTTCCCGCATATTCATTGGTTGTTTCGATGGCCGTTCATAGCGTGGCACGCGCTTCAACTTCGTCATGTCGATGCCGTCGAGCAGCATCGCCAACTCACTCGCACGCAACTCCACAGAGCTTGCATTCGCCGCGACGCGTGGTAACTTGAACACGCCAACTTCAAGCCGCTTGTACCACAACACGTACCCATCGCGGTCCCAGGTGAGGATCTTCAAGCGGTTGCCATTGCGCGAACGAAATAGAAAGAGATGACCACTGAGCGGGTCTTCGCCGATCACCGATTGAACGCGCTGAGCAAGCCGATCAAAGCCGCAGCGCATATCGGTTGCTTCGCTGGCGAGCCATATTCGCGGACCAGCAACACCATCCAGTGAGCGCAGACTCGGCAGGCCGATCATGACTCCTGCTCCAAGACGGAAAGCAGACGACGCAGATGCTCCGCATCAAACCCCGGAGCCACAATCAAACTCCAGCCACGACGATGGCGCAGTTCGATCCCCGCCGACTGCGCGGTTTCTGAAATTGCTGGCTCTGGTGTTTCTGTGGGGGCCACCTCAACGGCGAGAAACGGCGAGGCCGCAGCCCGCCGCAAGCGCTTCTTCCAATCGTAGAACTGCCAATCGCGCAGGCCCCGCTCACGACAGAATGCCGCTACGCTTTGGCCGCTTGCGGTTTGATCCGATATAAGAACTCGCCAACGTGCCCGTGATGCTTCCGTGTTGTCCGCCATAACTCAATCATGACGGATGCAAACAACGACCTCAAGATGGAGTTTGGATACCGCTCACAAATGATCGGCATAGGGGGGAGAGTCACCTCTCCTCCCCTGCCACACCACCGGACAAGCGGGTCCGCATCCGGCGGTTCGAGAAGTTGAGGTCAGCAGAGACGGGGGATTCCCACCTGATCGGCCCAGCTTAGATCGAGAGCCGCATTCAGCGCCTGACCACTGTTCCGCCACAGACGGCGGTAATTTCCCGCCACCATGCACGCAACGTCTGGACTTGCCCCTCGTGCCAGAAGTTCTCGATATGCAGTCCTGCCGCGCCGCCATTGCTTGAGTTGGATGGCTCGCATTCGATGGCGCATCCATTGGTCCAGTTCCTTCCAGACCTTCGGAGTGTCCGCCAACCTAAAATACGCCTTCCATCCCAGCACATAGCTGCGCAGCCGTTCCGTCACCTGTTCAAGACTGCGTCCGCCCGAGCGACGAGTCAGTTGCCTCACTCGCTGCTTGAACGTCGCCATCGCCTTCGTGGCCACGCGGCGCTTGATCTTGCCGCCAGGGGCCACCCAGAAGCTGTAACCCAGGAACTTGCGCTGAAAAACACTGGCCACCGCACTCTTGGCCTGATTCACCATGAGTCGCAGACGCCCGTAGAGTTTCAGCAGCAGAGCCATCACCCGCTGGCCTGCGCGACGGCTGCGAACATACACATTCGCATCGTCGGCATAGCGCACGAACGCGTGGCCCCTTCGTTCCAGTTGCTTGTCCACCTCGTCCAGCAAGACGTTGGCCAGCAGCGGAGACAGTGGACCGCCTTGCGGCGTTCCCTGCTCCCGCTCCTGAAACACCCCGCCGTCCATGATCCCGCTCGTCAGATACGCGCGCACCAGCCGAATGACTCCGGCATCGGCAACGCGCTTCCGCAAGCGGTCGATCAGGATGTCGTGATGTACCCGGTCGAAGAACTTCTCCAGGTCAACGTCCACCACCACGCGACGGCCCGACTGCACATACGCCTGAGCCGCATGAACGGCCATGTGCGCACTGCGGCCCGGACGGAACCCGTAGCTATGCTGGCTGAAGGTGGGATCGAGCAGGGGTTGCAACACCTGCAACAGAGCTTGCTGGATCAACCGATCCGTCACCGTCGGGATACCCAGCTCGCGCTGGCCGCCGTCCGGCTTCGGGATCATTACCCGGCGCACCGGCTGTGGCCGGTACGTCCCCTGCAACAGTTGTTCTCGGATCGCGGGCCACTCCCACATCAAACGCTGGGCCGTCTCGTCGATCCCAAGACCGTCGATTCCGGCTGCGCCCTTGTTGGAGCGGACCCGCTTCCATGCCTGTTGCATATTCTCTCTGGCCAGAACCACGGAAAGTAGTCCGGCACCCGTGTCCTCCGCTTCATGGAGCGGGCGCGGGGCTTCGTCGCTGTCCGGCGCGGACAGGGCTTCACCCTGCCCCTTGCCGGGCCGCTCCGCTTTCGCGGACATCTGACGCATTGCCCTGCGCATCGCCATGCCGGATTCCACTCCTTCTCGTTTGGCCCTTCGCTCGCCACGGCGAGCTACTACGGCCTCGGCTGACTTCTCGCTCCGGTCAATCACCGTCGCCCTTTCAGGCATGAGGCGAGATCTCCCCAGGTAAGAACGCACTCCTTCACTGCACGACCGCCGGATCTACGCCACCGAACCTTGGTCACAAGAGCTTCGCGGCCATTTGCCCGCTCGCCCTGCTCGGCACCGCCTTCTATCCGGTTCTTGTTCATCGGCCCGCAGCTTCGATCCACGCTTCCTCCCCACACTCGGTCGCCCTCGTGCAGTTGCGCTTCACTTCGCTCGTTGTGACCAACTCGCGACGGGACTTACACCCGTAAGAGTGCGCCCATGCTGGGCGCACAAACTACCGACGCTTTTACAGAAGCGTCGGTTCCCCGCGCAATTGTTGGCACGTCTGAACTCTGACAGTGGGTCTCCGCTTAGGGGAAAGATCCGTACTCCAACAACTCCATCTGGAATCGTGCAGGATAACAGTATTCTCAAAATGCTCGAAAACAGTTTAAGCGATGGCCTTCTGTATCGCTATCGCGACCCGGAGACCAACCAATCCGACGTGGAATCGATGTTGCAGATTGTTAAATCTTTTTGGAAAGCAGCGTCGATTGTGTTCCCAAAGGCCTGGGGCCTGCCTCCAGCAAAATCTCGTCTGATGCATGGAGCTGGCATTGTCTCGATGGGATACCTGATGGACGCCATCGGGGAACGGTTTCGGGATGCGAAAATACCGCATGAAGAGCAGTTTCGTCATGACTTGCTTCCTCTTGTTGATGTTTGTCGATGGACAGACGGCTATTGGGATTTTGGTCCTGGCGTCAAACGGAAATGGAATGAAGTGCAAAATACGCCGAAGGATATTCAGATGCTGGCGAACTATCTGATGGTCCAATATAAGGCCTTGGTTTGGAGTCGCCCACAGAGTTAGGGAGAAGTGAATGCGACCACAGAATTGGAGTCGTTATTGGTCTCCCATTACTTCATTTGCATCCCTCGGAATGGATGCTGGATACTCTCGGCCTGAAAGGCGGAGAGCATAGACCGTATAGTTGAAACTAAAACCTAAAACTCGACACCTCGAATAGCTTGGATCGAGCGCGTTTATGATTTGCCGCGCAACTTGAAGTGATCCTCGATGGCTCGAAGTAAACTCGAAAATCCCTTTCCTTGCGCGTACAAGAGCGTTCGAGTCCCGCGATGTGCGCGAATAAAATCTGTGGCTGCGTGCTTGGCAGCAGCCCACACAATGATGAATATGTCGCTGTTCTGAGCGAGAGCACGAAGACGCGAAGTCCCGCCAAAATCCGCATTGCATTCGACGGATATCCCCGGTGCGGCTGCTTCAAGCACACATTTTGCCTGGCGACTTGCAGTCTCCAGGAGAGAATAGATGGCGACCTTCTTGTCCAAAAGACACAGAGCGAAACTATCTTGAGCGGTTTGATGCTGAACCGTTTGGAGTTCCTCAGAGGACCACCCAAATTCGATTACGAGTTGCCGCACTGCAGCCAGTTGTAGGGTGCTGAGTCGCATTTTGATCGCGACAATTCGCGCGAGCAATTGATGCATGAAAATCTCACGAGCATCAGCGTCAGGCGTGGCATGACGCATAAACGCTTCAATCACCTCGAGTGTCCAAAAGATCATTTCGATGCCGAAGCCTTCTCCGGCTAATTCTCCAACGTCGTCGATTAGTGCTCGATAGTCCTGTACATTGAGTCCAATAGTCAGCAAACCTTCGATGAGGACTTGACTGGAGTCGTAGGTGGAGACTCCTCTAGTTCCGCCCAGAGCTAAGAGGGTTAACAAACTGGAATAAACCGGAGCCAACGCGGGAGATGGAAACTTAGGATCACGTCTGATGGCCGCAACAAGGAACGGGAGGGCTAGCGCTGTGCGTTGCGCGGCTAGTTGATCGGCCTGCGCAGCGCCTAAACTATCTGTAAGTGTTTGCACCTCCGTCGGATCTGGAGATTCGCTAGAGATTGGCTGCGTATTCCGGTCGATGTAGGCCGGTGATTCCATTGGATGTGAGCCACTGATTCCGGTGTGACGTGGGCCGGGATTCCGTTGTGATGTGGGCCGCATTTTTTGTTTCACCGTAATCGTGGCCCACATGGCGTAATCCCGGCCCACAACGAATGGAACGATGGCCCGGAACCACCGTAATTGCGGCCCACATGCAACGTAACGGTGATGTGGGCCAGGGCCGGAGCAGGCGTCGCTGGTAATCCCAGGCAGATGTTTTCCTGAAATCAAAGGAGAACATGTTGCCAGAAAAGAGATTACCCATGCGACAGTTACGTGAAGTCTTGCGTCTCTACTTCGAATCCCACCTCGCCCCACGGCAGATCGCCGCGATCTGCAAGGTGGCCAAAAGCACAGTCCAGCGCTATCTGGAGCGGCTGAAAGCGGCGGGACTGAGTTGGCCTTTGCCGGCCGATCTGGATGACGTGGCGCTGGAGCGGCGCTTGTTTCCGCCGCCTCCGGTGGCGTCGCCGGAGGAACGTTGCCTGCCGGACTGCGCGGCGATTCATCGAGAGTTGAAGAGCCGCAAGAATGTAACCCTCCAACTTCTGTGGGAAGAGTACAAGCAGGCGAATTTGTTGGGCTACGCCTACAGTTGGTACTGTGAGCTTTACCGCGACTGGCAGCGTCGTCTGGACGTGGTGCTGCGGCACGAACACCGCGCCGGAGAAAAGACGTTCGTGGATTACGCCGGGCAGACGGTGCCGGTGATTGATGCGAAGAGCGGCGAAGTTCGTCAGGCCCAGGTCTTCGTCGCGGTGCTGGGCGCCAGCAACTACACCTATGCCGAGGCCACCTGGACGCAGAACCTGTGGGACTGGATTCACTCGCATGTGCGGGCCTTCGAGTTCTTCGATGGAACGAGCCAGCTTGTTATCCCGGACAACTTGAAATCCGGCGTGAAGAAGCCTTGCTATTACGAGCCTGAGCTGAATCGCACCTATGGCGATCTGGCCATTCATTATGGCGTGGGCATCCTGCCGGCGCGGCCTTATCGCCCACGCGACAAGGCCAAGGCGGAGGTCGCGGTACAGATCGTTCAGCGATGGGTGCTGGCGGCGTTGCGCAAGCGCCAGTTCTTCAGCCTGGCGGAGTTGAACGAGGCCATCCTGGAGTTGGTTCACAAGCTGAATGAGCGTCCATTTCGCAAGCTGGCTGGCTCGCGTGTTGAATTATATCGGACGATAGATCGGCCGGCGTTGCAGCCGTTGCCGCTCACGCCGTTCGTGTATGCGGAGTGGAAGAAGGCGCGCGTCAATCTTGATTATCACATCGAGTTGGGCGGCCATTATTACAGCGCTCCGTATCAACTGGTGGGCAAGGAGGTGGAGGCGCGCAGCACGCACGGGACGGTGGAGATCTTCTATCAAGGCAAGCGTGTGGCCAGCCATATGCACAGCAGCAAGGCGCATGGCGCCAGCACCAATGCGGCGCATCGGCCGAAGTCGCATCAGCAGTATCTGGAGTGGACGCCGACGCGCATCATCGAATGGGCGGGCAAGGTTGGTCCTTTCACGGCACGGCTGGTGGAAAACATCATGACCAGCAAGCCGCATCCGGAGATGGGTTATCGCTCGGCTCTGGGAGTGATTCGAATGGAGCGCAAGTATGGCGCGGCGCGGTTGGAAGCGGCCTCGACGCGGGCCGTGCGCTTGAAGCTCTACCGCTTTCAAAGCGTGAAGTCGATGTTACAAAGCGGCCTGGATCGTCAGCCGTTGCCAGAGTTACTGTTGATGCCTTCTCCGGTAACGCATGAGAACCTGCGCGGGCCTGAGTATTATGCTGCCCAAGAGACTCGTCTGGAGGTTGGCCAATGCTGAACCAAGCCACTCTGGACAAGCTCCATGCACTGCATCTGACGGGCATGGCGGAGGCGTATCAAAAGCAACTCGAAGAGCCGGAAGCGCGCGGTCTGAACTTCGAAGAGCGCTTCGGCATGTTAGTCGACAACCACTGGACGTGGCGTGAAAATCAGGCTCTGGCGCGCCGCTTGAAGAAGTCGAAGTTATCTTCCGAACCCTGCGTGGAAGACATCAATTACCGCTATCCGCGGCAGATGGACCCGGCAACGGTGCGCGGGCTGACCAACTCGCAATGGGTCGCGCAACATCTCAATCTCCTGTTCACGGGGCCGACCGGAATCGGCAAGACGTGGCTCGGGCAAGCGCTGGCGCAGAAGGCCTGTCGCGATGGCTACAGCGTGTTGTATCGGTCCGCGGCCAAGCTCTTCCGCGACCTTGCTCAGGCGCGGGCCGACGGCAGTCTGGGCCGACTGCTGGAGAGCATCGCGCGCACCGATGTGCTGTTGGTGGACGACTTCGCCATGGCTCCGTTGAGCGACGACGAGCGCCGCGGCTTTCTGGAGGTCTGCGACGATCGCTATGGCCGGCGTTCGACGGTGCTGACAAGTCAGTTGCCGGTCGAGAGTTGGCATGCGCAGATCGGCGATCCAACCATCGCCGACAGCATCCTGGACCGGCTGGTTCACAACGCTTATCGCATCGAGATGAATGGCGAGTCGATACGCAAGAAGAACAAGTGCACGGGATCGAACTCAACCGGAGGACGCTTATGAGCACTCCTCGGTTGATCCTCAAACAGCCCACCGGATGGTTCGCCGCAGGTCGAGAGTTTGCGCAGGCCATTACGCTGCTCTCCGATGGCGCTTTCAAGCTCTACGTCTACGCCTGCCTGCATGCCGGCCGACACACCGGTTGTCTTCGTGCAACGGTGGAGGAACTGGCGCGAGCTGTCGAAACAACACCATCGGTCATCGCCATGCACGTGGATGAACTCGAAGAGCGGGCCGTCTGTTGCGTACGCAGAGACCAAAGCCCGCAGCTTGTGCTTCAAATCCACGACCGCTTCTGGCCGTATCAGAGGCAGCAAACACCTGAACGCTCCCTTGAGCCAGAGACAGAGTTCGTCGAGAGAGTGCGCGCCCTGTTCCTGGCCCCAGCTTGCGTTCAGGCCAGCTTCTCAGCCGCCGATGAAAAGTTGGCGCTCGGCATGCACCGACGAGGCGTCTCCATGGAACAGATCACTCGAGCCATCCTGCTTGGATGTGCCCGCAAGTATGTCGCCATGCTCAATGCCGGAAGCCGAACCCCGATCACCAGCCTGCAATACTTCGCCGACATCGTCGAGGAAGTGAGCGAGTCGGCGATACCGGAAAGCTACTGGGAACCGCTTCGCGCGAAGGTCACGCGCATGGAGCAGCAGTGGCTGCACGCCCATCCACCGAGCCTCTGAGGCCTTAACCCGTGGGGCGGCCTTCGGCTGCCCCACATCATCAAGACAACGGCCCACATCACCATCATGCCGGCCCACATCCAACGGAACCGTACTGAGTGAACTGGAGACCCAGGCCGGCACTTTGCTAGACGCTGATGCCGTGCGAATTTGCGTGGCGCTCTTCCGCGAGAAGCGATTGGTAATGCCAGGGCAAATCTACCGTTGAAGGGGTTGCCGCTGCGCTCAGTAAACTGAGCTTAAGAACTATCAAAACAGTTCGATGGCAGGTTGGCTGAGGTCGCTGTCGACCCTTCCTCCGGCCACGGCAAGATGCGTGACCGTCTGACTGGCCATCTTGTATTGACTGAGATGAGCTTCCAGCAATGATTTGAAGGTGGTTTGAGATCGGCAGTCCCAGCCTGGACAATTTGCAGTATCGCTTAACTGCATCAGATGGTCGCGCATTTGTTCCAGCGCCAGTTGTACATGCTCCATTCTCTGGCGCATCACGTCCTGAAACTGGATATGCCCCATTGCTTCGACAAGCCGAGTGACGCTCTCCGCGTAGTTGGCGTCCACCTCGTTAATAACGTCCAGCAATAGTTGGCTGTTCTTGCAGAACTCCGCCTGCATATCTCCAAGGTCTGACACCAACTGACTCATGGCGCTGCTTGCCTCATGCTGTTCCAGCGAGTTATAGGCATCCGCCATCTCCTCTTCCACTCGCTTGCAGGTCGCATTGATCTTGGCCGCAATGTCGGCTGCGGCCTGGGTGGAGCGCACGGCCAGCTTTCTTACCTCAAAGGCAACCACAGAAAAACCCTTGCCTGAGCTGCCGGCGCGCGCTGCCTCAATCTCGGCGTTCAAAGCCAACAGGTTGGTCTGCTGAGCAATGGAAGTGATGACTTTGATCAGCGGTGTCAATGCGCCGACCTCGCCGGCAAGTCCCTTTATGCGCTCGAAGTTGTTTCTAAACTCCTCCGTCTGCATATTTAATTGCATCTCAATGGCGCCAATGATCTCCTTGTTGTTCTGGACGCGAATCTCAGTATTTGTCGTCAACTCCTGGCCGTTCTTGATGGACTGGGCAATGTGCTCTCTCTGATGATTTGTCTTCGCATTGAGGATGCCGATCTGCTCCATCACTTCCAGGACCTCACGCTCGGATTCGGCCATCGAATCGCCGATCTGGTGGTGCATTACGTCAATGTAAGGCTTCGAGTCTTTAATGTCAGATTCAATCGCTTTGCGTGCCGCCAGTTCATGCGAAATATCTTCGAAACTGCGCTGACCAAATGCCCACATATCGCTGACAGCGCTCTTGTCCTGTTTCCAGTTCGTATGCATAATTATCATTCCTGGAAGCAGAATGAAGAGTAAGAAGAATTCGGCATTATGTTGCCAATGCTCCATGAAACAATGACCTTGCTCGGCTGACAAGGAGAACCATAGCAGAAGATTACATATCACACCGACCGCCGACTGCCCGAGCAGCCGGTTTCTAATGCGGCGTAAACGTATCTTGCCATTTGTCATGACTTGAACTCCCGTTCATTTGAACAGGCAGTTGGAAAGCTGGCATAATCGAGTGAGATTGATTGTTGAAATACAATCAGCTCCGATGCCATATTCTTACGCTCCTGGCAAAACCTGCTTGATGACTTTGATCAGATCATTGCCGGCTAGCGGTTTGACCAGCCATCCAGTCGCACCCAAGCGCTTTCCTTCTGTGCGCTTGGATGTTTCACTTTCGGTGGTCAGCGTGAGAATCGGAGTAAAGCGAAATCCGGCCATCGCGCGGATCTTCTCAATCAACTGAAGGCCGGTCATTCCAGGCATATTGATGTCGGTAAGAATCAGATCGGGCTTGACTCCCGATTTCAATTTGTCCAGAGCAGCCTGACCGCAATTGGCCTCCATGACTTTGAAGCCGCTAAGAGTCAGTCCAGTCTTGAGGCTCATCAGCATGGTCAGTGAGTCGTCAACAATCATGATTGTCATTGCCATACAATCGCCTTTCTATGCAGGTTTGAGCACGGCCTCAAGCCAGGTGCGCAACTCAGGGTCTTGCGGCCAACGGTCGATGCTCGGCCGAGCCACCATGAGCACCTGAAGATTTGCAGTATGCAGATGGGTGCAGGCGGAGAGATCTACCTTGGCCGACGGATTTTTCTGCAAAGCTTCCAGCAGCGCCTCAGCCTCTTCCACGCGCGCCACATCTCGAAAGATCACGCGGTTTTTCTTGAATTCAATCGCCATCAAACGATCTCCCGGATATTCAAAATCATCAGCACGGAACCATCACCCATCAACGCGGAACCGGACCATACAGACAAGTTGGAGAGGAAGCCCGCCATGGGCTTTTGAATCACCCCCAGCGTCTCTCTGAAGCCGTCCACCAACAGACCCAGTACTCCGTCCCCCGTTTGCACGAGCAATATAGATAGTTCATCGTCCGCATTGGCAGCAGGTTGAGCGGTAATTCCGAGCAAGCTGTTGAGTGCTTTCAAAGGAACCACGCGCCCACGCAAAACTGCCGTCATGCTTTGCTTGATGCGATGAATGGAACGTCTGGGAAGCCGCACCGTTTCGATCACATTCTCCATAGGTACGCCAAAGAGTTGCCCGTCCGACTCAATAACCATGACTTGGGTCACAGCCATCGAGAGCGGCAGCGAAATGCGAATTGATGTGCCCTTGCCCACTTCACTTTCAACCAAGACCGAGCCGTTGAGTTTATCGACCGCAGTCCTAACTACGTCCATTCCCACGCCGCGACCTGACAGGTCGGATATCACCGCGGCAGTGGATAATCCGGCAGCAAAGATCAGATTAACGGCCTCGCGATCACTCATGCGCTCCAGTGCCGCTTCGTCGATCAGCCCTTTCTCATAGGCCTTTCGCTTGATCACCGTCGGGTCGATGCCCTTGATCGAAGTAATCGAGCGGGACACACACGTGAATGTTTGCGCCACGGCAGTTGATCTGCTCTGCGAAGTTGGCACCGAAGCGGCCATCGATCCGTTGCTTCATCTCAAAGCCCGCTTTGCACACGAAGCTTACATCCAGTTTGCCGCTGATCTGGCGCTGAAACGCGTTCGTGAAATCTGAGAGCCAATGAGCATCTATGCGTCCCAGCCAGAATCCGCAGCCATTACCGACGAAGACTTCTTGAAGTTCAAAGAGTACTTCTACCGTCGCACTGGCATAAGTTTTGAAAAATCCAAGCGCTACTTTGTCGACAAGCGCCTGGTGGAGCGCATTGAAGCCACTGGAACGGGAAGTTTTCGCGGCTACTTCACAATGTTGCGCTTTCAGGCTTCGGGTGATGAGTTGCAGCAGCTCACCAATATCATGACGGTCAATGAAACCTATTTTCTGCGCGAGGAATATCAGTTCAAGTGCCTCGTCGATTCCATTCTTCCGCAGATTGTCCATCGCAGGACCGGCGCGGATCCCATTCGAATCTGGTGCATTCCCTCATCGAGTGGCGAGGAGCCATATTCGGTGGCCATGTTTCTGCTGGAGAACTGGCCGGGCATCAAAGAGTGGGATGTGGAAATCATCTCGTCTGACATTGATACGAGCATTCTGCGCCGCGCGCGCGCCGGACGCTATTCGGCCCGCTCTGTGCAATATATTCCCGATCCCTGGTTGAAGAAGTATTTCAAAAGCGTGGGCGATGAGTATCAACTTTGTGACGATCTGCGTCAGGCGGTTGAGTTCACGCGCGTCAATCTCGCCGAGCCAGCCGACACGCTCTCTGCTTGCAACACCGGCGTCGGGCCAGTCGGAGAAGAGGGCGTCGCCAGTATCGTCAATGCATTCATCGAGGCCGGCTCGCAGAGCGTTGTCTCCACTCTCTGGGAACTTGAGGATCACGCAACGGCGCACCTGATGACCGTCTTCTATGACCACCTCGGCCGTCGCGAGGAGAAGGCCGTGGCTTTGCGACAGGCACAACTTGAAATGCTGAACTCTGGAGCGCCGCCGTACTACTGGGCGGGCTTCGTGTTCGCCGGCAATCCTCGCGGCAGCCTCTTTTCAGCGCCAACGGTCAATCTCACTCCAAGGAGTTCCCGATGACGGCGAGTCATTCTGCCACGACAGCGCCTCCACAGCTTTCCACTAGCGAACGCCGCGCGATCCTCGACAAGGTACTGGCCGCCCTGGAGAAGCGTTTCTATAAACCTGAAAAGTTGAATGACGATTGGCGCGCCGCTGTCGATCACCACCGGCCATTGATTGAAGCAGCCAGCACGCCAGATGGCTTTGAGCAGGCCATGACTGATTTGTTGGCAGAGTTGCACGCCTCGCATCTGGGCTTCTTTCACGGCAGCGCCCGCAGAGCTTCCAGCCGGGCCGCGCTGAGCGCAACCTACCTTGCCGACGAAACGCCTTTCGGCAAGCGCTGGATATTTCAGGATGTTCACTCAGGCGGCGCCGCATCGAATGCCGGAATCAAGCCAGGAGACATTCTTCTCAACGTAGATGGGCGGGAGATTGTCCCGCCTGAGCATCCAGTCTTCGCGATGGGCAAGCAAACCAGTCTGGAGATTGTTGGCGGCGACAATCAGCGGCGCGCCGTCGCGGTCGATGTGGCGCGGCCCAAAGGAAAGAAACTCCACTTTATCGAGCCGACGCTGGTTGAGGCGCGCCATCTCGAAGACGGATTGGGCTATCTGAAGGTTGCCATGTTCCCTGGGCTGGTCGGCGTCGAAGTGGCCAACGAAATCTCTCGCGCTGTCGAGGGGCTGGGAAAGATCGACAGCCTCATCATCGACCTCCGTGGGAATACCGGAGGAGGGATCGGAGCCCTTCGCGTCATGAGCTTGCTCACGCCCGGCATGATTCCGGTAGGGTTCGCCCTCGACAGAAAGCGCGTCACGCCCGATCTCGATTCAGAGAAGCAGCGATTTCGGAGATTTCATGCCATCCCTGCCTCCAAAAATGCGCTCTGGTTGCTCGCATTGAAGTTTGCGCCGGCAATGCTGGCCAAAACGCCCATAGTGCTTGAGACGGAGGGGTTGGGCCGCAAGGAGTTCCACGGAAGGGTGACTCTCCTCGTGAACCGCCACACTGCAAGCGCCGCCGAAATGATCGTCGCGTTTGCTCAGGAGAACAATCTGGCCAGAATCATCGGCGAGAAGACAGCCGGGAAGTTGCTCTCCGCCACTTCAGTCAAGGTCGGCCAGGGATTCCGGTTGGCACTGCCCACTGGAGCCTACCACACATGGAAAGGCGCAGTACTTGAAGGAACGTCCATCCAACCCGACGAACTCATTGAATTCGATTGGCAAGCAGCACAGGCAAACAAGGACAGCCAAATTAAATATGGCGTCGAATCTATCGGGAATCGGCAAAATGTATGAGGTGGTTGAATCTCCAGGAAATGCTGTTTCCACAAACCCGAATGGAGTTCCCGACGAGCGCCTCTGCAATTTTGCATAAGTCCAATAGCCATTCTGGCCACATCGGCGTTTACCAATACTAATCCGAGGTTAGTATCGGTGGTGGGTGAATTTCAGCACGGTTTAGCTTATCAGCGTGGCGTGCTGGATATTTCGCAAACTGCTTGAGTCAGTGCAATAAACGTAGCTTCCAACTGCGCTGTGATCGTCGTGTAAATGTTATCGAGGCTGGCATCTTCGGGCAGGTTCAGCCGACTCCGACAGCTCTTCTTCATCTCTTCTGCCCTGCTTTGAGGGAGCAGGTGCTTGTAAGCGACGCGCAGATCGTAGAGGACAAACAACGGTGCGAGTATTTCTCCTGCCGACGACATGCCAAGACGTCTCTCCGCCCAGAGCTGAAGCGTTTTCAGTTCTCGGAGCCCTTCCATCTTCTTACGTTCGTCTTGGTTGAGGAGACTCCTCAGCATGTCTTTCAGAGGGCCAACGTCAAGGCGCTCGATGAAGAGCTTTGTCATTCGCTCCATGGCATCTCCGAACTCTGATTCTGTGAATAACGCCGGCCTACAGAGTGCCTTAAGTAGCGTTGCGGCTTCGGCATCCATCTTGAATATTTTCAAAAGCTCGAACTTCTCGATCAGAGCGGCGGCGAACTTGCCAGAAACGCGTATCAGTCGCCGCTCCTGAGATGCCCCAGTAAAAACGGCTTCGATTTGCCCATCATAGAATTCGCATCCGATGGCATGATCAGATGGTACGTTGTGCGCGGCGAGCAACAACTGATCCCGAGAAGATAGTTTATCCAAATCTCCGAGCCACATGATGAGCTTGCCATTCTCGTTGACCCCAAACGATATATAACCTTCCTTTGTATACAGCGTTCCGTATGTGTCAGAGCCGAAAGAAACGGCGTAATTGGGATGGTTGTAGAAGTACGTGAGAATATCTCTGTCGAAGAAGACGGGGGTCAAGAAGCCCGCTCCGCTATGACTGAGGCCAGGAATGTAAAGCCAGTCAAGCGCTTCATACGTCAACGGCACGCCTTTGCAAAAAGGAAACTTTTGTTCGGCTGCGGCTGCTGCAGGGACGTTGATCCGTACTTGGGATGTCCCTCGTCGAGCTGCTTCTTGAGCTAGTTCATGAAGGGCCATCTTCATTCGATGTGGAAGGCGGACAGTGTCGCAGCTAGTGCACTGAAGGGTCGGCATCGGACCGCAGATCGTTACCCCGTTCCGTATTACCTCCGTCGATTCCAAAGAAAGCGCGGCCCATGCACCACACGAGCAGCGAAGTTTTTCTAACGAGTGGT
>Ga0224558_1000994_pt1 | contig 31703 bp, 30 predicted proteins | sample 714S32024metaG_FD_180682 | JGI IMG/M metagenome (GOLD analysis project Ga0224558, IMG submission 180682) | Peat soil microbial communities from Stordalen Mire, Sweden - 717 S3 20-24 | ecosystem: Environmental > Terrestrial > Soil > Wetlands > Peat | place: Sweden: Norrbotten County, Stordalen... | reverse complement strand
GAGCCGTCATCCAACTTCGCCGGCACCTCGGTGTTCGCCGAGTCGACCGTGGTGAAGGAGGTGCAGGCGGTCAAGATCTCCAAGGACGTCCCGATGACCTCGGCGTGCCTCATCGGCTGCGGCGTCCTCACCGGGGTCGGCTCGGTGCTCAACCGGGCCAAGGTGCAGGCGGGCGAGACTTCGGCAGTCTTCGGGGTCGGCGGCGTGGGCCTCAACGTGATCCAGGGGCTCCGGCTGGCCGGTGCCAGCCGGATCATCGCCGTGGACACTCTGGCCTCCAAGGAGGGCCTGGCCCGGCAGTTCGGTGCCACCCACTTCGTCGACGCCTCGGTCACCGACGCGGTGGCGGCCATCCGGGAGCTGGTCCCACCGGGCCCGGACCGGGTGACCGGCGCCCTCGGGTGGACCGGTGGCGTGAACTGGTCGTTCGACTGCGTCGGACACCCCACCGTGCTTCGCAACGCCCTCGACGTGCTCGACTGGGGCGGCAACGCCCTGGCCATCGGCATCCCGCCCCAGGGCACCGAGGTGTCGGTCGACGTGAACTCTCTGGCCTACGTCGACCGCGGCCTCCTCGGCTGCCGGTACGGCTCCGCCCGCCCGCACCACGACATCCCCCTGATGGTGGAGCTCTACCTGTCCGGCAAACTGATGCTCGACGAGCTGGTCACCGAGCAGCGTCCCCTGGAGGGCTTCCGCGAGATCGTGGAGGACATGGAGGCAGGCAAGCTGGCCCGGGGCGTGCTCACCTTCTGAGGGCCCGCCACACCCCTGCGTAGGGCGGAACGGGCACGGACGGCCCTGTTACAGTCGGCACCGACATGACGGTGCGTCAGATCGAGGGGGACCACGAGACGGTGGTGAGCGTGCTGCGCGCCGCGGCCAGGGCCAACCCCGACGTCGAGGCCTATGTCGAGCCGGCGACGGAGTCGAGCCCGCGCCGCCACCTCACCTTCGGCGGGTGGGACCGGTCCGCCGACGGCGTGGCCGGGCTGCTGGCCGCGCACGGGGTGGGCCCGGGGTCGGTGGTCTGTCTCATGCTCCCGAGCTCGATCGACTACATGGTGGGCTACGCGGCGGCGACCCGGCTGGGCGCCATCACCTCGGGGATCAACCTGCGTCTGGGGGACCGCGAGGTGCGCTCGATCCTCGAACGGACCCGCCCGACGGTCACCCTGGTGGACGACGGGACACCGCCACCGGAGGGACCGGCCGGCACCGTTCTCGGCCGCTCGGCGCTCCGCCGGGCGGCCACCGGCCCGCCGCCCGCCACGCTGCCCACCCTGTCGGCCACCGATCCGGTGGCCGTGGTGTGGACCAGTGGTACCACCGGGCTGCCCAAGGGTGCGGTCTTCGACCATGCCTGCCTTGCCGCGGTGGCCGCCGGCACCGACGTCCTGTCGGAGCCCGGCGACCGACGCCTCTCGCCCCTGCCGTTCGCCCACGTGGGGTCGATGACCCGCACCTGGGACGAGGTCGCCAACGGGGTGACCACGGTGATCACCCCCACCCCGTGGAAGGCGGCGGACGCCATCAGGATCCTCGGCCAGGAGCGGATCACCGTGGCCCAGGGCGTCCCCACCCAGTGGGCCCTGGTGCTGGCCCACCCGTCGCTCGACGGGGCCGACGTCTCCTCGTTGCGGGTGGCCGGGACCGGCGCGTCTCGCATGCCGCCCGAGCTGGTGGCGGCAGTCCGCAGCCGGTTCGGGGTGCCGGTCGTCGTCCGCTACACCTCGACCGAGGCGTCTCTCGGGACGGGCACCGTCCCCGGCGACCCCGACCAGGTGGTGGCCACCTCGGTGGGCCGACCGGTCCCCGGGGTGTCATTGGCCGTCGTCGACGACCACGGGGACGCGGTTCCGGTCGGCGACGTGGGCCGGGTGCGACTGCGATCGGCGGCGGTCATGCGCGGGTACTGGGGCGGCCCGCCCACCGGACCGGGGGCCGCCGGGGTGGTCTACGACACGGACGCCACCGGGGCCGTGCTGACCGCCGACGGGTGGCTGACCACCGGGGACTTCGGGTTCGTCGGCGCGGACGGCTGTCTCCGCCTGGTCGGGCGGGCCAACGAGCTCTACATCCGCGGTGGGTACAACGTGTACCCGGCCGAGGTAGAGGCGGCCCTGGGCGGCCACCCGGCGGTCGGTCAGGTGGCGGTGGTGGGATCCCCCGACCCGGTCCTCGGCGAGATCGGCGTGGCGTTCGTGGTGCCGGCCACACCCCGACCCCTCGACGAGGGCCGGCTGCTGGCCGACCTGCGATCGGTGGCCCGGGCCTCGCTGGCCGATTACAAGGCCCCCGACCGCCTGGTCGTGGTGGACGCCCTCCCCCTGACCTCGATGATGAAGGTGGACAAGCGGGCACTGACCGACCGGGCGGCGTGCCTGGCGGCCGGCCACTGGCTGGACATCGGGCCGGAAGTCGTGAACCGAGACCGACGACCGCAGACGAACGGAGCGACAGCATCATGACAGGACGATCAACGCCCGCCCAGGGCGGCGTGACCGACGATCCGATCCGGATCGGCACCCTGCTCTACACCCTGGTGGAGCCCCACCGGGGCCATCAGGTCGAGTACAACCGCTGGTACGAGCGGGACCACTTCTACGCCGGGTGCCTGATCGGCGCCTACAACTTCGCCGGGGCGCGCTTCGTGGCGACCGCCCCGCTCAAGGGCCTTCGGATCCCCGAGCCCGGCCGGCCCGACGGTCCCGATCCGCTGGTGCCCGATCCGGGGACCGGGAGCTACCTCGGCCTCTACTACGTGCTCGACCGGCACCACGACGAGTGGAACCGCTGGGCCGTCGACCAGGTCAACGCCCTGCACGCGGCCGGGCGGATGTTCGAGGAGCGGGACCACATCCACACCGGGCTCTACCGCTACGAGTGGGAGCACCGGCGGGACGACGACGGGGTCCCCGCCGAGCTCACCCTCGACCACCGGTTCCCCGGGATGGTCTCGGTGTTCCTCGAGCCGGGGGAGGGGGTCACGGCCGAGCAGGTGGGCGCCTGGTACCGCGACCAGTACCTGCCGTCGGCCCTCCCCGGGTCGGCCGTGGCCACCGTCCTGGCCTTCAGCCCGCTCCCGCTGCTGGCCGACGCTCCGGGCGACGTGCCCCGGGGGGAGTCGCTGGACAAGCGGGTGCTCCTGTTGTGGTTCCTCGACGAAGAGCCCTCCGGATCGTGGGACACGGTCTTCGCTCCCCAGCAGGACGCCGTCGCCCGGGCCGGCCTGGGCCATCTGCTGTGGGCGTCGCCGTTCGTCGGCACCGTGCCCGGTACCGACACCTACACCGACCAGCTGTGGGAGGACGGGTCCCGATGACCGACTTCATCGAGCAGCTTGCCCAGCGGACGGCGGCACGGGGATGGGTGGGCGCCGCCTCCCTGTGGGGGCTCATCGAGGCGCGGGCGGCTGCGACGCCGGACGCGGTCCTCGCCCATGAGGACACCGGCAACGAGCTGACCTTCGCCCAGTACCGCGACGCCTGCCTGCGGGGCGCCGCCGGCCTCCGTGCCGACTACGGCGTCGGCCGGGGCACCGGGGTGAGCTGGGAGCTGCCCACGTGGAACGAGTCGCTGGTGCTGGTGGGGGCGCTGTCCCGCCTGGGTGCCCGCCAGAACCCGCTCATCCCTATCTACCGCGGGCGCGAGGTGGATTTCATCACCGCCCAGAGCGAGGCCTCACTCCTCATCGTGCCCACCGTCTACCGGGGCTTCGACTTCGAGGCCATGGCGCTGGACATCGCCGCCCGGCGACCCGGCCTGGCGGTCCTGGTCGTCCACCGCGACCTGCCCGACGGGGACCCCGCCGACCTTCCCGAGGTCGAACCGCCGCCGGCCACGGCGGCCGAGGCCCCCACCCGCTGGCTGTTCTACACGTCGGGGACCACCGCCGACCCGAAGGGGGCGCCGCACACCGACCTCACGGTGATGGCCTCGGCGCTGGCCATGTCGGAGTGCCTGGACATCCGGGCCGACGACGTGTCCGCCCTGATCTTCCCGTTCACCCACATCGGCGGGATCGGGTGGCTGATGGCGGCCCTGTTCACCGGCTGCCGCCTGTTGACCACCGAGTCGTTCGACCCGCAGGCGACCCCGGGCTTCCTGGCCGACAACGGCGTGACCCTCGCCGGTTCGGGCACCCCGTTCCACTTGGCCTACCTGTCCGCCCAACGGGCATCGGGCGGGGACCCGATCTTCCCGCACGTCCGCTCCTACCCGGGCGGCGGGGCACCGAAGCCGCCGCAGCTCCACTTCGACCTGAAGCGCGAGATCGGCGGGGTGGGCATCGTGTCGGGCTACGGCCTGACCGAGGCCCCCATCGTGGTGATGGCCACCACCGACGACCCGGACGACAAGCTGGCCGACACCGAGGGGCGCCCGACGCCGGGGGTGGACCTCGTCGTGGTCGGCCTCGACGGGCGTCGGGCCGACCCGGGCGAGGAGGGGGAGATCCGGCTCAAGGGCCCCCAGGTCATCCGTGGCTACCTCGACCCGACGCTTGACGCCGAGGCGTTCGACGAGGACGGGTACTTCCGTAGCGGCGACCTCGGGATCGTCGACGAGGACGGCTACGTGACCATCACCGGGCGCCTGAAGGACGTGATCATCCGGAACGGCGAGAACATCTCGGCCAAGGAGGTGGAGGACCTGCTCTACGCCCACCCGGCGGTGGCCGACGTGGCCGTGATCGGCCTTCCCGATGCGAAGACCGGCGAGCGGGCCTGTGCCGTGGTCGCGGTCCGGGACGGCCAGACCTTCGGGTTCGAGGAGATGGCCGCGTACCTGAAAGGGAGGGAGCTGCGGGTGCAGGCCGTTCCCGAGCAGCTCGAAGTGGTGGACACCGTGCCCCGCAACCCGGCCGGCAAGATCCTCAAGCACACGCTGCGCGAACGGTTTGCTCCGGCACCACAGGGAGGCAGCACGTCATGAGCCCCATCAAGAGGGTCACCCTGGGCCAGGGCGGTGCCGAGCACGACGCGGCCAACGCTGCCATCAGCTCGTTCACCGGCCGGAGGTTCACCGACAGGGTGGCCGTGGTCACCGGCGCCGGGTCCGGGATCGGCCAGGCCGTGGCCGTGCGCCTGGCCCGGGAAGGTGCCCGGGTGGCCGCCCTGGACGTGGCGACCGACAACCTTGCCGCCACCGTGGCCGACATCACCGCGGAGGGCGGGACGGCTGCCGCCTTCACCTGCGATGTCACCTCCGAGTCGTCGGTGGGCGACGCCGTGGCGGCGCTCGTCGCCGAACTGGGCGATCCGACCGTGGTGTGCAACGTCGCCGGCATCGGAGGGTTCTTCCACACCGTCGAGATGCCCCTCGAATGGTGGGAGAAGATCCTGGCGGTCAACTTGACCGGGCCGTTCCTCGTCTGCCGGGCCACCCTTCCCTACCTGCTCGAGCACGGGGGATCCGTCGTGAACGTCGCCTCCAACACCGCGCTCATGGGCCAGTCCTACTCGGCGGCCTACTGCGCGTCCAAGGCCGGCCTCCTCATGTTCTCGAAGGCCCTGGCCGCCGAGTTCCTCTCCCGCGGGGTGCGGGTGAACGTGGTGGCGCCCGGCGGGGTGGACACGCCGCTGATCGGCACCTTCGAGCTGCCGGACGGGGCGGACTTCAAGGAGCTGACCAAGATCATGACGCCCATGGGGTTCTCGACGCCGGCCGAGATCGCCGCCTCGGTTGCCTTCATCGCCTCCGACGAGTCGTCCTACACCACCGGTGCGGTCCTGTCGGTCGACGGCGGCCTCACCATCTGATTCCCACCGCACGAGACCCACCTCCGTCCGAGCTCCCCGCGGAGCCTTTCCCGGCCGCGTCAGGCCTCGGGACGAGCGGCGCCCGCCGAGCCGGTCGGCCGCGGGGGAGACGTGCAACAATGGGACAAACAGCGACGCTCTGTCGCTCGTTCTCGATTCGAGGAGCGCGATGACTGACATCCGTCCGGTCGAGCATTGGGACAGCGACTTCGACATCCTGAGTCCCGACTACGTCGCCGATCCGTTCAGGATCTGGGACCACCTGCGCACGACCTGCCCGATCGCCCACACCGACCGCCGGGGGAGCACCTGGCTGCCGACCCGCTACCAGGACGTGGTGGACCTGGCCCACGACGTCGAGCACTTCAGCTCCACGGAGATCAGCGTCATCCCCTTCCAGGGCGAGCCGCCGGACGACCCGGTCCTCCTCTACGGGGTGCCCCCCATCTCGGCGGACCCGCCCCTCCATACCTGGACCCGGCGGCTGCTGCTGCCCTGGTTCTCCCACCGCCGGGTCGAGAGCTACGAGCCGCTGACCCGCGCGCTCTGTGCCGGACTGGTGGACGGGTTCCTCAAGGAGGGGTCGGCCGACGCGGCCGGCGACTACGCGCAGCAGATCCCCGTCCGGGTGATCGCCGGGATCCTGGGGGTCCCCATCGAACTGTCGGACACCTTCACCGGGTGGGTGCGCGACGTGCTCGAATTCGCCGACGATCCCGAGCGACGCCGGCACGGGGTCGAGGGTCTCATCGAGTACTTCGTCGGCGAGGTCGCCCACCGCAAGGTCGAGCCGGGGGACGACCTGCTCAGCTACCTCCTCCACAGCGAAGTGGACGGGACACCGGTGGAGGAGGGCGTCGTTCTCGGCGTGGCCGCCCTGGTGCTCATCGCCGGGGTCGACACCACCTGGAGCGCCATCGGCTCCTCGCTGTGGCACCTGGCCATCCACGACGACGACCGGGCCCGACTGGTCGCCGACCCCGAGGCCTGGCCCCTGGCCATCGAGGAGCTGCTGCGCGCCTACTCCCCGGTCACCATGGCCCGGGTGGTCACCGAGGACATCGAGTTCCAGAGCTGTCCGATGAAGGCGGGGGACAAGGTGCTGATGAACTTCCCGGCCGCCAATCGCGACCCTGAGGCGTTCGAGGACGCCGACCGGGTGATCCTCGACCGGGCGCACAACCGGCACGTGGCCTTCGGGTCGGGCATCCACCGGTGCGCCGGCTCCAACCTGGCCCGCATGGAGCTGCGGGTTGCACTCGAGGAGTGGCTGACCCGGATCCCGGAGTTCGGCCTGGCCGTGGGCGAGGAGGTCACCTGGGCCGGTGGCCAGGTCCGCGGCCCGCGTCGGCTCCCGGTGGTGTTCCCGTGAGGATCACGGTCGACCCGGACAAGTGCCAGGGGCACGCCCGGTGCTACGGCCTGGCTCCCCAGCTCTTCGACGTCGACGACTACGGGCTGTCCACCGTGGTCGGTGACGGCACCGTGCCGCCCGAGCTCGAGGACAAGGCAAGGCTGGCCATCGCCAACTGCCCGGAGTACGCCATCGAAGAGATCGCCGACTGAGTCGGGACGATGCGACTGGGTAACATGTACGGCGCCGACGCCACCTTCGCCGGTGTTCCGTCCGCCGACCTCGACGACCCGGCGAGCTTCGGCGACGCCCTGGCGGTGATCGTCGGTGCGCCGTTCGACGGCGGGACCAGCCATCGGCCGGGGTGCCGCTTCGGGCCCCTGGCCATCCGCACGACCGACTACCTGCCTCATGACGGGATGCGGCCGAGCCTCGCCCTCGGCGTGGACCCCCTGGTCGACCTCCGGGTGGTCGACGTCGGCGACGTGGAGATGCTCTCGGGCGACACCGAGCTGTCCATCGCCCGGCTGGAGGAGGCGGTGGCGACGATCGCCGCCGCCGGCGCGGTCCCGGTCGTCCTCGGTGGCGACCACACCATCGCCCTGCCCGACGTGAAGGGCGTCGCCCGGCAGGTCGGCTGGGGCCGGGTGTCGGTCATCCACTTCGACGCCCACGCCGACACGGCGGACACCCAGTTCGGCTCGCTGGTCGGGCATGGCACCCCCATGCGGAGGCTCATCGAGTCGGGCGCGGTACGGGGGGACCGGTTCCTCCAGATCGGCCTGCGTGGGTACTGGCCCGAGCCGAAGACCCTCGGCTGGATGGCCGAACAGGGGATGCGCAGCTACGAGATGACCGAGCTGATGGGCCGGGGCCTCGACGCCTGCCTCACCGAGGCGTTCGCCGTGGCCACCGACCAGTGCGAGGCCGTGTTCCTGTCGGTCGACGTGGACGTGGTGGACCCGGGTTCGGCTCCGGCGACCGGCACCCCCGAGCCCGGCGGTCTGAGCCCGCGGGAGCTGCTCGACGCGGTCCGGCGCGTCGGCATGGAGCTCCCGGTGGCCGGCGTCGACGTGGTGGAGCTGTCGCCACCGTTCGACCATGCCGAGGTCACCGCCTACCTCGCCAACCGCATCGTCCTCGAGGTGATGTCGGGCATCGCCTGGCAACGAGCACGGGCCAGCGGACGTCCGGTCCGCCTCCCCGGCGACCCGCTGCTCGACCGGTGAGCCGGCCCGGCCCCGCCGTCAGGAAAGCCGTCAGGCCGTGAGGCCCGGCGTCAGGACAGGCGCTCGACGATCATGGCCATCCCCTGGCCGCCGCCGACGCACATCGATTCGAGGCCGATGGTCTTTCCCGTGTCGTCGAGGGCGTTGAGCAGGGTGGTCATGATGCGGGCCCCCGTCTGGCCGAAGGGGTGCCCGAGGGCGATGGCGCCACCCCGGACGTTGAGCTTGTCGTAGCTGATGCCGAGCTCCTTGGCCGAGGGGACCACCTGGGCGGCGAAGGCCTCGTTGATCTCGACCAGGTCGATGTCGTCGATGCTCATCCCGGCCCGGGCCAGGGTCTGGCGGATGGCGTCGACCGGTCCGAGACCCATGATCTCGGGATTGAGGCCCGACACGCCACTGGCCACGATGCGGGCGAGCGGGGTGATCCCGAGCTTTCGGGCCTTGGTGTCGCTCATCACCACGACGGCGGCGGCACCGTCGTTGAGGGGACAGGCGTTGCCGGCGGTGACCGTGCCCCCCTCGCGGAACACCGGCTTGAGGCCGGCCAGGCCCTCGAGGGTGGTGCCGGGCCGGGGACCGTCGTCCTTGGTCACGACCGCGCCGCTCGGCGTGGTCACCGGGATGATCTCCCGGTCGAAGAAGCCGGAATCCTGGGCGGCCACGGCCCGGGTCTGGGACTGCAGGGCGAACTCGTCCTGCTCCACGCGTCCCACCTGTTTGAACTCGGCCACGTTCTCGGCGGTCTGGCCCATGGCGATGTACACGTCGGGCAGGCCGTCCAGGGGCGTCCACGGATCCCCGGCCTTGGGCGTCCGGGCGACGGTGCGGGCCTCGGCCTCGGCGCACAGCGGATTGTGCGGCCCGGTGTCGGCGGCACCGTGCAGGTAGCGGCTCACCGTCTCGACGCCGGCGGCGACGAACACGTCGCCCTCCCCGGCCCGGATGGCGTGTGCGGCCATGCGGATGGTCTGGAGCGAGGAGGAACAGTAGCGGTTGACCGTCACCCCGGGCACGTTGGGGAGCCCGGCCAGCAGCGCCGCCACCCGGCCGACGTTGTAGCCCGCCTCGCCCCCGGGCTGGCCGGATCCCATGATGACGTCCTCGACCGACTGGGGGTCGAGCTGGGGGACCTTGGCGAGGACCTCACGGATCACCAGGGCGGCGAGGTCGTCGGGGCGACACTCCACCAGCGAGCCCTTGTTGGCCCGTCCGATCGGGGTCCGGCCGGTGGCGACGATGACTGCTTCGGGCATGTGATGCTCCTCGAGACTCGGCGGCGGCGCCGCACTGTGCTGGACTGATCGGAAACGGTGCTGACGTGGATCCGAACCGCCGGCCGGAGCCGGGCCTGCGGACGTGGTCAGGAACTTACCGGATGGTAACCCTAGCGGTGCCGAACCGCACCGGTGGGCGACGGCATCGGGGGCAGGCTACCTGGTCGGTCGATCCGGGCGCCCGGCCGCCAACGGTGGCGCCCGTTGGGGCTGGAATGTAACGTGTTCTAGAGGGCGCCGACAGCGGCCGACCGCCCCGCCGCCCCGGGTCCGGGGCCGTGGGCACCGCCCTGGGGGGTGGTCGGGGAGGCCGACCCGGAAGCCACGGTGCTGGAACTATCGGGAGGGATCCAATGGAGATCGGCTACACCGCGGAACAAGAGGCGCTCCGGAACCGTCTCCGCGACTACTACGCGAACCTGCTCACTCCGGAGGTCGAGGCACAGCTGGCCGACAGCCACGGGATCGGGCCGAACATGCGGCGCGTGGTCAAGCAGATGGCCGAGGACGGCTGGCTCGGCATCGGGTGGCCCACCGAGTACGGAGGCCAGGGCCGGTCGGCCATCGAGCAGTACATCTTCTTCGACGAGTCGATGCGGGCCGGCGCACCGGTCCCCATGCTGACCATCAACACCGTCGGGCCGACGATCATGCAGTTCGGCACCCCCGAGCAGAAGGAGTTCTTCCTTCCGAAGATCCTGGCCGGCGACATCCACTTCTGCATCGGCTACACCGAGCCCGAGTCCGGCACCGACCTCGCCTCGCTCCAGACCCGGGCCGTGCGAGACGGCGACGAGTACGTGATCAACGGCCAGAAGATCTACACCTCGCTGGCCGGTGGCGCGGACTACATCTGGCTTGCCACCCGGACCGACCCCGAAGTCGCCAAGCACAAGGGCATCTCCATGTTCATCGTGCCCATGGACACGCCCGGTATCAAGGTGGTGCCCATGCACCTGCTGGGCGACCACAACATCAACTACACGTTCTACGAGGACGTGCGGGTGCCGGCGGCCAACCTGGTCGGGGGCGAGAACAACGGCTGGTCGCTCATCACCAACCAGCTCAACCACGAGCGGGTGACCCTGTGCTCGTCGGGGATCATCGAGCGGGCGCTCACCGATGTGCGGGCCTGGGCCCAGACCACCAAGCTGGCCGACGGCAGCCGGGTGGTCGACCAGGAGTGGGTGCAGGTCCACCTGGCCCGGATCTACGCCCGGCTCGAGTTCCTCAAGCTCATCAACTGGAAAGTGGCCTGGACGGCGACCCAGGGACACCTCGACGTGGCCGATGCATCCACCATCAAGGTCTTCGGCACCGAGTTCTACATGGAGGCGTTCCGGCTCCTCCTGGAGATCGTCGGACAGGCGGGGTACCTGACCCGGGGCAGCCCCGACGCCGTGCTGGCCGGCCGCCTCGAGATGTACGCCCGCAGCCTGGTCATCTTGACCTTCGGCGGCGGGACCAACGAGATCCAACGTGACCTGATCGCCATCTTCGGTCTCGGCCTCCCCCGGTCACTGCGATAGAACCCCCGGTCACTGCGATAGAAGAGGAAAACGCAACCATGGACTTCTCCTTCAGCGAAGAGCAAGAGGCCGTGCGGGAGCTCGCCGGCCGCATCTTTACCGACCTGGCCACCCACGAGCGACTGCGCGAGCTCGAGTCCGATCCCGACGGCGAGCGCTTCGACCGGAAGCTCTGGGCCGAGCTGGCCGGTGCCGGCCTGCTCGGGATCTCCCTCCCCGAGCACGTGGGCGGGGCCGGCCTCGGGTTCCTCGAGACGTCGCTGATCGTGGAGGCAGCGGGCCGGACCGCCGCCTACGTGCCGGTGGTCGAGACCGTGGCGGTCGCCGCGCCGGCCATCGCTCGGTTCGGCTCGGCGGCCCAGGCGGAGCGGTGGCTTCCCGGGGTCGTGTCCGGCGACACCGTGCTGACCACCGCCCTGGTCGAGCTCGGTGGGTCCCCGTCGGCCCCGTCGGTGGTGGCGGAGCGGAACGGGGACGGATGGAGGCTCTCGGGTACCAAGGCCTGCGTGCCGTCGGGCATGTTCGCCGATGCCGTGTTGGTGACGGCCCGGGTCGAGCCCGACGCGGCGGCCGTGTTCCTGGTCGAGACGTCGGCCCCCGGGGTGTCCCGAGAGCGCCAGCCGGTCAACACCGGCCAGGCCGAGGCGGTGCTCACCCTGACCGCCACCGAGGTGGGACCGGACGCCTTGGTGGGCACGGTCGAGGGGGGCGCGGCCCTCATCGACTGGCTCGTGCAGCGGAGTACCGCGTCGGTCTGCCTGGCCCAGGCCGGCGCCGCCGCTTCCGCCCTCGCCCTCGTGGCCGAGTACACCAAGACGCGCGAGCAGTTCGGCAAGCCCATCGCCACGTTCCAGGCGGTCGGTCAGCGGGCCGCCGATGCCTACGTGGACACCGAGGCGATCAGGCTCACCGCCTGGCAGGCGGCATGGCGGATCGCCGAGGGCCTGCCGGCCGACAAAGAGGTGGCCGTGGCCAAGTTCTGGGCGGCCGACGGAGGCCAGCGAGTGGTGCATGCGGCCGTGCACCTCCACGGTGGGGTGGGCGTGGACCGCGACTACCCCCTCCACCGCTACTTCCTCACCACCAAGCACTACGAGCTGACCCTGGGGGGAGCCACCGAGCAATTGCTGCAGCTGGGCGCCACCCTGGCCGCCGAGCCGGTCTGAACGCCGCCCCCCGGGCCCGCCCCCACGCCTCGCGGGTGGCGGCGCACGGTCGGAGACCGGTGGGAGAATGGTGGGCATGCCCCTGACCGCTCCTGGAGTCCAGCCGCCGTGGTGATGGGTCGCCGCCCCGACGTCTCCACCGCTCCGTGGCCCATCGCCGCGGTCGACCTCGCCGGTCTGGCCGGCCAGATGGCCACGGCACTGGTGCGGGTGCCGTTCCGACGCCCGTGGGCGGGGGAGAGCAGCCCCCAGCACAATCTGGCGGTCGCCGTCACCCGCGAGACGATCCGCTCCTTCATGGGTTTCGCGTCCTCGCTCCCCATCGACGAGTACCGGTCGGTCGAGCTGGTGCTCGACGAGCTGTGCCGGGTGGTGATGCCGCCGTTCGTCCGCAGCCTCGACGTGACCAGGGAGGTCGCCAGCGTGGCCGGCGTGCCCGGCATCTGGTACCGGCCGCGTGACGCTGCGCCGCGGGGGACGATCCTCTACCTGCACGGTGGCGGCTACGTGGGGACGTCGCCGCGTATGTACGCCGCATTCACCTCCTGGATCAGTCGGCGCACCGGGTGTGAGATCTTCGTGGCCGACTACCGGTTGGCCCCCGAATTCCCCTTCCCCGCCGGGCTGGAGGACATCGTGTTGGTCCTCGAGGGCCTGCTGGACGGTGGGGTCGACCCGGCCCGCCTCTTCGTGGCCGGGGACTCGAGCGGTGGGGGGCTGGCGGCCTCGTTGATGTTCACCATGGAGCGGGTCGGCCACCGGCCGGTGGCCGGCGCCGTGCTGTTCTCGCCCGAGGTGGACCTCCGCCTCGACCAGCCCTCGGTGTCCGCCAACGCCGACCGGGACATCCTGCCCTGGAACATCCCGACCGCCGCCTATCTCCACGGACGGGATCCCGCCGCCGCACCGGTGTCGGCGCTGGATCAGGACGTCTCGGGCTGGCCGCCCACGTTCGTGTCCTTCGGGGGCGACGAGATGTTCCGGGACCCCATCCGCGAATTCGTCGCCCACCTCGACCGCTGCGGTGTGGACGTGGTGGCCGACGAGGAGCCGGGCATGTTCCACGTGTTCCCGATCCTCATGCCGTGGGCCGACGCCAGCCGCCGGACCTACCGGGCCGTCGCCACCTTCGTCGAGGAGCACCTGCCGGCCGATGCGCCGGGGGCCGACGCCGGGCGGGTGGGGGCTCCCGGCCGTGCCGGTGCCGGCCAACCCGTGGAGCGGGCGGGCTGACCCCAGAGCCCGGGTGGCCGACTGTCACCTGCCGGCAGACGCCGGGAGGCGCGGCGCGGTACACCACGCCACCGCCCCATCGATGCTTCCGTCAGTGGCGGCTTCGGCGACGGTCACACCCTGCACTCCGGCTCCGGCGCCCCCGGGGCAGCGGACCGTGGGACGATGTCGTCGATTCGCGCATGCCATCCCCAGGCACACCCATCTCCACGGAAGGACAACCATGGCCCTCTCGTTCTCACATCTGGGTATCTGCGTGTCCGACCTGGAGCGGTCAGTGCGCTTCTACTGCGAGGGCCTCGGGTTCGAGGTGGTGGCATCCCACCGGGTGGGCGCCGAGTTCGCCGACCTGATGGAGGTGGAGGGCGTGGACGTCGAGTCGCGGATGCTCTCCCGGGATGGCGTGACCATCGAGCTCCTCGGGTTCGTGTCGCCGGGCCACATCGGCGATGGAGTCCGTCGTCCGATGAACCAGCTGGGACTGACCCACCTGTCCCTGCGGGTGGACGATGTCGACCGCCTGGCGTCCACGATCGAGGAGCTGGGCGGCACGGTGGTCCGAGGGACCAGGACCACCGTGGACCTGCCCAGGGTCCGGCTGGACTTCGTCTACTGCACCGACCCGGACGGGGTCAGGATCGAGCTGATGGACCTCCCGGGCTGACCGGTCCGGCCCGGGGACGGCCGGCGAGCCGACCGGTGTCCCGCCTGACGTCCGGTACCGTGATGCCGTGACTCCCGAACTCCCGACCGTGGCCGATATCCCTCCCGAGGAGGCCCGGCGACTCGCCTCCGGCGGAGCGCTGCTCGTCGACGTTCGTGAGGACGAGGAGTGGGCGGCCGGCCACGCACCCGAGGCCGTCCACGTTGCCATGGGATCGGTCTCCGAGCGGATCGACGAGATCCCCGCCGATCGGACCGTGCTCTGCATCTGCCGGGTGGGTGGACGTTCGGGGGCGGTGGCGGGCGCCCTGGCCGGCGCCGGCTTCGACGTACGCAACGTGGACGGGGGGATGCTGGCCTGGGAGCAGGCCGGCCTCCCCGTGGTCACCGTTGCCGGCGACGCCGGCCGGATCATCTGAACACCGGGACGCTCGGGCCGTGGCCGTCTACATCGATGACTGGCGACAGCCGGCCCGCCTGGGTCCGGTGGACGACCGGTGGTCCCACCTGGTCGCCGACAGCGACGCCGAGCTCCACGCCTTCGCCGCCCGGCTGGGGATGAAGCGGGCGTGGTTCCAGCACAAGGCGAGCCGACCGCACCAGGGTCACTACGACCTTCCCGAGCGGGCCCGCGAGGATGCGCTCGCCCTCGGCGCCGTGGAGGTCACCTGGCGCCAGGTCGGCCGGATGATGCGGGACCGGCGGGCGACCAGGACGGCCGGGTCCGATACGGCGCCGGTCGTCGGCCGGCGGACGGTCTGATCGCGTGGGCACTTCCGTGGTGGGCGCCGGTCGCCGCTCGCTCGATCCGCGGACCCCGGTCCTCGTGGGCCTGGCTTCGGCGACCGGGGATGTCGAGGCGACCGAGCTGATGGCTCGGGCGGTGGAGCGGGCGGCCGACGACGCCGGTCGACCCGAGCTGCTCGCAATGGTCGACCGGATCGCCGTGCCCCAGGGGACCTGGTCGTACCCCGACCCCGGCCGCCTCGTCGCCGATCGGGTGGGTGCCGAAGGGACGCGCACCCATCTCGTCGAGTTGGGCATCCCCCAGCAGGCCCTGATCACCGACGCTCTTGCCGCCATCTCGTCGGGCCGGTCGGAGGTGGCCGTGGTGGTCGGCGGCGAGGCCAAGCGGTGGGCGCGGGACGCGGCCCGCTCGGGCCGGGACGCGGTGGAGACCGAACAGTCCGGGGCGGTGCCCGATGTCGTCCACCGCCGCCCGGGCCCGCTGCTCGAGCCGGTCGAGGTCGCCCACCGTCTGTGGGACCCGGTCCAGCAGTACGCCATGATCGAGAACGCATTGCGGGCGGCGGAGGGCCGCTCGCTGGCGGAGCATCGGACGGAGGTCGCTGCGCTGTGGGCCCGGTGCAACCAGGTGGCGCAGGCCAATCCCCTCGCCGCGTTCCCTGCGCCGATGGATGCCCTCGAGATCGCCACCCCGTCGCCGTCGAACCGCCCGTTGGCCTTCCCGTACAACAAGTGGCACTCCACCCAGTGGACGGTCGACCAGGCGGCGGCCCTGCTCCTCTGCTCGGCGGAGACGGCCTCGCGGCTCGGGGTTCCCTCCGATCGCTGGGTCTTCCCCCTGGTCGGGCTCGAATCCGGACACGCCCTCTCACTGCTGCGCCGGCGGGAGCCCCACGCCTGGCCGGCCATGACCGTGCTCGGGAGGGCGGCCTCGGAACGGATCGGGCGGCCGCTGGCCGAGGCCGAGGTCATTGAGCTCTACAGCTGCTTCCCCGCCGCCGTACGCGTCCAACAGCGGTCCCTCGGCCTCGATCCGTCATCCACGCCGACGGTCACCGGTGGGATGGCGTTCGCCGGCGGCCCGTTCAACAATTTCGTCCTGCAGGCGATGGTCGCCGTCCTGGGCGCCCTTCGGGCCGACCCCGGAACGCTCGGCGTGGTCACCACGGTGAGCGGCCTCCTGACCAAGCCGGGCATCGGTGTGTGGTCGGCCCTCCCGGACGGCCGCCCGCCGCTGCTCGCCGACCTGGGTGGGTCAGCCGCCGCGGCGACCGGTACCGTCGAGGTCGTCGAGACGCTCGACGGCTACGACGGCGACGCGACCGTCGCCACCTATACCGTCACGTTCGAGGGCATGGATCCGGTGCGGACGGTCGCTGTCTGCGACACCGCCGACGGTCGGCGCGCCGTGGCGGTGAGCGAGGATGCCGGCCTGGCCGCCGAGGCGGTGCAGCGCGAGTTGGTCGGGGCCAGAGTGCACATCGGGGCTGGCTCGCTCGAGCTGCGCTGAGGCCCGGTGGGGGTCGGTCCTGACCGGCCTAGATGGGTACTCGCCGTGCGCGGGGAGGTAGGTTTCCATCCATGTCCGACTACGTGATTCCCGAGCCCGAACCGAAGGAGATCGACGAGAAGCTCTCGATCGAGCTGCGCCATCTCGCCGACAACGCCGTGCTGAAGGGGAAGCCCTCCGGCAACGAGCGGTGCGACAACTGCCGCTACTACCTCGAGTCCTACAAGGACATCTCCTACTGCTGGCACCAGAAGCTCCGCATCCTGGTCGGTGGCGACTGGTGGTGCCAGTGGTGGGACGCCATTCCCGAGGATGTCGCCGGCGGCTGACCCGGCGAGGAGATGACGATGAGCGAACTGGTGGGGTACGAGCTCGACGGGCGGATCGCCACGATCACCATGGACGACGGGAAGGCCAATGCCTTCTCGATCCCGATGCTGCGGGCCGTGCACGCCGCATTCGACCGTGCCGAGTCCGAGGGCGCCGTGGTGGTCCTGACCGGCCGCGACGGCTACTTCTCCGCCGGGTTCGACCTGGCAGTCTTCCGTGGCGAGGCCGACCGTGTCGTGGAGATGCTGCGGCTCGGCGCCACCCTCGCCGAGCGGATCCTGTCCTTCCCCACCCCGGTGGTCGTCGCCTGCAGCGGGCACGCCTATCCCGCCGGTGCGTTCCTGCTCCTCTCTTCGGACCTGCGCATCGGCGTCGACGGGCCGTATCGGATCGGCTTCAACGAGGTGAAGATCGGCTTGACCGTCCCGTGGTTCGCTATCGAGCTGGCCCGTCACCGGCTCCATCCTGCACACTTCGACCGGACGGTCGTCACAGCCACCATGTACAGCCCCCGTGACGCCGTCCTGCCGGGCTTCCTCGACCGGGTCGTCGATCCCGGTGAGCTCCCCGCCGCCGGCCTCGAGGCGGCAGCCGGGCTGGTCGAACTCGATCCGGCGGCCCACGCCGCCACCAAGCTCCGGGTCCGCTCCCAGGTCCTGGCGGCACTGCGGTCGGCGATCGACCGCGAACTCCCCGTCGGCGACGGCACGGTTGTCGGAGAGGGTTGACCACCGCTTCCGCCCGGTGCGGTCGGGACCATGACACTTGCCCGGGAGGAGGCCTTCGCCTCCGTCGCCGACCACCACCAGGGGGTGCTGGTCACGGTGCGGCACGACGGTCGGCCTCGGCTGTCGAACATCATCTACGCCCCAGGGTCGGACGATTCGGTGCGGATCTCAGTGACCGACAGCCGGGCCGAGACGCGGAACCTCCGTCGTGATCCTCGGGCCTCGCTCCACGTGACCAGGGAAGACTTCTATGCCTACGTGGTACTGGAGCGGGAGGCCGCGCTCTCGCCGGTGGCCCGGAGCGTCGACGACCCGGTGGTCGAGGAGCCGGTGGAGCTGTACCGGACCCTGCGGGGGGAGCACCCCGACTGGGACGAGTACCACCGGGTGATGGTCCCCGAGGGACGGCTCGCCGTCACCCGGTCCGCCGACCGTGCCTACGGCATGCTCGGCCGCTGACCTCCCGCGGGAGGTCAGCGGTCAGACCGCGCAGGCGCCGTCGGCACAGGCGCCCCCGTCGGCATCCTGTCCGGGCTCGCCGAGGACGGTCAACGGATGGGACTCCGACCAGGCCCGCTCGAGCGCCCCGAGGAGTACCTCAGGCGGCTGCGCCCCCGACACGCCGAAGGCGTCGTCGATCACGAAGAACGGAACCCCGGTCACGCCCAGTGCGGCGGCCTGGGCCTCGTCCTCCCGTACCACGGCGCCGAAGGCGTCGCCGTCCAGGACCGCCCCCACCTCCGTGGGATCGAGACCGACCTCGGCGGCCAACTCGGAGAGGACGTCGCGGTCACCGACGGCGCGTCCTTCGGTGAAGTACGCCGCCAACAACCGCTCCTTCATGGCGTCCCCCAGCCCGTGGGTGGCAGCCAGGTGGATCAACCGGTGGGCGTCGAAGGTGTTGCCGGCCTGCACCCGGTCGAGGTGGTACTCGAGCCCGACCCCGGCGGCGAGCCCGGTCATCCGCTGGTTCGCTGCCCGCGCCTGCTCCTCGGTCACCCCGTACTTGCGCTCGAGGATCCGGTCCATGCTCATCCCCACCCGGGTCGGCGAGGTGGGGTCGAGCTCGAAGCTCCGCCACTCGACGTCCACCTCGTCGGCGTGAGCGAACCGCGACAGCGCTCCCTCGAACTGCCGCTTGCCCACGTAGCACCACGGGCACACCACATCCGACCAGATCTCGACCTTCATCGAACCCTCCTGCTCGGGGTCGGCCGGCCTGCAGCACCTTACGGTGGCTCGCTCCGACCCTCGCCCTGTCCAACCGGATGGCGGACCCTGGTATTCCGCTGTCCGGGGCCGGTAGCGTCGGAGGGCATGGTCCTCGAGCACGCCGTCATCACCCTCAAGCCAGGGACCGCCGACCGGTTCGAAGCGGCCCTCGGGGAGGCCCGCGCCGTCATCGCCGCCTCCCACGGGTTCCGCTCGCTGGCACTCCACCGCGGGATCGAGGCGCCGGACCGGTACGTGCTGCTCGTCGAGTGGGAGACCCTCGACGACCATGTCATCGGCTTCCGCGAGTCGGACGCCTTCATCGAGTGGCGGGCGCTCATCGGTCCGTACTTCGAATCCCCACCCGTCGTCGACCACCTCACCGCCGTGGACCTCGCCCCGTGACCGTCGTGCTGTCCGACCGGGTGCGGGACGTGATCACCGCGGGGCGACTGGCCCATCTGGTGACGCTGAACCCCGACGGCAGCCCCCAGGTCTCGCTGGTCTGGGTGGGGCTCGACGGCGAGTGCATCGTCACCGCCCACATGGCCGCCTGGCAGAAGGTCCTCAATCTCCGCCGTGATCCCCGGGTGTCACTCTCCATCGAAGCCGAGGGTCGTGACGAGCACGGACTCGACCACTACCTGGTGGTGCACGGGCGGGCCGAGGTGGTCGACGGCGGGGCTGCCCCGCTGCTCCAGCGGTTGGCCGAGGTCTACCTGGGCCCCGGGATCGTCTTCCCGGGAGTCGACGACCCGAGCCTCGGCTACGTCGTCAGGATCACCCCGGAGCGCATCGGCGGGGTGGGGCCGTGGGCGCCGTGAGCCCGGCGGTGACTCACGGCGTCCCGGCCAGCTGCCAGGCCTGGAGGAGATGGTCGGCCAGTTCGGCCAACGGGGTCCGGGCGTTCAGTCCACTGGTGGAGGGCAGGACATAGGCGGGGCGCCCGCCGATCTTCTCGGGCTGCACCCCGGCCACCGCCCTCGGGTTGACGACGGTCCGCCACCCGGAGAGCCCCACGAAGCACACCGCACCGGGCTGCAGCCACTCGACGAGCCGCTCCACCCGCCCGTAGCCCCGCCGGTACTCGTCGGCCGTGACCTCGTCGGCCGTCCGGGTGGGTCGCTTGACGAAATCGGTCATCCCCACGCCGCGGGCCAGGGCGTCGACCGGGTCACGGTCCTGGCGCACGACGCCCGCGGCCAGCGCGGCCGGCCAGAACCGGTTCCCGGGCCGGGCGTAGCCGATACCGGCGTCCGCCGAGAAGATCGACGGGTTGACCCCGCAGACCAGGAGCCGCATGCCGTCCCCGACGGTGTCGGCCAGCGTCCTGGACCTGGTAGCCCGCAGGCGCAACTCGTCCCCGGACACGGCGAGCGAGTCGTCCTCGATCTTGAACCCGGCCCCGGTGACCACGTCGACCAGCCGATCGGCGGTCCAGCCGGCGAAGTAGCGGCCACCGACCTCGTCGCCGGGCAGGTCGTCGCCCTCGTACTCGCCCTCGAGCAACTGGATCTCGAACGGCGTGCCCACCGCCAGCACCCGGTGGAGGTCCCACAGGGCCAGCGGCAGGCGCCGCCGCGGGACGTGGAGGTGGGTCATCCACGACCATGCCCCACCGAGCGACCGGCGGGTGAAGGGGAGGTGCTCGACGTCGCCGCGGACGTAAAGCGCCCCCGGCGCCTGATGGCGGCAGGCCTCGAGCATGACCGCCGACGCGTCGAGGGCGATGGCCGGTGTCCCGAGGTACGGCAGGTACCGGCCGGCCCCGCAGCCGACGTCGATGCGCAGCGCCCCGCTGGCCACCCGCGTCGCGAAGGCCTCCGCCTCGTCTCGCCGTCCGGCGTTGGCGTGGGTGGCAGCCCAGTGGAGCCCCCGGTCGTCGTAGATCTCGACGGTGGCCCGCTCCATGGGTCGATCCTACGGCCGGGCCGGCGATCCCGTCAGGGCTCGAAGCGGTAGCCCATGCCCGGCTCGGTGCGGAAGTGCCGGGGTCGGGAGGGGTCGTCCTCGAGCTTCCGGCGGACCCGGGCCATGAGGACCCGGAGGTACTCCGTCTCGGTCTCGTACTGGGGCCCCCACACGTCGTGCAGCAGCTGACGTTGGGAGACCAGGCGGCCCGGGTTGCGGACCAGTACCTCGACGATGCCCCACTCCTTCGGGGTGAGGTGCACGTCGGCACCGTCACGGGTCACCCGCTTGGCGGCCAGGTCCACCGTGAACCCCTCCGCCTCGACCCGGGCCTCCTCGTCCCCGCCGCCGGTCCGTCGCAGCGCTGCCCGCAGCCGGGCCAGCAGCTCGTCCATCCCGAACGGCTTGGTCACGTAGTCGTCGGCACCCGCGTCGAGCGCTTCCACCTTGTTCAGGCTCTGGTGGCGGGCGGACAGGACGATGATCGGCACGGAGCTCCAGCCCCGGATCCCCCGGATCACCTCGACGCCGTCGATGCCCGGCAGCCCCAGGTCGAGGAGTATCGCGTCGGGGTGCCGGTGGGCGGCCCGGTCGAGCCCCTCCTCACCGCTGCGGGCGGCTATGACCTCGTAGCCGCGGGCGGCGAGGCTGATGCCCAGGGCCTGCAGCAGGGAGGCGTCATCGTCGCAGACGAGGATCCTGGTGCCGGCTTCCCCCGCGCCACGGTGGTCGGTGGGTGACGACGGGCTCGGTGCGTTCACGGGGCGGGGCCCACGGGCGATGCCGAGCCGGCCGGCTCGGGAGCAGAGAGACCTGGTGGTGGTTCCGTGGAGCCCGCTCCGCTCGGCTCGACCTCGGGGATCCTGATCACCATCGTGCAACCACCGCCCGGGGTGTCCTCCGCGTCGAGCTCCCCACCGATCGCTTCCACGAATCCTCGGGCGACGGCGAGGCCCAGACCCACTCCCACGCGGTTGTCCGAGTCGCCGAGGCGCTGGAACGGCTGGAAGACGCGGTCGCGCTCTGCCGGTGGAATACCCGGACCGCGGTCGATGACCCGGATGTCCACCCGGCCGGCCACCGGACCGGCCTCCACGCGGAGCCCGCTCCCTCCGGCATGGACCAGTGCATTGTCGACGAGGTTGGCCACCGCGCGTTCGAGAAGGACCGGGTCGGTGTGCACGCGGGGGAGAACGCCCGGCGCTTCGACGGCGACCGACGTACCTCGCGGGCCCAGGCTGTCGATGGCGGCACCGATCACCTCGTTGACGTCGGTGCTCTGGTCCAGAACGTCCATTGCCCCGGTCTGCAGGCGGCTCATGTCCAACAAGTTCTCGACCAGGCTGTTCAACCGGTCGGACTCGTCGTCGATGGTCTGCAGCAGGATGCGGGTCTCCTCGGGACCGAAGGCGAGCTGATCCGACAGCAGGCTCGACGAGGCGGCCTTGATCGATGCGAGCGGAGTGCGAAGGTCATGGCTCACCGCGGCCAGCAGTGCCGAACGCAGCTGATTTGCCCTAGCCAACGAGTCGGCCTCCGCGGCCTCGGCGTGGAGTCGATCGCTCTCGAGGACCGTAGCCAGTTGTGCGGCGAACGCGGACAGGATCTCGCGGTCCTCTGCGGTCAGACCGGGTCCTCTCAGGGCGAGGATCTCTCGATCGGTCAGGGGCAGCACGAGGGTGGCCTGGTCGGGGCCCGTCGGCGGCTGACGCCCGGCGGAGGCCGCCGATGACCACGGCCCGGTGGAGTGCTCCGATCCACCGGGAACGGTCCCGGCCTGCGGACGGTCCGTGTCAGATCGGAGCACGCTCGCCGCTTCGAGGCGGAAGGCGACCATGAGCTCCTCGAGCAGTGCGGGAAGCGGATTGCCCTCCGGAGAGACCATTCGACCTGCGACCCGGGCGAGCATCCGGGCGTCGGTCCGGGCCTCGATGGCGGCGGCGGTCCGCCGGGCCGACAGATCCACCAGCACGCTGACCACGCTCGCGGTGACCAGGAACATGACCAGGGCCAGAATGTCCCGGGTGTCAGCGATGGTGAAGGTGTGGATGGGCGGGGCGAAGTAGTAGTTGGAGAGGAGGAATCCGGCGATGGCGGCCAGCAATGCAGGCCACACCCCGCCCGCGACGGCCACGATGACCACCAGCACCAGGTACGAGCTGAGGGCGGTCGCCAGGCTGTCACCGCTCCGGCCGGCGGTCAAGATCACTGTGAGCAGCGGGAACCCGACCAGGCCGATGACCAGTGCCGCCAGCCGACGGCGGACCGGAAGTGGTGAGAGCAGGCTGCGTCGGTCACGGCCGACCGGCCGGCGCTCTTGTTTCTCGGGAGGGTGTTCGCCATCGCTGTCCGACGGCGTCTCGGTCCCGCGATCGGAGTCCGGCTGCAGTTCGGCCTCGGTGGCGATGACGTGGACGTCCAGCGAGCCGCTGGCCGCCCGGATGACCGAATTGATGACCGAGCCGCGGACGAACTCGTTGAGCCGGCTCCGTTGGGTTGCCCCCATCACCAGCTGGGTGGCGTTCTCGGCCCGGGCCACTTGCACCAGTGCGGGCGCCACCTCGGCGCCGACGACTTCGACGTAACGCCCCCCCAGGTCGTCGAGCAGGGCCCGATTCTGGACGAGCCCCTGAGTCCCGACCCCTGTCAGGCTGTCGTCCGTGCGCACATGGACGCCGACCAGCTCTGCTTTGGTCCTCATGGCCATGCGGGCCGCACGCCGGATCAGGACCGAACTGCCGCGTGAGCCGGTGAGCGAGACCACCACCCGCTCCTTGGTCTCCCAGGGCCCGGCAATGTTGTGGCGCTCGCGGTAGGCGTTGAGCTCTTCGTCGACCCGATCGGCGACCCACAGCAGCGTCAGTTCACGCAGCGCGGTGAGATTGCCGGTGCGGAAGTAGTTCGCGAGGGCCGCATCGATGCGCTCGGGCGGGTAGACGTTGCCGTGGGCCAGCCTCCTGCGCAGCGCCTCGGGGGCCATGTCGACCAGCTCGAGCTGGTCGGCGGACCGCACCACCGGGTCGGGCACCGTCTCCTGCTGGGCGACCCCGGTGATCCGCTCCACGACGTCGTTGAGCGATTCGAGATGCTGCAGGTTGACCGTCGAGATGACGTTGATGCCGGCGTCGAGGAGCTCCTCGACGTCCTGCCAGCGCTTCGGGTGGCTCGAGCCGGGCACGTTCGAGTGGGCGAGCTCGTCCACCAGCACCAGCTCGGGCTTGCGTTCCAGCAGCCCGTCGACGTCCATCTCCTCGAAGGTCTGCCCCCGGTACTCGGCTATCCGCCGTGGGAAGATCTCCAGGTCACGGATCTGGGCGTCGGTCAGTGGCCGGCCGTGCTCCTGCACCCAGCCGATCACCACGTCGGTGCCGCGCTCCTTCCGGCGCCACCCTTCGTTGAGCATGGCGTAGGTCTTGCCGACCCCTGGGGCAGCGCCGAGATACAGCCGCAGCTTTCCTCGTGCCACAGTCGCTGGCCTCCTGACCTTAGGGTTGATCCGTCATTTGCTCGAGGGTCGGGCCGCCACGTCCGACGTGCAGCCCTTCGACGGGGGCACGCCCACCACCGTACCGACGCAGGATACGTCCCGAGGCGTGGACTCCGAGCCGGTTGATCGGCGTCATGCCGCACTTCCCGGATCCTGGGTGAGGCTGTATCCGACTCCCGGCATGGTCCGGATCACCGTGCCCGAGCCGTCGTTGAGCTTCTGCCGTAGCCGGTGCACGTAGGCGTGCAGATACCCGGCCTCGCGTGCGTAGCCGGTGCCCCAGACCGCGGAGAGGATCATCTGGCGGGTGCATGTCCTCCCTGCATGGCGCGCCAGGAAGGACAGGACCTCGAATTCCTTGGCCGTGAGGTCGATGGAGCTACCGTCGAGGCGGACCTCGTGGTGCACCAGGTCGAGCTCCAGGGTGCCGATCGTGAGTGTCGCCGGTCCCAGCTCGGTCGGTTCGACCTTTCGGTGGCGCATCGCCGTGCGGATGCGGGCCTCCAGCTCCGCCATGCCGAAGGGCTTCGTGACGTAGTCGTCCGCCCCGCCATCGAGTGCAGCGACCTTGCGATCCTCGGTGCCACTGGCCGACAGGATGATGATCGGCACCTCGCTCCACTGGCGGATCCTCCTGCACACGGCCTGCCCGTCGATGTCGGGCAGGCCGAGGTCGAGGACGACCACGTCGGGGGAGGTGAGCGCCGTCTGGGAGATCCCCTGCTCACCGTTGACCGCGGTGACGACGTCGTGCCCCCCGGCCTGCAGGCCCAGGCGGAGGGCACGCAGCAGCGAGGGGTCATCGTCGATCACCAGCACCTTAGCCATCGCCGCTACCCACCGACGCCTCTGCACGCGGCAGGGTGAAGATGAACCGGGCACCCCCTTCGGCCCCGTCCTCGACCCAGATGTGCTCACCGTGAGCCTCGACGAACGTCTTGGCGATCGTCAAGCCGAGTCCCGCTCGACCGCCGGTGTCGAATCGCACGTAGCGGTCGAATACCGCCTCGCGCTCGGCCGGGGGTACACCTGGCCCAGCGTCGGCGACGGAGAGGGCGATGCGATCGCCGCGAACCTCGGCGGCCACGGTGATCTCGCTCTCGGGTGGCGCGTGGCGATTGGCATTGTCCAAGAGGTTAGCGAGTACCTGACTGATCAGGAGATGGTCGATGTCGACGGCCGGCAGATCGTCCGGCATCACCATGCCGATCGGACGATCCCCCAAGGTCGACCGGAGGGCGGCAACGGCCTCATCCACCAGGTCGGGGACCGAGGTAGGGCCTCGCCGGACCTCGAGGACGCCGGCATCGATGCGCGTCATGTCGAGCAGGCTGGTCACGAGCCGTGTCAATCGGTCGGTCTCGACGTCGATCAGGGCGTGCAGCTCGTTGGTATCCGCCTCGGAGAGGGGGATGGGGGGATGCAAGAGCGTCGAGGATGCCACCTTCATCGTGGCCAGTGGGGTCCGCAGGTCGTGTGACACGGCACCGACCAGGGCGTGCCGTAGGCGGTCGACCTCCTCGAGCACTTCGGATCGTAGGGCCCGCTCCCGCAGCCGCACTCGCTCCAGCGCCAGGGCGGCATGGTTGGCGAAGGTGCGCAGGAGCGCTCTGTCAGCCTCGGAATCCGGCATCCCCCGCATGGCCAGCATGCCCACCGGACGGCCCGACGCGGTCAGCACCACGGTTCGTATCCCCCCTGGCGTACCTGGTCCTGTGCCGAGGCTGACCGGGACGCCGGACAGCGGCTCGAGACCATGGAGCTCGTCCTGGGACAACGCTTCTCCGGCGGAGGCGGCGATCTCCAGTCGATCAGCTTCCGGAACGAGGAGTGCCACTCCCGGCACCTCGAACACGGTCCGGACGGCGTCGACGATGGTCCTCAGCAGATCCTCGACCGACCGATCTTCCACCAGAAGCTCTGACAGATCGAAGAGGCGTTGCGCATCGACCGTCCTTCTCTGGGCCTCGGAGCGGGCGGACTCGAGATTGGCGACGACCCTGGACACCAGCAGCATCACCACCGCATAGACCGTCAGTGCCACCCAGTCCTGAGCATTACCCACCCTGAGTCTGTTGTAGGGGGGGATGAAGCCGTAGTCGTAGACGATGAATCCGGCGGCGACGCTCGCGACCCCGGCCGGGAATCGGCCGATGATCGCCCCGGTCACCACCGGAATGACGAACACCAGGGCGGCCGTGGCGATGCTCACGTGGGCCCGGAACGGCACCATGGCGGCGCCCAAACCGACGGAGAGGGCAATCCCCACGATCGAGCCGACGATGCCTCTGTGCACACTGCCATTGTCGTACGAATCCCGGCAGACGGCCGGAAGGCACAGGTCCGTTGAGGATTTATTCAGAGGTACTGAAGCAAATTAAGACCCTGTTAAGGAGCATCGGCAGATACTTGCTCCATGGCAGATCTCCTCGCAGTGCTCGGCATCATCGGCTTCGCCCTGGTGATGCTCGGACTCATCTGGGCTCTGGACCGGGTATGACGGTCACCCAGGGCATCCTCCTCGGCATCGCCACGCTGATGTTCATCTATCTCGGCGTCGCCATGTTCAAGCCCGAGAAGTTCTGATATGGGCTTCACCTGGACCATCATCATCCTGGTCATCGCCCTCGGCCTTACCTGGCGGTACCTGGGTTCCTACATGGCGGGCGTCTTCGAGGGCCGGGTGCACTTCCTACGCTGGGCCGAGCGCCCTTTCTACCGGCTGCTCGGGACCGGTCCCGAGCCGGAGCAGGAGCAGAACTGGAAGCGCTACGCCGGAGCAGCCGTGATCTTCTCCGCCGCGTTCATCGGCGTCGGCTATCTCCTGTTGAGGATCCAAGGGTCTCTGCCGCTCAACCCGCAGCACTTCGGGGCGGTGGGATCAGCGCTCAGCTTCAACACCGCCGCCTCGTTCGTCACCAACACCAACTGGCAGAACTACGGCGGCGAGACGGCCATGTCGTACTTCTCGCAGATCGGCGTACTCACCGTGCAGCAGTTCGTGAGTGCGGCCGTCGGGATCGCCGTAGCGATCGCGGTGGTGCGGGGTTTCTCACGCCGGAACTCTCCCACGATCGGCAACTTCTGGGTCGACATCACCCGGTGCATGCTCTACATCCTCTTGCCGATGGCATTCCTCGCCGGCATCATCGCCGTCGGTCAGGGTGCAGTGCAGACCCTGGCCGGGCCGGTCTCGATCCATGATTCGCTGAACGGCGTCACGCAGACCATCGCCCGTGGTCCCGCCGGCTTCATGGGCCCCATCATGCAGCTCGGGACGAACGGCGGCGGGTTCTTCAACGTCGACCTGGCCCATCCCCTCGAGAACCCGACGGGGTTGACAAACCTGCTCTACATCTGGCTCACCCTCTCCATCCCGTTCGCGCTCACCTACACCTTCGGAAAGATGGTGAAGAGCATCCGCCACGGCGCCGCCCTGCTCGCAGCCATGGTGATCATCTTCGGCGTCTGGGTCGGCTTCACCAGCTATGCGGAGCACGGGCAGAACCCCGCCGTGGTCGCTGCTGAGGTGCACTCCACGGTCGGGAACACCGAAGGCAAGGAAGTGCGCTTCGGTGACACGAGCAGCGCGCTCTTCAACGTCTCGATGACGCAGACCTCTGACGGTGCTGTGGACAGCGCAACCGACTCCTACAACCCGATCGGGGGTATGGGCCCGCTCTCCGGCATGATGCTGGGCGAGGTCACGCCGGGAGGTACCGGAAGCGGGCTCTACACCATCCTCATCTACGCCATCATCGCTGTGTTCATCGGCGGCCTCATGATTGGGCGAACGCCGGAGTACCTGGGGAAGAAGATCCAGGCCAGGGAGGTGAAACTGGCCGGACTGGGTGCCCTGGTCATGCCCATCGTCGTGCTCATCCTCACGGCGATCGCCGTGTCCCTCCACGCCGGCCGGGCCGGCCCCCTCAACGCCGGTCCCCACGGGTTCTCGGAGATCCTCTATGGGCTCACCTCTCAGGGGAACAACAACGGCTCGGCTATGGCGGGTCTGACCGGCAACACCACCTTCTACAACGTTGTCGGTGCCATCGACATGCTCATCGGTCGGTTCGGCATCATGATCCCGGCCCTCGCGCTCGGGGGTTCTCTCGCCGCCAAGAACGTGGTGCCCGAGTCGCTCGGCACCTTCCGCACCGACAACGGCATGTTCGTCGGCCTCACCATTGGAGTGATCGTGATCATCGGTGGCCTCACCTTCTTCCCCGCCCTCGCTCTCGGTCCGATCGTCGAGCAGCTCAGCCATGGGACGTTCTTCTGATGACGATGACCACCACGCAACCGGATCAGCCAGGGCCGGCAACCGAAGCCCACGGTGTGGCCGAGGCCCGCGGCCTCTTCGACGGCGAGATCCTCCGGCAGGCCATGGTCGACTCGTTCAAGAAGCTGAACCCGGCGATCCAGATCAAGAACCCGGTCATGTTCGTGGTCCTGGTCGGCACCGTGATCACCTTCATCGAGGCCATCGCCCACCCCAGCACCTTCACCTGGTTGATCACCGTCTGGCTCTTCCTGACGGTGATCTTCGCCAACCTCGCCGAGGCCATGGCCGAAGGTCGGGGCAAGGCCCAGGCCGACACCCTCCGCCGGATGCGGTCGGAGACCGAGGCACGGCGCCTCCTGCCCGACGGTACCGAGGAGTACGTGCCGGCCGCGGAGCTGGGCAAGGGAGACATGGTCGTCTGCGAGGCGGGCGACCTCATCCCCTCCGACGGGGAGATCACGGAGGGCATCGCATCGGTCGACGAGTCGGCCATCACCGGTGAGTCGGCGCCGGTCATCCGCGAGTCCGGAGGTGACCGCTCGGCGGTCACCGGTGGGACCAAGGTTCTGTCCGACCGCATCGTGATCCGGATCACCGCGGAGCGAGGCCAGACCTTCCTCGATCGGATGATCACCCTGGTCGAGGGGGCCAACCGTCAGAAGACCCCTAATGAGATCGCCCTCACCATCCTGCTGGCTGTGCTCACCATCGTCTTCATCCCCGTGGTCGTGACACTCCAGATGTTCGGCCACTACTCCGGGGCAACGGTGTCGGTGGTCGTCCTGGTGTCGCTGCTGGTCTGCCTGATCCCGACCACCATCGGGGCCCTGTTGTCGGCCATCGGGATCGCCGGCATGGACCGCCTCGTCCAGCGGAACGTGCTGGCCATGAGCGGCCGGGCGGTCGAAGCCGCCGGCGACGTGCAGACCCTGCTGTTGGACAAGACCGGGACGATCACCCTCGGCAACCGGATGGCGTCCGACTTCTATCCGGTCAGCGGCCACACCGAACAGGACGTCGCTGACGTGGCGCAGCTCGCCTCGCTGGCCGACGAGACGCCCGAGGGTCGGTCCATCGTCGTGCTGGCGAAGGAGCGCTTCGGCATCCGCGAGCGCCAGCTCGAAGGCGAGCACGCCTTCGTGCCGTTCACCGCCCAGACCCGCATGTCCGGACTGGACCTGGGTCCGCGCCAGATCCGCAAGGGGGCCGCCGACTCGGTCAAGCGCTGGGTGGGCGAGCAGGAGGGCACCGTTCCGACCGACCTCGACGGGATCGTCGAGCGGGTCTCCCGGGCCGGTTCCACGCCGTTGGTGGTGGCCGACGGTCGGGACATTCTCGGCGTCATCGAGCTCAAGGACGTGGTGAAGCAGGGCATCCGCGAGAAGTTCGACGAGATGCGTCAGATGGGCATCCGCACCGTGATGATCACCGGCGACAATCCACTCACCGCGGCAGCCATCGCCCAGGAGGCGGGCGTCGACGACTTCCTGGCCGAGGCCACCCCCGAGGCCAAGATGGCCCTCATCAAGGCCGAGCAGGAGGGCGGGAAGCTGGTCGCCATGACAGGCGACGGCACCAATGACGCCCCGGCCCTGGCCCAGGCTGACGTCGGGGTGGCCATGAACACGGGGACCACCGCGGCCAAAGAGGCCGGCAACATGGTCGATCTCGATTCGAACCCGACCAAGCTCATCGATGTGGTCGAGATCGGAAAGCAGCTCCTCATCACTCGGGGTTCGCTCACCACCTTCTCCATCGCCAATGACGTGGCCAAGTACTTTGCCATCGTCCCGGCCTTGTTCCTCGCCACCTATCCGCAGCTCGCGCCGCTCAACATCATGAAACTGCACAGCCCGCAGAGTGCCGTGCTGTCTGCCGTGATCTTCAATGCACTGGTGATCGTGGCGCTGATCCCACTGGCACTGCGCGGAGTGAGGTTCCGCGCCGCGGGCTCGGCGGCCATCCTCCGTCGAAACGTGTGGATCTACGGAGTGGGCGGGATCATCGTCCCGTTCATCTTCATCAAGCTCATCGACCTCGTGCTCGTCGCACTGCACGCCTACTGATGGAGACTGTCTGATGCTCGTCCATCTCCGCCGCTCACTCATCTCGATCGTGATGATCACGGTCTTCTTCGGGTTCGTCTATGCCTTTGCCGGCACCGGCGTCGCCCAGCTGCTGTTCAAGCATCAGGCCGACGGCTCGATCACCGCCAACGGCTCGACCCTTATCGGCCAGAACTGGTCGCAGACGAAGTGCCCCGGTCACCCGCTCGGGAGCTGCGTGTTCCAAGGCCGACCCGATGCCCTCGGCCCCTATGCCGGCTCGCTGAGCCCGGTCGCCGGTGGGGGAGACAACCCGCTCGAGGCCAACAACATCCCCGGCAAGCCCGGAGTCTTGAACTCCGGCGAGTCCGCGGCGTCCAACCTCGGTCCTCGGTCCAAGGTCCTGTTGAGCAATACCCAGGCCCTGGTCACCTACTGGCACCAGCGGGGTGTGAACCCGACGCCGGACCTGGTCACGACCTCGGGCAGTGGCTACGACCCCGACATCACCGCGGCTGACGCCCTGGCCCAGATCCCCATGGTCGCCAAGGCCACCGGCATCGCCCCGTCGACTCTGCGGGCGCTCATCGCCAAGCAGACGGACGGGGCACAACTGGGATTCCTCGGCAGCAGCTACATCACCGTCCTGCAGCTGAACGAAGCGCTGGCCAAGCTGCGTTGAGTAGCTGGGAACTCTCCGATGCCTGTTCGTGGTGCGGCAAACCCGTAGCGAGGAGGATCGCCGATGCCGTTCCACGATATCGAAATGTCATCATTGGCACGATCTGCGAGGTGAAAACCGTAAGCATCGGTGGAGCCCGTTCCTGTTTCGTTACACTTGAAGACCGAAGTGGGAAGATAAGTCTGCTGTTCCTCGGGCGACCGGCCATTTCTGGCGTGGTCCAAGGTGACCGTTGCTCCGTGGAAGGCACCGTCAGGGTAGACGGCGATCGACCAATCATCTGGAATCCGCTGTACTGTCTCGAGTTGCCCGACGTGAACTGGCCTGACCTTCAAGAGAACGGCGTACCTGATGGCCAGTGCCGTGGCCGGTGTTCGCAACATCGGCCGGCGTGAAGCACTAGGGGCGCGAAGCACTAGTGGCGTGAAGACCACCACTGGGCAGTAGGTCTTTCGCTTTTGCGACTCGATCTCAATGGTAGACGTACGTCACCAATCCAAGCTCCGGCCAATGGGGACTCGTATGCCTCTAGTGTGCGGTTCCGGAACCAGAC
>Ga0224558_1000993_pt1 | contig 31716 bp, 28 predicted proteins | sample 714S32024metaG_FD_180682 | JGI IMG/M metagenome (GOLD analysis project Ga0224558, IMG submission 180682) | Peat soil microbial communities from Stordalen Mire, Sweden - 717 S3 20-24 | ecosystem: Environmental > Terrestrial > Soil > Wetlands > Peat | place: Sweden: Norrbotten County, Stordalen... | reverse complement strand
TCCCGGTAGACGGCGTAGCCGGTCCGCTCGAGCTCCTCGGCGAGCTCAGGTCCTCCGCTCGCGACAATCCGGCCCTCCGACAGCACGTGGACGCGTTGGGCGGGCAGCTCAGCGAGCAAACGGCGGTAATGGGTGATCGCGATCACGCCAAGGGGGGGATCGCCCTCGCGCGTTGCGCGCTCGATGCGCCTCGCCACTTGACCGAGCGCATCGACGTCGAGGCCGGAGTCGAGCTCGTCGAGGATCGCGATCCGTGGCCGGAGGATCGCTAGTTGGAGGGTCTCGTTGCGCTTTGCCTCGCCACCGGAGAGGTCGACGTTCATCGGGCGCGCCAGGATCTCCGGCGAGATCCCGAGCTCGGCGGCCTCTTCGGAGAGACGGGCTCCAAGTGCCCCGGCTTCGGCTTCTGTGATTCGGCCCGCTGCGACGAGCGACTCGGTGAGCGCCGACGCGAGCGGCACGCCGGGCACCTCGATCGGGTACTGGAACGTCAGGAAGAGTCCCGCTCGCGCCCGTGCAAAGGGCTCCAAGCCGAGCAGCTCGACGCCGTCGAGCGTCACGCTCCCGCTCGTGACCTCGTACCCGGGGCGACCCATCAGGACGTGCGCGAGGGTGCTCTTGCCTGAGCCGTTCGGGCCCATGACCGCATGGATCTCCCCGCTGCGCACCTCGAGGTCGATGCCCCGCAGGATCTGGCGGGAGTCGACCCCGGCGTGAAGACCCGAGATCTTGAGCACGCTGGCCGTCAATTGATCACCGCGAAGACGTCACCGGAGTCGACCTCGATCGGCACGACCTTGACCGACTGCGTGGCGGGCAGGCTCTGTGGCGAGCCGTCTAACAGGGAGAACGTGCTCCCGTGCCGGAGGCACTCGATCTCGCACACGTCGGGGAGGACCTCGCCCTCCGAGAGCGGGTAGTCCTCATGGCTGCAGACGTCGACGAGCGCCCTGAAACCGGAATCGCAATGAACGAGCGCGATCGCTCCTCCCTCGATCTCGAACCGGCGAACCTGACCCACCTCGAGGTCGCCGGTCGCGCACAGTCGAACCCGCACGGGATCAGCTCCCACCGGTGACACCGTCCAGTCGCGCTGCGACCGCCGCGGCGAGATGGGCGCGAACGCCCGGGGCTGCGATGCGCACCCAGAGGTCCTCGAAGAAGCCCAGCAGGATCAGTCGCTCGGCAACGGCGGGCGGGACGCCCCGAGACTCGAGGTAGAAGCGCTGCTCACGGTCGATTTGGCCGACGGCTGACGCATGCGAGCACCGGACGTCGTTCTCCTCGATGTCGAGGTTGGGAACCGAGTCCGCGTGTGCGCCGTCGCTGAGCACGAGATTCCGGTTCGTCTGGAAGGCGTCGGCGCCCTTTGCACCGTGCCGCATCCTGATGAGCCCCGAGTACACCGAGCGCGCCGTGCCCCCGACGGCGCCCTTGAAGACAAGGTCGCTCTTGGTGCGCGGCGCTCCATGCTCCTGGAGCGTGCGGAAGTCGTGCATCTGGGTCCCGTCGCCTAGGTAGGCGGCCAGGAGCTCGGCACTGCCGCCCTGACCCGCCAGTACGGACTCGGTGCGGAAACGTGCGTACTCGCCGCCGAGCGAGGCCGTGAACGTGCGGAGCCTCGAGTCCCGACCTGCGCGCATCCGCTGATGCCCGAGCTGCCAGGCTCCGGCACCGAGCTGCTGGATGGCGTTGTAGGACAAGAGCGCTGCATCCCCGACGGCGATATCGACGATCGGCACCACGAAAAGCGCGCCGTCGCCCGAGACGAAGATCTCGATCACGGTCGCTTCGGCCGCCTCGCCGAGCTCGATCACGGTACGCGCGGAGACAGCCTGAGCCACCTCGTCGGCTCCGCGCGAACCGAGCAGGTGCACGATGACGATCGGATGATCGACGCGCGCCCGGGCGGGAACCGAGAGCACAACCGCATCGCGGAGAAAAGCGTCGGCAAGATGATCGAACACGTCGGGCTCGTGCTCTTCCTTCCCGGTCGCTGAGTTCAGCCTCGTCACCTGGTCGAGGACCTCCGAACCCCGGGGGTTGTCGAGGACGCTGCCGAGAACCGTCCCGCTGGCGCTCGCCGCGGCGGACAGCTCGAAGGAGACCAGGGCGCCGTCGACGACAACGGCGAGACCGGAACGCTCGCCGACGTGCTCCAAAAGGGCGGCCGACTGTGGCCACGCGTCAGCTTCGAGCCTCGGCCGCAGCCCGGCCGTGGCACCGGTCCCGCTCGGCACATACTGCTCGAGGTCGAGCTCGGATATCCGGCTGTAACGCCAGAGGTCCTCGTCGACTACCGGCGGCGGGCTGGCAGCAAACTTGTCCAGCCCGTCGAGACGCCGCTGGGCGAGCCACTCCGGGCCGCCGAGAGACCGCGCGGCTCGAGCGCTGTAGGAAACGGGTAATTGCATCGTGATCTGGGCAGGAGGCTACCGGACACCCGTCACCGGGTGGGCGGGGAGCCCTTGCGCTTGAACCAGCCACGGGGACCGAAACCACCGCCGGAGCCCGAGCGCCGCTCCTCCTTGCGCTCTCGCTTGCGGGCTTCGGTGATTGCGTCGGGAGCCACCGCGGAAATGATCTCTTCGGCGTTCTCGAGCAGGTCGGCAGCGTCCGCGGCGGGCACGTCGGGCGGCTCCGGCTCGAGGGGTGGTTCGACGAGCTTGCCGTGAGTCCAGCCTGCGTCAGCAAGGCGCCGCTCGTAGACGGGGCAGTTGTCCGGGCACCGCCACGGCGCGTCCGGTGCCATGTCGAGCACGCAGAATCTCGCGACCTCTCCGCTCGCGTAAGTGCGGCTCTGGTAGTGGCGACAGTCCTCCCTCATCGGCATGGGGATGGACGTTACCTCGCCACAACGCTCGAAACGTCGGCAGGCCTTGGCGGCAGGCCGCTCAAGGACCTCAGCCGACCGAGCCGTCCATCTGGAGCTCGATCAGACGGCTCCATTCGACCGCGTACTCCATCGGCAGTGTGCGGGTGATCGGCTCGATGAACCCGTTCACGATCATGCCCATCGCCTGAGTCTCGCTCAGGCCGCGGCTCATCAGGTAGAAGAGCTGGTCATCACCGATCTTGGACACGGTCGCCTCGTGGCCGATCTCGGCGTCACGCTCACAGACCTCCATGTAGGGCTTTGTCTCCGAGACCGAGTCTTCGTCCAGGATGAGCGCATCGCAGCGAACGAACGACTTTGCCCTCCTGGCGCCTTCGTCGACGTGCACCTTGCCTCGGTAGGTGGCATGGCCGCCGTCCTTCGAGATCGACTTCGAGACGATCGTGGAACTGGTCTCGGGCGCGCAGTGGAACATCTTCGCCCCAGTGTCGAGGATCTGGCCCGCCCCCGCGTAAGCCACGGAGAGGACCTCGCCCGACGCCTTCGGCCCCATCAGGTACACCGACGGGTACTTCATCGTGAGCCGTGAGCCGATGTTCCCGTCGATCCACTCGACGTGGGCCTCGGCTTCGGCCCGGGCTCGCTTGGTGACGAGGTTGTAGACGTTCGTGGACCAGTTCTGGATCGTGGTGTAGGTGATCCGGCTGCCTGGCAGCGCCACGAGCTCGACGACCGCCGAGTGAAGCGAGTCCGACGAGTAGACCGGCGCCGAGCAACCTTCGACATAGTGAACCTGGGCACCCTCGTCCGCGATTATCAGGGTTCGCTCGAACTGGCCCATGTTCTCGGCGTTGATCCGGAAGTACGCCTGAAGGGGCATGTCCACGGTCACACCGGGCGGTACATAGATGAAGGACCCCCCCGACCAGACGGCCGAGTTGAGGGCCGCGAACTTGTTGTCGCCCGGCGGGATGATCTTGCCGAACCACTTGCGGACGATCTCGGTGTGCTCGCGAACCGCGGTGTCCATGTCGGTGAAGAGCACGCCGAGCCGCGCAAGGTCCTCGCGATTGCGGTGGTACACGACCTCCGACTCGTACTGGGCGGTGACCCCGGCCAGGTACTTGCGCTCGGCTTGCGGGATGCCGAGCTTGTCCCAGGTGTTCTTCACCGACTCGGGCAGCTTGTCCCAGTCGTTGACCTGCGCATCGGTGGGCTTGATGTAGTAGTAGATGTCGTCGAAGTCCAGGTCGGGCATCTTTTCGGCGAACCAGCGCACCATCGGCTTGCGCTCGAAGCGGCGCAGCGAGGAGAGCCGGAAGTCGAGCATCCAGCCCGGCTCGCCCTTCATGGCGGACATCTCCCGGACGATCTCCTCTGACAGCCCCTTGCGCGGCTTGAAGACGTAATCCTCGACGTCGCTCCAGCCGAGCTGGTACTTGCCGAGATCCAGCTCCGTGATGGCCATCAGGCGTTCCTCTCCTGGGAGTTTCTCCTACGGACATAGTAACAACTCCGGACTGACACGCCTACGCGCCGCGCAGCCGTTGCATGGCCGCCGGCTGTCGCTTGGCGAGTGCGGCTGAAGACGCCTCAGCCCGCGGCCGGCGTGAGCTCCACGTTGTAGGGCCGACCGACCCCCTTCGGGAGATCTGCCACCAGTCCGTTCACGGTGAGGCCGATGTAACCCGGAGCGCCAAGTGTCATGACGAGGGCACCCGATCCCTTGTAGGTCGCCGACTGGCCGGCGCTCAACGTCTCGGCAAATAGCCACGGCCCCGCGGTGGTGTGCTCGATCCCAACCCAGCAGGCCCCGCCTGCGGCCTGGAACGCCAGTGTGTAGTTGCCCGACGGCACAGTGAACGCGACGTTGGAAGACGATACGGACGTGGGCTCCAGGCTCGTCGGGAGCGTCGTCGTGGTCGTGGTGCTCGTGGCATGCCCGCCACCGCCGATGCGAGTGGTCGACGTCGGGGGAGTCGCGTGACGCCCGCCACCGCCGCTCAGGGAGATCGCGGCGGCAACGACTGCCGCGATCGCCACAGCTGCTGTCGCACCGGTCGCGGCCCGTCGCACCAGGACCTGGCGATGCCGATCGGCTGGTGACTTGTATGCCTCTCCGCGAGCGCGAGCCTCGGCCGCGTTGGGCACCCGTGCGCGGGCGTGTGTCGCACGTGCGCGGGCGGAAGCGTCTGGCGGCGCGCCGGCTTCTTGGTCGTCGTGCTCTGGACCGCCGGTTTGCTGGTCTGCCGCCGGCCCGCGGCCCGGAGGCCTGTTTGGACCGGAAAAACGAAGCTTGGGCTCGCCGGCAGGCGGCAGTCGCGAAGAGGCCAACTGGCCCTGGCCGGGCGAGCGGGCATCCCGCTGGGCCACGGGGGCCTCCCCGCCCGCTTCATCGATGCGCCTGCCGACATGAGGCCGGCCGGTCTCCTCATGGGGAAGGATGCGGAACCCGGTGGACTCGGTGCGTTTCGAGACTTCTCCGAGCACGCCGAGCGCGCGCTCGTAGGTCTCGACGGACTTGGTAGCTGACCTGGCCGAGACGACGCGAGCCCAGACGATCGCAGCAACGACGAGCACCGCAAGGACGACAATGACGAGCGCTACCACGCTCCTCAACTCCGCAACTGGCTACGCACACTCCCATTCAAGCCGAATGCCGAGACCACGACGTCGCGCGCCTCCGAGGAGCGAACGCCGATCAGGTTCTCAGACCATAGCGCGGGCGAAGATGGTCTGGGATCTCCTGACGGTGCGGGTTCGCCCGGTCGCGTGCTGACACGACCGGATCGGCGACGCCCCAATCCGCCCCCAGCTCGGGATCGTCCCAGGCAACGCCGAGCTCGTCAGTGGGGTTGTAGTAGGAGTCGACGAGGTACGTGAGCGTCAGATCCGTGACCGCCGCGAATCCATGGCCGACGCCAGGGGGGATGAACAACCCGCGGTCGTCGTGCTCGCCGATCTCGAGGATCTCGGTCGCCCCGTCCGTCGGCGAGCCGACCCGGAGGTCGTGCAGGACGACACGAGCCCGACCCCGGGTCACATACCAGTAGTCGGACTGATGGAAGTGGTAGTGAAGACCGACGACGGCGCCCTGCTGACGGTCCGAGCGGTTGCCTTGAACCATCTCGCGGCCGAGGGGGAACCAGTTCCTTCGGTACGTCTCGATGAACCGTCCACGGCTGTCGCCGTAGATGTCCGGAATCACGATCATGACGTCCGCGATCAACGTGGACGTTTCCAGTCTCGGCAACGGTCGCCCTCCTTCCATCGATTCTGAGACTCTGCGGATCGGCCTCCGGCAGGCTAGTGCTGCGCGACGACAAGACCAAGAAACGACGCCCCGAGCTGGCCGGACCCCTCAGTCCACGTTCTCGCCGGAGGGCTTCTCTGACCCGGTCATTCCCCGGGCAGCTCCCGCGGCGACCTTGTGGAAAAGGCGAGCTGCCAGTCGTTCTCGCTCTCCCCGTCGATGGTGAGACGCCAGGTGAAACGGGTGTTGTACGCGAGCGGGAGCGGGCTGAAGTTGACCGCGACAGCCACGTCGACCGGGCTTCCCTCCGGCACGCCTTCGGGCCGCCCCACCTCGAAGTCTCCTCGCACCTCGATCGGCTGGGGACCATCGGCGCCCTCGACGATGACCGGGCGCCCGTCCTCGTCCATCAGGAAAAGCTCCCAGTGGTGCGGCCGAGTCGCCTCGTTCCACCCCACGTCCACTTTGATGGCAATCGCAGATGGCATCGGATCCGGTCCGATGAGGCTCCAACCTCCACCGAGAATGAAGAGCTTCCCGTCTGCCACCTGCGCCGCGTCACACAACATCATCGTCACTCTCACGCAGCCAACGGTAGCCCGGCATGGTGCCCGCGGATCAGCGAACTTTGAGTACCGTCGTCGCGATGACCGAGCTCGGGTTGCGCAACGACCTTTACCGGCGACCGCTTGCAACCGCACTCGAACGCCTGGGCCTCGAGACCGGGTGGCGATGCGTGGACGTCGGTGCCGGCTCCGGTGACGTCTCGGTGGCCTTCGCGGAGCTCGTGGGGCGCGCGGGACGCGTATACGCCGTCGACAGCGATCCCCGAGCCCGGGACGAGGTTGCTGCGGCGGCCGCCGCCGCCGGAGGGGCCCAGGTCATCGCCATCACCCAGGCCGGCGAGGACCTGACATTGCCGGAGAGCGTCGACCTCGCCTACTGCCGTTTCTTGTTGATGCACGTCCTCGAGCCCCGTGCAGTCCTGCGGCGGATGGTCGCGTCACTCAGGATCGGGGGCTATCTGCTCGCGCAGGAGCCGATCACATCGGCGGGACGGATCGACGGCGTGGCGATGTCGATGCCCGTGGCGAGGCACCCGGACGTCGGAGCCCTCCTTCCCGGGATGGTCCGCGAGGTCGGCCTCGAGCTCGTCGATGCTTGGGCCGAGGCTCCCGCGGGTGCCGGGCCGGGACCGGTGGCGACCTATCTCGAGGAGCTCACCGAGGTGGAACCGGGGGACGCCTCCGTCGTGCTGCCGCCGCTCGTCACGGTCATAGGCCGTCGCTTCGCCCCGGAGAAGGCCCCGCACCATCGCTAGCTTTGCCTGCACAGCTTGTCCTCGATCTCGAGGTTCTATGCCGTCTCGGCCACTTCGACCAGAGCGTCGCTCCAGCCGAGATCACTTCAACAGGCGCGACAAACGGCGATCCGCAAGAAGGCGGCCCTTGGTCTGACAGCGTTTGCAGTAGACGACCTCGTGCGACTCGTAGGAGACCCTGAGCAGAGGCTCACCGCAGACCGGGCAGGGTTGGCCAACCCGATTGTGCACTGCAAAGGCGGTGCCGAGCTTGGGCTCCGACAGGCCCCCCGTTCGCTGGCGCTCCGAGGCTATCGCTTCGGACAGGACTGACCTGACCTCGGCCACCAAACGCGTACGGTCCGACTGGCTCAACGAATTGAGGGCCGAGAAAGGCGACAAGCCGGCGCGGTTCAGCGCGTCGTCCGCGTAGCCCCGGCCGATGCCCGCAACAAATCTCTGGTCCCGCAGGAGCGTGTGAAGATGCCGCGTGTCCTGGCTCGTGCGCAGCAGGTCCTCGAACGCCTTCTCCTGGGGCTCTGGGCCGAGGCCGTCCAGAGGTCCCTCGTCGCCCGCGGCCAGCACCCACCAACCGGCCTTGCGCTCGTGGCCGTGCTCGCGAACGAGCACACCTGTGCCGTTCCCCAAGACGAAGCGAACAACGGCGCCTCTCGGCTTGGTGTGCTTCGGTGGCACTTCGATGTCCAGACGACCTGCCTGAGACAGGTGAACCAGGACGCGGCGACTAGAGGAGAGGCTCAGCACGAGGTACTTGCCTCTGCGCCCCACCCCGATCAGCTCCTCGCCCTCGAGGCCTTGGTCCGGAGGCACAACCGTCTTCAAACCTGAGAAGCCCAGCATCTCGACCTGCGCGATCACCGCTCCGCCGACCGCGGCGTCCAGACGCTCGGCAAGTGCCTGCATCTGGGGAAGCTCAGGCACGTCGGACGGTCCCAGGCGACTGGTCGATCAGGTCTCGAGGCGTGAGCTGTTCGGTAACGAGCCGGGCGAATCTGGCAGGATCACCTGCCACGAATGCCCGGCACAACGGCAAGCCCTCGACATAGCAGGAGATGTACGCCCTCCAGGTCGGATGCAGGAGGAACTCGACCCTCTTCTGCGCCCTCGCCCTCGAAGTCAGCTCGAAACGGGCCACCTCATCGATGACGGTGTCGGGATCGGCCCCGTCCTCCCACAGGCGAAAGGCCGCATTCGCACGCACGCCTGTGAGCGCCTCTCCCGCCTGTCTCACGATCGCGACCAAGTCCGGGTCGTAGGAGATCCCGAGTGGGGTCAGGTGCTCGGCTACCACGGCCTCTCGACGGGGGCCCATCACGACCTCGAACCCAAGATCAGCGAGTCCCTCGGAAACCAGGTTGCGCGGTGTTCCGATGACAACGATCGACTCTTCCCAGCATCGGTGGCAGCGGAACAGGCCCGCCTCTTTGCGGACGTGTTCGGTGTGATGACCGGGATAAGCCTCGTGTGCCACGAGAGGACCTAGAGAAGTAGAGAGGACCGGAAGGTCGGTGTTGATCTCGACCCTCGACCGTGACCCTCCCAGGAAGTAGTTGAAGCCGCTCCACGGCTTGCCGTTGACAAGCGCGAAGTGGACGCGCTCGCCCTCAGGCAGACCGAACATGAGCCGGGTCCGGTCCCGGAGATCCTCGGCGAGCGAGGCGATCGCCGCCTCCAGCCGGTCGAGGGGCACCGCCTGCGACTCGCGCCAAGCCACGTAGCGACCCAGGAGCGGTCCCTTGCCCGGCACCACCTCGTCGAGGCGGCGGTGTGCCGCCTCGAAAACATCTTGCTCGAATCTGCGTGGCCGCACGCCGTAACAGGACTCGACTTCGTCGGCGTAGGCGATCGGTTCACCGGCGAGCTTGCGCGCGGTGGTGAGGAGGCCGATCGCCTGGGCACGCAGGTAGTGGCGCCGCGCCGCGTCCCTGCCCGCATCGGGCACAGCCTCGAGCCGGCGGTGACCCGGAACCGCTCGTTCGTCCGGATCGCCGAGCGGCTCACCTGCATCGAGGGCTGCCAAAAGCGCCCTCGCCTCGGCCACAAGGTGCTCCGGTGGCGTGATCGGCGCGGCGGCGACGCGGGCTGCAATTGCCTTGGGCCCGTAGTAGGCGTCCACGAGCCCGCTCACGTGGCGATCCATCGCCAAGGCGAGAGCGAGGTAGCGCTCGACGACGTCGGGCGTCATTCCAGAGCTCAAGCGATGCGGGAACGAAGGAACTCTGTGGTGCGTTGCCAGGCGAGCGCCGATGCCTCGGCGTCATAGACCTCTGGACGCGTGTCGTTGAAGAAGGCATGATCAGCTTGCGGGTAGATGTGGATGTCCACATCGTCGTTGCCCGCGCTCCTCAGGGTACGCACGAGCGCCCTGGCAGTTTCAGGGTCCGCCGATTCATCCTTCCCAGCGAAGTGGCCGAGGACCGCGCCGGTCAGCGCCGGGTAGTCGGGCTGCGCGCCCTCCCAAGGCAGGACACCGTAAAAGGGCACGACAGCTCTCACCTTGTCCGGACGCTGCGATGCGAGCATCAAAGCCAGGCCGCCGCCCATGCAGAACCCGACGACTCCGACTCCGCTGCCACTCGATCGCGTGGCAACCTCGTCGACGGCACCGCCCATGTCCCGTCCCACCCGGTCCAATTGCAGCGCCATCATCAGGTTCGCGGCCGCGTCCGGCTCGGTGACCTTCGCGCCGTGGTACAGGTCAGGTGCCAGTGCCACGAAGCCTTCGGCTGCGAAGCGATCGCACACATCCTTGATGTGGTCGACAAGGCCCCACCACTCCTGGATCACGACGACTCCCGGTCCGCTCCCGCCGGCGGGCAAGGCCAGGTATCCCACGTCGGTCGAACCGTTGCTAGGAAACTCGATCATCGATCCCATTGCCAGCGAAGCTACTCCCCGCCGTGCAGCCGGTTAAGGAATCGGCGCGAGAGCGCGAGGATTGACCCGATGCCCGCCAGTCGTCTTCCAGGGACGCTCCGCGTCCTGCTCGCTGCGAGCTTCGTGTCGGCGATCGGAGGCGGGCTGACACTTCCGTTTCTCGTCATCTATCTGCACCAGGTACGACACATCCCCCTCGGGATCTCGGGCCTTCTGATCGGGGGCGTCGCAGTCCTTGCCCTGCCCGTGAGCCCCTTGGCCGGTGCCCTCGTCGACCGCGTCGGCGCCCGGGAAGTGGTGCTCGTGGCCATGATCGTGGAGGGTCTCGGCATCGCCGCCCTCGCGACGGTGCACGGCGTGTTGACCGCCCTGCCTGCCATGTTCGTGTTCGGGCTCGGCCAGGCCGCTGCTTGGCCGACCTGGAACGCTCTTTTGGGAGTGATGGTCGACGACGACAAGATCAGCCGCTTGGCCTTCGCCCGCAATTTCCAGCTCCTGAACCTGGGCCTCGGCATCGGCGCAATCGTCGGCGGGCTCGTCGTCCACGTCCGTCAGCCGGGCACCTTTGTCGCGGTCTACCTCGCCGACGGAGCTTCCAATCTCATCGTCGTCACGGCGCTCTCGTTGCTGCCGCGGAGCGCTTTTCGCTCGACGCGCCACGCCGCTGCGCCGGCATTGGCGAAAGAGGGTGAGGCCGGGGCCGGCTCACGCGACCAGGCACGCCGGAGTGGATACCGGACTGTGCTGGGCGACGGCTTGTTCCGTCGATACCTCGTGGCAACAACCATCCTCATGATCGCCGGCTACGCCGCACTCAACACCGGCTTCGTAGCGTTCGCCACTTCGGTGGCCAAGGCTGGTCCCGGCACGATCGCGGCCTCGTTCGCGGCCAACACCGCGTTCATCGTGCTGGCGCAGCCGCTGGCCCTGCGAATCGTCAGCCGGACGAAGCGCACGACTGCGCTCAAGATGGTGGCAGCCGCGTTTGCTGCTTGCTGGGTCGTGCTCGCGTGCGCCGGTCTGGTGCCGGGGTCCAGCGCCGCCCGGGCGCTCGTCATCGCCACCTTGGTCGTGTTCGCCGTGGGCGAAGTGTTCTTGAGCCCCGTCAGCGGCCCGCTCGTGAACGACCTTGCCCCGCCGCCGCTGCGAGGGCGTTACTTCGCCGCGTCCGCAATGTGCATGACAGTGGCCAACATCGTGAGCCCCGCAATCTCCGGAGCGGCGATCGGAGCCGGCTTGGGCCTTTTCTTGCTGGGCTTCTTCGTTGCCTGTTGCGGCGGAGCGGCCCTCGGTGCGGAGTGGTTGGGTCGCGCGCTCACGCCGGCACAGGACAACGCGCTCGAAAGCCGGTCCCAGGTCTGAGGCCACGCGGTCGGCGCGCCATCCTGAAGCGCTCTGAGGGCAGATCACCCCGCACGAACGAGCAGCTCGGGCGCCGGCGGGCACCCGAGCCGACCAAGGGCCCCTAACGGGCTCTCGAGGCCCGACGGACCGGCCACCAGATCGAGAGCACCCGGTTCTATCAGCTCGATATCGTCTCCGGCCCGCCGCATGACCTCGCCGAGCAGCCGGTCGTGCAGCACGCGGCCAACGCCTGCAACTCCCCAGAGGGGGACCGAGGCGTCATGAGCGGCCTGGGCAAGCGGGGCAGCCGCCGCTTTGACCAGCACACCACGGGAACCGGCCGCAAGCGCTTCCACGAGCACCACTGCAGCGCCCTCCACGGCCTGTTCTGCTTCGTCGAACTCCCAGCCACTGGCCTCCGAGACCAAGGCACCGAACCTGCGAACCTCGGCGCGGAGCCCGGGCGAGGAGCCGACCACGCGGACAACTGCCGATGGCCGATGCGAACATGCCTCCAGCACTGTCTCGGCGGGACACGCAACGACGATGGGCTCGTCGCCGAAAAGACGTTCAACCAACCCAGCCGCCAGCAGCTCGGCCGTCGGATCCGAGTAGAGCTCGTTGACCGCTCGTCGAGCCGCCTGGTCAGGATCAGAAGCGACAAGCACTGTTGCGGCCACCCACCAGAGCGGCCCAGCCGTGACGTGAAACTCGACCAGCCGCCGGCAGGCAGTCACGACCGCGGGTGGGTCGTCGAGCGCGAGCTCAGAGATTGCCCATGCCGCCTCGACGGCCAGCGTCGTGGGCGCCTCGTCATGGTCCCGGGCAATCCACCGCAGGCGCTCGATGGGGTGCATCCCGAGGGACGTTACCGTCGCGGCGCCCGCGTAGCGCCAAGGAAGCCTGGATCTGGGGAGCTGATTTGACCGATCGCGCTCAGCCGACGATCCCGCCCTTGGTCATGGCCAGCACGTCCAGAGCCCGATCGACCTCCTCCTCGGTGAGCAGCCCCATCTCCAGCACGACGGTTCGCAGGTCCTTTCCTCCGGCGACCGCCGTCTTCACCACTTTGGATGCCTGCTCGTAGCCGATGTAGGGGTTGAGCGCCGTGGCGATCGACGGGGACGAGAGCGCGTAGGAGCGGCACTGCTCCTCATCGGCGACGATGCCGGCGACGCACTTGTCCGCCAGCGCAAGGCTCACTGCCGAAAGCAGGCGGATGGACTCGAGAAGATTGCTGCCGATCACCGGCATCATCACGTTGAGCTCGAAATTGCCTGCGGCACCTCCGAATCCGACCGCGGCGTCATTGCCCACGACCTGCGCGATGACCTGGCAGACAGCCTCAGGGACCACCGGGTTCACCTTGCCCGGCATGATCGACGATCCCGGCTGGAGATCCGGCAGGTGGATCTCGCCAAGACCGCATCGCGGGCCTGAGGACATCCATCGAAGGTCGTTCGAGATCTTGTAGAGCGATACTGCGATCGTCCGGAGCGCGCCAGAGGCCTCGACCAGGGCATCTCTCGAGCCCTGGGCCTCGAAGTGGTCGCGGGCCTCGATGAGGGGCAGACCGGTGGCTGATGCGAGGCGCTCGATCACCCTCTGCGCGAAGCCTGCCTTCGCGTTCAGCCCTGTCCCGACGGCCGTCCCGCCGAGCGGCAGTTCCGCCACCCGTGGCAGCACAGATTCGAGGCGCTCCACGCCGTACTCGACCGCCGCCGCGTATCCGCCAAACTCCTGGCCGAGTGTCACGGGCGTCGCATCCATCAGGTGAGTGCGGCCTGACTTCACGACGTTCCCGAACTCGTCCTGTTTCAAGCGCAGGCTCGAGGCCAAATGAACAAGGGCAGGAACCAGGTCGCCTAGGATCCCGCGGGCGGCCGCCAGGTGGATCGCTGAAGGGAACACGTCATTGGTCGACTGTGACGCGTTGGGCTCATTGTTGGGGCGGACCTCACGCCCGAGCCGCTCACTGGCAAGATTCGCCAGCACTTCGTTCATGTTCATGTTCGTGGAGGTCCCCGACCCCGTCTGGAAAACGTCGATCGGGAACTGGTCCAAATGGCGCCCAGCTGCCACTTCTTCAGCCGCTTCGGTGATCGCCGTCGCGACATCCGCGCCGATCGTCCCCATTTCGGCGTTCACCGTCGCGGCCGCGCCCTTGATCATCGCCAGAGCGACGAGAAGCGCCGGCTCCACGGTCTGGCCCGAGATCGGGAAGTTCTCTACCGCGCGCTGTGTCTGTGCTCCCCATCGCGCACTCTGCGGTACCCGGATCTCACCCATCGAATCGTGCTCGATGCGATACCCGACAAAAGAGTCGCCGCCACCGTCTGAATCTCCCATAACAGTCATAGAGTCAACGTAGCTGTCAGAACGACAGCCGTAACAGTTCAGTAAGAGCTATCGTAACGACGCTGTAACGTCCATTTTCTGGCCCGAAAGGCTTGCATCGCAGGTGGGACGCCGCGAGCTTGCATGGCCTTGCATAGCAGGTTAGGTTGCGAGCACTGTGAGACCTGCTCCTGGGCGCCTCATTGTTGAGGCTGTGCTGGTCGTCGCGCCGGATGCGCCAAGAGCGCGGCGCCGACGCGCGGCGGTTTCACTAGCTCTCTCCGCGATGTTGCTAGCAGGAGTCGGCACGCCGCTTGTTCTTGCGGGTGCACCTGCTGGTGCCGACCAAGTAGCCACCTTGCAACAGCGTGCTCGGTACATCGCCGCCGAAATTCAAGCCGCCAACGTCAGGCTGACCATCCTCGACGAGAGCTACCTTCAGGCGAAGGCTCGTGTCGCGTCGCTCGCGCAGCAAGTCGCCAACGCGACAACAGCGATCGGCCGGACCGAGAAGGCGCTCGACCAGGACCGGTCCCACCTTCGCGAGGTTGCGATCGAGGCCTACGTCACCGGAGGCGCTTCACAGAGCTTTTCCGTGCTGTTCAACGGCACCCAACAGACCGCCGGCATGCAGCAGGCCTACATCCAGGCCGCGTCCGGCAATCTGAGCGAGTCCGAGACCACAGTGCTGATCAACCAGCGAGCGCTGTCGATCGATCGGGCCGTTCTCAACCGCACCGAGCTGACTGCAAAGGCCAACGAGAGTGCGATTGCCGACGATCTCGCGCAAGCCCAGGTCATCACCGCCAAATTGACCAGCGAGGAAGCCAACGTAAAGGGCCAGCTCGCAGCCGCTGTGGCAGCGGTCGAACAGGCCAAGGCCGCTGCTTATGCCGCCGCCTTGGAGAAGGCCGCAGCCGCCGCAGCCGCCGCCCAACAACAACAGCAGCAGCAGCAGTCGTATGCCCCTCCGACGCCTGTTCCCACTCCTGCGCCTTCGCCTGCAGCGCCGGTATCTGGTGACAGCGCAGGTCAGATCGCAGTGAACGCCGCTCAGAGCCAGCGCGGCGTCCCCTATGTCTGGGGAGGTGCCACACAGGGAGCGGGGTTCGACTGCTCGGGACTGACAATGTGGGCGTGGGCGCAAGCCGGTGTCTCGCTAGCTCACGGGGCAACGGAGCAGTACTACGAGATCGAGCACGTCTCGATGGCCGACCTTCAGCCGGGTGACCTCATCTTCTACGGCGACTCGTACCTTCTCTACCACGTGGTCATGTACATCGGAGACGGCATGGTCGCGCAAGCAGAGGAGACGGGCACCAACGTGATGGACACGCCGATACCGCCTGGTGCTTTCGGCGCCGGCAGGCCTTGACTCCCTAGTCTCGGGAGGCTCCTCCCCAGCTGTGCTGCCGCAGGTGAGCGGTACTTACGCGTACGCTTCCTGCAATGCGCGCCGTCGTCGTCAAGGCAGGCTCAGTCGTCGTGAGAGAACGGCCCGACCCGGTCCCGGGGACCGGCGAACTGCTTGTCGGTGTCCGAGCCGCGGGCGTGAATGCCGCCGACCTGCTGCAACGGGCCGGTCTGTACCCGGCTCCTCCGGGTTCGCCTGCAGACATCCCGGGCCTCGAGCTCGCAGGCGCTGTGAGGGCAATTGGCCCTGGCGTCGAGCGCTTCGTCGTGGGAGATCGGGTCATGGCCGTGGTGGGAGGCGGAGCCCAAGCGGAGCTGGCTGTGGTCCACGAACGCACCGCCCTGCCAGTGCCTGACGCGCTCGATTTGGTGGAGGCCGGTGGGTTCCCGGAGGCGTTCACGGTCGCGCATGACGCCCTGTTCACCCAGTGCGGGCTCAGACCGGGTGAGCGGGTCCTGGTGAACGGTGCCGCAGGCGGGGTCGGCATCGCCGGAGTCCAGCTTGCGCTCGTGGCAGGCGCCACGGTCGTCGCGAGCGTGCGTGCCGCTCACCTACGCGAAGCTCTGGAAGCTTTCGGCGCAATGGCGGTCGACCCGGCCGATGCGGCTGCACGCGGCCCTTACGACGTGATCTTGGAACCCATCGGGGCGCCGAACCTCAAGACCAACCTCGACTCGCTTGCCATCGGAGGGCGTCTCGCGATCATCGGCATCGGCGCAGGTGCACGCGGCGAGCTCGACCTGCTTCAGCTCATGAGCCGTCGCGCACGCATTCACGGCTCCACGTTGCGGGCTCGTCCATTCGAGGACAAGGCCGGTGCCGCGCGCCTCGTCGAACGACAGGTCCTGCCACTGGTCGCGGCGCACCGGGTTCGCGTCCCCGTCGAGGAGGTATTCGCGCTGGATGACGTGGAGGCGGCGTACGCACGCTTTGCCGCAGGAGGCAAGCTCGGCAAGATAGTCCTCGACATCGCCGGTTGACGCTTTCATCTGCTGGAATATTCCATCAGTTGAAATGTTCTACTCCGCGTGACGTTACGGAACTCAGCCGGAGGCCTCCATTCATGATGACGATCGCGCAAGCAACGCCGCACCCGTCGGGCGCAGAGACGACTGGTGCACCGAAGCTCTCGTCTCGCGAGGTTCTGGTCGACCGGTACTGCGAGCTCCAGCCCCAGATGCAAAAGCGCTTCAGCGCCCTGTTGCACCGAGAGCTGCGCGACGAGCTTCATGCCATCACCGGCCATCAGCTCAGCGTGTTGACGTACCTCCGAGGTCAGTCGGTGACAATGCGCGAGCTCGCCAAGGAACTCGACGTCGGGGAGAGCGCAGCTACAGCGGTCGTCGATCGCCTCGTCCGCCAGGGTCTCGTCGTTCGCTGTGACGACCCTTCGGACCGCCGCGTCGTCCGCTTGGCGCTGAGCGACACGGGCGAGTCGCTGGTGACCAAGCTGCACGCGACAGCCTGCCGCAAGACAGCGAACCTTCTCGTGGCCCTCTCCGACTATCAGCTCGCGCAGCTCGTCGCGACCATGGAGATGCTCGACGCTGCCGCCATCGCGAGTGAGACACTCACCTGCCGTGAAACAACTGCACAGGACGATGCCCGGGGGGAGCTGGCAACCCCGGGGGAGCTGGCAACCCCGGGGGAGCTGGCAACCCGGGGGGAGCTGGCAACCCGGGGGGAGCTGGAAAGATGACGACAACCGACAACATCCTCGGCACCGAACAGCGCAGGGGTCACCAGGCGGCCGTTGACCAGAAAGCGGGGATGACCGGCGCGGCAGCGAACCAGGAGAGCTCAGGCGGAGCCATGAGCCACCGCCAGATCCTCGTGGTGTTCTCCGGGCTGATGCTCGGAATGCTGCTCGCCGCGCTCGACCAGTCCATCGTCAGCACGGCACTGCCGACCATCGTTGGCGACTTCCACTCCCTCAACCGCCTGACCTGGGTCGTAACGGCCTATCTCCTGACTTCGACCGTGAGTGCCCCTCTCTACGGGAAGATCTCCGACCTCTACGGCCGCAAACGGATCTTCCAGTTCGCGATCGTCATCTTCCTCGCCGGATCCGTCCTGGCGGGTCTCAGCCAGAACATGGACCAACTGATCGCGTTCCGAGCAGTACAGGGCCTCGGGGCCGGCGGGCTCATCGTGCTCGCCATGGCAATCGTGGGCGACGTGGTGTCGCCTGCCGAACGTGGCCGCTACCAGGGCTACTTCGGTGCGGTATTCGGAATCGCGAGCATCGCCGGACCGCTTGTCGGAGGCTTCCTCGTCGATCACGCCTCATGGCGCTGGATTTTCTACGTCAACCTGCCCATCGGTGCGATCGCCCTCGTTGTCACGAGCATTGTGTTGCGCGACCGGGCCGTGCGCACCCGGCACAAGATCGACTACCTCGGCTCTGTGCTCCTGCTCGTCGGCGTGTCCGCCCTGTTGCTGGTCACGACCCTCGGAGGCTCTCCACAGGGCTACGCGTGGATGTCGCCGCAGATCATCGGAATGGTCGTGATCGGCATCAGCTTCGTCGCCGGATTCCTCGTACGTGAGCACTATGCATCCGAGCCGATCGTCCCGCTCAGGCTGTTCCGCAAGCGAGTCTTCTCCGTGTCGAACGCCGCGGGTTTCATCGTCGGCGTCGCGATGTTCGGCGCGATCATCTACCTGCCCGTGTACCTCCAGGTCGTCCGGGGAGTGTCGCCTACGACCTCCGGGCTCATGCTGCTGCCCATCATGGCCGGCTTGTTCACGGCCTCGATCGGGAGCGGCCAGATCATCGCTCGGATCGGACGGTACAAGATCTTCCCGATCCTCGGCACTGCCTTCATGACCATCGGAATGGGGCTGTTCTCGACCCTGACGACTCACACCTCTTTCCTCGTCACCTCTGCTTTCATGCTGCTCACAGGGTTCGGGCTGGGCCTCGTCATGCAGGTGCTGATACTCGCCGTCCAGAACGGCGTCGACTACAAAGACCTAGGGACGGCGACGTCACTCGCGGCCTTCTTCCGGTCCATGGGAGGCGCCTTTGGCACCGCGCTGCTCGGTGCCGTCCTGAACGACCGGCTCATCGGCAACTTGCGCAGGGCCCTGCCAGCCGCGGCACGTTCGCATGTGCCTGAGATTGCCCGCGAGATCGTGGGCAGCCCTGTCCAGTTGAAGCTCTTGCCCTCGGCCATTCACACAGCGGCTACTGTCGCTTACGTACACACGATCGATACGGTCTTCCTCATCGCGACACCGGTGGTCGCCCTCGCCTTCGTGTTGTCGCTCGCCCTTCCGGAGATCCGCCTCCGCAAGACCGTGCACACCGTCGAGGCGGATCATGGCGCTCCGTCCACCTCGACCGTGGAGGCGATCGCCCGGCCGGGGGAACCGTCTCCAATCTTCAACCGGTGACGATACCTCCGAGGTCTGATCCGCGACACCGGCCGCGAGCGCTCATGTTGGCGCGACTGCGGGACAACCCTGGTGGTCCGCAGGTCATTCTCAGGGCGTTCCTCGGCGTGACCTTCACGTACGCGGGCCTGCAGAAGCTGACAAACCGCTTCTTCTTCGAAGCTGCCAACCCGGGGTCGATCCAGGCGCAGCTGCACGCGTCGATCACCACGAGCCCGATCGGACCGCTCATCAGGCTGTCGGCGCACGATCCGGTGCTGGTGGGCCTGCTGATCGCGTTCGGCGAACTGGCGGTCGGTCTCGGCACCCTGTTCGGACTGTTCGGGCGGGTTGCTGCCGCGGGCGGAATGGCAGTGTCGCTCCTCCTCTTCCTCTCCGTCAGCTTCAACACGACCCCGTACTTCTACGGCTCGGACATCGTCTTCTTCTTCGCCTGGACTCCACTGTTGGTCGGAGGAAGCGGAGCGTGGTCTGTCGACTTCGCGCTCGAGACGCTCCACTCGAGGGAGCGAGCCGCGGCCGGGGTTCCGCCTGAGCAGCAGGCACCGGACCTGGGCCGCCGGGCAGCGGCTCGCAAGCTGGCCACCGCCCTCACGCTTGCGAGCTTCGCTGTGATCACTGCAGCGATCGCGGCAGCAGTCGGGAGAATGGCCGGGGGCGCCTCGGTCCAGACATCGAGCGCGGCCCCACTCCCACAACCGAGCACCGAAACACCCGGCACCGGCTCCCCGAAGGGCACGACCATTGGGCTCGCCAGCGACGTGCCGCTCGGCGGCGCGCGAGAGTTCACAGACCCCGCCCAGGGAATCCCCGCCTACGTGGTCCGGCCCTCCGAGAGCTCTTATGTCGGCTTCAGCGCCGTGTGCACTCACATGGGCTGCACCGTGGGCTTTTTCCAGCCGGCGCTCCAGTTTCGCTGCCCATGCCACGGTTCGATCTTCTCGGCGGTCACCGGCGAAGTCCTCCAAGGTCCCGCGCCAGCGCCTCTTTCCAGCATTCCCATCGAGAAATCAGCCGATGGCACTCTCCTCGCCGACGGGTGAGGATTTCTCGGCCGCGGCAACTGGCAGACGTACTGACGATCTGATGGCGTCCGCGTTTAGTAGGATGCTCGTCGTGATCAATTTGTCACCCGGATGTCACTGATGGCGACCCGCCCGACCCGAGCGACGCCCATGGCCCGCTCAAACCGTTCGACTGCCACCACAACCTCCCGTGCTCGGGCCACCACGACCCGCTCGGCGCAAGTGCAGACTCCACGCTCGCCATCTGGTGCGCGCCAGAGCTCCCCTCGCCTTTCTCAGCGCTCGTCCCCTCCGGCGGTGTCAACGCCCGCGCGACAGCCTGCCCGGGTGGCGAACGAAAAAGAAGCTGACGGACGCCGGCTACGCGCGGCGCGCAACTATGAGGCTGTTGTGGGTGCTGTGATCGAGATCGTGCGGGAATTCCCACCCAACGTGGTCTACCTGCCGAGCGCCGCTGAGGTCGCGGCGCGCGCCCAGGTATCGGAGCGAACCGTGTTCCGCCACTTTGCCGACCTTGATGCGCTGTTCGTTGCGGCCTCCTCGAGGATTCGGCCCACCCAATTGATCTACCTCGAGCCGCGGCCTGATTCTCCCGACTTGAACGAGCGGGTCGAGGCGCTCGTGGGTCTGCGGGCGAAGCTGTACGAGAGAATCGCACCGGTCCGAAGAGTCGCGATCTATCTCAGCCAGACACATCCGCTCGTGGTTGAACAACTCGCGGAGGCGTACGCGATCGCTCGGTCCCAGGTTGCCGATGTCTTTGCTCCTGAGCTGTCGCGTCTCGACGCCAGGGGTCGCTCGCTCATGCTCGACGCACTCGATCTCGCCTCCAGCTGGTCGTCGTGGGATGCCCTGCGCACCCTTCAGGGCTGCTCGGTGCCCCGCACCCGAAAGATCGTCACCAAGGTGCTGACCGACCTGCTCGCAACGGTGCCGAAGGCCAAGCGCCGCTAAGTCGATCCGCCGCAAGCTCGAACCACGGGCTCGGCGGGACTCCTCCGGTCGCGGGTATCTTCGAACTGCGTGATCCGCTCCCGGATCCGGGTCCAATGAGCTGGAGATGACCAGATATGTCAATGCCCTACCGCCGTCTCGGCCGATCCGGCCTCAAAGTGAGCCTGCTGTCGTTTGGCTCGTGGATCAGCTTCGGTAACCAGCTGGATGACAACCTCGCGGTGCGCTGCCTCGAGGCCGCACGCGCGGGAGGCGTGAACTTCTTCGACAACGCCGAGAGCTACGCAGGCGGTCAGTCGGAAGCGATCATGGGCCGGGCCTTCAAGACCCTGGGTTGGGAGCGTCACGAGTATGTGGTCTCGAGCAAGTTCTTCTGGGGAATCCACGACACCCCGAACATGAAGAACACTTTGAACCGCAAGTACCTCATGCAAGCCGTGGACGCCTCGCTCGAACGGTTCGGTCTCGACTTCCTCGATCTCATCTTCTGCCACCGCTCTGACACGGAAACGCCGATCGAGGAGACCGTGCGGGCGATGTCGGACATCGTGAGCTCCGGCAAAGCGCTCTACTGGGGTACTTCGGAGTGGGCGTCAGACGAGATCGTCGCCGCGATCGAGATCGCCGAGCGTCACCACCTGTACAAGCCCATCGTGGAACAACCGCAGTACAATCTCCTTCAGCGAAGGCGTGTCGAGCACGAGTACGCGCGCGTGATCGAGGACTACGGAATAGGCCTCACAACATTCAGCCCCCTCGCCGCGGGCCTGCTCACGGGCAAGTACCTGGAAGGGATCCCGGAGGACTCTCGAGGCAGTCTCGCAGGCTTCGAATGGCTCCGTTCCAATTTTGAAGACCCCCGGGACAATGAGAAGGTGAGAGCCCTCAAAGCGATCGCGGACGATCTGGGTTGTCCGCTCGCACAGCTCGCCATCGCCTGGTGCGCCTGCAACCCCAAAGTGTCGACGGTCATCACGGGCGCGAGCCGCGTCGAGCAGCTACAGGAGAACTTGCGCTCGCTTGAGGTGCTCGAGCGGCTTGATGACGAAGTGATGCGGCGGATAAACGAGGTGGCCGGCCAGGCCTAGGATGCGGAAGCTGGATCGTCTTGCCGGCTCAAGCTGTCCGCATCGCTCGGCGCAGGAGCGGAGCGTCGTGCAACGTGGTTGCGACGCGTACGCGTGCGTCGAGCGCCATGGCACCGCCAGGGCTCGCGACAACCGGGTTCAGGCTCAACTCGACGATCTCGGGAAGGTCCTCGGCGAGGCGGGCCACTCGTGAAAGCACCTCACTCAGCGCCTCGAGGTCGACCGGGGCCGAGCCACGGTAACCGGTCAGAAGCGGCGACGACCGGAGCCCTCTGACCAGGTCACGGGCGTCCTCTGTCGTCATGGGCACCAACGACCAGATCTGGTCGCTCAACAGCTCGGCCTCCTTGCCGCCGAGGCCGAACATCACGAGCGGTCCGAACGACGGGTCCTCCACGACGCCGACGACGGTCTCTACGCCCTCGGGACCCATCGACTGCACGATGAGCGACACGCCCGGCCCGAACCTGGTCAACAACGCCTCGGCTGCAGAGGCCACGTCCTCGGCGGAGCCGAGGTTCAGCCGGACGCCCCCGACATCGCTCTTGTGCACAAGGTCCGGGGCGTCGAGCTTCAGGGCAACCGGGAACCCGATCACTCTTGCTCTGTCGACGGCCTCGGAGGCGGTCGAGGCCCGCATACACGAAAGGATCGGTATCCCGTAGGCCTCGAGCAAGCTGAACGCCTCGACCGTGTCGAGCCACACCGAGCTCGACAGAGACGTGACCAGCCCGGGCGCGGGGGCGGGCCTGGGCGCGGGCCTGGGCGCGGGCGCGGGCGCGGGTTCTGAGCCGGCCATCGGCAGGGCTGCCAGGGCGACCTCCACGATCCGCCGCGCAGTCACCGAATCGAGATCGTCGAAGGTGGGCACGGTTCCCTCAGCCCGAGCCACCCATTCGCCGTACTGCGCGACCCGCGCAACCGCACGAGCCGCAGACTCGGGGTAAGCAAACCAAGGGACGTGACTCGAGCCTGCGCGCAAGGCCAGGAGAGTCTGCTCGGACGCGATGAAGTTCGCGAGCACGGGCTTTCGGGCCGTGGAGGCGGCTTGGGCCACGGCTTCGGCGATGTCATCAGCACCGACTAGCACCGGTGGGGTGAAGGTGACGACCACCACGTCGATGTTGCCGGCGGCGAGGACGATCTCGAGCACGGACCGGTACTCCTCGGCAGTGGCCGAGGCGACCAGGTCGATCGGGTTGCCTATGGCAGCGCCGTAAGAGACGACGCCGAGCAGGCGCCTTTGAACCTCGGGCGCGAGCTCGGGAACCTCGAGGCCGTAGCTCTCGCACGCGTCGGCAGCGAGAACCCCACAACCTCCAGCATTGCCAACGATCGCGACGCGCCGGCCGGCGGGAAGGGGCTGGTTCACCAAGAGGTCGGCGACATCGAGCAGCTCCTCCAGCGTCTGGACCCGGATTACACCGGCCTGGCGGAACAGCGCATCGGTGGCTTGATCGGGAACCGCGCCAAGGCTGCGGGCATGGGCGCCCCGCAGACCTGATGCGGTACGAGCGCTCTTGACCGCGACAATGGGCGTCTTGTGAGCGACACGTCGGGCGATTCGGCTGAATTTTCGGGGGTTCCCGAACGACTCGAGATAGAGCAGGATCACATCGGTCTCCGGATCGTTCTCCCAGAACCGCAGGAGGTCGTTGCCGCTGACGTCGGCCTTGTTGCCAAGGGACACGAAGCTCGAGATCCCGAGTCCGCGGCCCGCGAGCTCGCCGAGGAGAGCGATACCGAGACCACCGGACTGGGAGGAGAACGCTACCCGGCCGGGCGGCGGTGCCTGCTCGGCGAATGTGGCGTTCATCCTGACTTGCGGACAAGTGTTGACGACTCCCATGCACTCGGGCCCCACGAGCCGCATGCCGAACCTCCGGGCGAGCTCGACCAGATCACGGTCGGTGCTCGTCCCCGAGGTCCCCTGGTCCGCCTCGCCCGACGTGACGACGACGAGGCCGCGAACCCCTTTCGCCCCGCACTCGCGCACTACCTCGGCCATGCGCTGAGCCGGCACCGCGACCAATGCCAGATCGATGTGGCCGGGCACATCGGTCACGTTGCCATACGACCGGAGACCTCCGACCGAGTCGGTGTGCTTGTTGACCGGGTAAACGGCACCGGTGAACTCCCCCGCAAGGAGATTGCTGACGATGTCGTGGCCCGCGGAGCCAGGCTCGAGGCTCGCCTCAATGACGGCGATCGTCCTGGGACGGAGTATGTGCTCGATCGAGCGCACCGCTGCGGTCCATTCGCGTTCCTCGACCCGCTCGATGTACTCCGGTTGAACCGCGAGCTCCAGCGTCACACGCATAACCCCTGAGTCCAAGAGCACGTGCTCGTCGAACCCCGCTGAGCGGAAAACGCCTGTCATCCGGTGGTTGTCGGTGAGGACGTCCGCCACAAACCGTCCGATCCCACGTGCGACAGCTGCCGAGGCGAGATGCTCGAGCAGCACGGTACCCAGGCCCCGTCCCTGGTGGTCGTCCCGCACGACGAACGCGACCTCGGCCTCCCCCACTCCAGCCTGGTCGGACCCGTGGGACGTACCCGCTGCGGCGTCGCCGAGGGTTTCGCCACCTGCCGTGGGTGAGCGGTCGTAGCGAGCCACCGCCACCAGTTCCCCGTCAACGACAGCCACGAGCGCCAACCGGTCCTGATAGTCAACGGTTACGAAGTGCGTGATCTCCTCATCGCTGATCCCCCGACGCGGCGCGAAGAAACGGAAGTACACCGTCTCGCTCGACAGCTTCTGCCCGAACGCGCGAAGCGCCGGGCCGTCGTCCGGCCGGATGGCACGCAGCCGAGCCGTGCGACCGTCCGACAGCAGGACGTCACATTCGAGCTCGGCAGGATAGGTCCCCTTGGTGACAGGCTTAGCGCCAGGGCTCATCCCGCTCGGTCCAGAGGGCATTTGTGCGGTCAACGCGCCTCCCGAACTGGCTGAGCACTCGTGAGGACGCTCAGCCCGCGAGTGCCTGCACGCTGGCGATGGGAACCGCACCGCTCGGGGCGTTCAGGTGCAGAACCTCGCCCCAATCACTGAACTTGGCAGAGATCGAGTGGATGGCATTGCCACTCTCCTGCGACGTCCCCTTGACGGTTATCGGGAGCGCGGCTCCTGTCGTCCTCACGTACATCGTGAGCTTCAGGCTGGCGGTCTTCGAGCTCTGTAATGCCTTCACTGCCACAGCTGGATGTCCGAGCTCGGTTGACGTCTCGCCCCGCGTGAGCGTGCCAGTCAGCCGCACGAGCTGAGTGGCGGCCGTCTTGACCTCCAAGGAACCGGCGAGGGCGGGGAAGTTCGAGTTCGTGGAAGGAACCGAGATCCATTTCCCGGCATATTCCGCCGACACCTTCGCGCTGAACCCGGTGAGGCCCTGCAGACCGAGCGAGTCGCCCTGGAAGTAGGCCGTCCCTCCGGCGAGCAGGACGGTGAGATGTCCATCCTTGGTTCCCTGATGGATCGTGATGTGCTGCTCTCCGACGGCGGAGCCCACGTCGGCGACGATGCTCACCCCGCTGGTCCCTGCGGTCGCCGTCTCCTCGAAATGGAACGAGCTCTGTCGCTTGGTCGCCGTGACCGCCGCCGCCACGATCGTCTCGCCTGACTTCAACTGGACGCCGTTGGACGCGTTGGACCCGGCTGAGGAGCTGCCGCAGCCGGCCGCGAACGCGATCGCGGCAGTCAATGCGACGAGGAGGGGGCGAGCACGCATACCGCGACGCTACCAGCGGGCATCGCGGCCGCTGGTTGGGGCCTTTCGCCCACCTGATCCCGGACCCCAGAAGATGCGCGGCAACAGGGGCCCCGGCTCAGCTCTCCTCAGGGACACAGCGGTTCACGCAGCTGCCGATCCCCTCGATTGCGGTCGTGAGCACCTGACCGGGCTCAAGGAACACCTGCGGGTCGCGCCCAGCTCCAACCCCGCCAGGGGTTCCGGTCGAGATCAGGTCGCCCGGGCACAGCGTGGCGAACTGACTGATGTAGCTCACGACCGCGGTCGGCCCGAACAGGAGATCCGATGTGCGCCCACGCTGCATCACGATGCCATCGAGCTCGCAGCGCACTTCAAGATCGACGGCATCACCGATCTCATCCCCCGTGACGAGGACCGGGCCGACCGGAGTCGACGCGTCGAAGGCCTTGCCCTGCAGGTACTGGGTCGTCCTGGCCTGCCAGTCGCGCATCGAGATGTCGTTGACGACGGTGAACCCGGCGATCGCGTCGTGTGCCTGCTCGAGCGTCGCGCGCCGAATCCGACGACCGATGACGACGCCGAGCTCGACCTCCCAGTCGACGGCTTTGCTCACCAACGGCAGCACGAGGTCATCGTGCGCCCCTATGAGACCGGAGGCGAACTTGGCGAACAGTGTCGGGTAGTCAGGCAACTCCCGTGACATTTCCAGGATGTGGGCCCGGTAGTTCAGTCCCACGCAGAAGATCTTTTCCGGATGAGGCACGAGCGGAGCAAACGACGCATCCGTGAAGGCGATCTCTCCGGTGCTCTCGAGCGCCATCACCGTGTCCAAGCGCGAGGCCGGGCTCGTCGACACGAGGAGGACACCGACGTCCGGAGCCCGCAGCAGAAGCAGTCGGTCTCCTTCGAGCCGAGCGGCGCGGGTGCCATCCGCCGTCCGGACGGTGGCCAGCCTCATGGCTCTCTCCTGGCGCGAACTGAAAATGGGACACGCGTCAGCCTAAGTCACCGTCCGCCGTTCTTGACTTCGCTGAAGGACGAAGCTTCCCCGCGACACTGCTAGCGGCGGCGCAAGCACTCCACGACGAGCTGCGGTTCGGTCTTGGTCGAAAGCTCCATCGCCAAACCGCAACTCGGCACGGGCACCTCACGCTCGACGCGCACGATTGCTTCCCAGACCACCCGCTCCCCGCTCGGGTCCTCGACGACGAGCTCGGTCCGGTCATCGCCAAGTTCCGCGCCGCGCCTCGACATGGCCAAGAGCGACCAACCGACCTCGCGGAGCACGGCGCGCTCGAGCGCCTGGACCGCCGGCGAGGCCATCCCCCCACAGCCCCGGTAACGCGGCAGGAGGTCGTCCATCGGCCCACTGCCTTGCACAATCCTGGCCACCGCGGCCTTGTCGCAGAACGCCCATGCGGTGCCTTGTGGAAGCACTAACGCAGTCGCCGCAAAACGATGCCCTCCCGTGTGACTCGTCCTCCATACCCTCACGTCTTCCCCGAGTTGGCGGGAATCTGCCAAGAGCTCCTGGGCCAGCGCTGTCCCGAGCGACCCGCAGCATCGATCGCGCCTACCGTGCGTGCAGACGAGAACATCGACGGTCTCGTCGGCACTGAGCGGCTCGTCCAGGATCGCCAGCGCCGCGGCAACGACTTCGACAGGATCGACGACAAGCTCGGCCCGCTCGAATCTTGCACCTCCGTTGGCCGGCCACCGGTAGGTGATGACATGGCTCGGCCCGCCCGCCAAAACAGGCACCAATCCCTGAAGGCGCATCCCGGCGCTACGTACGAGTGCCACCACGCGTGCAAGCGCCGGATCCTCGCTCAACTCCCGCGGCCAGGGAAGTGGCCATTCGATGAGCAAGTAGCCCCGATGACAGCCGGCCGTGCCGATCGGATCGACATGTTGCTCGCGAGCCCAAGAAGAGCAAAGCAGCCCGGAACCGGAATGAACCGGATTCTCCGGTCCGATGCTGGTGGCCATTGGCGGGACCTTACCGGCCCTCGGACTGCGGCGCATCGTAGCGCCTCCACGGCGAGCGAACCTGACCTACCGTCCTCTATCGCTCGACGTGCCCCGTCAGCGCGCGAAGCGAACGTCACGCGATATATCGAGGTGCCGGCGACTGAGCACGTGATGGGGGGAATGCCAATGGGGACCAACGCCAGGACCAGCGTCACCGACGAGCAGGGACGCCACCACCACCTCGACAATCTCTTCGTCGCAGACGGCGCCGTCTTCCCGACCTCGGGTGGGCACAACCCGACCCTCACGATCATGGCGACGGCACTCCGCCAGGCGACGGCCTGGGCAGGCACCTGAACCGCCGGCGCCGGCGACACGCCTCCTTTAGGGTGCAAGGACCAGTGACACCAGGAACCGCCCTGAACGCCTGGGCGTAGACTGAGGCTGACAGGTCTCTTGGAGGAGCGGCAATGGATCACACGACCTCGGGCCGTTTCTCGAGCCCGATCGCCAAGTGGCACGTTCCGATGCCTTCGAGGCGCGAGAGTCGGAGCGCGTGAGCACATACCGGCTGTTGGCGACTGATGACGCGCTCAGCCAGGACCTCCTGGGGCCCGACGCAGCTGACCTTGCGGCCGCCTCATTGGCGATGGCGCGCCGGTTCGCGTCAGGTGCCACGCTCTGGTGCGCGGCGCCTTCGTGGCCTTGGCACGCCCAGCACGTGGCCGTCGACTTCGTTCACCCGGTGATCGCCGGAGAACGCTCCCTTCCCGCCGTGATGGTCTCCGGTGACCATCTGTGGGAAAGCCTGAGGCCGATCGCGCGTGCGGGCGACATGCTGCTCGTCGTCTCGAGATCCGACGAACCGTCGGTCGCCGGCCTCAGGCAACGGTCGAAGGCATGGGGAGTGCTCACGGTGTGGATCGGCACGGGTCCGAGGCCGGAGCCGGGCTCGGCCGACTTCGTGCTGTGGGTGGACGACGACGAGACAGTTTCCTCCTACGGGGGACGGTTTGCCCTTCTCTACCACCTGCTCTCCGAGCTGACTCACGTCTGTCTCGAGAATCCAGGCCTTCTCGAAGCCGAGCAGGCGGTGTGCGGAGACGAGGTCTGCATCACCTGCTCGGACGAGGGATGCCTCGGCGAGGTCGTCGCGATCCGGGCTGACGGGCGCGCGCAGGTCCGCACGCCCGCCGGGCTCGAAGCGGTGGACACGACCTTGATCGACCGTGCCCATCCAGGTGACCTCGTGCTGATCCACGCCGGTACCGCTGTGACCCTCGTCGAGGGTTCGCCCAGATGAGCCACGAGAGCACAGGTTTCCTCAACCGATGCGTCGACACCGACGGGCACGACGTCGGCGCGTTGCTGAGTGACCTCGTGGCAACGGCCGGAGCCAAGGCAGCGGAGAGCAGCCGGCTGCGCCGGTCCAGCCTCGAAGCTCTCGACAGTGATCTCGAGCAGGCCGCTCAGGCTATTTCGGAACGCTTCAGAGCCGGCGCTTGCCTGTACACCTTCGGCAACGGCGCAAGCTCAACTGATGCCGCCTGTGTCGCGGCACTGTTCGCCCGATCTCCGGGCGGCGCTTTGCTGCCTGCCAGGTGCCTCGTCGCTGACCCGGCGGTGCTCACCGCGACAGGGAACGGCGTCGGCAACGAGCTCGCCTTCTCGAGACAGCTGGTCGCGTTCGCGCACGCTGGCGACATTGCGATGGGTTACTCGACGAGCGGGAACTCGGAGAACGTCATCAGGGCTTTTCAGGAGACCAGGCATCGTGGCCTTCTGACCGTCGGCTTCGCTGGATGCGACGGCGGTCGGCTGGCAGGATCCGGCGTGCTCGACCACTGCTTCGTCGTCCGATCGCACAGCGTCCACCGGATCCAGGAGGCCCAGGCGGCACTGAGCCATCGTCTATGGGCGACGGTGCAGCAACGGCTGACGCCGGATGGCGAACGACCAGCCGTAGGCCAGCGCGAGCCGGCCGCTGATCAGGATCTAGCCGAACCCGAGGAGGTACGTTGACCAAGGAGGATGCGGGCCGAGGCAACTCAGAGACCGGCGCAGCATCGCCGGCGGCACCAGGCGAGACACTGAGCGGGCGCGAAGCCGCCGTGCTCGAGCGCATCGAAGCCTTCCGGCGCCGCCGGCCCCGGTTCCGGGACGACTTCGTCACCTTGGCACACGGCGCCGGCGGCAAGGCGTCGGCCGCTCTGATCGACGCTGTGTTCCTGGATGCCTTCGGTGGTCTCGAGAGACCGCCCTTGACCGACGCTGCCCTCATTGCACTTCCCCACGGTGAGACGCTGGCGTTCACCACCGATTCCTTCGTGGTGAAACCGCTTCGTTTCCCTGGTGGATCGATCGGTCATCTAGCGGTCCACGGGACGGTCAATGACCTAGCGGTGATGGGCGCCCATCCCCACTGGCTCTCGGCCGCGTTCGTCCTAGAGGAGGGCTTCGCCATCAGCGAGCTCCGCAGAGTCGTCGCCGACATGTCCGAGGCTGCCGCGGTGTCCGGCGTGACGATCGTCACCGGCGACACGAAGGTCGTTGGCCGAGGCGCAGCCGACGGGCTGTACGTGACAACGGCCGGCATCGGCGTCATCCCGCCCGGCCGCCGGCTGGGAGCCGAGCTCGTCGAGCGCGGCGACCGCGTTCTCATCTCCGGGACCATTGCCGATCACGGGATGGCGGTGATGCTGGCGAGAGGCGATCTGGCCCTCGAGGCGGAGCTCAAGTCCGACACCGCCCCGGTGACCGAGCTTGTCGAGGCGCTGTTCTCGGCCGCCCCGTCGACTCGCTGGCTGCGTGACCCGACCCGCGGTGGTGTCGGGACCGTCTGCAACGAGCTGGCCCACGACACCGGCCTGGCCGTCGTGTTGGACGAATCCGCCCTCCCCATTGATCCCGCGGTCGCCGGGGCCTGTGACCTGCTCGGAATCGATCCTCTGTACGTCGCCAACGAAGGCAAGCTCCTGGCGGTCGTTGCCGCCAAGGAGGCCGATGCGGCCGTCGAGGCGCTGCGCCGCCATCCGCTCGGGGCCAATGCAGTGCTCATCGGCGACATACGCGCCGAGCCTCAGGGCATCGTCGTGCTGCGCACATCGTTCGGGGGAACGCGGATAGTCGACATGCTCGTCGGCGATCCGCTGCCGAGGATCTGCTAGCGGTCGTGAGCGAGTTGCGTCAGCTCACCGAGCGTCGGCGCGTGAGGGTCACCGGGACGGTGCAGGGCGTGGGCTTTCGTCCTTTCGTGTTCCGCCACGCTGTGGCCCTCGGGCTCGTCGGCTTCGTGCTGAACGACTCCTCCGGTGTGCTCATCGAGGTGGAAGGTGAGCACACCGAGGTGGTAGAGCTCTGTCGGCTGCTCCGCGAGGCTCCCCCGCCGCTCGCCCGGGTCACGTCGGTCGACTGGGCCACGCTGCCCAGTGACGGGACTTTCGACAGCTTCCGCATCGTCGACAGCACCGCCGATCGAGTCCCGAACGTCGCCGTCAGTGTCGACAGCGCGACCTGCGACGACTGCCTCTCCGAAGTGGACGACCTGCACGACCGCCGGTACGGCTATCCCTTCACCAACTGCACGAACTGTGGGCCGCGCTACACGATCGTGCTCTCGGTCCCCTACGACCGGCCCGCCACGACCATGGCCGGTTTCAAGATGTGCGCCGAGTGCCAGACAGAGTACGAGGACCCGGTGGACCGTCGCTTCCACGCACAGCCGAACGCTTGTCCCTCCTGCGGCCCGCGAATCGCCCTTTACCATCCGACCGGCCGTCTCCTGGCCGAGGCCGGTGCCGCGCTCGACGCGGTGGTCGAAGTACTTTGCGCAGGCCAGATCGTTGCCATAAAGGGCATCGGCGGCTATCACTTGGCCTGCGACGCGAGCAATCACGAGGCGGTGGCCGAGCTCCGGCGCCGTAAGGCAAGAGACGACAAGCCTTTCGCCCTCATGGTGACCGACCTGGAGATGGCACGGTCCATGTGCGTGCTCGATCCGGGTGCCGAGTCCGCCCTCGGCTGCGTCGCGCGGCCCATCGTGCTCGCCCGCCGCAAGCCGGGCGCCGCTGTCGCCGACGGGGTAGCACCGGGAATGCCCGACCTGGGGCTGATGCTCCCCTACACGCCCTTGCACCACCTCCTCATGGCCAAGGTTGCGCGACCGCTCGTGATGAGCAGCGGGAACCAGT
>Ga0224558_1000991_pt1 | contig 31758 bp, 24 predicted proteins | sample 714S32024metaG_FD_180682 | JGI IMG/M metagenome (GOLD analysis project Ga0224558, IMG submission 180682) | Peat soil microbial communities from Stordalen Mire, Sweden - 717 S3 20-24 | ecosystem: Environmental > Terrestrial > Soil > Wetlands > Peat | place: Sweden: Norrbotten County, Stordalen... | reverse complement strand
CGCAAAATCCTGGGGGCGCGGGGGCAAAGCCCCCGCAGGCTGCGCCGGCACCCAACCTTCCTTCTGAGGTGCGGGCGCCCTCTCATAATGCATACGTTTTGCGGGGGCAAGGTCATAAAGAGCATCTGCTAAAAATTCTCGACAAGGATTCAATTCCTGCGATTGAACCGCTCAAAGTGGCGAAAGCCGATTGGGCTAAGGGAAAGTATTGCACCAAGAATCATTCCGTAAAACCTACGTGAGCAGCACAGCCCCCTTGGTCTTCCCGGCGAGTGCACGGTCAAAGGTGACGAGAGTTAGATTTGCTGATTCTGCGAAGGCAGCCAAGTAAGCGTCTGCCCAGGCCTTCGGCGAAGGGGAATCCGCAGAGCTTCGCTGCCGCAGAACAGCCTCGATACCAGCAGGCTCGCCAGCCAGAATAGCTTTTCCGCCCTCAATCCAGCGGTCATAAATAGCCCAGCATTGGCGTTGCGTCAAGACCTCTCGCCCGAGGACGGCCTCGGTGGTCATGATGCGAAAGAATCCCATCTGTGTTTGGCGGCAAAAGACAAAGCCCGCGCTCTCATCCTGGGCGACAAACCATCGCATCGCGGCTGTGTGATGAACGTGGATCTGGTGGTTAAGCGCCAGCCACACGTTCACATCAGGGAAAATCGATGAGGTCATAGATGGTCTCGTTGTCGATCACCAGCGAACCGGGGCGAGAGGAGCAAATCACGGGCACTTCAAACCGCTTCCGAGGCGCTAGGCTGGACTGCTTCACCATCTCTAACCCCTCCAGCACCATTTGCCGGAGGGTATCTCCCCGTTCCGCAGCCAGGATTCTGATGGTCCGGTAGGTCTCGTCCGGGATGTCGATGGTAGTACGCATAAAGAGAGTATAGCATAAATATGCGTTTATGCGGCATATTTATGGCAGGAACTGTGTTTTAGCACTATATCTTGTGCAGATCGGCACCGCAATCTACAAATCATCCCCACAAACGGCAAATAGTCCCTCCGAGCGGAGAGACCATTTGCCGTCAAAACCATGCAACTCCTTGTTTCTCTTGCAGATGCCAGAAAATATAGATGGAGCCGAAGGCCGGACTTGAACCGGCGACCTGCTGATTACGAATCAGCTGCTCTACCAACTGAGCTACTTCGGCTTTCCTTTTCAGATTGTACCGTTGCGCTCCGCTCCGGTAAAGTTTCGCGCTGAAACCGTCCCTGCCGACTCCCTGCTCGGCACCTCCGGCAAGGCTCAAACCGCGGCGGGTGTATGCAATTCGATCTGGATCGAGGGTGGATGGAGCAGTGTGTTGTGAATCAGGCAATGGTGGACCGCCTGGTCCATGCCGGCCCGGTCCACTTCACTCAGCGCTAACGGGACTTTGACCTCGATGACGAAGTTGTCCAGACGCGCCGGAGGCCCTGCCTTACCTGCCGTCACACGGACCTCGACTCCATCGCGCGGCAATCCCCTCTTCCTGAGGTAGGCTGAGGCGTAATAGGCCGCGCAGGTGCCCAGAGACGCCAGAAGAAGCTCAGGCGGCGTCATGCCCTCATCGCTGCCGCCGGCTTCCGTGGGCTGGTCGCAGACCAGGGAGTGCTTCCGTGCCGCAACCTCGAACTTTACATCTCCCAGGAGCTTCAGATTGATTTCCATGGTCTCTTCCTTTCAACATCCGTCGAATTTTAGTTCACGCCAGGCCGCTGGCTGCCGGATGGCGTTGAACAGCAAACGCCGCGCCGTGGACGGTTCCATGGCAGCCGGGCCAGCACCTCGCCCATGGGGCAAAATCCTGTGCATCCAGCAAAGACCAATCCGCAGCCCACAAATCCCGGCAGGAGCAGCCACCACGGCGACACGGCCACTGCCAGCAAAACTCCCGTAAACCCCAGCAAGCCCGCGGCCAGCCGTACCTGCCGCTCCAATGCCCAGCGCGCCGCAGTGGAGCGCACTGCCGGGTACCCTGCTTGAAGCCAAGCGCCGGTTCCACCTTCCAGCACGACAAGTTCCTTGCCGCTGGCCGCCAGCAAAGCGCTCGCCAGGCGTGCGCGCGTCCCACCCTGGCACACCAACACCACCGGCGCGTTCGTCTCCAGGTCGGCGGTCCGCAACTCTACCTGCTCGAGCGGAATGTTGATGGCGCCGGGCAGATGCGCCGTGGCAAACTCGGTTGCCGAGCGAACGTCTACCAGTTGCGCGCGCCGTCCTGACGCTTGCCAATCTTTCCAGGTTTCGATGCTGATGGTGCGTGCCGCCGCTTCGGGCATTTTTCTCCTATTTAAGGGTAGAGCGCCGGTCTGCGTAAAAATATTCACCCGATGCAAAGCCTCTATTTTGTTTGATGCTCAAATAGGTTACCAAGACTCTCCGGCGGCTGGCTGAGCGAGCCATTACAATCGAATCCGTGAGACCTTCCTTTGAAATCGGCCCGGTCCATGTGGGCGGGGGCCAGTTGTTTTTGATCGCCGGACCCTGCGTCATCGAGTCCGAAGCCCACGCGCGGCGCATGGCCGAGGCGATCCAGCGCATTGCGGCGGACCTCAACATTCCGTACATCTTCAAAGCCAGCTACGACAAGGCCAACCGCACCAGCGTGAAGAGCTTTCGCGGGCCGGGGCTCGTCGAGGGTACGCGCATCCTGAGCCGCCTGGCCAAGGACACGGGGCTGCCTGTTTTGACCGACGTGCATGAGCCGGCCCACTGCGCAGTAGCCGCCGAGGCAGTGGACGTGTTGCAGATTCCCGCCTTCCTCTGCCGCCAGACCGACCTGCTGGTGGCCGCGGGCAAGACGGGCCGGGCCATCAACATCAAGAAGGGCCAGTTCGTGGCCCCGTGGGATATGGCGCATCCGGTCGAAAAGGTTCGGTCGACGGGCAATGAGCGCGTCTTCCTCACCGAGCGCGGAGCCAGCTTCGGCTACAACACGCTGGTGGTGGATTACCGTTCGCTGCCGGTGATGCGCAATCTTGCGCCCGTGGTTTTTGACGCGACTCATTCGGTGCAGCAGCCCTCCGCGGCGGACGGGGTAAGCGGCGGCCAGCCGGAGTTTATTCCGCTACTGGCGCGTGCCGCTGTGGCTGCGGGAATTGATGGATTATTTTTAGAAGTCCACGACGACCCGGCCAACGCCAAATCCGACGGCGCGAATGCGCTGGACTTGAAGCTGCTGAAGCCGCTGCTGGAAAAGCTGCTGGCGATTCATCGGGCGGCAAACACCGAGTGAAGCAGGGAACAGCTTATGGCTCCAATGAAATGGATTGTGCGCACTGTGAATCAACTTCGCGCGCTCTGGAAGTGGTGTATTTCCTTTCGCAAGCGCGACTGGGAACTGGCCGATTATCCAGTCTCAATGCGAACACAAGAGCCCGACGCTGTTTCCGCATACCTCGCTCCTCGATTCAAGCTGCACCGGCACGTGGCCTGCATTGTGAACTGGAATCTGACAGGCGGCGGCGATTCGAAAAGCAAAGCACTTATCGACCTAGAGACCAAGTTTGGAGCCGCAAAGTTGAAAAGGAAGAAGTAATACAGGCCGCTTCCACGACCCGGCACTCAAGTGCAGATCGAGCTTGCTTCACAGCAACGGACTGACGTGCATGCAGAACTGGCTGAAGGCTTTATTCACCGAGTCCTGGAACTCGAGTCGGCTTGGATTTCAGATGAGTCAAGCCTATGGAATTTTCATGGGGAAGAAAAAAATGACTCGTATTACGCCAGGATACGGGAAATATACGGAGTTGACGTTTCGGATATCGAGTCCGCAAACTTAGCAGAAATTCTTGAACGGATTGCCGAACAGAAACCGGCATAGCTTTACGCCGCGCAAATCTCCAAAATCTACACTATGCCACGAGCTGCCTCGAGATCCTTGGAGCATCCCGATCAGGCAAGAGTCTGCGGACGCTGGCGGCTGAGGCGCATACACTCCGGTGCTCTTCCAGTTCGTATCTGGCGCGCTCCATATCAACATTCTTCTGAGCCGCATGCACCGTGCTGACCCGATAACACACTGAGGCACGAGCCTCGGCATATTCGCTGATCCCGGTCTCGTACGCTCGTTCCAGATTCCTGCACGTTGAGCAAGCCATGTCTTTATCCTCCGGCTTTCTGTCAGGTATGCGGCGGCTAAAGTCATACAGCTTCAAGAAGGAAATCCAAAGGACTGGGCGGACGGTTGCAGTTTTTTGGGCACGGTTCCATAACTGGCTGCAATCCCAATCAAAGCGATACTCCGGCCGGAGTTAGAATGTTCCCTGAGGAAGTCTTCTGCAAAAGTAAGTCGATCCGCCTGCGTTCCATCCTGCTTGATTCCGGCAGAATTAGTTACATAGGCATGGCCTAACTTCCTGAACAAATGCTCACTCTTCTTCCGGCGAGTCGATGGGAGATTTCTTGTGTCGCATTTCTTGAGAGGGTCCATAGCAGCTCCAGCCGCCCGGTTGCTTGCTTGAATGATCCTCGCCAGGAAAGAAGCATTGAAGACTCGAAGCGAAGAAAATATATCTCAACAGCTCTAAGCTGAACACACCGGAAATAGCTCACGTGCCGCCTGCGCCGGGCAGGAGAATTGTCGAAGCGGCAATCTTGACTATCCTCGGTTGTTTGTGAGGCTTGCAACCGATCCTTTGAAAGCCTCATGGAGCTAGAAATAGGAGTTACTTACTTCAGATAGTTGTTCTAGTTCAGAAAATCTGAAGGATGAGATGAAACTCTTCCCTATCTCAGTGTTACTCCAGATCAACGCATATGTCAAGCGACTTATTGTGAATTTCCCGCCTTGCCGCTCTCTCCGCTTCCGGCAAGATGCCTTATGTCGCATGAATCTCCATAGTTATGCCAAGCGCGAAGGTCGTTCCTTACGCCGCCAGCCATTGCTTGAACTCGCCGCTCTTCACCTGTCCAATATAGGCATTATTGCTTATATTGTGAGTGGGTGATGCGGCGCGTTACTTAAGGAAGCACTGATTAAGTCCGTTCTGTCAGGCAAACATTCCCTCAGGGCCTGAAGGCCGCGTTGATTTTGCGACATTTGCGGCACGACTAAAGTCGTGCCCTTTCAAAACGTCGACTTAATCAGAGCTTCCTTAAGGCCGGCGGCAATGGCTTTTGTCAGGGTTCCGGCGGGGTCGTCGTTTACTGCCCACACGTAAGCGCCGCCCAGCTTGTTCTTCCTGATGTAGGCCGTCTTGGCCGCTACCGAAGCGGAAGTGTCGAAGGTATAGAAGGTCCCGTTGGCCGGATTGTAGAGCGTCGCTCCAACTCTCGCCGCATCGTACCAGGCAGTGTAGCCGTTCTTGCCCGTGAGTTTTTCAATTGTCGCGTAGGTCAGGTAACCCGGAGTCAAGATCGTGTCGCAACCGGGTGAAGGAGCGGCTTTGTTCGGATTCGGGCATATACCCGATCCGTCGCTCAAGAGTACGGGAGCAGGAGCCACGGCGTTCTGGTACAAACCATGGTTCACGTTGGAGACGCCCGTCCAGCCGACGGCATACAACGGAAAACCCACCGTGTATTTAGCCGCGGGGACGCCCGCCTTGAGATAAGCCTTCACGGCTGCATCGATGTTGCGCTCTTCGTCAGACGAGGGATCGGCGGGCGAAGCATACAGCGAAGACTGCTCATTGGTTTGCTTGTCCGCGGGCGTGGCCAGGTCGTAACCGTCGATGGTGAGGAAATCCACTTGCTCGGCGGCGGCTTTCAGATCGATGTTGGCGTAATTCTGCGGGCCTGCGGGCGAATCGAAGGAGAGGACATACCTTTTGCCCGTGGTCTTCGACAGCGCGTCGAGCTGGATGCGGAATTCTTTCAGCAGAGCGGTGAAGTTCTGCTTGTCGGCGGCGGTGGGAAACTCCCAGTCAATATTGAAACCGTCAAACAAGCCGGGCGCTCGAATGCCGGCAGCGATGTTGCCGTTTACAAATAAATCGATGCAAGAAGAGGCGAGCGATGAGCGACCGGCGGGTGTGGCGGCGGCAGTAACCCAACCGGCCGGGTTGCCAGCCTGTCCGCCGAGCGAAATCAGCACTTTCAGATGAGGATGCAACTCCTTGAGTTGCAGGATGGCGCCAAAATTTCCATAGAGAGGCGCGGTATAGGGCTTGCCGCTCACGCTGGGAAGGGACGCATTTTGATAGGCGGCCGAGGGATTGTCAATGGCGCAAACAGGCGTCGAAGCAGGGGTCACATCGCCAAAGGCATAGATCAGGTGCGTCAGCTCATCGGCAACGCCGCTCTTTTGCAAATCCGCGATGGTGTACCCGCCGTAAAGGATTCCCCACTCCTCGAAGTAGCCGCCGAAGATCTTGCCTTGATGGGTCGTTTGGGCCAGAGACGGGGAGACGCAGGTAACCAGAAACAATAAGCTCAGGGCCGCGAAGCGCGGGTAGAAATGTTTTGGCGGCACGAACGCCTCCCAAATTCGTAAAGTATTGACAGGCAAAGTATAGGACCATCGAGCGGGGACCCACAAATATTGCCGGTGGAATCCCTTGCGCCTGATCTAGCCTGATAGCATTTCCGTATGATTTTTACGTCGATTCGCACACCCATCCGCGCAGCGCTGATGGCTAGCGCAGCCTTGGTTCTGGGCGCGGTTTTCCCGCTTTCCAGCGCGCAGGCGGCACCGGCGGCGCAGGCGCAAGCCTCCGCTTCGCCTGATCGCGCGCACATTGACGATGTGCTGAAGGGACTCAGCCGCGGGCGTTCCTTCGGCGAGGTGGCAATCTCCCCGGACGGCAAACGTCTGGCGTGGATTGAGCGGATGAAAGAAGGCGCGGAAATTCGCGTGGCGCCGCTCCTCAGTCTGGACAAAAGCGAGCAAGTGACGGCAGCCACGAAGCCTGGGCAGCATTGCCGCGAGGGCCAGATCGTATGGGAGCCGGACTCGAAGGCGCTGGCATTCTTCTCCGATTGCGCGCAGCCGGAGCAGATTGACCTTTATCTGTCGCTCCTCGACGGCAACCCGGCGCGGCGAGTCACCGAGCTGAAGGGCTATGTGGAGGCTCCTGCTTTTTCGCCGGACGGAAAGAGCGTGGCATTTCTCTATGTCGAAGGCGCGACCCGGCCAGCCGGGGCACTGGCGGCAATGAAGCCACCGTGGGGCGTGATTGGCGAGGAGGACGCGGAGATTGAGCGGGTCGCCGTGGCGGAAGTGGAATGGAGCAAGCCGGAGGCGCCGGTGATGGCCTCTCCTGACAATCTGCACGTATACGAATTCGACTGGCGTCCAGATTCAAGGGGGTTGGCGTATGTGGCTGCTGATCCGCCGGGAGAGAACAACTGGTGGGTGGCCAAACTTTACACGCAGGCCCTGGAAGGCAATCGGTGGATCTCGGTCTGGCGCGCGCCCAAGGACATTCTTGCCCCTGCGGCGATCACTGGCCCGCTGCATGGTTTGCAGATTGCCGTGCCGCGCTGGTCGCCGGACGGAAAGCAGATCGCCTTTATCGGCGGACTGATGAGCGACCAGGGAGTGACGGGCGGCGACGTGTGGATCATCAAGGCAACGGGCGGAGACCCGCACAATCTGACGCCGCGGCGGCCAAGCACGCCGGCCTGGATCGTGTGGGACGACAGCCTCAGCCTCTATGTGAGCGAGTTGGCCGGCCCTGATAGCCGCCTGGTTCGCCTCCTGATTCAAAGCAACTCCAGCGGATCGAATCTCTCCGTCAATGCCGAAAGCACCATCTTCCATATTCCTGCCAATATCGGCGACGGCCGCATGGAGTTCAGCCTTTCCACAACCCGCGACCATTCTCTCTTTGTTTTTCAAGCCAGCACATTCAACGATCCGCCTGAGATCTTCATCGCCAAAACTGTTGCTCCTCCGGCAAGCCGCTCAGCCGATTACGCTCCCATCGGTCAGCTCACGCACTTCAACGACGGAGTGAAGCCGGCCTGGGGCAAATCGGTCTCGCTGAACTGGAAGAGCGATCAGTTTCAGGTGCAAGGCTGGCTGATGCTTCCCAAAGACTACAATCCCGCGAAGAAGTATCCGCTGATTGTCGTGGTGCATGGCGGCCCGGCCTCGGCTGCGGTGCCGCGCTGGAGTACGGGCGCTCTGAGCGTGTCGGCATTTTCGGCGCTGGGGTATTTTGTGCTGGAACCCAACCCACGCGGCAGCTATGGGCAGGGCGAGGAGTTTACCCAGGCCAACCGCGAGGATTTCGGCTACGGCGATTTGCGCGACATTCTGGCCGGCGTGGACAAGGCCGAGGCTGACTACTCGATTGATCCCAACCGCGTGGGCCTGACCGGCTGGAGCTACGGCGGATTCATGGCCATGTTCGCCGTGACCCAGACGCAGCGTTTCAAGGCCGCGGTAGCGGGCGCGGGCATTTCCGACTGGCAGAGCTACTACGGTGAAAACTCCATCGACCAATGGATGATCCCTTATTTCGGCGCGCCGGTCTACGACGATCCGGCGGTATATGCCAAGAGCTCGGCCATCAACTTTATCCAGCAAGCACAGACGCCCACGCTGGTGGTGGTGGGCGAACGGGACGGCGAATGTCCCGCGCCCCAGTCGTTCGAGTTCTGGCACGCGCTCAGAGCACGCCATGTGCCCACGCGTCTGGTTGTGTATCCCAATGAGGGGCATATGTTTACCGACCCGGCCCACCAGCGGGACGTGATGGCGCGAGCGGCCGAGTGGTTTGCCCGCTACCTGCCGCCAGCGCCGTAGGGCGAGGCTTGCTCGCCATCCGGGCCGGGCGAAGTCTATGAAAAGGCGGGAGCGGGGAATTGCGGCGCCTTGCGTACAGCCAGGAACCACCCCGTCCTGATACACTTTTCCTTGGAGTTTTAGGGTGCGTTTCGTCTACCGGCTGCGTGGTGAGTGTGGCGCCGGGAGCCGATCATTTGAGCGGATTCGACCGGTGGCAGGCCAGCCATGGCTTGTTGACGGACCGCTCCAAAGAGCGTCTTCCCAATTTCCGTGCCCTTTTTTGGGTGCCGAGCAAAAGGGCTTTTACTTCCACCGCAGCGGCTAAGACCCGTCGCTGAGGACCGCGGAAGAGAGAGCCACTCGCCACCGGCAAACGCGGGTGGCGGCGATGGGAAGTTCGCTATAACCGAACTTTTTCCGATGCTATCGGGAGTGACCGTTCCGCAGGTCGACAAGGCGGGGCGGGGAGGATTCATGCGGCGGTTCTTGACGCTTGTCTGCTTGTTGTGCCTGGCCATTCCAGCCGGGATTTCGATTTCCGGCTGCACCCGCAACCCGGATGCGAACTACTGCAATGGCGCGGGATACGGAATGAAGATCACGGATGTGGCTTCGATCACGCTACAACCTGTGACCACGGGCATCTCGATGGCCTTTGGGCAAACGCGCCAGGTGAGTTCGCCTTCGGCCCTTACCTGCAAGGGCGCCACGGCATCCGCCGGCTCGTATACCTACGGCACCACCAACAACCAGTTGGTGGACATTTCGCCGGCAGGCAGCATCTGCGCCGGCACCTGGAACCGGAACTCGGGCGGCGGGATCCCCAATTACACCGTCTGCAGCGCGCCGAATCCGTTGCCTTCGACCGGCAACCTGCCTTACGCCGCGGCCTACATCTCGGCCTCCGCGCAGGGGGTGACCTCCAATCCTGTGGAGGTGTTCATACATGCCCCGGTGACCTCTGTCGGCTTGGTCACGGAACCCGTGTCCGGAACCGCGCAGCAATGCTTCTCGCAGGGCACCGCGGCCACACTCGACGGGCAGGCTTGCTATAGCGGAACGACCTCGAGTGGCGCATCCGGCTCTGTACAGCTTTGCGCTCCGTCCGGCGTCACGCAATGCCCCTACGCCGCGAGCGATCCGCGCTGCGGCAACTCCAGCCTCTATTTTGTGTGCTCTGGGGGAATGCCCCTAGGCGTCACTTCGGTGCCTAACTGCACAGCCTCCCTCGGCACGCTCAACTACTCGGTAGGCACTGCCGCCGTCGCATCGATCACCACCAACACCACCACGAACCAGGTGGCTATCACTGCCGAGCAACCGGGCACCACCGCCATCACCGCGTCGGTGGCCGGGACGGGATCGTCGGCCGGTTACTTCTCCACTTGCCCGCCGAAATCGATCTCGGTAACTTTGGCCAACGGCACCACCTCGGGCATTATCACCCAGGGCGCGACCCAGAATCTGACCACCATCATCACCGACACCAAAGGAAATACCATCACCGGCCTCGCCCTGACCTACCAGTCCACTGACCCGATCGATATCTCGACGGGCAGCGCCGGATCCGTCACCACATCTTTCCCTGGCGTGGCTTCGGTCTATGCCGTCTGCCAGCCGCCCGGTTGCAATCCTGCTCCAATCAATGAGATCGGCATCTACGGTACCGGCCTGCCCGTTGCCTCTAACGCGGTAACCATCACCACCCCCGGCACGGCCAGCGACTACGCCTGGTTCTCGGCTCCCGGCCAGTCGCAATACGTCATTCCCATCCAGTTGCTTACGGGAACGGTCGGCTCCACGATACGCCTGCCATATGTGCCCAACTCGATGGTGATGGACCAGCTCGGCAACAATCTCTACTTTGGCTCTCCTCACGAATTGATGGTTTACAGCACCTCGTCCGGCGCGGTCACCACGCAGACCACCGCCGTTCCTGGCGTGGTGCTGGCTGTCTCGCCCAACAACACGCAAGTGCTTATCAACGACCAGGTGCGCCAGGTTTTCTATATCTACAGCGTCGCCGGCGGCTCCTCGACGACCATCGGCGGCATGGGCAACGCAGCCGCCTGGACCCCGGATTCCCAGACGCTTTACATCACCGACAACGCATCTCTCAATAACGCGGCGGAAGGCGTCACCGGCCACACCGACACGCTATACGTCTACAACGCGAACACTGGCTGGACCACGTACGCGCTCCCTCCGAGCTCGCTCTCCAATCCGCTTCCGCCGGGCGTTCTGCCCCCGAAAACGCCTTCGTATCCCCTGCCGGGAAATGTGGCCATCTCCAGCACGATGCAAACCCCGGCTATCGTTATTCCCTCCATGGGAGCCTTTTTCAGAGGCGACAGCACCGTGGACCATACCTGGTGCCCCACCGGCACGGTCGGGAACTTCGCCAGCATGGCTTTCTATCCGCAACCACTGGGTGATTCGGTGACCGTAGAGAACGACGCGCTGGCCGCTACCACCGACGGCAAACACATTCTGGGCGCGACAGTTACTGGCAGCAGTGTTACGGTCAACGATATTGGCGTCAATATTCCCACAGCCGAATCACCGGCCGACATCCTGACGCCGATCTCCTGCCCGCTGACCACCAACTCCTCCACGGGCGTGCAGACACTCGCGGCGCTCTCCGTTGCTCCCGCGCTGGATGCGACATATACGCTCAATACTGCCGAAGTGAGCGCAACTGCCGTAAATCAGGTGGTTGCCTCGCCGGAGTCGAACCTCGCGTTTATCACTTACACAGCGGACGCCACTAACACCGCCGCCTACTTGCCCTACTATGTGCCCGGCACCGGAGTGGGTTATGTGAAGTTGGTCACGCAGACGGGAGGCACTGCTCCCATTGCGCCTCTGGCCGGCGCCTTTACTCCGGACGACTCTCTCTTCTTCGTCTCGACAGCGGGCGACAACATGATCCACTACATCAGCGTTCCGCTGGCAACCAGCAACCCGGCGACTGCTGACACGCAGCAGATCAGCCCCAACCTGCCGTCCTGCATTTCTGTTGCCGACGGCGGCACCGACCTTGGCTGCACTTATTCGGGGCCGAGCCCTGGCACCGCCATCGTTCCGGCCACAGCCATCGCCGTCAAGCCGCGCTCCACCACATAGCGCGGTGCTGCAAGCAGCAAGCAGAAAGGCCGGCCTCGCGTCGGCCTTTCTGCTTTTCGACGCCGCTGGCTCGCTGACTCGCTGGTTCCCTGATTCCCCGCCCGCGCACGATAGAATCAAAGAATGATCAAGGGGATTTCCTTTCTTCGTCCCACGGGCGACCGCGCGGCTTATGACCGGCTGGCGAGCTTCTTTTCCGCGCTGGGATTTGCGCCCGGAAAAGGATGGGACGAGGACAACAGCCACGGCGCGTCGTTCCTTGCTCCGCTGGGTAATTTGGAGTTCGTGGACGGCCGGTTTCCTTCTACCGCCGATGTGCTGGTGGAGGTGACCGCTTTGGACGCCGTGCATCAGGCCGCAGCCGCCTGGCTGCGCGCGCAAGATGGCGAGCCGGCAGCTGCGTGTCTTTCCGCCATCACGGAAACCCACTGGAAGTCGCGCCTCTTCACCGTCGAGCCGGAGCCGGGTTTCGCTTTCAGCTTCTGGGCCTGGACCGATCCGATCAAAGGCAAGCCGGTGGCCGTCGAGGGCGATCTCTCAGCCGCGGGCATGAGGTTTGCCGTCGTCGTTGCCCGCTGGAATGCGGTGGTCACTGAGCGGCTGCTTGATGGCGCGCTCGACGCCCTCTTGCGCAGCGGCGCAAAGCGGACCGACATTGAAGTGATCCGCGTTCCCGGCGCATGGGAGATTCCAGCCGCCGCGCGCACCGTGGCAAATGCGGGCCGTGTGGACGCCATCATCGCTCTCGGGTGCCTGCTGCGCGGCGAGACCGCACATTATGAGGCCATCTACAACGAAGTGGCGCGCGGTCTTGGGCAATCGCAGCAGGAGACCGGCATTCCCCACAGCTTTGGCGTGCTCACCTGCGAAACTCTGGAGCAAGCGCTCAACCGCGCCGGCATCAAGGCCGGCAACAAGGGCTTCGAGGCTGCCACGGCGGCCATCGAGATGGTCAGCCTCGGCCGCAAGCTCCAACCGGGCGGCCCGCGTTGACCGCCGGAATCCATCACACGTCGGGGCGCCGCAAATCGCGCGAGCTTGCCATGCAGATGCTCTTTCAGGCTGACATCGGCAAGCAGACACCGGAGCAGGTGCGTGCTAATTTTTGGAAGGCCGCCGACGAGGTCGAGCCTGGGGTGCGCGGCTTTGCCGAAGACCTCTTCCGCGTGGCCGTCGCTCATCAGGAAAAGATCGACGAGCTGATAGTGGCCAACTCCAAGCACTGGCGCCTGGAGCGCATGCCCGCCGTGGACCGCAACCTGCTGCGCATGGCCGTGGGCGAGATGCTGGGCTTCAAGGGCACGCCCTTCCCCATCGTCATCAATGAGGCCCTGGAAATCGGCCGCCGCTACTCCGCTGCCGAATCCATCAACTTCCTCAACGGAATGTTGGACGCTATCGCCAAAGGACTGATCGGCAAGTAAGCGATCAGCCTTACCGGCAAGCCTCATTGGGCCTGTCGAGCTGGTCATTGGTTCTTGCCCGGTGGTCTTCCGGCACCACGGCGCCTGACTTCAGAACCAGCCTTCCCGCCTGACTGAGAAGCCGATCAATTTCAAAGTCCGCCGGGACCGGCGCGGCGTCCTCCGTGCGCGAGCAGTACCAATCCTTGCCGATGAAATCGCCGTTTTCATACCACTTGCGGCAGGCGATCACAGAGGCATCGGGATCCAGATCGCATTGGAACCACAGATACAAATCGCCTTTGCCCGTGCCCGCGAGCGCAAAGGCGTAGGCCGGAACTTTTCCCGGCCGCTTATGAGCGTAGGCGGCCTTGAGAATCGGCCTGCGCACCTCCCGGATGCATCCGACGTCCTTGAAGTTCTCGAAGCGGGAGCCGCGCTCAATCTTCACCGTGTCCCCGCCGGGCGGCGTCATCCAGATATGACTCCCATTGAATCGGACCTGAAACTGCTTCCCCGCCAGCTCGTCCAGACTGGAGAACCTGCCCTCATGCAGGTAGCTTTTCCCTTCTCCGACAAGCACCTGATCGCCCTGCCGGAAGCAAAAGGCGCTGGCCGGGTTGGAGAGCGCGGAGCACCCATCGCCGCAGGGAAGGTAATTCGCCGCCTCCACCAGCGTCGCCGGCGAAAAGTTCTTGGCCCCATGGCCGAAGCGGAAAGGTTCAGGCTCAGAGCCGCGCAGACGGCAAGGACGATAAGCGGCAAAGAACGGAAGATATTGCCAGGGCCAGACAAACGGGCGCGCCCGAATTCAAAGGGAACGGATAAGTGCATCATGTGGTTTAAGGTACTATTGCCCGTTCCCGTTTCGCAAACGCCATGCGGAAACCACGCGGCATCGGGCCGCTCCAAATTCAGGTGTTTACCGGCCTCTGGACAGCCTTAGGCTGCCATCTGCTACCCTTTCCCTCGCATGGAATTCAAGAATCTTCACCTCGACAAACGCCCTCCGTTGGCCGTCGTCACCCTCGACCGGCCCAAAGTTCTCAACGCCCTCAACGCCGAGACCATCGCCGAGCTTTCAGATGCCTTCGAGAATCTGGCCGCCGACCATGCAATTCGCGTTATTCTCCTTGCCGGCGCCGGTGGCCGGGCCTTTGTGGCCGGCGCCGACATCCGCGAACTGGCCGCGCTCACCGCCGAAGAAGGCCGCGTATTTGCCCTGCGCGGGCAAGATGTCTTCCGCCGCATCGAGACCTTGGGCAAGCCGGTGATCGCCTGCATCCAGGGCTTTGCGCTGGGCGGCGGCTGCGAACTGGCAATGGCCTGCACGCTGCGACTGGCGGCTGACGATGCCCGCCTGGGGCAGCCGGAGGTCAAGCTGGGCATCATGGCAGGCTACGGCGGCTCGCAGCGCCTGCCACGCCTCGTGGGCCGCGGCGCGGGACTCAAATTGCTGCTCACCGGCGCCATCATCGACGCGCGCGAGGCCCTGCGCATCGGCCTGGTCGATGAAGTGCTTCCCGCCGCCGAGCTGATGCAGCGCGCCGAGGCTCTGGCGCAAGAGATTGCCGCCAACGCGCCGCTCGCCCTGGCCGAAACCCTGCGCGCCGTCGATGAGGGCATCGGCCTGCCGCTCGACCTTGCCCTGCTCCGTGAGGCCGTCCGGTTCGGCCATCTCTGTGGCACCGCCGACAAGAACGAAGGCACGCAAGCCTTCCTGGAAAAACGCCCGCCCGCCTGGAAGGGCGAGTGAATCCAGACCGCCGGCCCTGTTATTCTTGCAGAGTGAACGAGCACTCAAGACTTAAAGGATTTGCGGCTATGGCGCTGCTGTTGGGCGTGACGCTGACCGCATGCCATAACGAAGAGCAGGCTGTGGCCGGCGTCGCTCAGAACGCTGTCAACGCGGAGCACAAGGCCCAGGCCGCGGCCACCGAGCGCGACAGCCAGCGCATCGCCCTGGAGGCCATTCCGCTGCCCACCAAGAGCATGTATGTGGACGTGCACGAGCCGGGCGCGTGGGCCAATCCCTTTCTTTCGGTCGGCGCGGACACGCTCAACCTGCGCATCACGATGGCCGACGCCAACCCGAGCAACATGGGCCAGGGAAGCATGCTGCGTCCCGCGGCCGCCCGCCGCCAGGAGGTTCAGTTGCGCCCCGCCGATCTGGCGCAGGCCCTGATTGCTCTGCCTGCCGGCGCATGGCGCTATGGCCGCGTGATCGCCGTGGCCGAGTCGCCCCTTGCCAGCCGCAAAGACCGCGTCAAAGTCCGCCGCAACGTCGAAGCCGCCATTCAGCAACTCAACGACCTCGGCATCGTGGTGGAAGAGTGGCCCACGCGGTAACGCCCTATTCGCCTGAGCGGAGACATGTACACGGGTTGCGTGTTTCTGTGCTGCTGGTTTGTGGAAGCTATTAGTTTTTGATCTGGCACTCGGCTACTCCGCTACCCCGTCGTTTATTTGCACGCAGTCCATGCTCAACGTCCCGCTGTCGTTGAAGACGAGCCCGTAGAAGCGAAACACACCGCCCACGGCCAGCGAATTCGAGTTGAGCTTCTGAGTGTTGCTATCCGCATAGACAACGACGATGTTGGGATTGGTTAGCAAAGTGGCTTGACCAGGTTCACCAACGAGATTCGGGAATAGATCGTAGGCCGCAAGCGCTACCGTGTAGGTCGTAAAGCTGCCGCTGGAGGAAATGGCGCTGACAGTCCCGTTGATGGTTTGTGGCAGGAGCGTAACCGTGGTTGCTTGGTAAGGTAGGGCGTTGACTGCCGAATGGGTTGAGACGTAGATGTTCTGGCCGGGAACCATATTCGCCGCGTTGAAGCTGGCGGTAAACGGAAGAGTGCTCACGTTTGCCATCTGGCCGGAGATTTGGAACGTGGCATTGCCAAAGTTGTATGGTACCCCGCCGCCAGCCAGGCCAAGAAAATCCGGACCCTGGTCTTCAATGGCGAGCGGACTCATGGTCGGCGTTGATGCGGAAACATACACCAGCGGCCCGCTCGAAAAGGACAAATCGGATGGGGTCGGGTCATCAACTTCAACCCTGGTGGCCAGTAGCGTTCCATCCGCCTGGATTGCCACGTCCATATCCACGGGCATTCCAGCGACAAGCTGTGAAGCGCCGGTAACTCCTTGAAAGACAGCGCTGCCGTTGGTGATGACCTGCCAAATGGGAGCGTTCATGCTGGCGCCAAAATCTCCCGCCACGCTGAAACTGGCTCCATCATCGGCCACCGTTCCGATCAACCCGCGAAGACCCGTCGCCATTCCGTTCGTGATGTTGGTGGGCTGAGCTGCGAGGGTCACCGGAGTTACATCGAAGGTGGGTGTGTAGCTAAACGGAACGGGACCTTTCACTATCCCCGGACAGGTGGAATAATTTGTCGACTGTGAAACCTGCAAATTCAGCTCCAGCCCCATGCTGGTCCCGGTAACTGTAATGGGCGCAGATAGATTCGTCGTCACATCGGTTGCGGTAGCTGTCACTACTGAATAGGTACCACCCTGTCCATTGGAGGGGACATAGGTAGCGCAGAGGGGTATCCCAGAATTGGCCGATACAGTGGCGGAGGTGTAAACATCCTGTGGAACGCTCACAGTCGTAATCGGCTCTATGCCCCCATTCAGATGCATGAACTCGATGTACTGCGGCGTGGTCAGCAAGGTGACCGTCTTACCCTCTTTATTGGTCAAGGTTATGCCGGTGATGTTAAGCGTAAACTCGGATAGCTGATCGTTGGCTGTGCTCGAAGCCAGAACCGTTACCGAAGTGTTTCCGGTTAAGGTTGTTTGAGACGAACTCCCGCCGCATCCTGTCGTGAAAATTGCGGCTGACGCAAGGCAGGATACCCACAACAAAATGAAAATTGGCTGATGAGAAGGACAAGACGATGCGGAATTCATAGGATCCTTTCAAACCAGTACGTGAGAATGCCATCCAGCATTGTAGAGGGTTGCAAACCTCGTCCGGTCAAGTATAGCCCCGTGTAAATCACTATCAGAATCAATATCTTGTCCATCTCTCGCTCTCGACTTGCGGAATTCTCAAATATTTGTTGCCGGATTGCCTGCCCATATTGAGAGCGATCCAGATTATCCAGCGGAAAAGCCAAAACCTTTATGCTATGGCTGGGTCACGCAAACCTGAAACAATCCCCTTCTCAGTGCCAGACGGTCCCTCCGCACAACGCGTTACCATTTAACAATGAGCACGTCGCCATTTTCCGTCCTTCCTAATCAGCCTCCGCTGGATCATGAGAGTTTTTCCGCGCATCGTGAACTGGAAGCGCTGCTCAAGCAGAGCCTGCGCGGCGATGTTCGCTTTGATTTGGGCTCGCGCGCGCTTTACGCAGCCGATTCCTCGAATTACCGCCAGCTTCCGGTGGGTGTGATTCTGCCTCGCGACGCGGCAGACGTGGAGGCCGCTCTGGCCGCCTGTCGCGCTACGGGAGCGGCCGTGCTGCCGCGCGGCGCGGGCACCAGCCTGGCCGGCCAATGCGCCAACGTGGCCGTGGTCTTCGACTTTTCGCGCTACATGAACAAGCTGGGCTCGATTGACCCTGCCGCCAAGCTGGCGCGGGTGGAACCGGGCATCGTCCTCGACCGGCTGCGCGAGGCCGCCGAGCTGCACCACCTGACATACGGCCCCGACCCGGCGACGCACTCGCGCTGCACATTGGGCGGCATGATCGGCAACAACAGTTGCGGCGCTCATGGGCTGATGGCCGGCAAGGTTGTGGACAACATCGAGTCGCTCGACTTGGTCCTTTACGACGGCACGCGCATGACGGTGGGCCGCACCTCGCCCGCCAAACTGGACGCCCTGATTCACACCGGCGGCCGCGTGGGCCAGATTTATGCGGACCTGGCCAAACTGCGCGATCGTTACAGTTCGCTTATTCTCGAAAAATTTCCGCGCATTCCCCGCCGCGTCTCCGGGTACAACCTGGACGAACTGCTCGACGAGAATGGATTCAATGTGGCCCGCGCTCTGGTGGGCTCTGAAGGCACCTGCGCCACCGTCGTCGCCGCCACGCTCAACCTGACCAACAGCCCGCCCTTCCGCGTGCTGACAGTGCTGAGTTTTGCCGATGTATTTCTCGCCGCCGACATAGTGCCGCGCGTGCTGGAATTCGGCCCCATCGGGCTGGAGGGTTTTGACGGGCTTCTGGTTGATTTCATGCGGCGCAAAAACCTCGCCATGGACGACGTCGCGCTGCTTCCGCCCGGTGGAGGGTTCCTGTTGGTGGAGATGGGCGCATGGGACGCGGCTGAGGCACAGGCCAAAGCTGAAGCTCTCGTTCATGCCGCGCAAGGCTGGGCAGAGGCGCCGGTGGCGCGCATTTATAACGCCGTTGACGCAGCGGCCGTGTGGCGTGTGCGCGAATCGGCCCTGGGCGCGACCGCTTTTGTTCCCGGCGAGCCGGAGCGCTTTGAGGGCTGGGACGACGCCGGCATTCCTCCCGCGCGGCTGGGTGCTTATCTGCGCCAGCTTACCGCTCTCATGGCCGAGTACGGCTATCGCAGCCCGCTCTACGGCCACTACGGCCAGGGCTGCGTCCACCTGAGGATCAACTTCGACTTTCGCACTGTGGAAGGCGTGCGCCGCTTCCGCGAATTCATCGACCGCGCCGCCGATCTGGTTCTCAGCCTCGGCGGGTCGCTCAGCGGTGAGCATGGAGACGGTCAGGCTCGCGCGGCGCTGCTGCCGAAGATGTTTGGGCCTGAGCTTATCCGGGCCTTTCAGGAGTTCAAAGCAATTTGGGATCCGTCAAACCGCATGAATCCCGGCAAGCTGTCGGATGCGGTGCGCGTTTACGATCCGGCGGAAAACCTGCGCAATGCGCCGCCCGTTGCCGGCGAGACACCGGCGAAGCTGGAAACACACTTTGTGTTCGCCGCCGATCAAGGCTCGCTGGAACGCGCCACCGCGCGCTGTGTGGGCGTGGGCGCCTGCCTCAAGACCGACGGCGGCGTAATGTGCCCCAGCTACCGCGCTACAGGCGAGGAGCAGCACTCCACACGCGGCCGCGCACGGCTGCTGTGGGAGATGCTGGCTGGCGCGCTGCGCGAGGAAGGCTTCCAAAGCAAGGCCGTCCATGAGGCCCTCGATCTCTGCCTCAGTTGCAAGGCGTGCAAGACTGAGTGCCCGGTGTCAGTGGACATAACAGCCTACAAATCCGAGTACCTGGCGCAACGCTACAAACACCGCCCGCACCCGCTGCACCACTACATTTTCGGCTTCGCGGACGTGATGGCCCGCCTGGGCTCGATTACTCCGGCGCTGACCAACGCCGTGCTCACCGGGCGCTTCACCAGCCCCCTCATCAAACGCATTGTGGGCGTGGCGCAAGAGCGCCAGCTTCCGCGCTTGGCCGGGAAATGTTACAAGAAGGCAAGAGTGACGGTCGGCGAAACCACCAACGTGCCACGCGCTTCCAGCGGGAAGAATGCAACCAAAGCGGAGCCAGCCGGAGAGCAGGTGGTGCTATGGGCCGACACCTGGAACAATTACTATCACCCGCAAACTCTGGCCGCCGCTGAAGCCGTTCTTACCCAGGCAGGCTTTCGAGTGCAGGTTCCAAAAGGCCACATCTGCTGCGGCCGCGCGCTTTACGACTTCGGCCTGCTGGGCACAGCGCGCGCCTATCTGACCAATGTGCTGGACCGCATGGCGCCGGAGATTGAGGCCGGACTGCCGTTCATCTTCCTCGAACCAAGCTGCGCCAGCGTTTTCAAGGATGAGGCGCTGGAGTTTTTCCCTGACGACCCTCGCGCGCAACGCATGAGCAAGCAAGTGTGGCTGCTGGCCGACTGGCTGGCCGCCAAAGCTCCCGAGTGGGTGACGGGCAGGCTTGAGGGCGCGCAGATAATTCTGCACGGCCACTGTCACCACAAAGCTGTCTTCGGCGGGCCGGTGAACGAGATCGCGTTGCTGAAAAAAGCCGGCGCGGCGGTGGAGCTTATCAACTCGAGTTGCTGCGGCATGGCGGGACCATTTGGTTTTGAGGCCGACAAGATTGAAGTTTCCAAGGCCATCGCCAATCTCGGGCTGCTGCCGGCGGTCAACTCAGCCGCGCCCGCGACGATTATTGTCGCCGACGGCTTCAGTTGCCGCGAACAGATTAACCAGTTGTCGGAGCGCGAAGGGATGCATTTTGCGGAGGTCCTGGCCGCCTCGCGCCGCTGCGCGGAGTGAGACAGCAAGCGCAGATAACGCGAAGGGCCGTATTCCGGCGCTACATTGATTTATTAGTGCAAATAGTAACTCTTCTTTCCCCAGGGAACTTCGACGGCGGTTGAACAGTCCTGGTTGACCAGCGTTACCCTGAGCAATCCTCTATCCAGGTCGGCCACAAAAGGAAGATCTGTCGTCACGGCGTGGCCCTGTCCGTCGGCGTGAAAGCTTCCCGTCTCCGCCACGCCGGCGGAGACCAATTGGAGCGGGACATCTGCGTTTGCGGGCAGTCCATCGGCGGAGATCAGGACAGCATCCGCATCGGGCATGGCAAGCCGCACTTCAAGCCTGCAGCCCTGGCCTTTGGCTTCAAGCGGGAACGGAACCACCGTGCCGTCGATAAGAAGTTGCTTGTCGGACGATGCGAGAGCATAGCGGATAGGTTCGCCCTGCGCCGCCTGCACAGCCAGGTGCAGTTCATCATCCCCTACAAAGTCACTATCTTCCTGGCCCGGATTGGGTTTGTGCACCATCAGGAGCCCCTTGCCATTGACATAGATATCGCCGGGAATTGGACGGGGATCCGATCCGATCCGCCAGACCGCGAGCGCATATTTCTTGCTTTCAGGAACTCCGGGCACGTAAACGCGATAGGTGACGAGGCTCTTCCCGGGAGAGCCCGTTTCATCTATTTTGAAAAATTGAAAGTGCAGGCCGTCCGGATTCTTCCCATTCCGCGGATTTTCGTCCCAGCTCATCTGCCGCTGGAGCAAATCCTGCACTTCCTTTGAGGTTGTTCGTTTTGCGGCATGGGCAGAGAAAAACGGCAAAAAGAGAACCAGGCAAAAAACGGACAGAGATTCCACGAGCGTATTGCGGGGGGGAGACAACATGGCATTATTTTCTGCCTTTTGACGCCGCCCCGCAAGCGCATTTCCGTTAAAAGTTCAACGTAATCTTCGCCGTCAGCGCGCGCGGAGTTACATAGTGCGTACCGCTGAAGGTTGAGAGAAAGTTATAAAGCGCGTGCTTGTCGGTGACATTGATGGCCGTCAAGTCGAGGTTCACCTTATAGCGGTCGGCGTGGAAGATGTTGTCCTTGCCGATGGAGGCGTCGAACAAGTCGCGCGGCGCAATGCGCTGGGGATTGTGGTCGTTGTCGCCGGCGTTCGGAGCGGGAATGTTGATGAGGCTTGAAGTGAACTGCGAGGCCAGGCAGACCGCAGGCAAGGGAGTGGTGGGCGTTGCCTTCACTCCATTGCAGGCAAACCCCGCCTGAAACTCTTCATCCGCGGTCAAAGGGAGAGCGACACTCGCGTGAGTGACGGGGTTGATGGTAGGAGGTATGTTGGTGTCCACCATCGCTATTGCGGGCTGACCGCCAAGCGTGGTGGAGCTGTTTCCGCAGGGGGTGTTTGCATCGGTTACGCCATAGCAAGGCGTTGCTCCGGCCACCTGGCCGCTGTCGTAGCGCCAGTTGAAGCCGCCCCACAGGCCGTTGAGCGCCTTGCCGCGCGAGAGCGTGTACTGCAGGTGTGTGGTCTGGTTGAACTTCTCGTCATGGTCGATGCGGAAGGGCAAACCCGCCTGGCCGACAGTAGCTCCAGCCCCGGCCACCTGCGGCGGAAAGAATCGCGCGGCCACCGAGGAAGCGACGAGATAGGCGCTGAAGCCGTGGACCTGGGGAACATCCGCACGCAAGGCATAGCCGGGGATCTTCGAGTTATGCCAGTCGATGGGAAAGGTAATGGGCGTGTTGCCCAGCACACTGAAGTCGAAGGCGTTGTGGGTGTACTTCCAGATGTACTCGCCGCTGAAGACCAGGTGCTTGCCGAAGGCCTGTTGCAGGCCGGCATGAAACTCGTTGCGAAAGCCGGGCTGAAGGGTTCCTGATACGCCCGAAGTGCAGTTCAGCAGCGGCGATAGCACGGCATTCGAGCATCCGGTGCTGGACAGAACCAGGTTCTCGTTAAAGGGAGTTTCCAGCGTGCGAGCATACGAGACGCGCAGCACGGTGGTGGTCGGCTTGATGTTATACGCAATTCCCACGCGCGGCTCCGTCTGGGTAGCAGACGTAAGGCCGTTGTAAACGTCGCCGCGCAACCCCAGGTTGAATAGCCAGTTGTCGGCTTTGATCTGGTCTTCAATATAGAGGCCCAACTCCTTCACGTCTGTGTGACCGGAGAACTTATATACGCTGCCGCCTCGGGTCAGGTCGTACGGGGCAAGGACGGGCAGATAGTTGGTGTTTGGGATCACAACGCCGCCGGGGCACGCGGAAGGACTGGCGTATCCCGGCAGAGGGTTGCCAGTGGCCGCATTCATGCATGGAGAGTTATAGGTTGACTCCACCACGCCCAGGCTGTCGTTCTCGCGCAGGAAGGTCTGTCCGTACTGCGCGCCTATCTTGAGGTTATGCATACCCCTGACGTACGAGTAGTCCGAGTGGACCGCGGCATTAGTAAGCGTGCGGTACTGGGAGATGGAAGAGGTTTGCAGGTTCGACGGGCCCAGGTCTGCCAGCGCATTGCCGCTGGGGAAGTAGTTATAGTCGTCTCTGCGGACAAAGCCGCCCAGGTTGAAGACCGAATCACTGCCGATAATGCGCGTGTAAGTGGGTGAGATATTGATGGTCTCGATCTTGGAGCGCTGATCGGTGTTGCCTACATTCACGAAATCCGGACTCGAACTCGATCCGTTATTCGGGCCGGTTGTCTCCACGTTTTGCACGTTGAGGTTGTCGAAAGAATTGGGCGTCTGGAACCATGAGCGGGAGTAGTTCATGTCCAGATGGATCGAGTCTGCCGGAGTCAGAGAATAGTCCACGCGATCGAAGACGTTCTGCTCATTGCCCTTGTCGTGGAAGACCGTGAACTCCGGGGGATCGAGAAATCGTCCGCTGTTGAGGCCGTCGGCCTCGATGAAATTGCCCCACTTCGCGTTGCCATAGGCCAGGTCGAAGCCGCCGGTCGCAGAACCGAAGCTGCCGTAAGAACTGCTGATGCTGCCGGTAGGCTTGGTGATGCCTTGCCCGGAGCGCGTGGTGGCCACAATCACCAGGCTGGTCTTGCCGCCATACTCGGCCGGCGGCGCGCCGCTAATGACCTCGATGGATTGAATCGAGTCGGCGGGAATCTGGTTGGAGAAGACCTTGCTCTGCTGGTCGGTGATCGACTGGCCGTCCACGGAGAAAGAGTTGGATGCGTGGTCGCCCAGCCCGTGAAAGAGGCCGTTGGAGTCGGCCGACACGCCTGGCGTGGAGAGCGTGACCAGCGAACTGAGGGAAGAAGATTCGCTCTCCAAAGGCACCTTGGTGAACAGTTCGCGGTCCACGTCTGTGTGGAAAGTTGGATCGGTTTCAACCAGGTCGCCCGTGGACTCCACCGTGACTGTCTGGGAGCTGCCGGCCACCTGAAGAACCATGCTGAGGTTGGCGCCCACCACTGAACGAATCTCAAAACTCTTGCTCATTGGCGTAAAGCCGTTGGCCAGGACTGTCATCCGATATGGGTTGAAGGGGATGTTCGCGAATACGAACTGGCCGGTCGCATCCGTAGTCGCGGTCCGGTCCAGGCCGCTGACCTGATTGATCAGATGAACAGTCGCGTTGGGAATCACGGCGCCGGAGGGGTCAGTAACGGTGCCGCGAACCGCGCCGGAGTTACTGCCCTCCGCGGTCGCGCAGAGCGCCGCAAGAATCATGACGAGGACGGGGAAGATGCTTAAAATTGTGCCGTGTTTGAACGGCATAAATAATCTCCTGAATGATGGCTGAATCATGCGAAAGACGGGCCGTGGCTCTTGCAGCCGCGGCATCCTCTGTGCATTGAGGACAGCTTTCCAAATCCGGAGTCAGTTTGCGAAGCAACGCCGGAAATGCACTCGCAAAACATGCATGGCGCAACCGGGACCAGACTATACGGAAGATCGGAAAGGTGCCTTAGCAGCCGACGGGAGGTGGGCGAGTGAAGAGCTTGGGTTGCCAATACCGGACGACCGCGCGCGCCTCGACAACCGGCTCGGGGGTTCCGATTCTGACCAGGACTACTACAGCCGCGGCAATCGTAACCGGCGCCGCCGAGTGCATCGCGATGCACAGCGAACAATGGTCGGCATCGCTGTCCAGAGCATGGATATGCGCCACCTGGACCACGGCCACCATCGCCAGCAAAGCCAAACACAACAAAGCGGCTGCCCCGAAAGCGCGTGGCTTCCGGCGGCGTCCGCTGCGAATATCCGGCTGCAATCCTGTGAGCAAAAACATCTCCAATTACAAGGATACATTGGATTGGACGCGGCAGGAATGGCGAGGGTTCCATTATCTGTCGGGTTTTTCGTCCATATTGGAGATCAGCCGGCTGCTTTGGGAGGTTCGAGTGGACCCGTAAACGGGTGATAATGCGGGGTCGATGGGCTTAATCTGAGCCAGCAGGTCAGCAAGTCCCGAACGCGGCGGCGTAGAGGATTTCCTAATCAATCTCTGGCGCCTTTACGCGCGCAAAGCTTTGCCGCCGTTGCTCCCACTCCTCTGAACCGAAGAACCGCGGGCCTACCTCGATGAGGCGCGGAATCATGTTGAAGACGGCCACGCGGCTCCAGGGGCGGCCATCCCTCATGCGAAAGCCCTTCCCGTTCAGGTCGCTGACGATGCTCGAATAAGAGAACTCCTGCACCAGCAACTCCATCATCTGCATCAGGGCGCGGTGCTCGGCAGGGTCGGGCTCCAGCCGCTTGCAGTCGTCGGAGATTCGCAGTCCATAGGGGATGTCTTCGTTGAACGCGCCTTCGGTGGGCGCTTCCGCATCGGGCAGCTCGCGCCTCCATTCGATGGAAACCATCTGCCACCCTGCCGCCGCACGCTGCCGGATTACCTCAGGGCTGAATGGCCCGGAGATCACATCACGCATCCGCTCAAAATACGCCATCGCTTCCCTCCGCATCTCGTTCTTTCCGTCAAAATACGCGCAATTTGCCTGCCAAAGTCGCAGCCTGGCGCGAGCGGCTCAAAGGTCGCACCGTCAAGAAGATAGCCGAAAGCTCTGGAACACGTGCAGTTCCGCGCTTGTCCGCTTCCGTAAATTCGTGTGCGCTTCCGGACAGGCGCGGCATGCCGAATTGATCGAGTTGCAGGTCGGGGCTGTGAAGATCCTGCGCGCTGAGCAGGAATGGTTTCAATGGGAAGCATCGCGCATTGCAGTGCAGAAAATTACCCTCTACCGGCGCACAATCTAGCAATGAACCATGGCGAAAGGAGCGGGTCCATTCTGTCCACTCGCCCCTGTTCAAAATGTCAGGGATGTAACCGGTCTATACCCTTCAGGCACCCCCTCCCCCTATACCCCCTGGGATATAATTCCTCAAGAAATCGTGCGGATTAATTCACCAGCGCGGCAACGCTAAAACCCGTATCCTGCTAATAACAAATGGCTTGATTGCAAAATCAGCAGGGTGCGCAGATCGCCCTTTCCCACAGAAATACCGCTCCTCCATACCAGATGGTGAGAAACCGCCTCCGAAAAACGCGGTTTTCCTCCGTATGGAGCGCTACGCCTGAACAAAACCGCTGTCCCACTCGCAGCGGGCGCGCAACTCGGCTATCTCATAGCGGGCCATCTCCTGGGTGAGCGCCGAGGGCGCCATCGGTTCCCTGTACCCTGATCCCTGTTCCCTGTTTTACTCGCGCACGCTGATGCCGAGCGCTTTCATTTTGCGGTAGAGGTGGCTGCGCTCCAGGCCGAGCAGTTCAGCGGCGCGGCTGACGTTGTTGCGGGCTTCCTCGATCTTCTTGAGGATGAACTCGCGTTCGTAAGCGTCGCGGGCCTGTTGCAGGGTGGAGAATTCTTCCGTGGAACGAGTGCCGGCTTTGTGGGTCAACGGCGGCAGGTGCTTGCGCTCGATGCGCAGGGCGCGTGGATTGAGGATGAGCACTCGCTCGATCACATTCTTGAGCTCGCGCACGTTGCCGGGCCAATGGTATTGGGCCAGCATCTCGAGGGCTTCCTCGGTGATCTCCATGCGCGGGCGTCCGTACTGACGGCCGAATTCGGCGAGAAACTCGCGCGTCAGCGGCGGTATGTCCTGTTTGCGCTCACGCAGCGGCGGCACAAAGAACGGGACGACGTTGAGCCGGTAAAAAAGGTCTTCGCGGAAGTTGCCCTTGGCGATCTCCTCTTCAAGGTCCTTGTTAGTGGAGGCGATAAGGCGCACGTCCACGCGGATGGGCTGCGTGCCGCCGACCGGAGTGAACTGCTGGTCGTCCAGCGCGGAGAGCATCTTGGACTGCGTCTTGAGGCTCATGTCGCCGACCTCATCGAGAAACAGCGTGCCGCCGTCGGCGCGCTCGAGTGTGCCGCGCTGCTCGGGCAGGCCGCCGGGTTGGGCGCCGTGCCGGTAGCCGAAGAGTTCGGCTTCGATGTGCGCCTCGGGAATGGCGGCGCAGTTGAGCTCGACGAAAATCTGATCGCGGCGCAGGCTCTCGGCGTGAATAGAGTGGGCTATCAATTCTTTGCCGGTACCCGACTCGCCGTAGATGAGCACCCGGCCGTTGGTGGGCGCCATGAGGCGAATCTGCTGGCGCAGGGCCTTCATCGGCACGCTTTCGCCGGTGAGCACCGAGCCCACGCTGAACTGGCGCTTGAATTCGAGGTTTTCCGCGCGCATGCGGCGCGCCTCGACCGCGTTCTTGAGCACGAGCAGGGTGCGATCGAGCGAGAGCGGCTTTTCAAGAAAGTCGTACGCGCCCAACTTGGTGGCCTTGACGGCGGTCTCGATGGTTCCGTGGCCGCTGATGATGACCACTTCAGGGCGCATTGCGGCTCCCTGGCGGTGAATGTCGGCGAGCACGTCGAGGCCGTCGCGGTCAGGCAGCCAGATGTCGAGCAGGACAACGTCATAGGGCGCGTCCTCGAGTAGCACCATCGCCTCAGTGGCCGTCGCCGCGCTGGCCACGCCGTAGCCCTCTTCGCGCAAAATTTCTTCGAGCGAAGAGCGAATCTCTGCTTCGTCGTCTACTACCAGAATGTGATTCATTGGAGCGGTCCCTTCACAGGGTTGGCCAAAGAGGCAGATTGGATGGGCGCGGCACCGCCGGTTGCGTCAATGGAGTGCGCCGTTTGCGCGGTGGACTCCGGCGGTTCCATCAGGGGCAGGCGCAGCAGAAAACGCGCGCCTTTGGGGCTGTTGGCCTCGGCGCGCAAAGAGCCGCCATGCTCCTGCACAATCTTGGCCGCGATGGAGAGGCCGAGGCCGGTCCCGCGCTGCTTGGTGGAATAAAAAGGCAGAAATAGCCGCTCGCGAATTTCATCGGTGAGGCCGTGGCCGGTATCGGAGACCTGGACCTCGACCGACGCGCCGTCCTCGCTGAGCGAGGTGCGCAACCCGAGCACACGCAGCAGACTGCCCTGCATGGCCTCGGCGGCGTTGTCGATGAGGTTGGCCAGGGCGCGGCGAATGGCTTCCGGATCTGCGAGCACGGGCGGCAGGCCCGGCTCCAAATCGCGCTGCACCGTGATGCCATAGAGCCGGTCGGCAAACAGCGCCAACGCCTCATCGGTTACTTGATTGATGTCGCAGGCGCGCGGCTGAGGCGCGGGAAACTCGGCCAATGCGGAGAATTGGGCAACCAGCGTGCGCAGCGTGCCCACGCAGCCCAGAATTACCTCGCTGCACTTGCGGATAATGGCGGGCGAGTCCGGCTGGCCGCGATCAAGGTGTTTGCTGATGCGCTCGGCTGAGAGAGCGATGGGCGTCAACGGATTCTTGATTTCATGAGCCACCCGCTGCGCCACTTCTTTCCACGCCAACTGCCGCTGCGCCCGCAAAAGCTCAGTGGTGTCCTCGACCACCAGAACGGTTCCCGGCTGGCTTTGGGTGAGCTCAAAGCGCGCACTGGTGATGGCCAGATGGAGGATGCGGCCGCCGACGGACACCTCAATCTCGGTGAAGGCGGCGCCCATGCGGTGGCCGCGGCGAATGACGCCTGCCAAGTCTTCGGCGCAGTCAGCGGGAAACAGCGATTCGATCTTCTTCCCGCCCAGGCCGAAGTCGACGCGCCGGCCCATCAGCGCGGCAAAGGCGCGATTGGATTGCAGGACCGTACCCGCGCCGTCGAGCGTGACCACCCCGGATGGAATGGTTTCAACGATGGTCTCCAGTTCGCGGCGGCGCTCTTCGATAGCAAGGTTAGCGGCGGTCAGTTGCGCGGAGGAAGTCTCAGCCAGTTGGCGGCTAGCGTCCAGGTCAGCGGCCATCCGATTGAAGGCTCGAACCAGCTCGCCCATCTCGCCAGTAGCTGCCAGCGCCACTCGATGGTCGTATTTGCCGGTGGCGATCTCGGCCATCGCCACGGCCAAAGCCTCGACCGGCCGGGTAATCTGGATGGAGAGAAACCGCGCTACCCACACGCTGAGGAAGAACGCAAGCACGGTAATTACCAACAAGATCAGGACGAGCATGGTGCGAATCTGGTTGCGCTTGTGAAAGAGCTTCCCATAAGCGGCCGAGCCGGAACGGATGCGCATGGCTGGCTGGCTGAGCCCCTGCGGCATGGGCAGCGCCACCACCACGAGTTTGCCTGACGCGGTTGTCGCCATGCCCAGCGCATACTCCTGGCCGGCTACCCTCATCACCGGCTCATCACTGCGCTGCGCGGCGGAAAGCAAACTGATGGTGAGCGGCCCATGAAGCGAAATCGCCCGCCCTTGCTCGGCTTCTTCCGGCCAGGGAATCAGGCTGGCCGGGCTCGACTCCGGCGGAGCCTGAAAACTGGCGAGAAACCGCTGATCCTTGCCATAGACCACCGCAAAGCCGCCCGCCAGCGTAATGCGTCGCGAGGCCAACTCATCCTGGAGCGCCGGAAGCGCGTGGTCCGGCGCGCCTGAGGCCGCAATCGACTCCGCCTCGACGCGGGCATTGGCCGTCACGTATTGCGCCAGTTCCAGAACTACACGCGTGGAATCGTCGCGCAGTTCTGATATGTTGGGCGAAAACCAGCGGTCCAGCGACCGGTTCATCAGCCCATAGCTGAAGAGAAACATGAAGACCGCCGGCGCCAGCGCAATGAGCACCGCGCCCAGCACCATGCGTGAACGCAGCCGCGCGCCCAGCCCGCTGCTGCCCTGGCCTGCGTAGACCTTGAGGATGTTCCTCAGCAGCAGCACCAGCAGGAGCAGCAACAACAGGAAGACCAGCACCGTGAGGCCAGTGAAGATCAGCGTCTCCCCGGCAGTTTCGGGATTGAGAAAGCTCACGCCTGAGGTGTTGAATGCCTGTAACGCGCCCAGCAGCACGAAGATCAGCAGCACTCCGCCCGCAAGCAGAGCAACCGTACGCCGCCGAGGATCGCCGCTGAGCGCCATGGGGCGATTATAGAGCCGGCTGGGGTTAGAGGTCAGGGGTTAAGGTTAGGAATCAGAGAGCAACAAGCGCTGCGTCTTTCCCATCAAAACTGAATGTCCCATCCTTTCGCCTTGTTCCTGGCGAAAGGATGGGACACTCTTCCGGCCGTTATCTGCACAACTAACTGATCACCGCTCTTACGCAAGCACGCTGGCCGCCGGCGTCCACGGCCGCTCCTGGCTCTCGCCCACGCCGCGATAAGTGAGCTTGCCCAGCCAGGTGTTCAACCCCTCGGCCAGGCCCGCATCCTGATGCAATGCCTCGCGCGTGCCCAGGTTGGCTATGCGCATGAGATACGGGAAGGTCGAGTTGGTCAGCGCCAGCGTGGAGGTGTGCGGGACAGCTCCCGGCATATTGGTTACGCAGTAATGCACCACGCCATCCACCACATAACTCGGGTTAGAGTGCGAAGTGGGCTTGGCCGTCTCCACGCAGCCGCCCTGGTCGATGGCCACGTCAACAATGACCGCGCCCTTCTGCATCTGGGAGACCATGGCGCGAGTTACCAGCTTAGGCGCGTTCGAGCCGGGAATCAGCACGCCGCCGATCACCAGATCGGCCTCGCGGGTGGCTTCGGCCACGTTGTAACTGTTCGAGGCCAGCGTGTAGAGCCGCCCGCCGAAGATGTCGTCCAGCTCGCGCAGGCGATTCAGGTTCACATCCACGAGCGTGACCTTGGCCCCAAAGCCCAGTGCGACCTTGGCCGCGTTAGTGCCCACGACTCCGCCACCGATGATGGTAACGTGCGCCGGGGGAACGCCCGGCACACCGCCGAGCAGAATGCCGCGTCCGCCGTGTTCCATTTCGAGATATGTGGCGCCCACTTGCACGCTCATGCGGCCTGCTACTTCGCTCATTGGCGTCAGCAGCGGCAGCGTGTTCTGGCGGTCGCGAACCGTCTCATAGGCGATGCCGATAATCTTCGATTCGAGCAGCTTGTCGGTCAGATCCCGCACCGGCGCCAAGTGTAGATAGGTGAACAGCACCAGCCCCTCGCGGAAGAATGCATACTCCTTCTCGATGGGTTCCTTGACCTTCACCACAGTGTCGGACTTTTTCCAAACATCGCCAGCCGCGCCTTCAATCGTCGCGCCAGCTCTCTGGTACTCCTCGTCGAGGAAGCCGGATTGCGTGCCGGCCTTTGTCTCGACCAATACTTTGTGCCCGTCCTCGGTGAGCGCCTTCACGCCAGCCGGGGTCACGCCCACGCGGGCTTCATTGTCCTTGATCTCTTTGGGAACACCGATAATCATTGTTGTTTCTCCTGTCTGGTTTCATTCCGGTGGGGTTGGATGCAGACCGGAAAGTACTGGTTATCAAGAACTTGCGACTCCAGAGTTTGTTTTCGGAAGAGGGCTTAACCCGGTGCGGATTTGCATCCGTCTCCAACTACAAAGAGCCTACGGCGGAAGCTGCTTCCAATGTGTGCAAAGATTGTGATAAAAGTGTGCTATGCGAACGAAACGTGATCCAAATGGCCGTTTTGTGCAAGAATCAGGCGCGGAAACTGTGGAGATCGGCCCGGAAGTGGCGGCGACCAAAGCCGGCAACCGTCTTGACGAACTGGATGCTGCGATTCTGCGCTACCTGGAGCGCCATGGCCGTGCGACCAATTATGAAGTGGGCGAGGCTGTGGGCCTCTCGGCCTCGGCGGCCTCGCGGCGCATCCAGGCGCTGGAGGCATCGAGAGCCATCCGCGGCTACCACGCCCAGATCGACGACCGGCTGCTGGGCAAGCGCATGACGGTCTTCATTCGCGTTACGCTGGAGCGCCAGTCGGCTGCCGTGCTGAGTGCCTTCGAGGCCGCGGTGCGGCGCTCGAAGAACATCGGCAGTTGCCACCTGATGGACGGCCATTACGACTATACGCTGGTGGTCCGCGTAGCCGACATCGACGACTACAGCCGCCTGCATCAGCGCGAGTTATCCCGACTGCCGGGAGTTACACGGCTGGAGACCAGCTTTGCGTTGAGGGATGTGATGG
>Ga0224558_1000990_pt1 | contig 31772 bp, 30 predicted proteins | sample 714S32024metaG_FD_180682 | JGI IMG/M metagenome (GOLD analysis project Ga0224558, IMG submission 180682) | Peat soil microbial communities from Stordalen Mire, Sweden - 717 S3 20-24 | ecosystem: Environmental > Terrestrial > Soil > Wetlands > Peat | place: Sweden: Norrbotten County, Stordalen... | reverse complement strand
GTTGGCTCCGCAGATTAAATTCTTGCTGGATTGCAAGCTGCTGTCCAAAATCACCTGAAGCCGATTGCCCGCATGCAGAGGCAATCCTTTGGGACCAACAAAACCGTGGGGACCAAGGAGAAGGTCCACTTCTTCGCCGCTGGCCGGCCTCATTCCGACCAACCCAAGATGCGCGACCGCAGTCAACAGCTTTGCCTCCTGAACTTCGTGGTCTCCTCGCACCAAGGCCACAATGATGAAGGGCTCCTTCTCCGGAACCTTGACAGCTCCCGTCACTGCATCGGCAACTTCACCCAGATAGACCACAACTTTGATCAAGTGGCTGGGCGGAACTTGCAAGAAGCTGGAGACTTCCGCAATCGTGCGTTGTCCGGGAGTCAGGACCAATTCTGCCGCCGTCTTACGCCCTCTCAATTCTCCTTGCAGAGGCGCAACGTTTGAAGTCGCCTTCTCCATGTTGGCCGCGTATTTGCATTTCTCGCAGCTCACAATCTGGTCCTCGCCCGCCGGAGTGCGCACCATGAACTCCTGCGACTGCGATCCGCCCATAGCCCCCGAGTGCGCATCGATCACCATATACTTCAGGCCGCAGCGGTCGAAGATGCGGCAGTAGGTGTCGTGATGCTTGGCGTAGGAAACGTCGAGTCCGGCGGCATCGATGTCGAACGAGTAAGCGTCTTTCATGATGAACTGCCGCACCCGCAGCAGGCCTGATTTGGGACGAGGCTCGTCGCGAAACTTGGTCTGAATCTGATACCAGATCTGCGGCAGTTGCTTGTAACTGCGCAGTTCCTTGCGCGCGATGTCGGTCATGACTTCTTCATGAGTCATGCCCAGACACAGATCGGCGCCCTTGCGGTCCTTGAGGCGAAACATGTTATCGCCCATCGCCGCCCAGCGTCCGCTCGCCTCCCAAACTTCGCGCGGATTCAAAGCCGGCAAGTAGAACTCCTGCCCGATCTTGTCCATCTCCTGGCGGACGATGCCCATGATCTTCTGGGTGGTGCGGTTGCCCAGGAACAGGAATGAATAAATGCCCGCGCCCAGTTGACGGATGTATCCAGCGCGGACCAACAGCTTGTGGCTAGCGACTTCGGCATCAGCCGGAGCCTCGCGAAGAGTAGGAATAAAAAGTTGCGACCAGCGGTGCATGGTTATGGTTTCCAATCGAGAGAGAATCTTTGATTGTAAACGATGGGGTTCGTATGGGGACCATGGGGTTCGTGTGGGGACGGGCGTCTCGCCCGTCCAAGCCGAGCGCAAGCTCGGCAGCCGCGGCCTTGCCTTAAGGCTTTTTCGCCTCTTGTACTCGATAAGCGAGCAGACTTAAGAACGATATGTACTCAAGCGCCCTCTGCTCGGTGCCTTCCGGGAAAGAGTGTCCTCCGGGATTTCGGACGCCAAGGACAGCACCCTCGAAAAGATGCATCATTCCTTCTTGCTCGTCCGCGTCGGTCTGGTCTTTCAGATTATTGAACGCAAGAGCGGGCGCGTTCCTGGAGAACACCGTTCTCATGAGGGGTGCACCGTCAAGGTCGTGACGACCCGAGCGGTCCTTCACGTAATTCACTAAAGCCTTTGAAGCCGCAAAAACTGAGTCCCAAGGATAACCATCAAGAAATAGGTCCCGCGACACTTCCAGAATGCGAGGGTGGAGATTTAGACGGTCGAAGTAGGTCGAGGGAGCCGGAGCCGTCCCAACGGAAATGTCTTCCTGCTTCTCTCGGAGCCGCCCGATCAGGCCGTTCAGAATTCCTATCGTCTGAACCACACCGCGCGTTTTCGCCGCTATGATCGCGCTTTTTGACATCCCTCCAAACATGGGACCAGCCCAAATGTCGAGGTATTGATGTTCCTTGAACTCCGGCGAGTTCGGACCGAAGACATCACGAATCGCTGCCCGAACGTTGCTCTCCGCGACATCGTCAGCGCTGTTATCAGTTAACACCGCCTCTTGAACGTTGAGTCCTTGGAGTTCAGTTATTCGGCGTTCCAGCTTCCTAATCGCAACGTCGATCTCATCGCTTGACTGGAATATTCGTTCTTCTGGCGGCGGAGGAACCGGACTTCTCTTAACCATTCAATACTCTCTCTCAGCGATGATAATGCAGCGCAGCGCCCAGCGTCACCCTTTCACTGCTGGATTAATGACCCTCACAGCCGGGTGCCCCATCCTTGCGCGTTTTGTGCGCAAGGGTGGGATTCCGCGCATCCGACAGCGTGAACCCGAACCCCTCCGTAATGTGGTATAACTGTTATATCTCATGCGATTTCACTTCGATGAGCGCAAGAGCGGGCGGTTAAGAGCAAACCCGAAAAGAGGCATCGGCTTCGAAGAGGTGCAGGAGGTTTTCTCGCACCCATACTACCTCGACCAGCGCTCGGATTGTCCCGAGCAGTACAGAGCGATCGGCTGGGTGGGAGAGCAGTTGTACGCTGTTATTTTTGAAGTGCGGGAGGACGAGGACGGAGACTATTACCACCTCGTGACCCTCTGGAAAGCCACGAAGCAGGAGCAGGAACTTTATGAAGAGCATTCGTAAACCGCGGAAAGCAATGCCGGCGGAAGCCGAAGTCATTGCACGCCTCGCCGATCAGGGGAGTGACGTGTCACGGTTCTTCACCAATACCGGCCGCATGATGACGCCGATGCCGGGACCGATACGGAGGGTTAATGTTGACCTGGCGTCGGGCATGCTGGAGGAGTTAGACCGCGCGGCCAAAGAGTTGAACATCAGCCGGCAAGCCGTGATCAAGACTCTCATCCGCCAGGCTCTTGATCAGCAGTACCAGTCACGAGGGATTGCTAAGAGAAGGGTAAAGAGTCTCAGACGCGGGTGAACTCTCAACTGATATAGGCTGACCACGCTGGCGGGCTTCGCCCGCCTGGGCAGCCGAGGACGGCTGTCCCTACGTGAGATTGTCGGACATTTGTCGACCTACGCTGCCAGGCGTTTCAAAATTTCCTTGCCCAGTTTTTGCGCTTCGCCGAAAAATTTCTGGTATTCGACGAAGATGCGGTTCAGCTCCAGCGACTGGTCGGCCGTGAGCTTGCCGCGCAGCAGCATGTCGCGCACGTGGACGGGATTGGGCAGGGTCGCGTCTTCGGTCAGTTCTTCAAGGGCGGTCGCGGGATTGTAGTGGTACATCGTTACATTCTATCGCCGCGGCAGGAATTTCTCAGCCGTCGCTGGTCCGTCGTCAGTGGCCGGCGGCCTTCTTGGCGGCTAATTCCCGCAACCGAAGACCCACGCGTTTTTGATGATTGATCCGGTCGAGCACCGTTTCTACCGTGGCCGCCAGGCGATCGGAGCTCTTGTCGAGTTCGAGTGTGGACTTCTCGAAGTACGCAGCCGCGCCTTCGTGGAGGAGTTTTTCTTCGTTCTTCTGCGACAGGCTGGTCAGCACGATGACCGGAATGTCCGTGGTGGCGGGATTGCTTTTTAGAGCTCTTAGAACGTCGGGGCCGCTGATCTTGGGCAGCATCATGTCGAGCAGGATGATGTCGGGCAGTTTGTCATTGGCGACCTGCAAGGCTTCCTCGCCGTCGGCAGCGGTGGAGACCTGGAAACCGGCTTTGGACAAAGCGCGTTCATTGGCCATCCGCAGAAACTTGCTGTCTTCGACCAGCAGCACTTTGGAGTTCGAGGCCACACGTAACCCTCGTGTGGGTTCATCGGCAGCGCGGCAGAAAACTTGACTGGCAAGGGTGTTCGATGGCCAGCCCCTAAAGGGGCGTCTATTTTGAGGCGGAGGTGGTATCGCTAAAGCGATACCCTGATACAAAACAAAGCGGTGGTATCGCTAAAGCGATACCCTGATACAAAAAAAAGATACAAAACAAAAAAGGGCGGCTAGCGCCGCCCTCTGAGGACTGAGAACAAACTGAGAGCTGACAGCTGAGAGCTGAGAACTGAGAGCTGAGAGCTGTTCCTACGTTCCTTCCGACCAGCTGGCCAGGTATTCTTCCTGCTCCGAGGTTAAGCGGTCGATCTTGATGCCGAGCGATTCCAGCTTGAGCTTGGCCACGCGTTTGTCGAGTTCCGCCGGAACCATGTAAACCTTTTTTTCCAGCGACGCGTAGTTCTTCACCATGTACTCCAAGGAAAGCGCCTGGTCGGCAAAACTCATATCCATCACCGAAGCGGGATGCCCTTCGGCGGCGGAGAGGTTGATCAGGCGGCCTTCGCCGAGCAGGTTGATGCGGCGACCGTCTTTCAGCGAGTACTCGTCGACGAAGGTGCGCGTGGTGCGCTTGGAGGACGACAGCTTTTCGAGCGCCGGAATATCGATTTCGACGTTGAAGTGGCCCGAGTTCGAGATGATGGCGCCGTCCTTCATAAGTTCGAAGTGCTGCTTGGCGAGCACGCTCTTGTTGCCGGTGACGGTGCAGAAAACGTCGCCGATTCTGGCGGCCTCTTCCATGCTCATCACGCGGAATCCGTCCATGACCGCTTCGAGCGCTTTGGTCGGATCGATTTCGGTCACGATGACTTCCGCTCCGGCGCCGCGCGCGCGCGAAGCGAGGCCGCGTCCGCACCAGCCGTAACCGGCGACCACGAACTTCGACCCCGCGAGCAGGAAATTCGTGGCTCGGATGATGCCGTCAATCGTCGATTGCCCGGTGCCGTAACGATTATCGAACAGATGCTTGGTGTCGGCGTCATTGACCGCGACGATCGGATAGCGCAGCACGCCTTCTTTGGCCATCGCGCGCAGGCGAATCACGCCGGTGGTCGTCTCTTCGGTCCCGCCAATCACGTTCGCCAATTCAGCCTTGCGCTTGGTATGGAGCACCGTGACCAGGTCGGCGCCATCGTCCATGGTGATTTGCGGCTTGTGATCGACCGCCGCCATAATGTGCGCGTAGTAGGAGTCGTTGTCCTCGCCTTTGATGGCGAAAACGGGGATGTTGTAGTCGCGCACCAGACTGGCGGCGACGTCATCCTGAGTGGACAGCGGGTTGGAAGCGCACAGTGCCGCGTCGGCGCCGCCGTCGCGCAGCGCGATCATTAAATTTGCGGTCTCGGCCGTCACGTGCAGGCAGGCCGAAACGCGGATGCCTTTGAGCGGCTGGTTCTTGATGAATTCCTTGCGGATGATTTGCAGCACCTTCATCGACTGGTTCGCCCACTCGATGCGTTTCTTGCCCAGATCGGCCAGTTCAAATCCCTTAACGTCGCTGCTGATTGATGTCGTAGCCATTTCTCTCCCTATCCCCGGATGATGACGGATTATGAATGTCTATGCGGCCTGTACGCTGTGGAAGCGCTGTTCGCTTTTCGCTGTTGGCGATTCGCTAAAGGCGAAAAGCGAAAGGCGAACAGCGTTTTTTCTATGGTGAAAAAACTATTTCCTGGCTCCTACTGGTTCATGTTTTTTCAAGCCGGCGTCAGACGCCAGTTTGGCGGCCTTGTCGGTCGCTTCCCAGGTGAAATCGGCGTCGCTGCGGCCGAAGTGTCCGTAGGCGGCTGTCTTGCGGTAAATCGGACGACGCAAGTTTAGCGCCTCTATGATTTCGCGCGGCTTGAGCTTGAAGTTCGCCCGCACCAGATTCGGAATCAGCTTGGCATCGATCTTCTCGGTTCCGAAAGTATCCACAAGGACGCTGACGGGTTCAGCAACACCGATGGCGTAGGCGAGCTGCACTTCGCAGCGGTCGGCCAGGCCGGCGGCTACGATGTTCTTCGCGATATAACGCGCCATGTAGGCGGCCGAGCGATCCACCTTGGTCGGATCCTTGCCGCTGAACGCGCCGCCGCCGTGACGTCCCATGCCGCCGTAGGTGTCCACGATGATCTTGCGTCCGGTCAGTCCGGAGTCGCCCATGGGGCCGCCGATGACGAAGCGTCCGGTGGGATTGATGTGGTACTTGGTGTCGGCATCGAGCAGGTTGGCTGGAATCACGGCCTGGATGACATACTTCAAAATGTCGGCGCGGAGTTCGTCGTTACCGACACTTTCGGAATGCTGAGTGGAGACGACTACGGCATCGACCCGCTTCACTTTGCCGGGCGCGTCGTATTCGACCGTGACCTGCGATTTTCCATCGGGCCGCAGGTAGGGGCAGGTGCCATTCTTGCGAACTTCGGCAAGCTTCAAGCAGAGCTTGTGGGCGAGCGAAATCGGCAGGGGCATCAGTTCGGGGGTCTCGTTGCAGGCGAAGCCGAACATCATGCCCTGGTCGCCGGCGCCGCCGATATCCACGCCCATGGCAATATCGCCGGACTGCTTGTTGATGCTGGAAATTACGGCGCAGGTGTTCGAGTCGAAGCCGTAGACGGCGTTGTCGTAGCCGATGGACTGCACCACGCCGCGGACGAGATTTTGAAAGTCTACGTAGGCTTTCGTGGTGATCTCGCCGGCGATCACGACCAGGCCGGTGCAAGTCAGGGTTTCACAGGCGACGCGGCTGGTCGGATCCTCACGAAGGCAGGCGTCGAGAATGGCATCGGAAATCTGGTCGGCGATCTTGTCCGGATGTCCCTCGGTAACAGATTCCGAAGTAAACAGAAAACGATTGGTTGCTGGCAAGCGGGTATCTCCTTCAAGGGTACTTCGAGCCTTCACGTCCGATTAGGGAGGCTTACGGAGCCAAGGGCTCTTTGACCAAGTTTGGCTTTTGGTTTGGCTTAGTCTTCCTCAAAACGGTACCAGAGAAGACCGCCTAAGCGCAATGGAATTGGCAGAACTGGAGGGAGCTGACATTGAGTGGAACCCAATCGGCATTGGACGGCGGAGGGCGGGCGATAAACGGAAGAAAAGAAAGAGAAAAACTTAAGGCGTCGAAGGCGGTGCCGGGGCACTCGGCAACATTCCTCCGGGGCCAAAGGTCACGGTCTTGACCTCGCCGGACGTTCCCCCGGTGTCGAGCTTCTTTCCGTTGAAACGAAAGTCGATGCCCCCCGAGTTCCCGGTCTTGACGCTGATTTCTTTCCGGCCTCGGACCGTCCGCTCGTCGCCGGCGGCCAAAACTTCGGACGGGACAGTCTTGCCGTCGGCGGTGATTGAGACCCAGGATTCTTCGCGGGCATGAAGGACGACTGTAAACTCGCCCGGAGTTGCGGCGACGGCGGCGGCGTTTAGGTCTGGGGACGTATTGGGGGCGACGGAGGGGGCGGATTCTCCCGTCGGCGAACCAGTTGCCGGTGAGCCATTTGCCGGTGAACCAGAGGTGGGCGATGCGGCGCCACTATCTGCGCTTGCTCCTCCTCCTGCTACGCCGCCTGCTACGCCTGGTAATGGCGCCGTGGCCGTGGTTGGAGTCGGCCGAACTGACTGTCTGGCGCGCTCCCGCTGGCGATGGCTCCAAACGGAGAGTGCGAGCGCGACTACGAGTAGAAACGCGGCGAACAGGCCCCAGGGTAGTTGGCGAGCAGGGGCGTCGGCGATGGCCTCCAGGCGGCGGGCGTTCTGTTCACTTTCGCGCTCTCGATCTTCATGCCCTGCTGCTTCGAGCCCTCCGGGTTCGGTCCGAGCGGGAGGGGCTTCGCCGGAAGCTTGCAGGTATTCGGCAACGGTTTGATCTTCGTCGAGGCCAACGCAGCGGGAATAGGCGCGGACAAAGCCCTTGTTGAAGATGCCTCCCGGCAACTGGTTGAACTTATCTTCTTCCAGTGCCTGCAGCATGCGGGTCCCGATCTTCGTGGAGGCGGAAATCTGCTCCAGTGTGATTTTGCGCTTTTCGCGCTCCTGTTTCAGTTTTTCGCCGAAGGACGGCAAACCAGTCTCCCGCTTCTGTTGGATGGCGAACGAAATTTTACTCTGTTGAGAAGCTAGATCATAGATCATTCGGTGGTGCTGGGCTGCGAGCTGCGAGCTTCGAGCGGACCGGGTTGGCCGTAGCTCGTAGCCCGCAGCTCGCAGCCTGCTATTTCCGCAGCCACTTCCATAGAAGGGTTGGCGTGACTGGTACCTGTTACCGACGTTCGTTGCCCGAGCGGTGCGGCGAAACCTATAATCTCGTATCCACGTCCACCTACCCGAACTGAGGAGTTCATGTCGGAGGCAGCGGGCAAATCCCCAATTCGCCTGTCGCAAGAGCTGACCATCTTCCACGATGTCGCCAAGGCGCTGACATCCTCGCTCAACCTCGATTCGATCCTGCAGACCATCATGGAAAAAATGGCGGAATACTTCCGTCCGGACACCTGGTCGCTGCTGATGGTGGATGAAGAGAAAGACGATCTCTATTTCGCCATCGCGGTGGGGGCTGCGGCTGAGGTTCTGTCGAAGGCACGATTGAAAGTGGGGGAGGGAATTGCCGGTTGGGTAGCCAAGCACGGGCAGCCGCTGATTGTGCCCGACGTGCAGTGCGATCCGCGTTTCTCATCCCGGCTGGACGAGATGACGCGCTTGCAGACCCGCTCCGTCATCTGCGTGCCCTTGCGCTCGAAACACCGCGTACTGGGCGTGATCCAACTGGTCAACGCCAATGTGGAAATGAGCGAACAGGAGATGTTCTTCCTGCAGGCTCTGTGCGACTATGCCGCGATTTCGATCGAGAATGCGAGGGCGGTCGAGAAGATTCAGGAACTGACCATCACCGACGATTGCACCGGCCTGTTCAATGCGCGCCATCTGCACAAAACGCTGGAAACCGAGGTCTACCGCTCGGCGCGCTTCGGCTACCAGTTCAGCGTGATTTTCATCGACCTCGACTACTTCAAGCAGGTCAACGATAGGCATGGACATCTGGTGGGAAGCCGGCTGCTGGCCGAAGTCGGATACCGGATCAAAGCGCAATTGCGGCTGATTGATTTCGCCTTCCGCTACGGTGGAGACGAGTTCGTGGTTCTGCTGCCGCAAACCACCAAAGATCAGGCGGTGGTGGTCGCGAAACGTTTGCAGGATTCCCTGCGCTCGGGCACCTTCTGCACCGAACAGGGTTTGAACCTGACCGTGCGCGCCAGTATGGGACTGGCGACCTTTCCGCACGATGCGCAGACGCCGCACGACATCATCCGCCAGGCCGACGAGATGATGTATGTGGTGAAGAACACGACCCGCGACAATATCGGCATTGTGTCGCGCGGGGTGATGGAGAGTTAGCGTAGGGACAGCCGCCCTCGGCTGTCCAAGCGAGCGCAGCTCGCTAGGGGTTCGCCTACGGGGTTCGTCTATTAAAGAGCGCATTCGGCGTTTTGCGCCGCGGGAAGGCCGAGGGCTGCTGTCCCTGCGTTATTGTTTTTCGCGCTTCTGCAGATCCGCCGGCTGGTCGGTTTTCGGCTGCGCTTCGGTTGGGTCCGGTTTCCACGCACTCGCGTTCGCGGGCGCGGAAGGGTTCACGCCGAAGTCCCACACATAGAGGTTGATTCCTTCTTTCCCCAGCATCTCGGCGACGGCGTATTCGCCCGTTGCCAGAGGCTCGGCGGGCGTGAGCTTGACCCAGCCTCCGGTCATGGGAGTGACCGTGGACGCGACAAAACGCTCGTCGGTTTTCATCTTTCCGGTTACCGCAATCTTGACTGCGCCGGCAACGCGTTTGCCGCCCTTGACGTCGACACGAATAATCTTGAAGCGGTCGCCGTTACTGGGCGCGAGCGGCGGAGGCCCGCCGGCGGCAGCCTGCACGGTTGCGGGCGCGGCGCCATTGTCCAGGTCGATGTTGATATAGAGCGAAGGCACGGTGGTGTGCGACTGAATCCTGGCGTGCGCTTCGGGGAGCTCAATCGTCTGCTTGGCGCCGGCCAGCGGATTGATCGCCGCCCGCAGAATATTCGACTTCGTGTTCTTATCTACCTGGCCGCCCGATTGCTGCAGTTCGGCTAGCTGCGGCTGATTCTCATAGGTGTCGAGGAGAAAAATGCCGCCTACGTCGGGCAGGCGCAGGCCGGGCGCGACCTGCGGGGAACGGGCTTGTTCGGCTTTCCGTTCGGCCTCCAGTTCCTTGTCGAGTTCGACCGCTTCCGGAGCGAGCTTGCCCTGCAGGCGTCCCTGCTCAAACTTAGCGGTTGCGTCCCAGTCGATCAGCGAGTTCGGGATTTCCTCCCATTCGCCGCGCTCGGCGCTGAAATAGCGGACGCGCTCGCCGTGAACCTCATACTTGGTGATCGACTGGTAGGAGCCGTCTTTCAGGATGAGGCGGTGGGCCTGGGTGGGGGTGGGAACCTGCGAGAGACAAAAGAAGACCGACGCCAGGATCGCCGCCGCGAGAAGTCCCGTTCTGCCGAAGCCCGTTGTGGCGAAGAATGATTTCATGCCGCGGAACATTATCGGTCTTTTCTATTGCTTGCGAAAGGCTAGATGCGGACATGCGGACGGTCCCGTTCGCTGGGCACAAAAAGCAGTTACGAGGATGACATTATCTTGGAGCTGTTTCTGCGAGATTGACACAGGCTTGTGGAGTCTCTACGCTGAATTGTATGGAAGTGAGAATCAGGCCTGACCTTGAAGCCAAGCTCGCCCGCCTAGCCAATGAGCGGGGTCGGGATACGCAGGCACTCGTGCAGGAGGCAATCGAGAAGTTCGTCGATTACGACGAGTGGTTTCTCCGCGAAGTAGAAAAGGGACTGTCTGCCGCCGACCGTGGCGAATTGATCAACCATGAAGACATCGGGAAGTTGATTAACCGCCGGTATCCTGGCTGATGGTGTTTGAGCATCTCGATTCAAACTGAGGGCTGAAAGCTGACGGCTGACAGCTGCTCCTTTTTCCACATTCCCTTCCAGAAAGACTTCTGCCATAATTGATCGTGCACCCCAACCCGCACAAATTTCCCAACAAAATTAAAGCGAGGAAGCGATGTCGGCCAAGTACATCTTTGTAACCGGCGGTGTGGTCTCATCACTAGGCAAGGGTCTGGCGGCGGCCTCCATTGGATGCCTGCTCGAAAGCCGCGGCCTCAAGGTCAACCTGATGAAGTTCGATCCCTACCTGAACGTGGATCCGGGGACACTGTCGCCGTTTCAGCACGGCGAAGTGTTCGTCACCGACGACGGCGCCGAAACCGATCTCGACCTCGGTCACTACGAACGCTTCACCCACGCCAAACTTTCTCGCGATAACAATTGGACCACCGGGCGCCTCTACGAGCAGATTATCGCCAAAGAGCGGCGCGGCGATTACCTGGGCAAGACCGTGCAGGTGATTCCGCACGTTACCAACGAAATCAAGGCGGCGACGAAGAAAGTCGCTCAGGACGTGGATGTGCTGATCGTCGAAATCGGCGGCACGGTGGGCGACATCGAGTCGCTGCCTTTCATCGAGGCGATCCGCCAGATGCGGCAGGAACTGGGCCGCGATAACACTCTGTTCGTGCACGTGACGCTGGTGCCGTTTATCGCCGCGGCGCAGGAATTAAAGACCAAGCCGACCCAGCACTCCGTCAAAGAATTGCTGAGCTCGGGAATTCAGCCGGACATCCTGCTCTGCCGCACCGACCGCTTCCTTTCCTCGGAGATTAAGTCAAAGATTGCGTCATTCTGCAACGTCGAAGAAGAAGCGGTGATCACGGCGAAAGATGTTGCGTCCATCTACGAAGTGCCGATCGTGTTCGCGCATGAAGAGGTGGACACATTGATCCTGCGCCGTCTGCGCCTGGAGGCGAAGGATCGCGATCTTTCAAAGTGGAAAGACCTGGTGCACCGCGTCTACAACCCGAAAGATGTGGTGAGGATCGGCATCGTCGGAAAGTATGTGATGTACGAGGATTCCTACAAGTCGCTGAAAGAGGCGCTGGTGCACGGCGCGCTGGCGCACAACCTGAAGCTGGAAGTGAATTGGGTCGACGCCGAAGGACTGGAGGCCGCCGACAAAAGCTATGAGGCGCAGTTAGAAGACTACGACGGTTTGCTCGTGCCCGGCGGATTCGGCAAGCGTGGCATCGAAGGCATGTTGCGGGCGATCCAGTACGCGCGCGAGAAGCATGTCCCCTACTTTGGAATCTGTCTGGGGATGCAAACGGCTTGCATCGAATATGCGCGCAATGTCTGCGGATTGGCGGATGCTAACTCAAGCGAGTTCGATCCGGCGACGCCGCATCGCGTGATCTACAAGTTGCGCGAGTTGCGGGGCGTGGAAGAGTTGGGCGGCACGATGCGGTTGGGGGCGTGGCCGTGCAAGATCGAGACGGGCACGCTGGCTTACAAAGTCTATGGCCAGACCGAGATCAGCGAGCGGCACCGGCATCGTTACGAGTTCAACCGCGAGTATGAAGAGCCCATGGTGGCCGCCGGGCTGCGCATTTCCGGCTCGACTCCGGACGGCACTTACGTTGAGATGGTCGAGATTCCGGGCCATCCGTTCTTCATCGGATGCCAGTTCCATCCGGAATTCAAGTCGAAGCCGCTGGAGCCGCATCCGCTGTTTAAGGAGTTCGTGGGCGCTGCCTACGAACACGGGCAGAAGCTTAAAGAGCACAAGGAATCGGCCGAGGTGGAGATGTTCTTGCGGCCGGATAATGTGGGACGGAGATGATTTCACCGCCGAGACGCCGAGTGCGCCGAGAGGCAGCCTTATCTCGCTCGATATAAAAAGTGGCGCATATGGACGAACGCGATCAAGAGGAGTACGAGGGTGGTGAATCAAGCGACAACGACGAGCGCCTCGACAACCTAGAGCAACGTGTTGAACAACTCGAATCGGCGTCTCGCAGAGGTGAGGCTGGCTTGTCTTTGGGCTACGCCATGGGGATGACGCTGGCGATGATTTTGTCCTGGTCTAGAAACGCAAGCATCTTGTGGTGCATGTTCCATGGTTTATTCAGTTGGGCATATGTAATTTACGTGGCAGTAACTCGGTAAGCGGTTTTTCTCGGCGTCTCTGCGGTAAAGATCTTGACGCTCTCTTTCCAAATCGATAACGTTCGCGTCGGCTCCGGCGATCTGTTTCTTATCGCGGGGCCGTGTGTGATTGAGAGCGAAGAGCACGCGCTGCGCATGGCGGAGATCATCAAGGGCGTGGCTCGATCGCTGAATTTTCCGTTCATCTTCAAGGCCTCGTACGACAAGGCGAACCGCACTTCGATCCGCAGCTATCGCGGGCCGGGGATGAAGGAAGGCCTGCGCATTCTGAAGAGGGTGAAAGATGAAGTACACATTCCGGTGCTGACCGATGTGCATCAGGTGGCCGACGTCGCTGCCGTCGCGGAAGTAGTCGACGTGTTGCAGATTCCCGCGTTTCTCTGCCGGCAGACCGATCTGGTGGTGGCGGCGGCGCTCAGCGGGCGTCCGGTGAACATCAAGAAGGGGCAGTTTGTTTCGCCCTGGGACATGAAGCACGCCACCGAAAAGTGCCGCGACGCGGGGAACAGCCAGGTTTTCGTGACCGAGCGGGGGTCGAGTTTTGGCTATAACAACCTGGTCGTGGACATGCGCTCGCTGGCCATCATGCGCAAGTTTGCGCCGGTGGTGTTTGATGCGACGCACTCGGTGCAACTGCCGTCGGCTTCGCACGGTGATGAAGATGAGCCGGCGGTAAGCGGAGGCCAGCCGGAGTTTATCCCGGTGTTGTCGCGGGCAGCGGTGGCGGCGGGCGTGGACGGTGTTTTCATGGAAGTCCACGACAATCCGAAAGAAGCGAAAAGCGACGGCGCGAACGCGCTCGACACACGCCATCTGCGCGGCTTGCTGAAAGAATTGCAGGCGGTAAAGAAAGCCCTGGACGCGGCGCACACGGCGCCGTAACGTCATTTCTGAATCTGCTATCATTCCCGCTTCATCTGAACTCTCATCTATGCATTGGTGGGCATCGATCGCCGGCATTGTTCTGATCTTCGTCATCCTGATGGATGCGTTTGAGACCATCGTTTTGCCGCGGCGCGTCAGCCAGACTTTTTTCCGCATCTCGGCCCGGTTCTACAAGAAAACCTGGCGCCTCTGGACCCGAGTGGGGCGGCATATCAAGTCCGCGAGCCGGCGCGAAAGCTTCCTGGCGTACTTTGGACCGTTGTCGCTGTTCCCGCTGCTGGGTTTTTGGGCGCTCGGGCTGATTTTTGGATTTGCCTGCGTACAGTACGGACTGGGCGAACATCTGACGCTGGGCAATGAAAAGATCACGTTCGGCAAAGTCGTCTATCTCAGCGGTGAAACTTTCTTCACGCTGGGCTATGGAGACATCACGCCCAACAACTCCGCCGCCCGCGCCCTTGCGGTGATGGAAGCGGGCATGGGCTTCGCCTTCCTCGGAGTTGTGATCGGATACGTGCCGGTTATCTACAATTCATTTGCTGCGCGCGAGACTGAAATTTCGCTGCTCGATGCGCGCGCCGGATCGCCGCCGAGCGCCGCTGAGTTTCTTGGCCGGCTGGGTTGTTGTCCCGAGCAAACCGTGCTCGACCAAATTTTTCGCGACTGGGAACACTGGTGCGCCGATCTCCTGTCGAGTCACATTTCCTATCCGGTGCTGGTATTCTTCCGGTCGCAGCACGGCAATCAATCGTGGTTGGGCGCACTGACGGTTATGCTCGATGTCACGTCGCTGGTCATGACCGGGGTGGAAGGCATCCATCCGGACCAGGCAAAGCTCACCTTCGCCATGGCGCGGCACGCTGCCGTCGATCTCGCTCAGGTCGTGAATGCGGAATACAGTCCGCATAATGCCGACCGGCTCCCGGCAGCAGATTTGATCCGGCTGCGAGCGGAACTCGCCAAGCATGGCGTGACTCTCAATGACGGTGCGGACAATAACGCTGCGGATAATAACGCTGCGGACGTGCCCGATCGGCTGGCGGAACTGCGGCTGCTCTACGAACCTTATCTCCACTCCATCAGTGGCCGGCTCTTGATGACGCTGCCGCCGTGGATCCACACGGAGCACAAGAAAGACAACTGGGAGTCCAGCCCGTGGGACCGCGCGATTCAAGCGCGAGCGCTGGAGAGTCCGAAGCGGGCGGCGGACGATCACTTCTGAGCGGGCGATCTGGTATGCGAGGAGGTTGGTGTGGCGCCAGCACTGGCTAAAGGGTCCTTGTATCGTTGCCACGGGCTGACGCCGCGGACTGCGTAATGGACTGCGCCGTGGGCTGCGGGCCATCCCACAGCCCCGGTTTAAGCTTCCCCTTGGGCCTACTTAGCCATGCCCATCGAATACGTGCCGGTGCACGTTATGTCGTCTGAGCCGTCCGCATTCATTTTTCCGGAGCAACTTCCGGAACCCTTGATGCCCTTGTATTTTCCTGTGCCGCCCACGATCTTCCATTTATTGGCGACAGGTTTCGTGACGTCGGCAGAACCGGAACCTTCGTACGTATAGTTCACCTTGTCGCCGCTGTCCGTGGTCGCGATGAAGTAGCCGTGGAAATTGAAGGACGCTTTCCATGCATCGTGAAATTCCGTGAAAGTGCCAGTCTTGTCCTTCTCGTCACCGCCGCTTGAGGTAGCATCGCAGGTGCCTTGCCCGATCCAATAGATGTGATCCGGTGCGTCGCCGACATCGAATTTGTGTTCCGCCGCTGCTTTCGAGCAGTGCCATTTGGTGTCAACCTTGCTCTGAGCCATCGTTACGGACACTGACACTAATAAACAAAATGCAACCAGCAAAAGCTTCCGCATCTTTCTCTCCTTCTGAGTTTAAGTGGAAAACCGGGGCAACTATAGTGCACTCACCCAATTCTGGCAAGCGCTGGCGGCGCCGCCGAATCGAGCGGGCGCGGGGTTGAGATGACCCGATGGCCCGATGGCCCGATCACCCGATGCTCGCCTCCTTCTGCTAACATTTCCCCTTCATGAAACATGTGGGCGAAAACGTGGTGCGTATTGAGGCTGAGGCGTTGCGGGCGCTGGCGGATCGGCTGGCGGGCCCGATGGCCGCGGACTTCAATCGGGCTTTGGAACTGCTGTTCGGCTGCCGGGGCCGAGTGGTCGTGACCGGCATAGGGAAGAGCGGGCTGATCGCGCGCAAGATCGCGGCTACGTTGAGTTCGACCGGCTCGCCGGCGCTCTACCTGCATCCGGTGGAGGCGCTGCACGGCGATTTGGGGATGATCGTGCGCGGCGATGTCGTGCTGGCGCTTTCGGCCAGCGGCGAGACGGAAGAGATCCTGCAGTTGATGGCAACGATCAAACGCTTGCAGGTGCCGCTCATTGCCATGACCTGCGAAGGCATCGCAGAGGTTCGCGCGGACAAGAGTGTCCGCGCTACACGGGCTTCTACGCTGGCATCCGCTGCTGACGTGGCTTTGGACTGTTCGATCTCGAAGGAAGCTTGCTCGCTGGGGCTCGCTCCTACGGCTTCTACTACGACGATGCTTGCTCTGGGCGATGCGCTGGCGGTGGCGCTTTCTGAAAAACGCGGGTTCAAGGCAGAGGACTTTGCCAACCTGCATCCGGGTGGAAAACTGGGCAAACGGCTGGCGCGGGTCGAATCGTTGATGCACTCGGGAGACGCGGTTCCGCGAGTGACGCCGCAGACGAAGATGCCGGATGTGATTTATGAAATGTCACGCAAGAAGCTGGGAATGACGACGGTGGTCGAGGGCGATCGTTTGCTCGGCGAGCGCTTGCTGGGGGTGATCAGCGACGGCGATCTGCGGCGGTTGCTCGAGCAACGCGGCAAAGACACGCTCGACCTGACAGCGGGGGAGTGCATGACGCGGACTCCGAAGACCATTGGCACGCAGGAGTTCGCAGCTACCGCGCTGGCGCGCATGGAAGAGATGAAGATTACTTCGCTCGTCGTCGTGGACAGCGTTGCGGGAAACGATCAGCGCTTGCTGGGGATCGTGCACCTGCACGATCTGTGGGGCACGGAGATGGTGTAGTGGTGTCCAGCCCCTAAAGCGGCTTCTGATTTCGACAAGCTGCGGCATCGCTAAAGCGATGGCCTGATACGAAGCTCAACATATTCCGTAGTCCGCTAGTGGCAGAAACGCTGTAGTTTCGGCGGCGGAGGGGCAGGGAACTCGTCAAACTCTCCGTCCCATCCGGAGCATCCGCGCGCTGCGACGGCGCGAATCACGACCTGTTCCAGATCGCGGGCTTTCGCTTTCGCTTCTGAGATCTGGTCCAACGTGAGCGAGCCGCCGTTGAGTTCGCCGAGGTCTGCGCCCGCGGCGGCATAACCGGCGTCGGCCGCAATGGTGTACCAGATATACGCAGTAAAGCGATCTTGCGGAACGCCGCGGCCATCTTTCAGCGTTTTGGCGTAGAAGTATTGCGCCTGGGGAAGTCCCTGATCGGCGGCAATCTTATAGAGCTTCGGGGCCTTGGTGAAATCTCGATCCGCCATCAGACGGCCCAGGTAGTAGGCGCCGAAAGCGTTGTTCTGGTCGGCGGACAGCTTGAGCCATTTTTGGGCCGCGTCGGGATCGCGCGGCACCCCGTTGCCGAGGAAGTAGTGCCGTCCGGCGAGCCATCCCGCAAGCGGGTCGCCTTGTTGAGCGGCCTTGCGATACAGGTCGACGGCCTGGCTCGGGTTGCTGGCGAGCACGGTTCCGGTTTCGTAATAGTAAGCCAGTGCGACCTGGGCTGGTCCGAAGCCGAGGTCGGCGGAGCGTCGAAAGTAGTCGATCCCCAGAGAGTCGTTTTGCGAGGGCCCAACGCCAGTGATGGCGTCCACTCCACGGTCGTACAGGGCTTCTGGAGAAGTGCTCTGCGCGATGCCGATCGTGCTCCATAGCACGAGAATTGCAGACAGAATGGTTCGACGCATTGCGGATTTTCCCGTATGAGGTGCTCGAACAAGTATAGAAAATACGGCGCATCAGTGTAGAGTTACGAAAGTTTGGCGCGACCACACGAACGGCGGAGGCAGAACAGTGGCCATTTCCGAAGCAGCGCATGTCGCCCCGCATGTCGCCGATGTCGCCCAAAGAGCGGCGTTCTACGCGGTCATCGCCTGCTGGTGGATCTTTCTCCTGACGTTCTGGTTGAGGAAACGTCCGCCCCGAGCCCGGGAGGCGAAACGCGATCGGACTTCACTCATCGGAATGTTTCTGCAAGCCGTAGCCTACTTCTGCGTCTGGTCGTTCCCCTTAGAGCAGAAACATTTTTCGCCGGTCAGGCCCGGTTCGCCGGGGGTGGAATGGGGAGTGGCGGTGTTGACCGTGGCCATAGCCGCCGCTTCGACATGGCTGGTGAACGCCGCCGCCCGCCGTTTGGGCAAGCAATGGGCTTTGACGGCGCGCGTGGTTGAGGGCCACACGCTCATTCAGGACGGCCCCTATCGCTTCGTAAGAAACCCGATTTACGCGGGCATGTTTGGAATGCTCGTGGCTACCGGACTGGCCGTGACGCAATGGCTCCCGCTGGTGGTTGCCATTGTGTTGTTTGCGGTTGGAACCTGGATTCGCGTTCGCAGCGAAGAGCGTCTGCTGCGCGAGGCCTTCGGTTCCGCGTTCGAAGCGTACGCGCGCCACGTGCCGGCGCTGATCCCGGGGATCTATTGAGTTTCCAGATTTTGTCATCCCGAGCGAAGCGAGGGATCTGCAGTCCGCCGCAAAATGCAGAAACCTCGCTTTGCTCGGGATGACAATTCATGAAAGGCGTCGCGGGTAGAAATATCTCAATGCTCGCCCCAAGTCCCTACGCGTAGCGCTCTCGCATGAAATCGCCAATCGCCGCGTACGCGGCGGTCAGCGTCTTTTCGTCGGGCAGGAAAACGATGCGGAAGTGCTTCGTCCCCGGGCGCTGGCCGAAACCGGAGCCGTGCACGACCGTCACATACTTCTGGCGAATGAGTTCGGTGACAAAAACGTCGTCGTCTTCCGGGATGTCGATGCGCGGATAAGCATAGAAAGCTCCGCGCGGCGCCACGCAACTCACGCGCGCAGTTTCCGCGCACCACTTCATGGTCAGGTCGCGGCGGCTGCGCAGCTTGCGTTTTACTTCGACCAGGTGATCCTGCGGCCCTTCGAGCGCAGGCTTGATCGCGTACTGCTCGGGATGGTTGGCGCAAAGGCGCGCCCGCAACAGCTTGTTCACGCCTTCCAGATACGGCTTGATGACGGAAGCTTCGCCGCTGGCAATACCCCATCCAATGCGCCATCCGGGGGCGAGGTAATTCTTGGACAGACCGCCGAAAGTAATGACCGGCAGATCGGGCGCGACCGCGGCCATGGCGATATGGGGATCGTCGTCGATTATAAGTTTGTCGTAAATTTCGTCGGCGAAGATTATCAGGTTGTGTTGGCGCGCTAGTTCGGCAATCCGCTCAAGCATCGCGCGTGTGCAGACCGAGCCGGTCGGGTTGTTGGGATTGATCAGCACAATTCCGCGCGTCCGCGGCGTGATCTTTTTCTTGATGTCGTCGAGATCGGGCTGCCAGCCGTCTTCTTCGTTCAGGTAATAGGTGTTCAATCCGATTTCGAACTTCGCCAGAACCGCGGAATAGAGCGGATAGTCGGGGCAGGGAGTAAGCAGGTTGTCGCCCGGATTGAGCAGCGCGGCCAGGCAGATGTCGACCGTCTCGCTGACGCCCGAGGTGACGAAGACATCCTGAATGTTCGAGATCCCCTTACGGGCCGCCTCGCCGCGAATCGCTTCGAGCGCCTGGGGAATACCCGAAGAACTCGAGTATCCGTTCTTGCCGTCGCGCATGGCTCGATACACGGCTTCAATCATGTGCGCTGGCGTCTGGAAATCAAAGTTGAGCGGGTCGCCGATGTTGAGCGGCAGAATTTTGTGTCCCTGCCGGGCGACCTCGTCGGCGATGCAGGCCAGGTCGCGAATGGCGTAGCGGACGTTTTCGAGACGGGCAGCGGGGGTAATTTCGCGGGCTTGAGTCACGGGCATTGAGCACTCCCAAAAAGCTCTTAACGCAGAGATCGCAGAGTAAGAGCGCAGAGTACGCAGAGAAGAGGAACTAAAATCCGCACTCTCTGCGTTAACTCTGCGTCCTCTGCGTTAAAGATCTTCTTACTCCGCCCGATCGATCTGCGCCTTCTGCAGCTTATCGGAGTAATCCACATAGACCGCTTTCCACTCGGTGTAGAAGTCAATCGCGCCTATGCCGCCCTCGCGGTGTCCGTTGCCGGTGGCTTTCGTGCCGCCGAAGGGCAGGTGAACCTCCGCGCCAATGGTCGGGGCGTTGATATAGGTGATCCCGGCCTCGAGGTCGCGGACGGCGGCGAAGGCTTTGTTGACGTCCTTGGTATAGAGCGCGGACGACAAGCCGTACTCGATGTTATTGGCGATTTCGATGGCGTTCTCGATATCGTCGCAGGGAATGATCGAGACCACCGGCCCGAAGATTTCTTCCTGCGCGATGCGCATCTTGGGATCGACGTCGGTGAAGACGGTGGGTTCGAGGAACCAGCCGTGCTGGTACTCGCCCTGGTCGAGACGGTGGCCGCCGGTGACGAGCTTGGCGCCTTCGGTTTTTCCGATCTCGATATATTCCAGGTCGGTCTGGAGCTGGCTCTCGTTGATCGCCGGACCCATCTCGACGGTTTCATCGAGACCGTTGCCCACTTTGATCTTCTTCGCGCGCGCGACGAAGTGATCGACGAACTCGGTGTAGACGCCTTTCTGCACGATGATGCGGCTGGTGGCGGTGCAGCGCTGTCCGGTAGTGCCGAACGCACCCCAGAGTCCGCCTTCGATGGCGAGGTCGAGGTTGGCGTCGTTGAGCACGATCATCGGATTCTTGCCGCCGAGTTCGAGCGAACAGCGCTTGAAGCTCTTGGCCGCCGTGGCGCCCACGATTCGGCCGACCGCCGAAGAGCCGGTGAGCGAGATGGCGCGGACCACCGGATGCTCGGTCAGCGGCGTGCCCACTTCCGAGCCGAAGCCGGTCACGATGTTGATCACGCCTTTCGGGACTCCTGCGTCAGTCAGCGCCTGCACCAGGTTGAACGTCGAGAGCGGAGTGTCCTGAGCCGGCTTGATCACGCAGGCGTTGCCGCAGACGACGGCGGGCAGCAGCTTCCACGAAGAGATGGCCATGGGGAAGTTCCAGGGCGTGATCATGCCGCAGACGCCGATGGGCTGGCGGAGAGCCATGGCAAACTTGTTGGGCAACTCCGAGGGCACGGTCGGGCCGAACAGGCGGCGGCCTTCGCCGGCGTTGTAATAGGCGGCGTCGATGGCCTCCTGGACGTCGCCGCGGGTTTCTGCCAGCACCTTGCCCATTTCGCGGGTCATGTCGCGGGCATAATCTTCTTTCCGCTCAATCAGGATCTCGGCGGCACGGAAGACCATCTCGGCGCGGCGGGGCGCGGGCACCAATCGCCATTTGGCAAACGCACGCTTGGCCGCATCCACGGCTGCGTCCACATCGGCCTTATTCGAGCGCTGGAAGATGGCGACGACTTCGCGCGTATCCGCGGGATTGCGGTCTTCGAACGTCCGTCCGCTGACGGATTCGACCCATTCGCCGTCAATGAAATTCTTGAAAACTCTGGTCTTGGTCGTGCCGCCCGCGATCGCCGGGCCGGTCAGGGTATCGGTCGCCATAAGTCCTCCTGGGAGTAGTGCGGAACACTTTATGCTAACGCCCGGAGCGAAGCCGGGCAAGGGAAGCGCGGGTTGGTTGGTGGATCAAGTTCGAATGGCTGCCCGGAGTGCCTCTGCCTTATCCTACGAACTGTGCGAGTTCTCGTTATCGGCGGCACCGGCTTCATTGGCGCACACATCGTGCGGCAGATCGCCAGCCATGAACACGCTGTCGCTGTCTATCATCGCGGCTTGACCCAGGCAGTCCTGCCAGACCAAGTGGAACGCATTACCGATTCACGCTCCGTCATGCCGATCCAAGACTTTCCGAGTGAATCATTCGAATTCAATCCGGATGTTGTGATTCTCACGGTGGCAATGGGTGCCGTCGATGCCGGCGCGGCGGTGGAGGCCTTTGCAGGTCGAGCGGGCCGCATCGTTCTCCTGAGCAGCGGGGACGTTTACCGGGCATATGGGCGATTTACTGGGATTGAGGCAGGGCCGATCCAGAAAGGATTGCTGACAGAGGACGCACCCCTGCGGTCGGTTTTGTTTCCGTACCGTCACAAAGCGTCTTCCCCTGGGGCGCTCGAATATTGGTACGAGAAAATCCTCGCGGAACGCGCCGTGCTCAACGCCCCTGATCTGCCCGGGGCTGTTCTTCGGCTACCAAAAGTGTATGGGCCCGGAGGCAATGACGATCTCGCAACCGTTTATCGATATCGCCACCACCCCAATTGGCGATGGACCCACGGTTTTGTAGAGAATATTGCGGTCGCCGTCGAACTTGCGGCGCTTCATCCTGCGGCCGGTGGTCGCATATACAACGTCGGCGAAGCCTACACACCGACAATTGCAGAGCGCCTGGCGTGGCTGCCGCCCTCGACCATCGAACCCGACCTAAGCAGCCAGTTCGATTTCACTCAGGATATTGCCTATGACACGAGCCGGATACGGGTCGAGTTGGGTTATTGCGAGGTCGTCCCGGAAAAAGAAGGCCTTCTAAGGACGCTGCGATCCAGTTCAGACTGATTCACTACCACGGTTGGGTTTTCGAATCCGACTGGTGGCGATGCCCGCAAATGGCCGTTGCGCTTGGGTCACTTTCGTAACCTTTCCCGCAATGACCCAAGTCTAATACCCATCCCCGCAGAGATATGATGGTCAGAGTGTGAGAGATATCTGGTATTTTCAGAATTCTGCAATGAGGTTGGCACGAGCTCGTGTCGAATAAACCCAAGGCGGGACTCTACGTCGCCTGGAAGACGGTGACGTACCGCAGCGTGATTATGGCGCTGCTCGGTGCGGCGCTGATCTTTGGCTTCGTCATGCACGTGGCGTTTCCGAAATTGACCGACTCGACGGTGAAGGCGGCCGGGTATTTTTCCACCGGCGTGCTCGAAAAAGTTGCGGGACTGACGCCTGCGTTCAAGGGGCCGTCGGCCACGATTTCGCAGCAGGCGCACTTCACGGCGCTCGATGGCACGATCCGGGTAAGGAAAGGCAACGGCAACAGCTGGATCAACGCCGACTACAACGTCCCGCTCGAAAAGGGCGACGTGGTGCAGACCGGCGCGGAAGGCATGGCGAAGATTGTTTTCAACGACGGTACCAATTACACCGTGAAGCAGGATTCGCTGATCGTGATCGAAGAGAACTCGGCCAACGATCAACAACAAACCAGCGTGTCGGTGGCGGTGACGACGGGCACGGTGGACCTGACCACGGCGACCTATGTTCAGGGTTCGAAGTCGCAGGTGATCGTCGCGGGCGCGAAAGCTTCGCTCGCTCCGGATTCGGCGGCCATGGTGCACAATAATCCGAAGGACGACCAGCACGAAATTTTGGTGAAGAAAGGCAGCGGCGAGGTCGAACGCAACGGAGAAGTGGAGCAGCTGTTGCCGTGGGAAAAGGTGAGTTTCCGGAGCGAATCGAAAACCATGGAACGGGCCACGGAGATCGGTCCGCCAACGCCCATTACGCCGGGAAACATGATGCCGGTGTTCATCAACGCCGGGGAGAAGTCGAAGGAAGTGGAGTTTGCCTGGACGCCCATGGCGAACGCCGCCGGATACCGGCTGCGCATTTCGCGCAATCCGTATTTTTCGTCATTGCTGGTGGATAAGAAGGTGGCGGCGCCGGGCGCGGTGGTGACCGGTCTGCCCGTGGGGGCTTACTATTGGTCCATCCAGTCTTACGATGCGGCGGCCAAGGAATCGGTGGAAAGCGAAAAGAATCGCTTTACTATCATTGCCAAGGCCAAGGAAAAAATAGAGTTGTCGCTCGAGATCGAGCCGCTGATCCAGCACGGGCACGTGATTGAGGTTACGGGCAAGACCGAGGCGGGAGCGCGTGTCATGGTAAACGGCAGGGAAGTACCGATCGTCGGCGACGATGGTTCGTTCCACTATTTCACGCCGCTTTTGCCAAACGGGGAAAACGCGATCACGATCACAGCGCAGAATTCGAAAGGCGGAGTCAATACCCACCAGGAAAAAGTGGTGATTCAGTAAGGATTCGATGTTTGGAGCAATGCTTCGAACAATGTTGGGGGCAAGCGTTCGGGACAGTGTTTGTGACGACCGGTGCCCTAATTGACAAACCAGTTCTCCTGAACATCGAAGTAGAATAGAAGAAACATAGAATAGAGGAAACAAGGGGAGAGCGACTCGCACGGAAACCGAGGAAGGCCCGGCTTCCAGGGGCGAGACGAATTCCCGAAAGAGAGAAGTATTCCTATGTCAAACAACGGGTTTCATAACGGCTCATCGCGTTCGCACAATTTGCGTTCGCTGTTCAGCATGTTTTCGAGCGATCTCGCCATCGATCTGGGGACGGCGAACACGCTGGTGTACGCGCGCGGCAAGGGCATTGTTGTAAACGAGCCTTCGATCGTGGCCATCAACAAGAACACCGGCGAAGTCGAGGCCGTCGGCAAAGAGGCCAAAGAGATGCTGGGACGCACGCCCGGCAACATCGTGGCCATCAAGCCGATGAAAGACGGCGTCATCGCCGACTTCAAGGTCACCGAGAAAATGCTGAACTACTTCATCCAGAAGGCGCACAACCGCAAGATGCTGGTGCATCCGCGGATCGTGATCGGCGTGCCTTCGGAAATCACGCAGGTGGAAAAGCGAGCCGTGATGGATTCCGCCTATCGTGCCAAGGCCAGTGAAGTTCACCTCGTCGAACAAGCCATGGTGGCCGCCATCGGCGCGGGTTTGCCGATCACCGAGCCCAGCGGCAACATGGTCGTCGACATCGGCGGTGGCACTACCGACATTGCGGTAATTTCGCTCAGCGGCATCGTCTATTCGCGTTCCGTGCGCATGGCCGGCAACCAGATGGATGAGGCCATCATGAACTACCTCAAGCGGAAATATAACCTGCTGGTGGGTGAGCGCACGGCCGAGCAGATCAAGATGGAAATCGGCTCCGCCTATCCGCTCGACAAGCCGCTGACCATGGAAATCAAAGGCCGCAACCTGATTGAAGGCGTGCCCAAAACCATCACGGTAGACGACAGCGAAATTCGCGAATCGCTCAGTGAATGCGTCTCGACCATCATGAATGCAATTCGCGTCGCGCTAGAACGTACGCCACCGGAACTTTCCGCCGACATCAGCGACCGCGGTATCGTGCTGACCGGCGGCGGCGCGCTCATCAAGAACCTCGACAAGCGCATCCGCGAGGAAACCGGATTGCCGGTCTCGATCGCCGACGATCCGCTCTGCAGCGTGGTGCTCGGCACCGGCAAGATGCTCTCGGACTTCAAGCTGCTGCGCAAGATTTCGATCGAGTAGAAGCTTCGAACTGCGGGCCGCGAGCGAAAAACAGGTCCTTCGCTTCGCTCAGGATGACAATTTTTTAGCACCCTGACAATTTCTGCCGGGACGACATCTCAGGCGTGACGGGTTTACTGACAACTGATAACTGAGAGCTGAGAGCTGCTGTTATGGATGTCCTCGGACGCTACCGCAACCTGATCGTGCTGGTGGGAGTGTTGTTCGCCCAGGTACTGGGCTTGGCCGTGCAGGTCAGGCGCACGACCGACAGCGAACCGACGCGCCTGATCCGCGTCTGGGCGGTCGGCGCGGTCACTCCCCTCGAAAAGGCGCTGGTGTGGACGCAAACCTCCAGCAGAAACATCTGGCACAACTACTTCTACCTGCGCGGTGTGCGCGCCGAGAACCGCAGCCTCAAGGCGCAGATTGAACGTATGAGTCTGGAGCAGGTGCGGATCAGCCAGGACGCCGATCAGGCGCGGCGTCTGCAGGCCTTGCTGGCCTTCAAGGAACAGTTTATTTCCCAGACCATGGCGGCGCAGGTCATCGGATCGAGTGGCAGCGAGTTGTCGCGCTCGGTCTACATCGACAAGGGTGAAAGCGACGGCATCAAGCCCGACATGGCGGTCATTACCGCGGATGGCATCGTGGGCAAGGTGCTGCGTGTGTACGGCTCCACTGCGCTGGTGCTCTTGATCGACGATCAGACCAGTGGAGTGGGCGCGATCCTCGACAAAGCGCGGCTGCAGGGCATACTGCGGGGCACGCCGTCGGGTGAAGTGATGCTCGAAAAAGTGATGAGCGACGAAACCGTGCCTGCCGGGGAACTGGTTCTCACCAGTGGCGGGGATGGCATTTTCCCCAAGGGACTGCTGGTGGGCAGGGTGACAAAGGTGTCGCAGGGCAGCGAGCTCTTTCTCAACATTCGCGTGCGTCCCGCCGCCGATCTCAGCCGGTTGGAAGAGGTCCTGGTCGTAACGAAAACCGATGAAAGACAGGCCGAGCCTGATCATGCGGGCACAGCGCGGGCCATCGATATCCTGGCCGAGCGCCTGCCGACGGTTCCTCCCAAGCCGGAAAATGCCGAGAAAGGTGCCGTGCCGGGAACGGTCGCGCCGGGGGCTGTTTCACCAACGACGGTTGCACCAACGAAGGTCGCACCAACGAACGTCGCGCCAACGACTGTGGCACCAACGACCACCGGCTCCCCTACCAAGCCAAAAGCCGCGCCCCCGGCAGCTTCCGCCAGCAGCGGTGCGCCGGCCGCGCGAAAAACGGAGAGCTCCGTATCTTCTCCCGGAGCTGGCTCCGGAACTTCCACCGGAACACCGGCAAGCGCCACCGGAACAGCCGCTGCGAAAGCTTCCACCAAGCCCGTGAAGGCAGCGGTCCAACCTCAGCCCAAGCCGCAACCAGCCGGGCAGGATAGTCCGCACTAACGTGGCCATTACTTACACATCGGGAGAGCAGGTTGAAGTTTACCGTTTCAGTCTTCCTGCGACGATTCTGATTCCCCTGATCGCCGTTTTTATCCAAGCGTGGCTGCCGCTGCGATTTCATTTTTTCACCATCTTCGATCTTCCGCTGCTGGTCGTGATCGGTTTCGCGACGGCCCGGCGCAATCCGCTGGCGGGCCTGGTCACGGGAGGTCTAATCGGTATTCTGCAAGACGCGCTGACCCACCAGCCCATCGGGCTCTACGGAATTTCAAAGACGGTGGTGGGATTCGGCGCATCTTCGCTCGGCATCAAGCTGGACGTGGAAAATATCGGCGCCCGTTTCCTGCTGACGATTTTCTTCTACGTGGTGCACGAAGTCGTCTACTTCATGATTGCCCGCGGCCTGGTCGGGCTGCGCATGGCGTGGAGCTGGCCGCACGAACTTCTGTCGGGCGTAGCCAACGCCCTGCTCGGCGTCCTGGTCTTCATGTTGCTCGACCGCGTCAAGCAGCGCACGTAATAACGTAGGGACAGCCGCCCTCGGCTGTCCAGGCGAGCGCAGCTCGCCATGGTTTTCGTTGGTTCATCCGTACACTCGAGATCGTAGCGGGGCTTTGCCCCGCCGGACAGCCGAGGGCGGCTGTCCCTATGCGACCATCGCGAGAGCATAAGCCAGCGCAGCCGCTGCCAGCGTAGAGAGGAGATTCACCGTTTGGTTGCTGATCCAGCCGCGGCGTTGCAGGGTGGCGCCGAGAATGCTGTCGATGAGCATTCCGGCGAATCCGGCGGCTACCGCAATCCAGCACTCGGACGGAAGAAGCATCCCACCCACCGTTGCAACCGCCGTCATCACCAAGCCGGCCGCCAAGCCTGCGATGGTTCCGGGAATCGTGATGCCGCCGTCGGTCCCTGCCGGGACGCGTTCCCCGGTCGTAATCAGCCGCGCCTCTGCGCCGCGGTATTGCCCGATTTCGCTAGCCACGGTGTCAGTAGCCGCTTCGGCGAGAGCCGCCGCTGCCGCGACCAGCCAAATCCGATTTCCGGTGGCGCTGAAAACGATGGATGCGAGCGCGGTTACCGCCAGATTCGCCAGCACTTGCCAGGCATTCCGGCCTTCCCTGCGCTCGGCCAGCCCGAGTGCCAGCTTGCGGCGGTATCCAAGGCGGGTAGATACCCAGGTCATCACAAACAAGGTTGCGAGGGCGATGAAAGCCGCCGGGCCTATGCCGGCAAAAAGCGCGAAACAGGCGAGACCCCCCGCCAAAGCTCCGGAGAGATTGACGCCGCGCACGGCTCGAGCCAGCACCGCGAAGCCCAGCGTCACGGCCGCAGCGCTTGCCAGTCGCTCCGGCGATGACGACCAGCCGTGGGTTAGAAAGGGAGTAAGCATTTCTAGAGGCAGCTCTCAGCTCTCAGTAGAATCTCATGTCCCTGACAGCTGGGAGCTGACAGCTGGGAGCTGACAGCTGATCTTGCGCGATCCCCGCTTGATAACACTATACTAAGGGTCCGGCGCCAGCCTCCCGCACCATGTAGTGCTTGACCTTTGGATTCACCCTTCATCTGGCAGCTGCAACCCCTCCCAATTTACGCTACACTTCTGTACGCTCGGTGAGGATCGAGCATCTGAAGACTTTGCGGTGACGCGGTTTGCCGCGTCTGCCGATGACAAGAAGAAACGAGGCAAGCCTCGTCTCCGCTTCGTTTCTTGCAATGGGGTGAAACCAATGGCGGCCTCAGTCTGGTCTGGATATCTTACGTTCGGATTAATCTCGATGCCGGTGCGTCTGTTCTCGGGCGCGCGCAGCAATGGCATCTCGTTCAACCAACTTCACCGCACCGACCACCATCGGGTAAAGCAGCAGCTCATTTGCCCGGCGGACAACCAGGTCCTCGAGCGTAGCGATATCGTCAAGGGCTACGAGTATCGCAAAGACGAGTACGTCATCATCGATCCGGAAGAGATCAAGAAGATCGAGCCGAAGACCGCGAAAACGATGGAGATCCTCGAATTTGTGAAGACGAGCGAAGTCGATCCCGTGTACTTCGAGTCGTCCTATTACATGGTTCCGGATGAAGCCGGCCGCCGTCCCTATGCGCTGCTGACCAAGGCGCTGGAGGAGAGTGAGTACGTCGCCATCGCCAAGCTCACCATGCACAACCGCGAATACACGGTTTTCCTGCGCCCGCATAAAGGCGGAATGATGCTGCATACCATGTATTACGCCGAGGAAGTGCGCGAGGTCGAGTCGTTCGGTGCTCCCGACGTGGAGATTAAAGAAGCCGAAATCAAGGTTGCCCATCAGCTCATTGAAGCGTTGGCCGGCGAGTGGGACCCGGAGAAATATCACGACACCTTTCAGGAAAATCTGAAGAAGCTGATCGAGGCGAAGCTGGAAGGCGGCGAAGTGCAGGCCGTCGAGCAACCCAAGAAGTTGGCCCCGGTGGTCGATCTGATGGCGGCGCTGAAAGAAAGCCTGGCCCAGACGAAGAAACCGGTCGCCTCAGAAAAGGTTGCCGAGATGCCAGAAGCGGACCAGCCGAAGAGACGCCGCGGGCGCGCGTAGATCCCGGAAGAACCCCAGGTTTCAAGGTTTTAAGTAATTGCAGTCGCGTACCGGCTCGGCAGGAGGCCTTCTATGAAAATCGCCAAAGTTAAATTAGGCGCATTAATCTTGTTTATCGCGGGGACGGCTGCCTCACAGGACCGGATGCCGCCGATCCCGGCCGACAAGATGACGGATGTTCAAAAGAAAGTCTCAGCTGAGTTGATCGCTGGCCCACGGGGATCGCTGGTTGGTCCTTTCATACCACTGCTTCGGAGCCCCGACCTTATGGGCCGACTGCAAAAGGTTGGAGAATACATCCGCTACCAAGACAGTCTGGGCCACAAATTGACGGAATTCACAATCCTGCTGACGTCGCGCCGCTGGACCCAGGAGTTCGAATGGGATTCCCATTACGACCTGGCCTTGAAGGCCGGCATGGAGCCGGAGATACTTGCCGCGGTTCGCGACGGGCGCCGCCCAACGGGAATGTCGCCCGATGAAGAAGTGGTCTACGACTTTTGCTCGGAGTTGGCGCAAAACCAGAGTGTGACCGACGCCACTTACGCGCGGGCAGTGAAAAGCTTTGGCGAGATGGGCGTGATCGATCTCACCGGCACCGTGGGCTACTATGCCGCGCTGGCGATGATAATGAACGTGGCGAGGACTCCCTTGCCGCCGGGAAAGACCCCAGCCCTGGCGGGTTTCCCACACTAAATTCGGACGGCGTTTATTGCCGTTCAATGTGAAAACCTGGCTTTGCAACTTCTAACCTTGAAACTTTGAAGCCTGTTTTCTTGCCCGCCTGATTTCCCCTCTCGACCCGGTTCCCGATACAATATCGGTTTCCGCGTAAGGCGACCTTTTTCTATGGAGTTTGAATGAAGCGGTTTCTCTGGATGGGGTTCGTGCTGTTTCTTTATATGGTCTGTAGCGGCTGCGGCCAAACTTTCCGCCCGATTATCATCCCGAATCCTCCGCAGTTTCCCAACCCGGCGGCATCCCACACAGTGGTGTCGATCAACGATAACGGAACCATCGTGTCCGGCACCGCCATGGTGATCGACGTCTCCGGCGACTCGGAGGCGAGCGTCTGGAACGTGGGCCTCGCTCCCGTCCACGCCGTGCAGCAAAGCGCCAGCGAGGTCCTGGTCGTAAACCATTCTGTGACCGGCGCGCAGGCCGATTCCCTTAGCAAGCTGAACTTCAGCGGCACGGTGATCTTTAGCAGTAACACCATAAGTCTGCCGGCGAATTCGGCGCCGAATTTTGTGGCTACCACCGAGTCGAGCCAGGCCTACGTCTTAATGCCGAATTACTTAGACCCCACCACCGATGTCGTCGTTCCATCGATCCAAGTGGTCAACACCACCGCCAATAACCTGGTGGCCACCATTCCGGTGGGGAACAACCCGGACGCCATGGCCGAGACGCCAAATGCCCAGAAGCTCTACGTGGCCAACCAGGCCGACAATACGATCGACGGATTCAACACCGCGGACCGGTCTTCGCGGACCGTCAACGGTTCGTTCAACGGGCCGCTCTGGTTGATTGCGCGCTCCGACAGCCAGCGCCTGTATGTGCTCAACGGCAATGGAGTCGTAAGCACAGTTGATACCACCTCCACTTTGGGCCCGGATAACATGGTCGATGCCAGCGTCAGTGTTCCCGGCGCCGCTTACATGCTCTACGACGGGAACCTGAACCGGCTGTACATACCGGCAGGTAGCCAGTTGACGATACTGGATGTCTCGCAGTCCGTCCCCGCGATTCTTGCGACGATTCCCATCCCGCCGTTTACCCTGCTTAATATTAAGAACTCGGTCCCCGCCACTGCGACCGCCGTCGCGGCCCTGCCCGATGGAAGCCGCGCGTACGTCGCATCCTATGCCGTGTTACCCAGCCAATTGAATATCCCCTCCGTTTCGGGAGATGGAACCACCGCCACTTACGCCTACACTTTGACGGCTGGGTATCCCCTGAACCCAGGTGTGACGGTTACGGTCTCCGGCACAAAGACCGGCTTTGACGGAGCATTTATCGTTTCTGCGATTGTGAGTGGTACGGCTGCTTGTCCGGGCACGTGTTTTCAGGCGCCAAACGCCACGAAAGGCACTTGGCCGCCGCCGCTGGGCACCAGTGGGCCGGCCTCCGGGACGGGCAGCAACGTCTTCCCGCAGGTCACCGTGGTGTGGGCAACGTCGAACACAATCAAGACCACGGTCGGCATACCCGGCTTTCCGGACGCGACCAACCCGACTTACGCGAATGGCCAGTACTACGCGCCGGTTTGCGCCACCACGCGCTTCCGCATTATGATGGCGGCCGGCGGTGACAGTAGCCGTGCCTACCTGTCCAGTTGCGATGGCGGGAATGTCAACTTCATCGATACCTCCATCGATTCCTATATCCTGAATATGCCGGCTCCATTCGGTTCGCGCTTGAACAACCCTCCGCAGAATCCGGTTTTCCTCTTTGCCGGTCCGTAAGCCTAACAGCCCGTGGCGCAAGCCCGATTCGTACCAGGGATGTTCGTATCAGGGCATGCCTTCAGGCATGCCGTCTGCTTGGTGCGCCCGGCAGGGCGCACTCACTTGGAGGTGAAAGTCCTCTACACACCCGGCAAGGGGAAGTGTTAGCCGAACAGCAAGGGTGTCCGTCGCGAGGCGGAATCTGGAGGAAGCTGAAGGC
>Ga0224558_1000989_pt1 | contig 31773 bp, 39 predicted proteins | sample 714S32024metaG_FD_180682 | JGI IMG/M metagenome (GOLD analysis project Ga0224558, IMG submission 180682) | Peat soil microbial communities from Stordalen Mire, Sweden - 717 S3 20-24 | ecosystem: Environmental > Terrestrial > Soil > Wetlands > Peat | place: Sweden: Norrbotten County, Stordalen... | reverse complement strand
CGGGATGATGCTCTATATATCCCTACCTCTCCCAATGTTGTTCCTGCCCTGGGTCACTTCTGGCGAGTACAAGTGGATCACTCTTCCGTAGCGCCGAAGCATCGGTACGTATTTTTCCGCTGAGAAGCACTTTGTGCGGCCATCATCGGAAAGACGATCTCTGTCCAGAAACGTAGAGGTACCATGGCCTTCAGTGGAAGTGTGTGGAGTCAGTTAAAGAACAAAACAGCAGACGATATTATATTATCGCTGCACTGAAAAAGAGTGGATGGAAGGTCGAACCGAATTGCTCCGGTGCAATTCAGGTATATAGAGACGAACAGGGGAACCGGGTCGGCATCCACTACCACCCTAAGAAGACATACGGCGCTAAACTTCTCCAAGGGCTCTTGGACGATATTGGATGGACCGAATCGGATTTAAAGAAACTAAAACTCATTAAATAAAACACCTTTCACAGGGCTCGACTATTCAGAACCTTGTTTGGCTAGCCACGCAAGAAAGCACTCTTGAACTTCTCTCGGGGCTCGTCGGGTTTCCTGCATCCCAGCCTGCGCGCGCCTAACGATGGTTTCAGATGCGTCGGCTTTTGGAATTGCGTCCCCTGATTCAATTAGATTATTTAGCTGATCACGTGACAGCATCTTTGAGTAGTTGTATGCGACCACAGAGGGATCTACGATGAACCGATGAATCCCAGCCTCTAGGCGGGTGGTGGTGTCTGATTTCGCTCGCTCAGTGGTAATACTAACCAAAACGATACAACCGCTTTCGTCGGGATCGGATATCACCACGTGAAGGTGTGGCTTTGAGGTAGGATCCTCATCGTCATATAGGAGATACGCACTTCCGCATTTCATAAATATAATTCCTCATCGAAGGGATTCTACGCGTTCCGCTGACTCAATACGCTGCTCTATATTACGTTCTTGTTCTATTTCAGAAATGATGGCTTGAATATTTTCTTCCGGCTCGTTTAACGCATGAAGGATATCGTTGATCGAGATAGGAATGCTGCTGCCGCCCGGATTCTTCCATTCAGGCAGGGTGTGCATAATATCTACGATTCTCCAACGGTTTAGATGGCCATATGTCTCGAACACATTTCGCAGTGTCTCTTCTTCTGCCAGCGAAAGTCTCCTCTTCCTTTGAAGAGGCGTGCTCAGTTCAACTTCGTAGTCGCGAAAAGGAGCTGAGATATATTCCGACCAGAACCGTCCTCCATCTTTAATCAAGTTGTATGTTTGGCTGAGAACAGGACCGTTATCCATCGAAACATAATTGTCGTTGCTTATGGGAATGCCCCATTCAGAAAAAGCATGACGATCTGCGATATAAAGCAGCTTTAGGAGCTTGATATAGTGCATACAGCCGCCGCGCAATTCCAAAAGGAATGCCGCAGCCTCGGTAACCTTTTGTTCGTCAAATCTCATAAAGACTCAAAGGTGAACATTTAGCGAAACACCCTTAGCGGTAGTGTACCACTTTTTTAGATACAGTTTTGCACAGTTTTTGTTGCATGTGTGGAAAACGTGGTAACAATTAAATCAACTTTCGTGGTATAGAAGAAAGTTACATTGCCATTTTGAGACCCTCTAAAATGGACCTTCCGTCCAACAATTTCACCATTTCCTCAATCGTCCAAACGTGATTGGAGATTCCAGCCTCCATCGCAGGGGTCACCCTGATGGTCTGATGAACACGGCAGAAGTTATAGTAAAGAAAATAGATAGCAAGCATGTGCTCATGGTTCTCCAGCTTCTTTGAGAAAGCGTTCGTGAGGCGCGTAAACCGGCGCATCGACATCCGCATGGTGAGGTTCTGCCGCTCCACATACGATGTACTGATGTGTTGAGGGTCCGGGTTCCCCATGACCACGCACGATTCCGTCCCGATGCACACGCCGGGGCTGTAGCGCGTTTCCGGGGCCGCAGGTGAGCCGTACAGCTTTATCAGCAGCGCATAGTCCACATCCATGCCAAACGCACCCTCGACGGCCTCAATGTAGGCTTTATGGCCGTCTGTGGTGATCTGCACGCGAGTGGTCAAACGCGATGCTACATCCTCCATAAATGATCTTGCCCAGCTTGCATCTCTGCCGCCGCACAGGTACGAAACGATCAGCTTGGAATCCGCGTCCAATGCCGTCCAAGTCCACAAGCTACCAGCCCCAGCTTTCTTCTGCTCTTCTGTGACGTTCTTTTCCTTGCCGTAGCAGAATGACCAAATCTCGTCGCACTGAATGCGTTTCGCTGCCGCGTTGCGAACGTGCTCATCGTGATATTCGGCGCAGACCTTGCCCATGTCGGCGAGCAGTGAAAGGACCGTCCCCTTGGCGATGCCGGTCATGCGGCAGGTTGAACGGACGCTGTTTCCCTCGACTAAGGCCGATACGACTTGGACGCGCTGTGCTGTGCTTAAGCGACTCATGATGTTTCTAGTATGCTTGAGCGGTCATGCTTTGTCAATATCAATCAAATCAAGAAAATCAATTAGGATCTACTTTTCCACAGATGTACGTTAGTTTTCATTGATTTCGTCAATCTATCCTGTTGTATACTTGAAAATGAAATGGCCGAAGGCGCTTCGGACGCCAACGGCCATTAGAGAGGAGAACCCCGATGCCCATAACATCCCGCCCCTAGAAAGGGCGAGCGGCTATGGAAACACCGCAGGAACCATCCTGCCAAGCGGGGTTGATCTGAGATGGTCCGCCCCGCGCGGCACTTATCCATTTTACCAGTGTTTCCGCTGGTTTCCTAGCGGAATTTGGGGGGACCCATGAGTACACCAACCATCGATTATGAAGCAGTGATTGCCGATCTGGAAGCGAAAAGGGCGCATCTGGATTCGATGATTGCCGGTCTACGAGCAATTGCAGGAATGGGAAACTTAGGCGCTCCGCCGAGCGGTGGACCTGGGGGAGTGAAGCCGACCTTTGACGGAAAAATTGAGCCGGACGCATTTTTTGGGAAGAGCATTCCTGATGCGGCTGTCGTTCATCTCAGTAATATGCGTAAGAAACTCTCTACCCAGCAATTGATGGCCGCGCTCGAATCTGGGGGTTTGCCCCATAGCAAATACAATACCGTCTACGCGATCCTACGGCGCAGGGAGAGTCAGGTTGGCGATATTGTCAATATGCAGGGCGAGTGGGGTCTTGCGTCGTGGTATCCAAACCACGTTAAGAAAGCCAAGAAAGACGTGGTTTCTCTGAGCCCTAAGACGTTTGAAGCAGATGCATCAGACGAAGAGGACCCGGATGTAGATGCCGTTTACGAAGCTGCGAGAGAAGCACGATCCCTCGCCTAATCTTCTTTTTCCCATCGCTTGCGAGCGGCTTTACTGGCGATCTCACGACGCTCAGTATCTGTCAGTTTTGCCGCTCTTGCTTTGCCGCCCTTTAGGCCGCCGAGCCGTCCGAGCGCCACAGCCGCAGCGTTTTTCTCAATCGGCTTCAATGGCTCTCCGGTCGAAATCTCAACGACCCGGAGGGCATTTTGTGCGAAATCTGATTTGCTTGACCGCTTAGGCATATATTTATGATGCACGGATGCGGCCAGCTTTACAAGGGCCTGTGGAAATCACTTGGCCCACTACCGGCGTTTGCCCCGCCTTGGCCCGAAAGCTGGTTCCGGGGTATACTAGAGATTCGGCAAGCCGACGGGGTGGTGTGTCTTATGCAGCCCCAGCGTGGTCCCGTTCTGAGCGGAGTTTCAATGACGCTCGAATAAGGCTGATTCCGGTGGTGACAAGAGAAATTTGAACGAGAAGAATCTGGAGTGAAGTCATGGCACAGGTATGCGATATTTGCGGAAAAGGCCCGCAGTTCGGCAATAACATCTCTCACGCGCACAACGTGTCGCGGCGCCGCTGGAGCGTGAATCTGCAGGCGGTGAAGGCGCTGGTCAATGGCGCATCCAAGCGGCTGAGGGTATGCACCAGTTGCATCAAGAGCGGCAAGATCGCCAAGGCATAAGGCTGGAGGGCCAAAAGCCCGCTGGGTTTGGCCCCTGCTGATTCTAGGGCGTTGCCACTTTGAGGGCGCAAGTCAAGATCACGCAAACCCCGTCCTCATCCGGACGGGGTTTTGTTGCGCGTGAAAAGCGTCTCTAATCGCCATTCGCAACTGGAGTGCGAGCTCGGCTAGAGCATTTTCAACTCAAGTGTTAACACGTCGGCTGTGCCCCATCCATTGTGCGTCCTTTGCACAATGGGTGGGTGGGCTATGATGTCCATCTCGACGGTAAAGAGTTAACCCGAATGCGCCCTAGGGTTTCTGCCGGGTAAACGTGAGGCTGGCGGAGTTGATGCAATAACGGAGACCGGTGGGCGCGGGGCCATCCGGGAAGACGTGGCCGAGGTGTCCGCCGCAGCGCGCGCAGGTGACTTCGACGCGGCGCATTCCATAGGTCCGGTCCTCATGCTCGTCGACGGCCTTGGAGTCAGCGGGCAGCATGAAGCTGGGCCAGCCGCAGCCGGAGTCGAACTTGGCTCCGCTCAGAAACAGAAGCGCTCCGCAACCCGCGCAGTGATAGTTGCCGGTCTCGTGGTTCTGGGTGAGGGCGCCGGTGAAGGGTCGCTCCGTGCCTTTCTGGCGCAGCACCTGGTACTGCTCCTGGGTCAGCACGGTGCGCCACTCGGTGTCACTCCGCACGATCTTTTCAGGCAACTCGCTCATGGACACTTCCTCAATGAGAACTGTGTTCTCCCAGGTTTCAAAATCGAGACTTTGGGGCATCAGCCTGGGGCGCCCAGCCGGTAAAGATGATGCAAGATCCGCTTCAGACTTCCGCCACCAGGTCGATCTCCACCAACACATCTTTGGGCAGGCGAGATACCTCAACGGTGGTGCGAGCGGGCGGAGCCTCCCCGTCAGCCGCCAGGTATGCGCCATAGACGGAGTTCATGGCCGCAAAGTCGTTGAAGTCCTTGAGGAAGACTGTGGCCTTGACCACGCGGCCTAGATTGCTTCCGCCTGCTTCCACAATGGCCTTCAGGTTTTCAAAGACGCGGGTGGTCTGCTCGGTGATGCCGCTGGCAACCACCTGCTGAGTTGCCGGATCAAGCGCGATCTGTCCAGCGGTGAAGATCAGGTTGCCCGCGCGCACTCCCTGGGAATAAGGTCCGATGGCCGCTGGCGCTTTGCCGGTTGCGATGACTTCTTTGCTCATGGGTCGATTGTAACGGGCGCCCGCAACAGATGGCGCCCGCAACAGATTAAAGAACGAGCTGGATCAAGAGGGGATCAACGCCAAACGGCCAGCAAGCCGCCGGAGATGATGAGGCCTACCAGCCAAAAGCCGGTGTTGATGGCGAAGAGGTTGAAGGGCCGGCCCTCGTAGATGTGCTGCGCCGAAAGCGGCGCGACGATAAAGCCTGCCCACATGATGAAGCCGATCAGAGCTCCATGCAAAAAATTCGATGCGTCAGCCCAGAGCACGACGTGGGCCAACACAAAGCTGAGAATAAGGCTGCCCATGAACGACACGACCATGCCGGCAACCATGCTGTTTTTCCTTGGCTCAGCGCGCGCGTAGACCATGGCCTTCCACGGCTTGGCGAAGAGCAGAGGCGAGTACCAGATCGCGCCCAGTACCCACTGAATGACGGCGGCGACCAGAATGGCCCAGGGGTTGAAGAGAAGATGATGCATTGACAGGTCTCCCGAATAGACTGAAATCCGCCTCCGAGGGGGGCCGGAAACACAGAGAAATGGGGGCAGAATCGCTGCCCGGCCCGGCTGGAGTCGCGCCCTCACTTTGCGGGAGGCGATAGCGGAGTGTCAAGTTAAATGCGCGGCGCGGACCCTGAGTGGAACCAGGGATACTAAATTCCTTTGCATCCCTTGCAAGGTTTTGCTTCAGCGGCGCTTCAGGGCTTCCAGCTCATCGAGGGTGCGAGGCCAGTCGGAGCCGAGGAGCCGGGAGAGGCTGCGGTCGGCCAGGACCTTTCCGCCGGTCTGGCAGCGGGCGCAGTAGTTGGTTTCGTTGTCTGCGTAGCGAATGCGCTGGACCTTCTGGCCGCAGCGCGGGCAGGGCTGGCCAAAGCGGCCGTGGACGGCCATCTCCGGACGAAATGCCGTGACCTTCTCAGGGAAGCTCCGCTCCGCTTCGCCCCTCATGCGGTCCGTCCACGTTGTCAGCGTGGAGCGCGCGGCGGCAAACAGCCGATCCCATTCGTCGGGCTTGAGCTTGTGGGTGAGGGTGATGGGTGAGAGCTCGGCCGCGTGCAGAATCTCATCGGAATAAGCATTGCCGACGCCGCTGATCAGCCGTGGATCGGTGAGTGCGCGCTTGAGGGTGCGGTTTTCTTGGGTGAGGGCGGCGCGAAAGCCGTCGAGGTCTGTCGAGAAGATCTCGACGCCGCCGGGGTCGATGGAGCGCAGGGCCGCCTCGCCGCTCAGCAGATACAGAGAAGCCCGGCGTTTGCTGCCGGCCTCGGTCAGGACGAGCGAGCCTGTGGGGAAGTCGAAGGCTGCGAGTGCCTGGCGGCCGGCGAGTTTGGCTTGGTGCGGACGCCAGTGCAAGCGGCCGGCAATCATCAGGTGCAGAACGAGCCAGAGGTCGCCGTCTGGATTTCCTTCGAGGCCGATGGCGATGCGTTTGCCGATGCGGCGGATTCCTCGCACGGTGCGGCCTTCGACTGTGGCGAGTGGCGGGTCGACGGTGCGCAGCAGAAAAACGCTGGCCAGGCGGACGCGTTCCAGCGGCTGGCCGAGGATGCGAGCTTCGAGAGCGGTGATATAGGCGGCGATGTCAGGGAGTTCCGGCATTCACTTCAGCTTGCTACCGAGGGGCGTTGCGACGCAACCACGATCTTTGCAGCACCGATTTCCGGGAAGGCGATTTGGCACAAATCGACGTCCTCATACAGGTGACTCACTCCAGTCGATCCTTGCCGAAAACCATGGGAACCGGCGTGGTGCGCGATCCGTATCCTTCTGCCATGAGAGTTCAAATGTTGCCTTTTTGCGGAGCTTGTGTGTCCCTCTTTGTCTTCCTGTCAGTCGCAGCGCAAGTACAGGGTCCACCGTCGCAACAGTCCGCGGCACGAGAGAGCACGGCGGCGACCGATTCCAACGATGCAGAGTATCGAAAGTTCGACCAGACACTTTCGTTCCTGCGGGAGCGCAACGCGAAGCAATATGCGATTGACTCCACAAAGGGCGTTGACGAGGCAATGTACGTTCACCTCGGAGGCATCGATCAATGGGTCACCATTCGGGGGGAAGATCGACAAAATCCTGTGCTGCTATTTGTTCACGGCGGCCCAGGCGACGTAACCAATCCGTGGTCATTCGCTTACTTCGCACCATGGGAAAAGCGCTTCACAGTGGTGCAATGGGACCAACGGGGCGCGGGTAGAACGCTTCGGAAAACCGGCTCCTCGGTTGCTTCCACTATGACCCTTGATCGCATGGCGCAAGATGGGATCGAACTGTCCGGATTTCTGCGGAAGCATCTCGGCAAGGACAGGATCGTTCTCGTCGCTCACTCCTTTGGCTCAATCCTTGGCCTTCGAATGGTGCAGGCCAGACCAGACCTTTTCTACGCCTACGTGGGCACCGGCCAGGTCTCCGATGAAACAAAGAACTACTCAGTGGCTTATGCCGCGCTGCTGGAGAAAGCGCAGGCCACAGGAAATCAGCAGGCTGTTGCCGAACTGCGCCGCATTGGCGAACCGCCTTACGCGAACGGCGAGGGCTACGGCGTGCAGCGCAAATGGGCGAACAGTTTCGAAGGCGCGGATCGATTTCTCGCAGGGACCCTTGGACTTGCCTTGGTCGCTCCCGGCAATTCCGTGCGAGATCTGAACGATTCTATCGACGGGCAGATTCTGAGCGGCGACCGTCTCGTTCCACAGGTAACGTCCTCTACGCCGAAGGATCTTGGGCTTGAGTTTGCAGTGCCCATATTTTTCTTCCAGGGGACCGATGACTTTACGACTCCTACTGCGCTCGCAAGGCAATATCTCAATGCAATCAATGCTCCGCTCAAAGAGTTTGTGCCGATCGATGGCGGCCACTTTGCAGTGTTTATGAACTCGGGTCAGTTTCTCAGAGAACTTGTCGCGCATGTTCTGCCACTTGCAGGAGGCCATTGAATCAGAGGCCGGTGTCATTTGGCGGTAACAGCCCAAGGCGCTCATTGAAAAACAGCGGTGCTCTTGCGCGCATTAAGGGAGGATCGCATTGTCGATGAGGCGGGTTGGTCCGACATAGGCGGCGACAGCGAAGAGCGTGCCGGGAACGGCGATTTCTACGGGTTCGAGCGTGGCCCAGTCGACAACTTCTATGTAATCGGTGCGGATTTCCGAGACGGCGGCGAAGGTCTGGCGGACGCCGGCTATCAGGGCGCTGGCGTGGCGCTCGCCGGAGGCTGCTAATGCTTCGGCCTGGCGGACGGCGCGGCTCAAAACCAGAGCTTGAGCCCGTTCGGCTCCGCTGAGGTAGACGTTTCGCGAGCTGAGAGCCAGGCCGTCGGGCTCGCGGACGATGGGACACACCACAATTTCGGTGGCGAGGCGCAGGTCGGCAACCATGCGGCGGACGACGGCTACCTGGGCCGCGTCTTTCTGGCCGAAGAAGGCGCGGTCGGGCTCCGCGGCGATGAGCAGCTTGGCGACTACGGTGGCTACGCCGCGAAAGTGGCCGGGGCGGGATGCGCCGTCAAGGCGGTCGCTCAAGCCTTCGACTTCAACGAAAGTGGCTGCACCGGCTGGGTAGAGCTCTTCGACCGTTGGAGCGAAGACGACGTCTGCGCCTTCGGCCTGGGCCAGAGCGCAGTCGGCGTCAAAGCTGCGTGGATAGCGGGCAAAGTCTTCGTTGGGTCCGAACTGGGTTGGGTTGACGAAGATGCTGACGGCGACGCTGCCGCTCGAATCCCGGGCAGCTCGGATCCGCGCCGCTCGAATCAAAGACGCGTGGCCTGCGTGCAAAGCGCCCATGGTCGGAACCAGGCCGACAGTATTGCCGCGGCTCCGTTCCTGACGGGACCAATGGCGAAGCTCGGCAACAGTGCGAAGGATTTCCATCGAAATACTATATAGCCTGCTTCCCTCAGGGGCTCAAGCCCACTTTCAATTGGCGGCTTTTGCGGCACGACTGAAGTCGTGCCCTGACACGGTTCGCTTCGCCTCAATCTCGTCGAGGGCTTTCCGCGCGGCTTCAGGCAGATGATAGCTTTCCTCATCCGACGGGAAGGCGCGGTGCTCAACGTCTTCGCGATAGTGCTCGATGGCAGACCGAATCAGCGTTCCGGCGTCGCCGTAGCGGCGGACAAATTTGGCGGGCGGCGCGAAGGTCAGGTTGAGCAGATCGTGGAAGACAAGAATCTGCCCGTCGCAGTCAGGCCCGGCGCCGATGCCGATGGTAGGAATGGGCAGCTCGGCGGTGATGTCGGCGGCCACTTCGCGAGGAACGCCTTCAAGCACGAGTGCTCCGGCTCCAGAATCGGCGAGAGCGTGGGCGTCGGCTTTGAGTTGGAGAACAGTTTCGCTGGTGCGGGCCTGGACGCGATAGCCGCCCATGCGATGCAAGCTTTGCGGAGTGAGGCCAAGGTGGCCGATCACGGGAATTTCGGCTTCGGTGAGGGCGCGGACCAGATCGATGCGTGGACCTTCGATTTTGACGGCCTCGGCGCCCGCCTCTTTGACGAAGCGTATGGCGTTGGCCAATCCCTCCCCAACTGTCCCGTGATAGCTGCCGAAGGGCATGTCCGCGACGACCAGAGCCCGGCGGACGGCGCGCCGCACAGCGCGGGTATGGTGGAGCATCTCGTCCACGGTGACGGAGAGGGTGTTTTCGTGGCCCAGAACCACCATGGCCAGCGAGTCGCCGACCAGGAGCAGGTCGATTCCGGCTTCGTCCGCCAGCCGCGAGGTTGGATAGTCGTAGGCGGTGAGAGCGGAGATGGGCTTGCCCTGGCGCTTCATCTCGGTGAGCGCAGGCACGGTGACTTTTGTGCTGGAATGGGCTGTGCTGGACGTGCTGGGCGGGGTGGAACTACCGCCGCCGGGGAAGCCCCCGGGAAAACTGGCAAGGCTCATGTTGTCTCCAGTGCCGCTCCGCGGACTCAGGATGCGACCCGAACAAGATGAGTATACCGTCTATGGGGGCGCGAGTGCGATGGAGGCCCGGAAGAGGCCCATTTAGGATGCGCTTCCATGGGAGGGGCTGAGGCTGGCTTGCCGACCCGCTGTCTGACACTGCACACTGGAAGGCACAATGCTCTCACCAATCGCTATAGAGATATCCGCCGGGCTGGGCGCGGCGGTCGGACTGGCGGCGGGCGGCTGTGCCTATGCAGCACTGTGGCCGGGATCGGGCATCTTCGGCAAGGCGTTGATTGCGCCGCGCAGTCCCGGCGAACTCGCGCTTACTTTCGACGATGGTCCCAACCCGGCGTGGACGCCGCGGCTCCTCGACATTCTTTCCAGCAACGATGTGCGGGCGACTTTCTTCCTTATGGGCAGCCACGCCCAGGCAGAGCCCGAGCTGACGCGACGGATTGTGACGGCCGGACACCTCATCGGGAATCACTCCTGGAGCCACCTCAACCTGGCGCTGACTGCGGCCAAGCGCGTGGAAGAGGAGCTGGCCCGGACCAGTGAAGCGTTGGAGCAGATTACAGGTGTCGCGGTGAAATATTTCCGCCCGCCTTTTGGGGCGCGCCGGCCCGTCGTGTTTCGCCTGGCAAGGTCGCTGGGGATGGTTCCGGTGCTTTGGAACGCGATGACTTCGGACTGGAGCGAGCCTTCGGCCGATGTGATCGCCATGCGATTGATCCATGCCATTGACCGTGCGCAGAGGCGAGGCAGGGCAGCGAACATCGTGCTCCACGACGGAAATCATCTGGATCGGGGTGCGGATCGCGGGCCGTCGGTGATCGCTGCTGGGCTTTTGGCCGCGCATTACAAGGCTACGCATCGCTTTGTAACGCTGGATGCGTGGGGATAGGGCTGCACACAGGTTCTATCCGGCGATAACGGCCTGGAAAGCCGCACGGGCGGCGGCGATGGTGGCTGCTACTTCTTCTTCACCGTGGGCAGTGCCCAGAAACGCCGCTTCAAATTGCGACGGCGGAAGCCAGACGCCAGCATCCAACATGGCGCGGTGGAAACGGCCGAAGGCGGCAGTGTCGCTCAGAGCAGCCTGCGCGTAATCGGTGACTGGCCCCGGAGTGAAGAACCAGGTCCACATGGCGCCCACGCGGTTGACGGTGAGGGGAACGCCGGCGCGGGCGGCTTCTGCCGCGACGCCTTCGGCTACGGCCTTGGCTGTGGCTTCAAGCTGGGGATAGACCTGGGCGGCGTGATCCTGGAGGTAGCTGAGCGTGGCGATGCCGGCGGCCATGGCGAGGGGATTGCCGCTGAGGGTTCCGGCCTGGTAGACGGGGCCGATCGGGGCAAGCAGGTCCATGAGGCCGCGCTTGCCGCCAAAGACGCCCACGGGAAGGCCTCCGCCAACAATCTTGCCCAGCGTGACCAGATCGGCGTCCACTCCATAAAGCTCGAGCGCACCGCCAAGGGCCACGCGGAAGCCGGTCATCACCTCGTCGGCAATCAGCAAAGCTCCTTCGCGGGCGGTGAGCGCGCGCAGGCCGGCGAGATAGCCGGGGGCGGGCGGAATGCAGCCGGCATTGCCGACGACCGGCTCCAGAATCACCGCCGCAATTGCGTTGGGATGGGCGGCGAAGGCGGCCTCGACCGCGGGCAGGTCGTTGTAAGGCAGAGCGAGGGTGAGGTGCGCGATCTCCTCAGGCACGCCGGCCGACCCAGGTATTCCAAAAGTAGCGACGCCGGAGCCGGCTTTGACCAGCAGGCCGTCAGAGTGGCCGTGATAGCAGCCCTCGAATTTGACGATGATCTTGCGGCCGGTTGCGGCGCGGGCCAGGCGGATGGCCGACATGGTGGCCTCAGTGCCGGAACTGACGAAGCGGAGCTTTTCGATTGCCGGGTAGCAGGCGGTGACGCGCTCGGCCAGGTCGGCCTCGGCGGCGGTGGAAGCACCGAAGCTGGCGGAGCTGCGCGCAGCGCGCTGGATAGCTTCGACCACCGGGGGAAAGGCGTGGCCGAGGATCATCGGCCCCCAGGAGCTGAAGTAGTCGATATAGCGATTGCCGTCGGCGTCAGTGAGCCAGGCACCCTGGGCGCTCTGGACAAACGGCGGCGCGCCGCCCACCGCCCGGAATGCCCGAACAGGCGAGTTGACGCCGCCGGGGAAGAATCGCTCGGCGCGCTGTTGCAGGGCCTTGGATCGGGTGCGGACGGGGGCTGGGAATTGGGGACTCATGGTGGGTTCAGTATAGAAGGCGATGGGCTGAAATATTCCTGGTGCATTTAGGCGGTAGCATGCATAATCTGCAAAAATGCGTCGACCTTTAGAATTGTGTACTGGGAAACTACAGGCAGATCGAGCAAGTCTCGATCACCGGTCACAATGAATCGTGCATCACCTGCCATTGCGCATTCCAGTATCCTGTTATCGTCATCGTCCCGGCACAAATCGACGCGGACCGTCGGGGTAATCTGTCGCGCAATATCCCAAACTCGGTGGCACGAGTCGTAGATCATGGCTTGGGAGTATCCGAACTTCTCTGCAAGCGTGTCCTCCACTTCAGATTTAATTGGTGCAGAAATCAGCAGGATGAAAACGCCCTGCTCCGCAAGCTGCACTGCCTGGCGGGGCTTCCCACCAAATAGAAATGCCGAAATGTAGATGTTTGAATCGAGTACTACCCGCGTCTCCCCCGGAATCCTCATCGGACCTTCTTGGGGCTATCTCGTTCAGCCCTCTTGTAGTGCTTCGATTTGATTGCGTCTCTTTTCTCTACGAAACTCGTGAATAAGATTTACGACGTCCTCCTCAGTTTTGACGTCGGCCATTTCAGCGGCCATCGTTCCGTAGGAACGAATCCGCTCCCACTCGCGCTCGCGCTGATAGCGTCTGATGGACTCACGAAAAAGTTCGCTAACAGTCCGGTTTTCCTCCCTGGCCAGAGTTTTAACCTGCTCGAAAAGGGGCGGAGGCAGAGTGATGGAAACGACTTTGGTTGTTCTCATAGGACTAAGTATGACTCAGTATGACGCCACTGCGCAACAACCATGGACATTCGAGCGTCCGCCGAGGTGTTTCTGTCATCCTAACTCCGGATGACAGATCGAATCGAACGCGGCGACCGGCTGCTGGTCATCTTCGATGGCCATTGCGGCTTTTGCAACGGCTCGGTGCGGTGGCTCTTGAGGCGCGACCGGTGGGACCGGCTGCGCTTTGTGGCTTCCGAGTCGCCGAAGGTGGCTGGGCTGCTGGCGCGGCATGGAATCGGCCCGGAGGTCCAGGGATCGGGTCCCGGCACGATCCCGGTCAGTACAATCCGGCCCAGGACAATCCAGCCCAGCACAATTCTGGTTGCGCGCGATGCGGGCGGTCTGGGAGAGAGAGTTTTCACTCGCTCAGAGGCGTTGGTGGAACTGCTGGGTGAGCTGCCGCGCCCGTGGCCGGCCGTGGGCGTTGCGTTGGGGTGGGTTCCGGGCCCGGTGCGCGACCTGGGCTACCAGATGATCGCGCGTTGGCGGTACCGCATCTGGGGGCGGCTGGAGAGCTGCCCATTGCCCACGCCCGAGGAGCGGGAGCGGTTCCTGTAAAGCACAGTCGAAGGCCGCTCCATGCTGCTAAAATCGACCTTTCCGGCCGTGCGCGCCGCTTAAGAAATCCTTCCGCAGAAAGCTCATATCGTGCCTGACGATCCGAAAGCCAAAAACGAGCCGAAAACCAAAAACGAGCCGAAAACCAAAGTCGAGCCCAAACCCAAATCCGTGACCTATGCGGACGCCGGCGTGGACATCGGCAGCGGCGACCGCGCCAAGGAGCGGATCAAGTACCTGGCGCAGAAGACCTTCAACCGCAATGTACTGGGCGGCATTGGCGGCTTTGGCGCGCTGTTCCGGCTGGACCCGCTGCGCTGGAAGAACCCGATCCTGGTGAGTTCGGCCGACGGGGTGGGGACCAAGCTGAAGGTGGCTTTTGAGCTGGGAATGCACCACACGGTGGGCGTGGATCTGGTGAACCACTGCGTGAACGACATCGCCGTGCAGGGCGCCACGCCATTGTTCTTTTTGGACTACCTTGCCAGCGGCAAGCTCGATCCGGATGTGACCGAAGACGTGGTGACCGGGTTGGCCGAGGGATGCAAGGCCAACGGGTGCGCGCTCATCGGCGGCGAGACGGCGCAGATGCCCGGTTTCTATGCCGATGGCGAATACGATCTGGCAGGGTTTATCGTGGGCGCGGTGGACCGCGACAAGATGGTGACGGGCGCGGACATCAAGGTGGGCGACGTGCTGATTGGCCTGCCCTCGACGGGGTTGCATACCAACGGCTACTCGCTGGCGCGAAAGCTGCTCTTCGAGACGGCCGGCTACAAGGTTACCCAATATGTGCCCGCCCTGAAGGAGAGAGCCGGCGCGGTGCTGATGAGGACGCATCGCAGCTATCTGCACGTGATTCAGAAACTGGTTGCCGCGGGGCTTACGACTGGCATGGCGCACATTACCGGCGGCGGCATCTCGGAGAACCTTCCCCGCATCCTGCCCAAGCATATCGAAGCTCAGGTGGAGCTGGGATCCTGGCCGGTGCTGCCGATCTTCGAGCATCTGCAGGCGCTGGGACAGGTGTCGCAAGAGGAGATGATGCGCACCTTCAACATGGGCGTGGGGCTGATTGCGGTGATTCCAGCGGCCAAGTTTGCGCGCGCAAAAAATCTGCTGAACCGGGCCGAGGAGAAGTTTTATCTGATCGGGCGCGTGGTCAAGGGTGATCGCCGGGTGCAGTACACATGAGTTTGTCTGAATGTGGAAGTGCCGGGGCACGGATGTGTACATTGCGGAAGGATTCGTTCGCGACGGCGAGAAGTGTCAGGGCTCGACTTTAGTCGTGCCGCAAGTGCAATAAATAAGAGCGCGGGCTTTAGCCCCTGAGGAAAGAATTGGAACTCGCGTCGAAAGATCGGCCCCTCTGCCTCGGGATTCTTCTCTCCGGCCGCGGCTCCAATTTCAAAGCCATCGCCCGCTCCGTAGCTGAAGGCCGTCTCCCCGGCGTGGAGATCGCCGTCGTAGTCTCAAACGTGGCCGACGCCGCCGGCCTCGAAGCAGCTCGCAATTTAGGACTGCCCACCGCGGTCTTCGTTTCCAAAGGCCGCACGCGCGCCGAGCACGACGCCGACTTGATTGCCTGCCTGCGGGCGCACCGCGTGGATCTGGTTTGCCTGGCAGGTTACATGCGGCTGCTGTCGCCGGAGTTCATTGCCGCGTTTCCCAACCGCATCCTCAATATTCATCCATCGCTGCTGCCGGCCTTCCCAGGGTTGGAGGCTCAGGACCAGGCCTTCGCATACGGGGTAAAGATTGCGGGCTGCACGGTTCACTTTGTGGACGAGCACCTGGACCACGGGGTCATTGTGGTGCAGCGGGCGATTCCGGTGCCGGAGAGCGACGACGCGCACTCGCTGGCGGCGCGGATTCTGGTTGAGGAGCACATCGCCTATAGCGAGGCCATTCGCCGTGTGGCTGGCGGAGAGTACGAGATTCGCGGCCGGCGATATGTGAAGCGCGTGGGCTAGTCTCGCGCCCTGTCAAGCGCTGAATAGAGTCCATGCCGCCACCCAGCGCAAAGAGATGGAGTCCCGCTGTCGAGCGTCAAGGCGCCGAGACACCGCGCAAGGGCGCCCAACAGCATCATCCGCGTCGGCAGCGTGCGGTGATGTTGCCTAAAAGGTAACTTCCGGTTAGACGGTCATCCGTCCCGAACCCCAGGCAAAGGGTTCTTGGACCGCCGCACTTCCCTAATTGCCGAAGACCTGATTTTGCAGGCATTACGCGGCGAAATGCCTATCAAGGAGAGTCAAGTGCCGCTAATCGACATTATTCCCTTAAGTTTTCAGCCCGCGAGATCTAAAACGGTCAATGGCGGCACCAAGTAACGCTCCGAGGTAAGCAGGCGACGTCAGTAGAGCAATGAACATGAACTCGATAGGAAACAGATTGTGGTCGATAGCGCCGATTACTGAATCAGCCACGATCAGAACGGCATACGCGGCGAGCAGCGTCAGCAGTAGACAGGTTGGAACCCAGAAACGGCGACTCGTCAGGCCGAGACTTAGCAGAAAACCACAGATAAGCGCGGTCACCGGGAATGGCCACCAATGAGGGGAGAACTGGTTTCGCTGTGAATACGGAAGAAAAGGCTGGAAGTAAAACAGGAATAAGACCGCTCCAACAATAGCGCTCGCTGCATAACGGTAGCTCATATAGGAATGTTACAGAGTTGTTCTGGTCTTTGGTGGCGGAGCCTCTTCGTAATGCCAAGGTGAAAAAAACGGTGTCTTCGGAAAGTTCATAGCTCTGTAGTGTGGAATCTGATTTCTCTTGCAGTTCTGCTGGTTTCGGGCGAGTGGTCGCCTACTCGGAAATTACCACCCTGTAAACATCGTCAAGGTCGCGGAATCCAGGAATCCAGGCGCTTCCGGTGACGAGCCAGCGCTCTATCAGGCCGGACGCCACCGGCGGAATCCCCTTTTAATTCGGCTGTCAAGACGTTCGCTCCAGCAAACGCTAAGTAACTCATTGATTCGATATGCCTTCGAATCGAAGCTTTGTTTGCAGAAGATATACCCCGGATTGCCTAGCCTTATAGATAGCCAGACAAGCGACGGAGATGCCGCGCCCGGCGAATGAGTACGCCCTCCCCCCTTTGCGGATGGCGCCGGGGCGCGGGACCGTCGAGGCCTGTGCGGCAGCAGCTCTCTCGAGGGAGCGCGGCAACAACCACGGCGGCGCTCGAATCCGAGGAGCTGCGACATACCGAGTCCAGCGGCCCGCCCGCAACGGGCTGGCCACTGAACCGGGCAAATCGTTTTGAAACCAAGGCGGCTTCCGCCGTCTTTTCGCTTGGAAGGAGCTTTCTGCATGAACCCTATCTCGAACGTTTGGAATCACCCAAAGACATCGGCCGCCGGGTTGTTGATTGCGGTCGTCACCATCGCCGGCGTGCTCTCACAACAGGGCCTCACGCTGGGCGCGGCCGGCAGCGGCACCGTCGTTACGCTGGCCGGCGCAATTGCCACAGCCCTTCTGGGCCTTCTCGCCCGGGATCCAGGAACGGAGTCCGTACGCGCGTCTTCGTCCACCGGCAGCACCGCCAAGCTCGGCGTCTGGGCTCTGATCGCCCTGCTGTTGCCGTTGCCGTTTGTGGGCGGCTGCTCGGGTGTGACCATTGCGCAGGACATCGTGAACTGGACGCCGGCGCTCGAAAGCGCGGTGGCAACGGTGGACTCCGCCGCATCCCTGCTGGCGCCGGCCGATGCGCCGATCTTTGCTGTGGCTACGGTTGGGTTTGACGCGGCTTCAAGTCTGCTGGTGGCGCAGGCAAAGGTTTATCTGGCGAACCCGACGGCAAGCCTGCTGGCACAGCTTCAAACTCAAGTGGTGACCTTTCAGCAACAGGTGAATGCCGCACTGCTGCAGGCGGCAAAGATTACCAACACGGCCAGCCAGCAACATGCTTTGGCCTGCATTCAGGGCGTGGCAACCATTGTGAGCACGATCTTCGCGCTTGTTCAATCAGTGTCCAGCAAAATAGCGGTGGCGCAAATGGCTACTCAATCGACCATCAAGCTGGCTGCGGTGCTGCCCTACATGGACGAAGGCAAGGCCGCTCGAATCGTGGCCGGGCACTACGGCGAGCCGGTCGAGTTGGCGCGGATGCAAGTTGTGAATGCGGAGTATGCCGAAGTGCGGGCCGGCTTCTAAGGCATCTGGCAGGGATGTGCCCGGCCCGCACCGTCGGCACCCCCTACCCCCCTACCTGGTGGTATCAAGGCCACAGTGGACTTTAGTACCGTAAAATCGGCGGTCTTCGACTTCCTTGCCCCACCCCGCCTCTGTAGCTGTGATGTAAGCCTCACAGTCTGGGCACACCATCGTTGCTCAAAAAAACGCGCTTCAACCGCAAAGGAGGCACGAAGAATGCAAACCATTCCCACGCAATTGAAACCGGCCCAGGCTGAGGTACGACGGACAGCGCACGACCAGGACCTGACCGAGGTTCCCAGACGAGCTCGCCTCGACAGGGAAGCCGAGAACACCAAAGACTCACTGGATTCCAGAGTCGCGTTCCAGTAAGCCTTCATGAAGACTCAAAAGAAAACATAGACGGAACGGGCCGCTTCCATTCAGAAGCGGCCCGGAAAACTTAATGATGAGAGACGAGCTACTTGCAAAATTCCACGGAGAGGGCAAGAAGCGTCAGGGCACGACTTCAGTCGTGCCGCCAGTTCAGCAGGAAGATGTTGGGCTTTAGCCCCTGCGGTTTTGTTTTCAGTAATTTGCAATTCCGCAGCGGCTAAAGCCGGAATCCTATTTGGATTTTTGCGGCACGACTCAAGTCGTGCCCTGACACTTCAAACGTTCCCGACGTCGAATTTTGCAAGTAGCTCGTTGAACCGAAAGTTTAGCTAGAGTTTTCCTCAAATCCATGTATGGTAGAAGACAGAAGTGGAAGATGGCTCTTATTGTTGAAGAGCCGCATGAGTACCGATCGCCTTACATTGATTAGGGAAATGCCGCGGGCAGCATTGACTTGATGCATAGAAGCAAAAGCCCCCGAGGCTAATCGACAAGAACACGTTCCCCATCGCTCGAATGATTTGGGAGTCACCCGTGCGAGGGGCCAGTTTTAGAACTAAGGCTGCTTTCCTTCACCTGTTGTACGCGGCGCTATCGGTCTCTGGAACAAGGCCTCAGGTCTCCGGGAACGATGCGGCGGCGGCACGGTGGAAGGCGCAGCATAAGGGGAAGAAAAAAATGAAAACGACAAAAGCTGCACAGAGCGGCGTAGATGGTACCAACCTGAGCATTCCCGACGCGGAAGAAATGATTGAAGAAGCCCTCAACGATTTGGGGTTTTCAGCGGACCCCGGCCTGGCCCGGGTTTTGCGTTTCCTGGCCCCCCCCGGATACCAGGCCATCGTCGAGCTTTGCGGCGAAAATGGCCGCAGCAAGCGCCGCAACGCTACAGCGGAGACGTGGTCGCCTGAAGAGGACGAGGTGCGCATCTACTTCGAGCGCATCGGCGACGGCGAATCCGCCCCGCGTGCAACCCGCGCTCCCCGAGCGGCTGCCGTCCATGACTTCGACGACGAGGACGACGACGGCCAGGAGGCCGTGATTCCCGCCGATCTGGATGCCCGCGTGAAAGAGTTGTGCGCCGCACTGGCCGAAGCCGAGCGTGGCGGCCACGCCTTTATCGCTCTCAAGTGGTTTCGCGACTCGTTCCTGCCGCGCAAGGCATTTCGCTGGAATCAGCATCCCGAGTCGCGCCAGGCGGTTTTGGCTGAGGCCATCCAGCGTGGCGTCGTGCTCACCAGCAAGATCGCCAACCCCAAGACGCCTGCCTACCCCACCACCACCATCCGCCTCAACCGCGCCGAGGCCGGAATTCCCGACGAGGCACAGCGCTTCCATCCCGTCGCGGTCCATGGCGACTCCATCGCCGACGCCATCGAAGAAGAACGAGGCAACCTGTGAGCTGCTACTTCCTTGAGTCCACGGCCTTCGCCAAGCTCTTCGTCCAGGAGCAAGGCACCGATGCCCTGATCCGCCTCATGGAAGCCGTCGAAGACAACCGCAAGCTCATCTCCGCCTCCACGCCGCTGGAAGTGTACGCGGCCGTCCGCCGCCGCGAGCGGTCCGGGGACATCTCCCCTGAAGACGCCACCGCCGCGCTCGACATTCTCCGCCTTGAAGCCGCCCGCATGGTGCAGCAGCCGCTGAACCCAGCCGTGCTTGAAGCCGCGCGCCAGCTCCTTGACCGCACCACCCTGCGCTGGCCGGACACTCTGCAACTGGCCGCCGCCAGTGTCGCCCGCGACATGTTCCAGGGCACCGAGATCATCTTCGTCTCCGCCTCGCCGCAGCTCCTCGAAGCCGCCAAAGCAGAAGGCTTCCACGCCCTCGACCCCGCCAAAGAAGCGGCCGAATCAGCCGGGCACACGGAATAGCTTGATCTGGGTTCGGGTTTCTCGTCGAGCCAGTCAAAATGCGGAAGCGTTTGTTGCTATGCGGACGCTTTTGTTGCTTTGAAAGGGCACGACTTCAGTCGTGCCGCAAATGCAACAAAATAAGGGTTGGGCTTTAGCCCCTGAGGTATGCCGGGTGCCCCATCCATTTCGCGCCTTTTGCGAAATGGGTGGGAGACGATAACGCGAGATCATTGAATGATTCGCTACTCCCGCCGAAACCGATTCGCCCGCTCAAACTCATCCCGCAGCTCCGGCGTCCGCAGATTTTCGCGCAGATGCGCCAGCCGCTGTTCCAACGCATGAAGCGCCGCCTCGATGGCTTCGGTGTTGGTGTAAGCAATATCGCGCCACATGGAGTAGGGACTCGCCCCCAGCCGCGTCATCTCCCGCAGCCCGCGCCCGCCCACGTCCTTCAACTCCGGCGCATCGCCAACTTCTTCCTGCAACAGCGCGCTCAGAGCCGTAGCCACAAACTGCGGCAGGTGGCTCACCCACGCCACCAGCGCATCGTGCCGGACCGGGTCCAGATCGATAGTCTTCGAGCCCATCGCAACAACCCACTCCCGCCAACCCTTCACCAACTCAGCCGAATGTGCCGAGCGCTGGCAATCCGGATCGTCGGTAAACAGCCACACCGCTCCGCGAAAAAGCTCCGCATCCGCCAGTGCAGCTCCGCTTCGCTCCTTGCCCGCCATCGGATGGCCAGGCAAAAACGCCGCGCGACCCGGAGTGTTGAACAGACGCCCGGCAGCCTCGGAGATCTGCCGCTTGGTACTGCCCACGTCGGTGACGAGATGATCCGAGCTGAGCACCCCCGCCAGCTTCTCCATATAGTCGAGAGTCGCGTAGATAGGCATGGCCACCAGCACCACGTCGCTCTCTCGGGCCATCTGCAACGGGTCCGCCGCAACCCGATCGATCGCTCCCATAGTGAGCGCCGCCTGACCCTGCTCCGGGCTCCGGTTCCATCCCACAATGGCCCCGCGAAAACCCGCCGCGCGCAGCGCCAGACCCGCCGATGTGCCCAGCAGCCCCGTGCCCAAAATGGCGATGCGCTCGATCATGGTGACCCTCGTTGCTCCAACAGAATCCATGCGGGCTTTATCCCCTGAAGGACGCTTTCCGCCAATTTCACCCGAAATCCCAAATCTTTCCGCAGCCTCTAAAGCCGGGAATCAAAACCGGCTCCGAACGGACGCGCTAAAGCCCATCCCCTTCAACGCCACAGTTTGCGGTCAGGCTGCTGCGGCGTCCATTCCAAGCTCACCCAGCCGACTGCTGTTTGGCCTCTGCCTTTTTCGCCTGATTCTCCAAAAACTGCTTGGCGGAGTGCACCACCTGGTCCCGGGCAAAGGCGGCGTCATGCCAGCCCTTGATCTCCACTCGCTTGCCTTCCAGATCCTTATAGATCGAGAAAAAATGGGTGATTTCCTTCAGCATGTGCGGGTAGATATCGGTGTAGTTCCACACGTTGGCGAAGCGCGGGTTGTTTTTCCCCACAGCCAGCACCTTTTCGTCCAGCACGCCCTGGTCCATCATCTCCAGCAGGCCAATGGGCCGCACCTCCTGCACGCAGCCGGGGAAACTCGGCCCCGGCACCAGCACCAGCACGTCCAGCGGGTCGCCGTCGTCGCTCAGTGTCGATGGAATGAAGCCGTAATCCCCAGGGTAGTGCACCGGCGAGTGCAGGTTGCGGTCCAGTTTGAAGACATGCAACTCCTTGTCGTATTCGAACTTGTTGGTGCCGTCCTTGGGGATTTCGATGACCGCGCGAAACACTTCGGGCGACCGTGCGCCGATCGGCAGTTCCAGATAGTTAACCATCGGTTTTTACTTCTCCTTCGGGGTTGGGGAGGGTGGATCCGGCGCAGAGAATCGATCCAGTTCAAAGGCTGCGGGCTGGTAGGTCCGGGTTTCAACCCCGACACATGAATACCGCAAAAATCGTCGGGCTTTAGCCCCTGAGGTTTTGCTTTTCCAAACTGACCCCGCTACTGCCGGATTTCAACCGTTACCGGCAATGTGCCGGAACTACTATAATCGTTGATGATGAAGGCACATGTCTATGTCACGCCCAAGACATCGGTCCTGGACCCCCAGGGCCAAACCATCCACAACGCCCTGCGCAAGATCGGCTTTGCCGATGTAACCGCCGTGCGCCAGGGCAAGTATTTCGCCGTTTCGCTTGCCGACGGCCTCAGCGCCGACGCCGCGCGAACCATGGTCGAGCGCATCGCCAGCGAAGTGCTCACCAACCCTGTAATCGAAGAGTTCACATACCGCATAGAGGAATAGCCCAGCGTTCTGGATGCCGAGTTCGGTCACCGAGATGCTGCGCGTGTAGTTATGATCTGTTTCTGATATTGGCGCCAGAATGCCGGAATGCAGGTACTGTCTGAAATCTGCGTTGAGCGGGATTCGGCGGGAAATGGCGCTGTTGGGCGTGATTTTGGGTAGTTTCCTAATTTGGCTGCTTGCCGCTGTGCTTTTGGCGCTTAGCGTGCTAAAACTCCCATTCACCCGGATGCAAGTCGAAGGGGTGCCATTTTCTCATGAGCTTCAATTTGACAGAGTTGCGCGGCATATCTTCGATTCCGTAGACGTTCATGCGGTAAGAGAAGTCTTCTATGTGAGTGGTCTCAAAAACATCTCTGTATTTGATTTGCCCTACCACTTCAAAGATCATCTTAGCCCTGTCATCCACAACCTCATCTCGCCATCTTCTAGGAAAGTCCCACACCACCCAAGAGGATTCCGCTTTCTCAGGCTTCAACAGAGTGGGAACGGCCAGGTCAGTGTACTCGCCTTGTTCTGGCTTAAGCCCATCAACTGTCACTTTCGCTCCTGCTTCCACTCGAACGTCAAAAGCATTAGTCGGCCCTATGTTCACAAATTCGATCATTATTTTATTGGGTTCCGCAGGATCAACAGCGTCGAAGTCCAAAGGAGTGACTTGGAGACGCGCCCGCTCTTTTTCCTTCATCATCTCGATTTGATCGTTAGCAGCCTTCGCGCTTTCTTGGGCGGCATTGGCTGCCGCCAGTCCGACCTCATTATTCTTTTCCATCAAATCGGCCTGCCGACTCATGTGTTGAGCCTGAGTATGTATTTCCTTCCGAGCTTCGCGCAAGATTTGTTCTTGACGTATTCCTATAACCACTGTTCCAAAGAGAGCGAGTGCTTGCAGCAAGCCAACAACGACCAGCCATCCTGTAAAGGTCTTGAGTTTCCCTTGTATATCGAGATTCTGGCGTCCTTGCTGGCAAATTTCATCGCATGGTGGGGCGGATGGTTGTTGTACGGCAAGCGGAGGCGGAGGATTTTGGGTAGTGCTCTTGTTGTCTTGGGGTTTTGTCTTTATGCCTCCGTTTTGACCACTATTCTGTTCTGCGACCCCCTGTTTTGGCGTGCTGAGTGGCGTGCCTTTAGTAGTGGTCAGAATCCCTACCGTTGCCAGTGGTCCGAATACAGCGAATATCGCCAAACGTATCAGCATGATAGCGGAAATGTATCACAGTAAGCCATAGACGCGGCGCACGACATAGTGAGATGATTGCCCGCAGCGGGGGCAATATGGCGGAATGGGAATTTTGGATGCTCGTTGGGCTAATTGTGGTCGGAATTTTTGCGAATATGCAATCGCTCGACCATGCCGCGAGTTCAATAACGAGGAAATTGGACGATCTGATTTATGAGATTAGGGACGTTAAATCAAAGCTAGATAAGCCGTGAGTCCGACCGCTTGGCTGTCTGTGAGCCGCCTTTGCGCCCAAGGACGGCGGCAGCGGGCAGCTTGGCGCTTCCTATCAGGTCATCCGTCAGAGCAAGAGCCGAGCGGAGAAGTTCCCGGCAACGGACGGCGCGGCCCTCCGGCAATTCCGTTGTGGACAGGATTAGATCGGCTTCCGTGAGTAGACTATTGAGCGTGGCGAGTTCCGTTCGGGTCGATGCCATGCTTAAACGATAGGCTCGTCTTAAATAAAAAGCAAGCGGTCGCTGTTTCACTTGGTCGTCTGTCCGGCGTGATTCTCGCGGTCTATAATTGCGGAATCCGAGGGAAAACATTTCTATGAACGATCTGGACATTACAGCACTGGCTTACGTTCTGGCGAGGGAGATGAAGAAATATCATCACCAGACACTTGCGTATCGGAATGTAATTGAAGTGGTAAGACAGAAGTTTCTACCGGAAGTAACGGGATTGGTGGAGATTGCGTTAGAGGCTCCAGACATTCAAGCGGAGGCAGACCGCACTTTTGCCTTCTTAGACGAAATGCTTCCACCAATTCACGAGATCGATCTTGAAATGGTGCATCGTCTATGGCTTCAAAAATGGGAATCAAGCGGGAAAAAGCCAAACTGATGGGTGTGGGTTGCATTTTGACGAGACTCCATGCGATGATGTCGCTAGAGAGATTCGCCACACCGAAGGGCCGCGCCGGGATGCGCGGCTTTTCTATTTGGTTCGAGTATACCGCAACCAGTTTCCACTTGTGCTAAATTTTGATCGGAGGTGTGAATTGTGAGCCAAGAACCGCACAGTACCAGCTTTCGCATCTTCGCGTTTATCGCATTCTTTCTGCTCTTTGCAATCATTTGGGGAGCCTTCGATTTGCTCGGTTATGTGACGCACGGCGATAAGCCATCCGTCTCAGAGGCTAAATGGATGGTGGGGGTCTACGTTGTCGCGTGGTTCTCCGCTGAAATTTGGGAACGGTTCAAACGAGATCAGAAGCGAATAGACGAATTGGAATCTCGTCTCACAACCATCGAGAAGAAAAATCAAAAGTAAAGCAATTCCCTTGCCAAACCGTTTTCCGTCAACGCACATTTAAGACAGTACCGGAATGCACCGACTTGCACTTCAGTGCACTATCATAGGATGGTGTACAATAGACGAATGAGGACAAATGTCACACTTGACGACGATGTCCATCAGCTTGCATCGATCTATGCAGGTGCGAAGGGAATCACCCTGGGCGCTGCCATTGGCGAGTTGATTCGGAAGGCGGAGTCGGCGCCACGGCCCGTACCCGATATTCGGCGCTCTCCCAACGGTCTGCCCTGTTTTCCTCCCACCGGCAAGGTACTCACTTCGCAGATGGTCAAAGAGGCTGAGAGTGAATTCGACTAGGGCTCGCTACCTGCTCGACCTCAATGCTTTGATTTCCCTCGCTGACCCGGACAGCCTGCACTACCGGGCCATCCTAGCGTGGTTCGATTCCTCGGGCGAAGACGACTGGGGCATTTGTCCTCTGACTGAGGCGGGCTTTGTTCGTGTGACGACCAACCCGGCCTATCGCGGCCCTACCCGCACCGTTGAGCAGGCCACCGCGATTCTCGCCGAGTTCGCGCGCCACCCCGGCTATCGCTACTGGTCCATCTCAGACAAGTGGGCCGTGCTCACCGCGCCGTTTTCCGCACGGTTGTTAGGACATCAGCAGGTAACGGATGCCTATCTGCTCGGGCTTGCAATCAAGGAAAAAGGCGTTCTCGTCACGTTCGACAAAGGGATCAAGTACCTGGCCGGAACGGACTATCGCCGGAATCTTCTTGTTCTGGACGAGTCGTGATCTGTACACGTTCGGGTCACATCCCTTCGCCAGCCCTATCGCTTAAAATCGTTCCATGTGCGGCATCGTCGGCTACGTCGGTCCAAAAAAAGTAGTTCCAGTCATCATCGAGGGGCTTCGCCGCCTCGAATACCGCGGCTACGACTCGGCGGGCATTGCCGTGGGCAGCCCTTCTCGCGCCGCGCTTCCCTCCCCCACGCTTGAAATTCGGCGCGCCTCCGGCAAGCTGCACAATCTGGAAGAGGTTCTGCGCGAGCACCCGCTCGAGGGAACCTTCGGCATCGGCCACACGCGGTGGGCCACGCACGGCCGCCCGACCGAAGAAAACGCCCATCCTCATCGCGACTGCTCAGGCCGCATCGTCGTCGTCCACAACGGCATTGTCGAGAATTATCTTGAACTAAAGCGCGAACTCATTACCCAGGGCCACAAGTTCATCACCGAGACCGACACCGAGATCATTGCCCACCTCATCGAGCAGATTCAGTTGGACGCGGAAGCCGGGGCCCCCGGCGACAGGTCTTCGTCGTCGGGGTGGGGGAAAGCCTCCGCCGCGCCGATTCCCCTCGAAGTGGCCGTCCGCCGCGCCGTCAAGCGGCTCACCGGCGCCTTTGCCCTGGGCGTATTGTCGGCCTCTGAGCCGGACAAGATTGTGGTCGCGCGCTTTGGACCCCCAGTCGTCATCGGTGTGGGCGAGGGTGAATCCTTCGTCGCCTCCGATGTTCCCGGCATCCTCCACCACACGCGCAACATCTACTTCCTCGCCGACGGCGACATGGCCATCCTGACCCTTGCCGGTGTCGAGCTGACCGACTTTGACGGGAACCCCATCGAGCGCAAAATCACCCGCATTCTCTGGGATCCCATCCAGGCGGAAAAGGGCGGCTACAAGCACTTCATGCTCAAGGAGATTTGGGAGCAGCCGCGAGCCGTCACCGACACCACGCTGGGCAGGGTTTCGCTGGACTCGGGCAAGGTGTTTCTGGGCGAGATGAAGTTGAGCGACAAAGAGCTGGCCAGCGCCACCAGCATCAACATCGCCGCCTGCGGCACCAGTTGGCACGCCGCGCTCACCGGTAAATACATGATCGAGCGGCTGGCTCGTCTGCCCGTGGATGTGGACTACGCCAGCGAGTACCGCTACCGCGACCCGATTGCCGGCCCGGACGCATTGGGGCTGCTGATCACCCAGTCCGGCGAAACCGCCGACACCCTTGCAGCCCAGCGGGAGATGATCGCGCTGGGCTCAAAGACTGTGGCCATCTGCAACGTGGTGGACGCCATGGTGGCCCGCGAGGCGCACGGCGCCATCTATACCCACGCCGGCCCTGAGATCGGCGTAGCCTCGACCAAGGCCTTCACCGCGCAGCTCACCGCTCTGTTCCTGCTCGCGCTCAAGCTAGGCCAACTGCGAGGCAAGCTTGACGCTGCTCAGTCGGTGACGCTGATCGAGGAGCTCAGCCGCATTCCAGCCAAGATTGAAGAGGTGCTGCGCCAATGCACAGCACAGTGCGAGCAACTCGCCAAGGAATTGTCGACTGCGCGCGACTTTCTCTACCTGGGCCGCGGTATTCACTTCCCTATCGCGCTCGAAGGCGCGCTCAAGCTCAAGGAGATTTCCTACATCCACGCCGAGGGCTATCCAGCCGGAGAGATGAAGCACGGCCCCAACGCATTGATTGATGAGACCCTGCCGGTGGTGGTGCTGGTCACCCGCGACGAATCCGACCCCGCGTCAAAACTGCGCTACGAAAAGACCCTCTCCAACATCCAGGAGGTCACCGCCCGCTCCGGCCGCGTCATCGCCGTAGCCACTGAAGGCGACACGACCATCGGCAGCCTGGTGGAGCACGTGATCCACATTCCGCCGGCCATCGAGCTGCTCAGCCCGCTTATTGAGATCGTCCCGCTGCAATTGCTCGCGTATTACATCGCCGTCCGCCGCGGCTGCGACGTGGACCAGCCCAGAAATCTCGCCAAATCGGTGACGGTGGAATAGGCCGGGCGCATCGCTCTGGGCGGCTTCGCAAATCGTGGTAAGCTGATGGAAATGCTTTCCTGACGGAGGCAAATATGGCTGAGACGACCGTTACAATTCGAGTCGATCCCGAACTGAAGAATGCCTTCTCGCGGGCGGCTGAAGCGCACGACCGCACCGATGAGGAGCTTCTGCGAGAGTTCATGCAAGACTATATCGAAACCCAGCGCACCGATTCCGAATATGAGCAGTGGTTTCGCCGCCAGGTACAAATTGGCATCGATGAAGCGGACGCTGGAGATGTCATTCCCGCCGTGCAAGTTGAAGCGGAGTTTGCGGCTCTACGCGCCGCTTCCCAGAGGAACTTGCCCGTGTGCCCCAGATCTCGATTCTGAGACCCGTGAATGTTCCAGGCCGCTCATGCTCGCCCCGCGAACTCCCGCGTTTCCGTGTACACTCTCACCTTTTCACCCTCTTGAATGAAGAGAGGAACTTTGACTTCCAAACCAGTTTCAAGCCGGGCCAGTTTGGTTACGTTGCCTGACGTGTCGCCGCGTGCGCCGGGTTCTGTATAAGTCACTTCCAGCTCGACCTGGGCCGGCATTTGCAAGCCGATGGGATTGCCGTTGAACTTGTGCAACTGGATCAGTGCGCCCTCGACCAGAAAGTCCAATGCGTCCCCGACCATATTCGGAGAAAGCGTATGGGTATCGAAGCTCTCCTGGTCCAGAAAGTAGGACCCCTCTCCATCGCTGTAGAGGTACGATGCCTCAACCATCTCCAGGTCCGGCTCCTTGAACTTTTCACCTGCTTTGAACGTTTTGTCAAAGACCGCACGGGTGATGAGGTTGCGCATCTTCAGGCGGACCAGGGTCTGGCCGCCGCGTGCGGTGGGAGTGGATACTTCCGCTTCAAGGCAGTAGTACGGCGTGCTTTCAAATTCAAAATACATCTTGCGCTTCACGGTGATTGCTTCGATCAATGCGGCCATGGATTCCTCAGACACAAACTTTGAAGCCGAAAAGCTCGCGGAGATCTTATCCGGCTCTCCGTCAATTATAGAAGGGCAGGTGGTTCTCAGGACTGGCTGCGGCAAAGCTCCAGAGGGCACAACATGCTCCGTGCTTGCCACTTCACCCCTCCAGTGGCGATACTCCATACAGCCCTTTGCGGGCTTAATCCGATTCCCCTGCGAGAGTTCCCTTGGCACGTGAAACGTACACCGCACGTCTTGAACGAAAAGTCTGCATCTCGGAACCGGCCCAGTGCTACCACTTCGAGTTCGTCCTCGACGGGCTGGAGAGCTTCCCTTTTGCCTCCGGCCAGTTTGTCTCCGCCGTGGCCGACGACGCGAACGGCAAACAGCAGACCCGCGCCTACTCGCTGGCCTCGGCGGCAAACGGCAACCGCTTCGATCTGTGCGTGAACCGTGTGGAGGAAGGTTTCTTTTCCAACCACCTCGCCGATCTGCCCGACCTGCCCATCGGCTCCGAGATCCATGTGCACGGGCCGCACGGGCACTTTATTTTGCAGTCGCCGATCACCGACTCGATTCTGGTGGCTACAGGCACCGGCATAGCGCCCATGCGCGGCTATTTGCAGTGGCTGTTTCCGTCCAATGGCGAGGACCGGAGCGGAGGCAAGGAGATCTGGCTGGTATACGGGACCCGTTACGAGACCGATATTTATTATCAAGACGAGTTCGAGGCGCTCGCGCAGCGCAAGCCGAACTTCCACTACCTGCCCACGCTGAGCCGCGCGCAGGAGAGTTGGGGCGGCCTGCGCGGCCACGTGCAGGTCCACGTCTCGCGGATCGTGGAAGAGCGCGCCGCACGCCTTGGCTTGTCGCTGCCGCTTCCTGCGCCCGACCCGGCAATTCCCGCATCCGATCTGAGCTTCGACATCTATGCCTATATCTGCGGTCTGAATTTCATGGTTTCCGGCGTGCGCGAACTGCTGGCGGGATTCGGCTGGCATCGCAAGCAGATTGTCTTCGAGCGCTACGACTAATCGGCCCTCGGAAGAATTCACTGTGTTGAAGGGTACGGGCTTGAGCCCGTACATTTGCAAGCTACAATCAAGATGGGCTTTAGCGCCCGAGGGATAATTTGCAGGCCATTTGCCCACCTTGCCCTTCTTCTGAAGTCTAAGAAGCCGCTCACTCTTCATGAATCCACCGACTTCAACTCCTCACCATTCTGAAACAACCATCGCGCTCGCCCTCATCCTGGCCATTTACGCGTGTGTCCGAGTTGTCGAGGCCGCACCAACCCACATTCCGCAATTAATTGTGGTAGCCGTCGACGTTCTTTCCGCGCTGACGTTCGCCCTCGTCCACGGTGCGCTGCATTATCGGCTGCGCGGAATCCTGGTCTTTACCGGCATCTGCATAGTGGTCGGCAACATCACTGAGAACCTCAGCGTGGCCACCGGCTTTCCCTTCGGCCACTACTACTTCAAAGAGCTGATGGGGCCAAAGCTCTTTCATGTGCCGGTCTTGCTGGGCATCGCATATATCGGCATGGCCTACGTCTCCTGGACACTCGCCCGCCTGATCGTCGGCAAACCATATACGCCTGTCACCGGCACGCGAATCGTCGCACTCCCCCTCGTCGCCAGCTTTATCATGGTCGCCTGGGATCTCGCGCAAGACCCCGTATGGGGAACAGTCCTCCACGGCTGGGCCTGGCTCGACGGCGGACCCTGGTTTGGCGTGCCCATCTCCAACTATCTCGGCTGGTATGGCAACGTCTTCACCATTTATCTGCTTTTTACTCTCTATCTGCGCGCCAAGCCGGCGCCGGCCATTCCCAACCGGCAGGCAAATTGGCCCGCAGCCCTGCTCTTCTATGCTCTTTGCGCCGGGGGCAACGTGCTCCAGGCCTTCCACCACGCCGACCCCGAGACCGTCTCAGACCCAACCGGCAAGCAGTGGCGCGTCGCCGACATCACGGGCGCCTCGGCCCTCGTCTCAATATTCGTGATGGGAGCGTTCGCCGCGATCGCCTGGGTCCGCCTCGCCGAGCAGCAGAAGTCCACTACAGATTGAACAGCTCCCTCAGCCGCTTCGTCTGCGCGCGGCTCACTGGAATCTCCGTCTGCCGCTTGTCGTTCATGCGCAACTGGTAGCTCGACTTGAACCACGGCACCACCTCGCGAATGTGGTTGATGTTTACCACAAATCCGCGGTGCGCCCGCCAGAACACGGCCGGGTCCAGCAGCTCCAGCAACTCCTCGAGCGTGCGGCATTTGGAGTGGCCTTCAAAGGTCTGCGTCACTACCCGAATCACGCCCTCATCGATGGCCGCATAGCAGATCTCAGCCTGGTCGACCAAGAGCAGCCGGCTCTGCGCCTGCACAATAAGTTTCGCCGGCTGAGGCGCGCGGGATGCGCCGTTCGGCCGGTTAAGCAGGCGCAGCAGTGCGTCGAGCTGAGACTCGACCTGGGACTCCGCGGGCTGGCCTGTTCCGGTCGTAATGGAATGGCCCCCAGCCAGGCGGCTGCGGACCCGGTCCACGGCCTGTTGGACGCGCGCCCGATCAAACGGCTTCAGCAGGTAATCGACGGCATCCACGTCAAAGGCCCGCACGGCGTACTGGTCATAGGCCGTGGAAAAGACGATTTGGGGCAACGGCTCGGCTTCTTTGCCCCCAACAGTTCTGGACCGGTTGCGCTCCATCAGCCGTTGAATCACGGCAAAGCCGTCCAGGCCGGGCATCTGCACATCCAGGAAGACGAGATCGGGACGGTGCTCCTCGATCAAGTCCACGGCCTCAATGCCGTTGGTCCCCTGCGCCACCACCTCAACGCCGCCGACTTGGCCGAGCAGGTACTTGAGCTCGTCGCGGGCCAGTTGTTCATCGTCGATAATGAGCGCGGAGATAGACATTCAGACCAGAAGCTCGATTGTAGGAAGGCCGGCCGACCCGGTCAATTCCGGGCTGAAACAACAGATCGGGTGCCCCACCCTCGCCGCGTCTTTGTCTTTGCGGCTAGGGTGGGATAGCATGATCCCCGCATTACAGGAACTCTGAAAATGCCCTAGGTCTCTGACCGTCTGGTTATGTACCAGCAAAAAGTGTAGCGCCGGTCTCCTGACCGGCTGTAGCGCGGGCTTCCCAGCCCGCGCTCGCACCCCTCGTA